>Ga0055480_10000951_pt1 | contig 11280 bp, 5 predicted proteins | sample Muzzi_PWB_D2_FD_57935 | JGI IMG/M metagenome (GOLD analysis project Ga0055480, IMG submission 57935) | Wetland microbial communities from San Francisco Bay, California, USA, that impact long-term carbon sequestration - Muzzi_PWB_D2 | ecosystem: Environmental > Aquatic > Marine > Wetlands ... | reverse complement strand
CCACGTTTCTGCTGCAGGCTTCCCAGAACTTTGCCGGCGCTTTCCGCAGGAGTTATTAATTCCAGTTCCATGACCGGTTCGAGGAGCGTGGGCGCCCCCTCGCGGGCCGCTGTCAGCAGACCCTTCTGAGTTGCGGCGCGAATTCCCAGATCGGTGGTGAAACCGGGCTGATAAGGTGCGCGGAGAATCCGGACCTCGAGATCGGTCAAACCATATCCGGCGGCGGCGCCCCCGCTGCAAGCCTGTCGGGCGCTTTCCTCCAGCGTGCCCAGCAATTCATGGGGCAGGGCGGTTTCTTCCGGGGGAGGAAGAATAATTTGCAAGCCCTGCCCCCGCGGCAGGGGGGTCAGACGCAACTCCACCTCTCCCCCCTGGACCTTGCCTTCGGTCTCCCGCTGGAAAACCTCATGGCGGGTGACGGATCGTTTCAGGGTTTCCCGATACATGACCTGGGGCCGACCGGTATTGACGTCCAGTCCGAACTCCCGCTGCAGTCTCTGTAGGAGAACTTCGAGGTGGAGTTCCCCCATTCCGGCCAGAATGGTCTGGCCGGTTTCTGCGTCTTCCCTGACCCGAAAGGTCGGGTCTTCCCACTGCAGTTTTTCCAGAGTTTGAAGGAGCTTGTCCCGTTCGCTGGTGTGCCGAGGCTCGACCGCCAGGGATACGACCGGATCGGGAACCGTCAATCCCGCCAGGATCAGCGGCTTTTCAGGCCGGCAGAGAGTGTCCCCGGTCAGAGTCTCCTTGAGGCCGGTGGCGGCCACGATGTCCCCGGCCTGGGTGTCATCCAGCCTGGAGCGTTTGTGAGCATGCATTAGAAAGAGTCGGGCCACACGTTCGGGACAGTTCCGGGTGCTGTTGAAAACGGTTTCTCCGGCCCGCAGTGAGCCGGAGTAGATGCGCAGGTAGGTCAGTTTCCGTCCTTCGTCAGAGAGCACCTTGAAGGCCAGGGCGCAAAAGGGTCCCTTGGCGTCATTGGGAAGCTCCTGAATTTTTTCGGGCTCCCCGGGATCCCGGGCGGGTACGGGCGGGGCTTCAAGGGGAGACGGGAGAAAATGACCGACGGCGTCCAGCAACGGCTGAATGCCTTTGTTGCGCAATCCCGAACCGAACAGGACCGGCTGGAGCTTGCACAGAAGGGTCCCCTGGCGGATCGCTGAACGCAACCGTTCCGCTTCGATCGGCCGACCGTCCAGGTAGTCGGCCAAAATGCCGTCGTCGAAATCCGCCGCCGCTTCCACCAAGCGATCACGGGCTATTTTTACTGCCTCCTGCAATTCTTCCGGTATTCCTTTCTCCAAGACGGTGCGTCCCTGATCCTCTTCAGAAAAAGCCAGGGCGCGTTCAGTGAAGAGATCGACCGACCCGGAAAATTCGCTTTCCAGCCCGATCGGTAGCTGCACCGGAACCGGCCGGCCGGCCAACCGTTCGCGAAGCTGGGTCAAAGCCCGCTCCGGGTCGGAGCCGACCCGGTCCATTTTATTGATGAAGCAGATTCGTGGTACCTGGTAGCGGTCGGCCTGCCGCCAGACCGATTCGGTCTGGGGCTGAACTCCTTCCACGGCGCTCAGGATCGTAACGGCCCCGTCGAGAACCCGGAGGGACCTTTCCACCTCAATGGTAAAGTCTATATGTCCGGGAGTGTCGATCAGGTTGAACCACCAATTCCGCCACCGGCAGGCAGTGCTGGTGGCGGTGATGGTGATGCCACGCTCCTGTTCCTGATCCATCCAGTCCATGGTGGCAGCGCCATTATGGACCTCCCCCATTTTGTGGATTTCCCCGGTGTAATAAAGAATCCTTTCCGACACGGTGGTCTTGCCGGCATCGATATGGGAAATGATGCCAAAGTTGCGAATAGTTGGGGGCGCAGGTTTAACCATAATTTCCCTCGGGATCGGGAGGTCCGCAACGGTAAGGGTCAGAATCAGTCTTTATATAACGGGGCGTCCGATATCGGGCGGGTTCACGAATTCAAACCTTTGCGAATTTTGTTCAGATCGTTCGCGTCCAGATGATTGAGTTCGAAAAACTGACGCTCAAGCTCCTCGACGTAAAAACGATCCAGACCGCTGTTTTCGAGAAAATCTTCGCGCAGGGAGACATCCTTCTCGGTCACTATTTTGGGCAGAAGACTATGCAGATAGATCGCTTCTTTTTTAATGTTGACCAAAACATCATGAAAGAGGGCGCGCGGAATCTCATCATGCCATTGACCGGTGCTGCGAAGTTCATCGGAGACTTCCTCGCGCAGAGCTTCCTGTTCGGTGCGGCTGCCGTATCTTGAATAGGCCTTTCCGATATGTTCCTTGGCCCGGTTCAGCAGTAGATTGTAAAGCATTTCCTCCTGGTCGATCAGGGTCAGGGCCTCGATAAGTCCTTTGATGGTCAGGTGTCCCTCTTCGATTTGGGTCAGGCCCTTTTTCAGGCATTCAATTTTCTTGCGACCGAAATGACCAAGATATTCATTGTCCAGAATGCCGATGAAGAAGAGCGTATCAAAAAGGTGGGGCTGCAGTTCGTCAAAAGCTCTTTTGTTTCCCAGCAGACTGCGGATCATCTCTTCCGAATAGCGGATATTCTCCATGAAGGCCAGCTTGTTGATATTCGTGGAGGTATTATCGAAACGGTCAAAGTAAGTGATGATATAGGAGAAGCTTTCAAGCAGGGAGATGTCGGCGCCGTCCCGGGTTTTTTCATCGCAGGCTTTACCGGTTTCCAGAAGGATGTGCTCAAAATTATGGTCCCGGTTTTCGCTGGCTCGCCGTTTGTCGTGCAGGAGCTTGATCATGTCCTCCCGGTCAATGGCGGCATCAATCTGTTGGTCCTGGAGAAACAGGCCGGCCAGTATCTGGCGGGTTTCGGCGATATAATCCTGCTCCTCAAGTTCGATAAGCTGGTCATGCTTGAGCATTTCATCGAGGGTGAAAAAGAGGGCGGAGGGGATTTTGTTCCGAACGGAAAGGGTCCGCAATCGGGTCAGCCGGGCATTTTCCAACTGGTTGATCCGTCCGCGGCGATTGCATTCGACGAGGATATTTTTGTATTCGTCGACGATTCGCCTGTTCTCGGGATGTTTGTACATGACATCGATGCGAATCCGTTCCTGCTGGTACCGGTCGATGCCCAGACTCTCCCCGAGTTTCCGGATGGGTTCCATTTCGATTTCCGGCAGGTCCTTGTTGTCGGCATAGAGTTTTTGAAAGGCGTCGTGATAAGTTTTATGGTCTTTATGGATCAGTTTTACCAGGTAAAGGGCACTTTTGTGCCCCAGAAGATAGAAGATTTCATTGACAAGATCGACGTCGTCTTCGGAGCTCAGGTGGCTGGTTCGCTTCAGTTGCTTCCCCAGCAGGCGCAAAATCTCCTCCTGCTGTTCCCGCAGCGTTCCGGAAACGGAACCAGTCAGGAAGAAGTAGTAGTTGCAGACCGCGTTGCCCTCAAAGAAAATTTTGTCGAAACTTTGCTGGCCTTCGGTCCGGTCGGTAAACAGCAGCGTTTCCTCCGGACTGTAGGAAGCGCCATACAGCACCAACCGGTTGCGGACATCGCCTTTTGCCAGATCGGGAAGAGGCTGGTCCACCCCGAACATGTATTCGCAGAAGGTCCCGCCGTTGCCCCGATGACCCAGGCCCGAAGGGTCGAGCGCAAGTTCGTTGCCAGGCGAGAAAAAACGGAGCCGGTTGCCCTGAAATTCGTAAAAAAAGGAGCGATAGATGTCGCGGGCGGCCCCGGTCGCGAAATACTCGATGGTATCGTCAATATGTCCGTGGAGGCGGATTTCTTGATGCATGGTCGTCGTTTCCGTTGTCGATGGCAATTAAACTATACCGGAATATGCGATCCTGCAAGGGGAAGGTTCAGGAAGTCAGGGCGAATTCCAGCCGCAGGCCATCCCAGGCCAACTCGATTCCCGGGGGCAGGTTTTGGGAGTCCCGGCGATGCTCGACCTCATGGCTTAAATGTGTCAACAGGGTTCTCCTGGCGCCGAGACCCTGAGCCGTTTCGATCGCTTGCGGGATATTGAAATGGGAGAAGTGCGGCCGGAAGCGGAGCGCATCGAGAACCAGCACGTCCAGCTTAAGGAGTTTTGGTGCTGAATCTTGCGGTATGGCGCTGCAATCGGTCAGGTAGGCGAAAGGACCGATTCGGAATCCCAGGGACCGACCGGTGCCGTGAATCAGCGGGATCGGCTCCACCCGCAGGCCGAAAAGGGGAAAAGAGTCGGTCACGGCGTGAACCGTCAGCCGGGGACGATAACCGGATGCGTCGCCATCGCTGAAAATGTACCTGAACGCTCCGCGAAGATGATCCAGGCTTTCCCGGGAGCCGAAAACCGGAATGGACTCCCCATCGGGAGGATTGAAGGCTCGCAGGTCATCGATGCCGTGAATATGGTCGGCATGGGTGTGGGTCAGAAGGACCGCATCGATTCCGGGGATCTTTTCCCGAAGGGCCTGTTGACGAAAATCGGTGCAGGGGTCGATGAGGATGTTGCGGTTTCGGTAGTTCAGCAGGGCGCTGCACCGGCTCCGCTGGTTTTCCGGAAGCGGTGAAGTGCAGACCGGGCAGGGGCACCCCGCCATGGGTACCCCGGTACTGGTTCCGGTCCCCAGCAGGGTAACCGTCAAGCGGTGGGAGTTCATGCCTTAAAGGCGCCCACTTCCTCTTCCAGAGAAGCCGCCTGCTGGGTCAGAACTTCCACCACCTGGTCCATTTCTCCGGTGCGGGAGGCGGTCTTTTCAGCGGTGTTGGAGATGGAGGCGATCGCTTCCAGAACCTGTCGATTGCGTTGAGTCTGCTCCCGGGTTGCCTCGTCGATTCGCTCAATCATGGTGCGGATCTGTTCCATGCTGGTGTTGATCTGGCGGCTCCCCTTGGCTTGTTCGCTGGTGCTCAGTTTCCCCTGGGAGGCGATTTCCTTCATCGCCTCGGCGGCCTTGGCGAGCTGACGGGTCCCGTCGGTCTGTTGTTTGATGGCTGCGGCGATCTGCCCGAGCATGGAGGCCACCTGGTTGATGGAATCGGTGATCTGCCTGCTGCCTCGAGCCTGTTCCTGCGTCGCCCGGACGATGCTTCGAACCTGCTCCGTCGCCTTGGTGGTGCTGGACCGGATCTGGTCGAGGGCGGCGCCGGCGGCCTGGGAACGTTCCACTTCCTCGTGAACGCGGTCGCTTCCGGCGGTCATGGCCTTGACCGCTTCTTCCGTCCCCTTCTGCAGATTGTTGATGATTGCCGCGATCTCCCGGGTAGAAACAGCCGTCCGTTCCGCAAGTTCCCGGATTTCATCGGCAACGACCGCAAAACCGCGGCCGTGTTCCCCTGCCTGGGCCGCAATGATGGCCGCGTTGAGTGCCAGCAGACTGGTCTGGTCGGCCACCTCGTCAATCACCGTCAGAATCTTGCCGATGGCTTTTGACTGGTTTCCCAACTCCTGAATGGCGTGGGCCGCCCGGTCGACCGTCTCACGAATGGCATTTATGCCCTGGATGGTCTCGTCCACGGCCTCTTTCCCTTTCAGAGCGTCCCGGGCCGCCTCTTCGGACAGTTGACTGGTCCGTTCGGCGTTTTCTTCGATCTCCTTGATCGAAGCATCCATTTCAACGATGGAGGACGCCGTCACTTCGGTCGATGAAGAGAGGATCTCCACGTTTTCGGAAATTTCCTGACTCGAGACCGACATCTGGTTGATCGAACTGGACACCTCCTCCACCGTAGCGAAGAGTTTTTCCATCTGAGATGCGATCTCTTCGATGGTCGCCCCCAACTCCAGGGTGGCCGAGGAACTGATCTCGGCCGAATCGACCAGGGCTCCCGTACTCTCCGCGATGCCGGAAATGTTCTCCTCGATGCTCTGCACCGCCCGGTGGGACTCGTCCAGAGCCGCGGACTGGGCCACCGCACCGTCGTTGACTTCTCCCGAAATAAGGCGCACCTTTTCGGTCGCCGCCTTCAGATCGACGGCCACTTTTTTCGAGCGGAGCACCATTTCGCGGAGTTTGGCCACGAAACGGTTGAAATTTTCTGCCAATTCGCCGACTTCATCCTCGGTTTTCACTTCGAGAGAACGGGTGAGATCTCCTTCGCCTTCGGAAATCTCCTTGAGGTTTTCCACGACGACCGCCAGCGGGCGGATGATGCCCCGTGAAATGGCGATGCCGATGACGATGGCGCAACTGATGGCGATGACCAGAACAATGACCAGGATTTCCTGAACGTGGCGCCGGGCGGCGACCATCGATGAACGGTCAATAGCGATGACCACGCCGCTGCCGTTTCCGCTGAGAAGCTTGGCGAAGGCGGTGTGAGGCGAATTTCCCAGAAGCAGATCGGCGCCATCCAGATTCAGGGCCGGTTCGGGGTCGATGTTTTTCAAAGCCGGATTGGAAGCGGCAATGACTTTATTGTTGGAGAAAAAGGCAACCTTGGCCCCACTCAGGTCTTCGATCCGTTTGGCGAGCCGATCATCGAGGAACTGGACCCCGACCAGATGGCCGATCTGCTCCTGCTGGAGCAGAACCGGGGTGACGGTCACGATGGAGAGTTGCCCGTCGAAAAAGTCAATGGCACTTTGCGAGGCCCCCTGAAGGCTGGCCTGAATCAGGGGGTGGTCCTTGCCGGTCGTGGATGGGATCTCCTGGTCGACGGCTAGGGAGCGTACCAGGAGGGACCCTTCCTTATCGAGGGCTTCGAGCATGTCGATGGCGAATATCTTCTGGGCGTCTTGGATGACTTTCAGAGTCTGGGAGTCGTCCCCGGTCAGGGACGTGTAGTAAATCGCATTGACCATATCGGCATTGGCCGCCAGCAATTGGACATAGTTTGCGTTTTCCCTGCGGGTCGCCTCCACGGTTCGGTCAACGAAGTTGGAAACCTGGGCGACTCGCCCTTTCATGTCCTTCTCCAACTGCTTTTCGGTGAGGGAGGAGACAACGAAAAGAGTGATCACCAGAGGAGCGACCGACAGCAAGAGCATGGAAAGGAGAATTTTCCATTGCAGAGCGAATGACCTGAGCATGACTGCACCTTATGCCTGAGGATTAACTCCCCCGGCGGGCACCTTACGCACCAGCCGAGGAGGGATTTACTCTTTTACTGCCGGAAAAAACTTCGACCCGATTATCTTCTGGCCCTCGAGACCAAGGGCAAATTCAACAAACTGAACTAACGGTTTTTCCGGCTCGTTCCGGGTGACGAGCAGCAACGGTTTTTTCAGCGGATACCGGCCGTTCCGGACATGTTCAGCGGAGGGGAAAATCCCATCCACCTTGACCACTTTTGTTCCCGATGCATCAACCATGCTGGAACTGACGGCACAGATGGCGCCCGGGAAAAAGGAGACCAGGCGATCGGCCTCGGCGACAATGCCGGTCACCAACGCACGGGGGGTGTGGGCAGCGCCGGGAAGAATGGATTCGGAGACGGCTGCATACATCCCGCTGCCTTTCGGGCTGGCAATGACCAGGACCGGTTCATCCTTTCCGCCGACGTCCTGCCAATTAGTGACCCGTCCGGAAAAAAGGTCGCGCAGCTGTCCGCGGGACAGGCTCGCAACCGGGTTGCCGGCATTCACCACCACCAGCAGCGCGTCCCACCCGATCAGGGTTTCCTGCAAACCGGCGGCAGTCTCCTCGGGCAGAAGAAAGCGGCCTGCTCCGGCCAGATCGACCCTCCCGGCCAGCAGGGCGGCCAAGCCGGGTCCCGTATTGCCGCCGAATATCTGAAAATGAATACCCTCGTGGCGTGCTTCGAAAAGTTGGGTTGCCTGGGGCATGAAATGTTTTTGCAGGGTTGTCGCGCCAGCGTATTGGAAAGACTGAGCGGTTGCCGAAGTGGCCGGCCCTGGCCCCAGAAAAAGAAAGAAGGTGGCGAGGAAGGACATCCGGCGCCGAATCATCGCAGGCCCTTTCCCGGGTGCTTAGGGACCGGCCAGAATCGGCCCGGGTCGATCGGGCCGCCCCTGCCAAAACAAATGAAGCGTGTCGCAAAATAACATTTTTTAACCTGAACTGGCAATAAGTTTATCCAATCACTGGCTTTTTGAAAGCCGTCCCGGATCGAAAACGAATCTTTTATTGCCAGGCGGAAGGCGGCCGGTATTCTTTAAACGAGGGAGACTGGGGTATGAATCGTCCAGACACGCTTCTGCATGGCCCGCCGCCGACCCTGCCCCGGCTGTTTCTCAGCCAGTTCCGGGTCGACGAGGCATCGCCCTTCAAGCGCTATCTGAACCGCCTTGAAGTTGAAATCGGCAAGGAGGACTACCGTCATCTGAAGCGGGTCGAACTGTTGAGCGGCACTCCCCGGGAACAAGAATTCCAGGCCATGGAGGAAATAACCGAACGGGTTTTGAAAACGACCCAAAACAATTATAACCGGGAGCTTCTGAAACGGCTCAAGGTTCGAATTTATCTTGATATCGGAAATTACGCGGTTTTTTACCGGCTACCGGATCGAAGGGTCAAATTCGTTGCTACCTGGAGGCAGCAAGTTTTGACCCGGTTGTTCGGAAAAGTGCCCTCCCGAAATACTGGTTGGTGCCCGGCAACCGGACAATTGCCGGGGTTTGAAGCCAGCTTCCTGGCCGACGAGTCTGGTGGAATTATTCTCTTGCGGCGGAAAAATCCGGGTCCTGATTCAACCCTTCTTACGGCGACCCATGGCCCATACGATCCCCATACCCTGGAGGTGACTTTTTATTTTCTGCGGTCCGGCAAAGGGGATGCAGCGATTATCAATCTGGGCTTTTCCGGTCGCGAACCCCTGGCCGACGAAAATGTCGAAAAACTCAAAAATTGGGGTATTCCCCTCAACCCAAGTAATGTTGACGTGATCTTTCCTTATGTCGACCGGCACGGACATCCTTACTGCTATAAATTGGAAGAACGGCTGCCTGAACTTGTCGCCGCCCTCGGAATGGCTCCCCCGGACCTGATTCTGGATATTCACGGCTATGTCGGAACCCGGACCGACGATCATCGGATTCTGGTCGGCTTGGGGGGGCTGCCGCCCTTCCCCGGCCCCGAAGGCCTGGGAAGGCTGGAGGAAAAGGGTTCTCTATTTCACCTTCTTCCCAGAGAGCGGCTGAAATCAGGACTCTCCATGGTTCGCGACCTCTCCGAAGAAATTTTCGTTCAATTTTGCGGGAGCCCCCACCGCTGTTTTCACTTTTTCATGCTCGGTGGGCTTCAGCTCCTTGGACGATGCATCGATCCCCGCGGCCAGGTGGCGAGTCTGATACCCCAGGAGGAACGGACGTACCTGCCGGAAGAGGACATCCGGTGGCTGCCCGGGGCCGGGGGAAACGCCCTGCAACGGCTCCAGGCCGGCAGGATGCGCGCCGACACTCTCTGTCTGCATGTGGAAATTCCAACGGCGGTGCGCCGGAAAATCGCCTTGAAGTTGCATGAACTGGAGATCGGCGACTCGCTGGATGCCAGTGGTCTGTAGCGAGGGACAAAGTATTTTCAGCAGGGTTGCGCAAAAACATATGCCTAAAAAAGCGGCCCGGGAAACCGGGCCGCTTTTTGTGTACATGGGAAAAGGCGAGGACTTCCCGGACTCAATTCCCCGGCCTTCCGTAGTGGTTCTGAGGAGTAGCCAGCCGGCTTTCAGCCAGGCTGGTGTCGTTCAGTCCCATAAGGTCCGCCAGCAGATGCATGGCTTCCCCGATGTAAGGATCTTCGGCGGCCTCTGCCCGCAGATCTTTTGGGGCGGCAGGGGATTTTTCCTCATCCTCAGCCGGGGTTGCCGGAAGATGGGAATTTTTGGACAGGAGTTCATCGTCTTTTTTTCGTTCCCGAAGCAGATCGGCCAGGTCCAGGGACAGCAGGGTGTGGTCGCTTTTTTCTTTTATGCGGGCCGACTCCCGAAGGATCTCCTGAAATTTCTGGTTTTTTGCCAAGCGTTGTTCACTGCTCTGGCGGAGGAGCTTGAGGTTCTGCTTGGCCGGGGTCCAGCGGGAATAATCGGTCGCGGGAACCGAATCCCAGGGGAGAGAATTTTCTATGTACTGCTCGCCGCTTTTGACATATTCAAAGCGGTCCGGCAGCACGATGTCCGGTACCACTCCGCGGTATTGCGTGGAGTCCCCGCTGACGCGGTAGAATTTCTGGGTGGTAATTTTCATTGCGCCCAGCGGTTTGTATTTGGTGAAGCTTCCTCCGTGGAGGGTCCGATCGAGGTCCAGTAGGCTCTGCACGGTTCCCTTGCCGTGGGTATGCTGGCTGCCGATAATCAAGGCCCGGCCGTAATCCTGCAGCGCCCCTGCCAGGATCTCCGATGCCGAGGCGCTGAATTTATTGACCAATACGACAATCGGCCCGCGGTAGAGAACGTCCGCGTCACTGTCCGACAGAGTCTGGACCTGTCCATAGCTGTTTTTGACCTGAACCACCGGCCCACTTTCAATAAACAGGCCGGCAATGTTCACCGCATCGGTCAAGGCGCCGCCGCCGTTGTTGCGGAGGTCAATAACCATCCCGTCGATCTTTTCCCGCTGGAATTTTTCCAGTTCCTGGCGTACATCGTCCGTTGAGTTGCGTCCGTCCCCGCTGGAGTTCTGGAAGTCCCGGTAGAAACTGGGGATTTTCAAATAGCCGAAGGTTTTTCCGCTGCCGGGGTCTTTCAGCGTCGTCCCCTTGACGAAGGTTTCCTCAATCTGCACGACGTCGCGCACGATCGGCACGGTCAGTCGGGCTCCATCCGGTTTTTTCACCCCAAGGCGAACTTCCGTCCCCTTTTTGCCCCGGATCAGGCTGACCGCTTCCCGCAATCGCATGTCGGTAACATCCACCGGCTCGCCATCACCCTGGGCAACTTCCAGAATGAGGTCCTCGGCCTGCAGCTGCCCCTGCCTGCTGGCAGCACTGCCGGGGATAATGCGGACCACTTTGATGAATCCCCCTTCTTCGCGCAGCGTCGCCCCGATTCCTTCCAGGGACCCGCGCATGGTGATATCGAAGTCTTCTTTCCTCTGCGGTGGAAGATAATTGGTATGCGGATCAAATGCCTCCGCGACGGCATTGAAGTAACGGTCGAAATAGTCCTGGTCGGTTTCTTTGAGGACCCGGAAAAAGAGATCTTCCAAGCGGTTGCGCACTTTTTCCTGAGCTTTTGCCAGCAATTCGGGATTCATCGGCAGGATCTCAGCCGCGTCGGGCAGGGCGTTCCCCGCCTCAAGCAGGTTGAGATAACGGGAGGCAATCTGGGCTTTGAGGGTTTTCCTCCAGCGATCCTGCAACTCCGCCCGGGTTTTGCAGAACTCCAGTTTTTCCGGGT
>Ga0055480_10000949_pt1 | contig 11294 bp, 8 predicted proteins | sample Muzzi_PWB_D2_FD_57935 | JGI IMG/M metagenome (GOLD analysis project Ga0055480, IMG submission 57935) | Wetland microbial communities from San Francisco Bay, California, USA, that impact long-term carbon sequestration - Muzzi_PWB_D2 | ecosystem: Environmental > Aquatic > Marine > Wetlands ... | reverse complement strand
GGGAGGTCCTGCGCGCCCCCGTTGATGTCGCCGCCCACCAGGTTCGCGTTCTGGCTTTCGAGCACGACGGGCGTCGAAACGTGCCGCTCGAGGATCCGTTCGCGGAAGCCGGGAGCGAACCGCTCGATCTGCGCCTCGATGCGGTCCGTCATGTCGACGCTCGAGCCGTTGGGGACGTGGCAGTAGGCCCATGCCGTCTGCCCTCCATCGGGCGCGCGGGTCGGGTCGAACAACGAATGCTGAGCGAGCAGGATGAACGGACGCTCGGGAACTTGCCCGTCGGCCACGGCCCGCTCCCCCGCCGCAATCTCCTCCAGCGTCCCACCCACGTGGACCGTGCCGGCCCGGTCGCAGGCGGGATTCGCCCAGGGGATCGCCCCATCGAGCGCCCAGTCGAGCTTGAAGGCCGCCGCCCCGTATCGGTACCGGCCCAGGGCCCGGCGCGTCGATCCCGGGAGTCGATCGCCCGCGATCCGCAGGGCCTGTCGCGGCGTGACGTCCAGGACGATCCGCCTGGCGACCGGCAGCTCGTCCAGCGATTCGACGCGGCGTCCCGTCTCGATCTCTCCACCCAGGGAGCGGAGATAGCTCGCGAGCGCCGCCGTGATGCGCCCGGCGCCGCCCCGTGGAAACGGCCAGCCGACGCGGTGCGCGAGGAGCGCCAGCACGAGGCCGAAGGACGCCGACGCGGGCCGATCGAGCGCGAGGATCGAGTGCGCGGCGTGGCCGGCAAACAGGGCGCGGGCTTCGGTCGTCCGGAAGCGGCGGTGCGCGAGGCGCTCCGCCGACTGGATCGCGGAGAGGCCGAACCGGGCCAGCGTCACGGGGTGCCCCGGCCAGTGGAGCAGGGGACCGAGCACGTCCTCCTCCAGCTTCGGCCAGTCGTCGATCAGCGGTCCGAACAGGCGTCGCCAGGCATCGCCGTCCGGTCCGAGGCCGAGCGCCGTGTCCTTGAGCGAGCGATGGTGGAGGACCGCGCGGCCGCCGTCGAGCGGGTGCGCGAGCGGGACATCGGGCTGAATCCAGTCGAGCCCGTGCGCGGCGAGCGGCAGCTGGCGAAAGAACGGAGACGCGGCCCCGAGCGGGTGCGTCGTGGAGCCGAGGTCGTGGAGGAAGCCCGGCCGGGTCAGCTCCGCGGTGCGCGCCGCGCCCCCGACCTCGTCGTTCGCCTCGATGACGCGGACCCGGCAGCCGGCCTCGGCGAGGGTGATCGCCGCCGCCAGGCCGTTCGGACCGGCGCCAACCACGACGGCGTCGAGGGGTGGGGTAGCCATGCCGGAACGTTAGACCCGGATCAGGTCAGCCGCCATGCACGCGACCGCGATTGTCGTAACCCCTTCGACCACGGTATCCTGTCGCAGACGGGCCCGTAGCTCAGCTGGTTAGAGCAGGGGACTCATAATCCCAAGGTCGCTGGTTCGAGTCCAGCCGGGCCCATTGGGGAGACCAGGGCAGGGCAGCGGAAACACTGGCCAGAACGACGGAGCGCGGGACTTGAAGAGCCTGATCAACGAGCTGCACGAGCGGTCCCTGTGGCAGGTCCTGGGCATGTATCTCGGAACATCCTGGATCGTCCTCCAGGTCGTCGACGTCATCGGCAACAACTTCGGCCTCCCCGACTGGGTCGCTCCCGCCGCCCTGATCCTGTTGCTCTTGGGGCTGCCGATCGTGCTCGCGACGGCCTTCGTGCAGAAGGGCCTGCGATCGCAGGAGCCTGAGCCGTCCGCTCCGGGCTCGGTGTCCGCCGGCGAGCGCGCGTCTACCGGCTCGGCGCCCACGGCCGCCCGCCGCCTGTTCACCTGGAAGAAGTCGTTGCTCGGTGGCGTGGGGGCCTTCGCCCTGCTGGCCATCGTCGTGGGGGCGTGGCTCGGAATGCGGGCCGCGGGGATCGGGCCCCTGGGCACGCTGGTCGCGAGCGGACAACTGGAGGAACGCGCGCTGGTGGTGCTGGCCGACTTCGAGGCCGAGGACTCCGGCCTGTCCGAAGCCGCGACGGAGGCGCTGCGGGTGGACCTCTCCCAGTCGGGTGTCATCCGACTGGCCGACCCCGCCCTCATCGAGGAAGCGCTCCAGCGCATGGACCGGGACCCGTCGGATCCTCTCACCGCGGACCTCGCGACCGAGCTGGCGGTGCGGGAGGGTGCCGGCGCGGTGGTCACGGGCGAAATCAACCGGGCGGGTTCCGGCCACGTGTTCTCGGCTCGGGTCGTGTCGACGCACGACGGGACCGTACTCACCTCGCAGAGGGAGTCGGCTTCGGACGACGCGGACATTATTCCCGCGATCGACCGGCTCTCCAAGAAGCTCCGCGAACGCATGGGAGATTCGTACCGCTCCATTCGTTCCGATCCCCCCCTGGAGCGGGTGACGACCGGCAACCTCGCAGCGCTGAAGCTCTACTCGCGAACCCAGGATCCGAACGTGGACGAGGTCACGCTCCTGGAGCAGGCGGTCGCGCTCGACTCGACCTTTGCGATGGCCTGGCGGGCTCTCGGTATCGAGTACGGGAACCGACGCACCAACCGTGCTCGCATGATCGAGGCGTTCACGCGCGCCTTCGAGTATCGGGACCATTTGACCGAGATCGAGCGGCACAAGACGGCGTCGATCTACTACACCCTGGTCGACTTCGAGCCCAGGCTCGCCGCCGCCGAGTATGAGGCGCTGTTGGAGGAAGATCCCGAGGACTACGGGACGGTTGTCAACCTGGGTGTGCTAGCCAGCCAAATGGGGGACCATGAAAGATCGGCCCGGCAGTCGCAGCGAGCCATCGAGCTCCGGCCGGAGCAGGAGGGGCCGGCGTACTGGAACGCCATCACAGGCCTCGTCAACGCCGGGCGCGTGGAAGAGGCGGAGGCGGTGCTCGACTCCGCCAAGAAGGTATGGGGGGCGGACAATCCCGCCCGGGCCAGCATCATGGTGCTGGCGGCACAGGGCAAACTCGACGAGGGTGAGGCGAACTTCCGCGAGTATCTGGGACCTGGCATCCCGCCGGGTGGGCGTGCCTGGTTGGCGCTCCGGTTGGGCCAGTTCGCGGCCGCGCGCGGACGGCTCGCCGAGGCGGAGGAGGAGATCCGTATCCGCCTCGCGTTCCTCAGCGAGTCGGAGATCGATACGGAATTCTACGAGACCGTCGTGCAGGCGGCGTGGACCGATGTCGTCGTCCGACAGCGCCCCGAAGCCGCCGTGGCCCGCCTTTCAGAAGCTCTCGATCAGCATCCCCTCGCCGATCTCGAACCCCGCGACCGTCCCTACCTGGAGTTCGCCGAGGTCTACGCCAGTGCCGGAAGCGGGGAAACCGCGAAGGCGCTGGTCACGGAGATGCGCACGGAGTTCGAGCCCTCGGACTTGAAGCGCATGAGGGCTGACCTGTGGCGCGTGGAGGGAGAGATCGCGCTGGCCGAGGGACGGCCCGAAGCGGCGATCGAATCATTCCAGCGTGCGCGCCAGGATTTCTGTCATATCTGTCCTCTGCTTGGTCTCGCACGGGCGTACGAAGTGGCGGGCCAGCCGGACTCGGCGATCGCCGCGCTCACTCGCTACGTCGAGACGCCGTATTCCGACCGCTTCCTCCCGTATAGCTATGCGCTGGGCCAGGCACTGGCGCCGGCCCACGAGCGCCTGGCGGAGCTGGAGGACGAGGCGGGAAACCTGGACGACGCCGCCAGGCACTACGCCCGCTTCGTCGAACTCTGGTCCGACGCGGACGAGGAGCTCCAGCCGAGGGTGCGCGCGGCGCAGGCCCGACTCGACACGATCGTCAGCCGGCGAGGTTGAGCTAGCGTCTTCGTGCTGCGCCCAACGAGAAACGGGGAGCCGCTGTTGCGACTCCCCGTCTTCCTGCGGATGGGCCTCGTAAAGCCCGTGCTTCATGCCTGCAATCTATACCATCAGTCCTGCGGAGGCAGGATCACGCTGTCGATGACGTGGATGACACCGTTCGTGGCCGCGATGTCGGTCTTCACGATGTTCGCGTCATTGACCATGGCACCGTCGTCGCTGACGCTGAAGCTGACGTCGTCGCCCTGTACGGTCGTCGCGGCGTCCATGCCGACCACGTCGGATGCCATGTACTCACCCGAAATCACGTGATAGGTGAGGATCGCGACGAGCTGATCCTTGTTCTCCGGCTTGAGCAGGGTCTCCACCGTGCCCGCCGGAAGCTTCGCGAACGCCGCATCCGTCGGGGCGAACACGGTGAACGGACCGTCGCTCTGAAGAGTCTCGACCAACCCGGCGGCCTTCAGCGCCGCGGCCAGCGTGTTGAACTGCCCGGCCGCAACGGCCGTTTCGACGATATTCATACTCGGTCCCTCGGCGGCCATCTCCTGCTGCGCCTGGGCGATACCGGCCGAACCCAGTACCAGGGCGGCGGCGGCGATTGAACTCGTTACGCGATGGCGAAACATGTACTCCTCCGATTATAAGGTGATGGGATCGCTGCGGGACGCAGACGATTCCATGTCTATTCGACGTTCTCTGATCGGAGAGTAACACGGTGTCTAAAGTTTGTCAAAGGTTAGGCGGTGGCCTTCTCTACCCGTCGCCGAGATGACCGCGGGGTGTACCTGTCAGCCGCCGAGCTCGGCGAGTCGTCGACGAAGATCGGCGCGCTGACGGCGGCTGACGGGAACCTCCGTCCCGTCACGCAGCAGGAGGCGGCCGCCTCCACCGCGGGAGGGGTCGAATCGCCGGACCCGCGCGAGGTTGACGAGCGCCGAGCGGTGGACGCGCAGGAAGAGTCGACCGGGCAGACGGGCCTCCAGCGACGTCAGCGACTCGCGAACCAGAAGTCGCTCTCCCCCGGCGTGAAGGGCGGCGTAGTAGTCGGCGGCCTCGATCCAGTCGATCTCGTCGGGTCGCACGAGGCGCTCGCCGCGCGGCGTGCCGACGAGTACGCCGACCGTCTCGTCGGCATCGGCGTACTCGTCGCTCCCGGCGCCCGCCGCGCGACGCTGTTCCAGCCAGTCACGCACCCGTTCGAGGCAGGCGGCGAAACGCGCCCGGCTGACCGGCTTCATCAGGTAGTCGACGGCGTCCACCTCGAAGGCCCGGACCGCGTAGCGATCGTGTGCGGTCAGGAAGACTAGTGCACGGCCGGGCTGCTGGAGGAGGCGGCGCAGGACGCCGAAACCGTCGAGTCCGGGCATCTGGATGTCGAGGAACACGAGATCGGGTCGGGTCGCCCGGATCACCGTCACGGCCTCACTCCCGTCGCCTGCCTCGCCGACGACTCGAACGTCACCGTGTGGCGCGAGCAGCTGGTGGACTCCGCGCCGCGCGGGCGGTTCATCGTCGACGATCACCGCACGGATCTCAGTCATCGGCCGGGAGTCGGACTTCCGCGATCGCGCCGCCCGCGGGACCGCGCCGCAGCGTACAGCCGGCCCGATCGCCGTACATGACCTCGAGCCGGGCCCGGGTGTTGGCGAGGCCGACGGCCGTTCCGCCGGTGTCGCCGGCGGGATCGGGAGCGTCGGAGGTTCCGGGTGCCGCCGGTCCCGGTCCGTCGTCCTCCACGCGCAGCACGAGGGCGCCGTTCGCCTGCGTCGCAGTCACCCGAATGCGGCCCGCGCCCGGCCGCCGGCTGATGCCATGGCGCACCGCGTTCTCGACCAGCGGCTGCAGAACGAATGCGGGCACGTCGCGGTGGGCCAGCTCCGGTGGAACGTCGACGTCGATCTGCAGGCGGTCGGAGAACCGGGCCTGCTCGATTGATAGATACCTCCGGACAAAATCGATCTCATCGGACAGGGACGTGCAGTGACCGCTGTCCTCGCGGAGCGTTTCGCGAAGCAGCTCGCCCAGCACTTCCATCACGTCTTCCGCGGCGCCCATGTCACCGTCGCGCACGAGCACGGTCGCCGTGTTCAGCGCATTGAAGAAGAAGTGGGGGTTCAGCTGCATGCGCAGGGCGGAGAGCCGCGCCTCCGAGAGTTGGGTCTCGAGCCGTGCGGCCGTCAATTCGGCTCGACGGTGGCGCCAGAACCAGTAGGTGGCCCGGCCGGCTCCGAGAATGCCGAAGTAGCAGAGCACCATCGTGGGCAGGCCCGCCAGGTACCACGACAGGACGAGCCGGCCGAACGGCGTTTGCCCGTCGAGAAAGGCCGTCCACGCGAGCGCGGCGACCAGCGCGTAGCCCGCGCCGAGTCCGAGAGCGACGAGCACGTGCACGCCGACACGCCTCAAGCGGCGTCCCTGGTCGGGCGGGAGCCATTCTCCCGCCCGGAGAACGAGTGGAGTGAGGAGCGCGAACGTCAGCCATCCCGGGGCCTGCGCCGCGAAGGCGCGCCACGGGGGGGTAGCTTCGCCCGACATCAGCCAGAAGGCGTACGTTTCCGCGCCGGCCAAAAAGCCCGGAACCAGCCACACGCCGACGAGGGCCAGCGCGACCAGCGTCGTCGGCACACCGGCCTCCTGCCGGATCGATTCGTAGGGCTGCGGCAGCATGCTCATACGGACGAAGGTAGACGGCCGGGCGCCGCCGTGCCGCACCGCTCCCTGCACCCCCAATACCGCTGACTGCGCACCGCGTCCGGAGTCGGCGATGCGTTTGAGGTTGGCGGACGAGCGACCCGGGCAACCCGGGCCGGAGACAACATCGAGCGGGATGGCGATATGCGACGGAGACGGTTGGGGTGGGTCGGTTTGGGCGGAGTGCTGGTGATGGCGTGCGCTCCCTCGGACGCGAGCGAGCCGGCGGCACCGGGGCCACCGGCCACGGAAGTCCTCGACATCGCGATCGAGCGGATGGGGGGGGTAGATGCCCTGCGTGGCATCGAACGGGTTCGGTACGAGATGATCACGCAGTGGAGTGGCCTGGACGACGCCGGGATTCCCTATGGCGCGCGCACGTCGTATGAGCGGCACACCGACGTTCGCGATTATTCGATCGACGCCTGGCGCAATACGCGGGAGTTTCGGCCCGGCAGTCCGCGGATCGTGGACATCGTGCGCGGCGATGTGGCAATCCGCAGCTTCGGCGAGGCCTTTCAGCCGCTCAACATCGCCTACGTGGATGAGCGCCGGGAGCTATTCGCCTACACGCCCGACCGACTCGTGCTGGCGCTGCGCGACGCGTCGGACCTGGCGGGGCTCGACGATACGACAATGGCTGGCGCCCGCTATGCCCGCTTGCGCGGTACCGTCTCAGGCTTGCCGATGACCCTCCACATTCGTCGCTCGACAGACCTGCCGGCCATGGTGGGTTTCCAAGCGGCCCAGCCCAACGACTTCGGCCTGGTGCCGTGGGGAGACATGGAGGTCCACGTGTGGTATTCGGGGTGGCGGACCCTGCCGGACGGGCTCAGCTTCCCGACGCAATGGGTGGTCGAGCGCCTGGGCCAGCTCTACAAGCGAATCACCGTGACCAGCGCCACCTTCAACCCGGAGTTCGAGGCGGACTCGTTCGGCGTGTCGGACGAGCTGGCCGCGGCCTATCGGGCTACGGCGACGAAGCCGATGCACGACCTGCCGCTCGATTCCGCGCGCGTGGAGGGCAATTTCGTGACCTTCGGTGCATTCGGTAGCCCGGCGGGCGCCGTGCGGATCGGAGACGACTGGCTCTTGCTGGAGGCCGGCCAGGCGCCGCTGTCGACGAACCGTGCGCTGGACTGGCTGTCCGCGCATGCCGACGGGAAGGTGATCGGGGCGGTCGTGACGACCACGAGCGGGAACGGCGGGGTGGCTGCCCTGGCCGATCGGGGCATCCCGGTCTACACGGGTCCGGGGATCGGGGAACACGTGGCCATCATGCTCCGCAACCAGGGACGCGAGGTGGCGGCGTACGACGTCGTGCGCGAGGGTCGGTGGATAAGGACTGGCGGAGACTCCGTGTTCGTCGCGGCGGTCGATCTCCCCGACCACTCCGGCGGTCTCGCCGTGTACGCGCCGACGCTTCGCTGGATGTACGCCTACGAGGCGTTTCAGCCCCTGGGGCAGGCGGTTCTCGCCGACGTGGCCGCTACGCGCGGCTGGGCCGTGGAAAGTCTGGGGACGCGACAGGCCGTGGAGCAGCCGCTCGTTCGATGAGCGGCGCTCCACCGCAGGGTCGTCGGGTCAGAAACGGACGCCCGCGCCCAGGGAAAGCAGCCAACCGCCGCGATGGCTGTTGGCGACGTCCTTCACGCTGACGGAAAGTCGCGAGGCATGCGCCGAGAGGTCAACGCCCACCGGACCAGCCACCGGGAATGTGACGCCGAGCCCTGCGCCGAAGCTCCAGCCGGTCTCGGTGGAGAGGCCGGCGCCTTCTTCGGCGTCTAGCCACTCGCGCGTCACGCGCGTCGCGAGGTAGGGACGAGCGCTCCAGTCGGGCCGGATCGCGGTGTAGCGCGGCTCGAATATTGCCGAGACGCGGGACAGCTTCTCGTCGACACCCACGAGACCGTGGCGATGGAACCCGAGACCCAGGCCCAGGCCCCAGCCCTCGCTCGTATCAAAGCCGACCAACAACTCGCCGCCGAGGCCTGTCTCCGTGTTGCTGAGCTCGCCTCCCGAGACGAACACGGCGGAGCCCACGGCCTGGGCGCGCCAGCCGGATCGCACGTCGACCACACTGGAAGCGGTCCGCCCGGTCATACGCGGCGTCTCGCCGAGCGTGACGTCCAGCCGTTCGGTCCGGGACCAGATAATCGATCCGAGATGCGACCGCTCGCAGTCCGCCGCCCCCGGCGGCAGGGAATTCACCGAGCGAGTCAACGCGATTTCCCCGTGTTCGGGGCAGATCACGGTAAAGACGGCGAGTCGGGTCCCCGGCGGCACGGGTACCCGACCGAACTCGACGACCGCGAGGCCGCTGGCGCCCGTCGTGGCCAGGAGACGTCGCTGACCCCCGCGGTGCAGCGTCACTTCAAGACCGGCCGCCGGGCCGCCTACATCACGCACGCGCACGAGCAACGACGGGATGTCCTGCCCCGGGAGCGTCCCGGGGCCGAGCAGCGTCAGTGCGGCCACCAGGGCGAAGATGCCTCGAGTACGCCTCATGTCATCGTCCATTGCGTTGAGGTCCAGGGTGCAGGATGTACATGTGCCTCGTACGATGGCTCGTTGCAAGCCCCGCGCCGCACGGGAGAATCGTTATGCTCCAATGGTCACGATCGTGTGGTACGAGCGCAACGCCGCCCTTTAGCGGCCACTCCCGGAATACACGAATCGCCATATCATAGCTTGCGAAAACCGCAGCCCAGGAGTGCGGCACCGGACTTGCTTTTCATGAGGTGCCCGTCGGAGGGATTGCGTACTCGGTCTATAGAAGAGGTGCAAGATGAAGTATGTCAGACTGCCTGTTCACACGTTGCTGCTGTTCATCGCGGTGGCGTCATTCGCCGCTTGCGGGAGCGACACGACCGGACCGGGTGGTGGTGCAACCGGCGGCGGTGGTGGGAGCGGCAGCGGCGGTGGGGGCGGTGAAGTGCCGACGCTGCCGGATATTCCGCCTGCAGCCCAGATCTTCACGGACGACATCGACGCCGAGAACGGCGGAGTCGGACAGCTTAACTACGACGCCTGGGCGCACTGGAGCGTCGTAGAGGGCTGCGTGGACCTGCATGGACCGGGGTCCTTGAACCCGCTGCCCGGGAATGGCGTCTACATCGATATGGACGGATCGTGCGCCAACGCCGGGACGATGGAGACGAAGACGACCTTCGACCTTTCGGTCGGCGACTACACGCTGGAGTTCTTGATGGCAGGGAACAGCCAGGCGGTGGGGGTCGATACGCTCGACGTGTCCGTCGGCTCGGTGATGTCGGAGCGGATCATCCTCGATTGGGAGGCTCCCCTCACGCTGATGAGCTATGACTTCTCGGTCAGCAGCGGCACGTCCGGAAGGATCCGCCTCGAGCATCTCGGGGGGGACGAACAGGGCATTCTGATCGATGCCGTGCGCCTGCGGCGGAACTGACGCCGCTGGCCGGCCAGCCACGCCGGCCACCCCGACGTGATCTCTCCGTCGCACACGCGGCGGCACCGTGTCCCGACCGGTCTTGGACCGGCCGGGGCACCGTGCTTATGATGCCTGCCGCACGTTCACCGACCTCGCTCGTTCGATCCACGTGATCCCGGGGGAACCTTGAAGAACAAGTATGCGATGGCCCTGATAGCGGCCTGCGGCGCCGCGGCTTGCGCCGGCGGGCAGACCGCGCAGGAACCGATCTACGAGCTCCGCGCCACCGAGGCCCCGTTGCGCTACGACGTCTCCGGCCGTCAGACGACCGTCATCGAGCTCCCGACCGGCGGCGAGCAGCAGATCGAGTCGGAAACGGCGGCGACGGTGGCCGTCAGCTATGGGCAGCGGACGGGTTCGGGTCTGCCCTTCGAGCTGACGTTCGAGGCGCTAGAAGTGACGGGTCCCGGCGGATCCCCGGACCTGTCAAGATTGATCGGTAAGCCGATCCGCGGGACCATAGACGAGAGCGGAGACGTCCAGATCGACGAGGCTCCCGACGTCCAGGTGCCGGGCGCCGACGCGGAGGGGCTTGCCAGCCAGACGCTGGGCTTGCTGTTCGTTCCGCTGCCGCCCGACGGGAATCCGTCCGCCGAGAGCTGGCCGCTCGAGAGATCGCGGGCGCCGGGCGGGGGCATGGACGGCACATCCACGTTCGAGGGAACGGCCCGTTTCACGCCTGAGATGGAATGGCAAGGCATGCACGCCCGGATCATCGTTTCGGAGGGGGATCTGCGGCAGCGCGCCACCGGCACGCCGCCCGGCGCGCCGTCGGAGGTCGATGTCGACTTCGAGGGCGAGGCCACGACGACCTATGCCTGGGACCCGGCCCGCGGCGTGGTCCTGCATGTACAGCAGGACATCGAGCTGGAGGGTACGATTGCCATGCAAGGGATGGCACTGCCCACGACCACGACCGGCCGGCAGACGTTCGACTTGCTTCCCTGAAGCTATCCTCCGGTTACGACCCGCAAATCCGTGGGAGGGGCCGGAGGCACCGTGTCGCGCGTGTCCGGAGTCGTGACCTCGATCGCGCTCGTGGGCGGTCCCTCGAGCCCGTCGCCGTTGACGGCGGCGACCTCGTACTCGTAGGTCGTGGTCGGCTCGACCGTGAGGTCGACGAAGCCGCCGCCGGGGGAGGTTCCCAGCACGGCGGCGTCTCGATAGATGCGATAGAACGCCACGCCGGACTCGGCGTCCGTCGCGGCCGTCCAGGAGAGCTCCACGCGGGTCGGCTCCGTTGCCGTCGCCGAGAAATCCCCGGGTTTGCTCGGCGGCGTTTCGTCCGTGGCGGCCGGGGTCGTGGCTTCCGCCTGGTCGCTTCGGGGTCCCTCGAGCCCGACTCCGTTAC
>Ga0055480_10000947_pt1 | contig 11317 bp, 9 predicted proteins | sample Muzzi_PWB_D2_FD_57935 | JGI IMG/M metagenome (GOLD analysis project Ga0055480, IMG submission 57935) | Wetland microbial communities from San Francisco Bay, California, USA, that impact long-term carbon sequestration - Muzzi_PWB_D2 | ecosystem: Environmental > Aquatic > Marine > Wetlands ... | reverse complement strand
CTTGCAACTGCAGCAAGGCATAAGGGTACGTTACGCTGCTTCCCATCATAATCGATATGGCATGTTCATTGCAAATTTTTGTTTTGATTTTGTACCTTTGGCAATTTCTGAAAACAAACCCAACAACTGTTCTTCACCTCCTGAAAGTGTTGACACACCATGCAAACCCAATGGAAATTCAGCATCGTGTTCAGCTGTCTGGCGATAACGATCCTGGCGGTTCTATTGGTACCGGGACGGTCCCAAGGCGCCGATGCCGGCAATTGCCTCCTGTGCCACAAATATACCGGGTTGAGTCGCATTGACGAAGATGGGCGCTTTCGGCTGCTTTACGTGAACGAAGAAATCTTCAATCGCAGCATACACGCCAAGGTGACCTGCGAAGGCTGCCATACGGATATCAAAAAAATACCCCACGATCCGCCCAAAAAAGTGGATTGTCTCAGCCAGTGTCACATCGTCGAACCGACCAGCGAACAGAAATTTTCACACAAGAGCGTGGCCGACTTTCTGGCCGGCAGTGTCCACGGCCGATACGACAAAGAGGGCCAGCCCAAGAAATATCCTGAGGATTTACCGTCCTGCAAGGAATGTCATGACAACCCCATGTACCGACCGTTATCGTTCTTCAAGCGTGTACGGCCCGGTATATCCGACGCAGCCCTGGGTCGCTGCCGGGTTTGCCATAAGAAGGATGAATTTATTTTCAGGTTTTACAATCACGTCACCACCAGATTGCATACCACCCGCAACCCCAAAAATATTGCCGAGGTCTGTGCCCGCTGCCATGACAATCCGGAACTTATCGCCCGCCATGGCCTATCCTTCAAGGCCGTGGCTACCTACAGGGAAACCTTTCATGGCAAGTCGGCCGAATACCTGAGTGAGCGGGTCCCGGATTGCCTGAACTGCCATGTCAACAAGGGCCAGTCGGTTCATCAAATGCACAGCTCCAAAGACCCGGATGCGGCAACCTATAAACAAAACAAAATCAAGGCCTGTACGACGGAAGAGTGTCACCCCGGGGCCGGTCCCAAATTGGCCGACTATAACCCGCATCCGGTTTTCAACCAGGCAAAGAAGCCACGCCAGTATTACTTCACAGCGCTGTTTATCCTGTTGACCGGCGGCACACTGTTGCCGCTGATGTTCATCATGTTTATGGACCTGATCAGAAGTTTGTTCCCCCATGCATCCCTGAGACGGAAGAAGTAAGCCCATGCATACAGACTTTACCATCAAGGAAAAGAACGGTAAAAAATACTTCTATCGCTTTTCGCTCAACCAGCGCTTCCAGCACATCATTCTTTTCAGCGCAGTAATCACCCTGGTGCTGACCGGCATGCCGCTGAAATTCTACGACGCCTCCTGGGCCAAACCCATCTATGCTCTGTTCGGGGGTATCGAAGCCACGCCCGTGGTACACAAATCCGCAGGGGTAATTCTGCTGCTCTTGTTCGCCTACCATCTATCATATCTGATTTACACCTTTTGCGCCGATCAGCTCGCCCCCTTGATCGCCGACAAAAAATTCAGCCTGCGCGCCCTTGCAATGCTTATTGCGGCACAACCCATGATGCCGCGCGTCAAAGACCTGCGGGACATCATCCAATTATTGAAATACCTGTGTTTTCTCACTGGGGAACGGCCCCGGGGGGACCGGTTTACCTGGAAGGAAAAATTCGACTACTGGGCGCCGTTTTGGGGTATCGTCATCATCGGATCTTCGGGCCTGATCCGCTGGCATAAAGAGCTGATCAGCAGGTATTTGTCCGGAGAAATAATCAACTACGCCGTAATTGCCCATGGCGATGAGGCATTGCTTGCCGCCTTGTTTCTCTTTATCTGGCATTTTTACAATGTGCATTATTCAACATCCGTATTTCCAATGGGAACCGTTTTTCTGACTGGATATCTGTCCGAAGAGCTGATGATCCACGAACATTATGCCCATTATGTCGCCATCATGAAAGAAGAAGGCCGCGAAAGCGAGATCCGCCCTTTGCCGGGTGCGCGCGAGACCGACAAGACAATCCTGGACAACACAATTTCACCCAAAGATTTGCCGCAGGTTTGAATGGGAAAAAACAGTGAGCATGCTATGAAGAAAATACTCTCAAAAGCTTATATTGTCGCGCTTATGGCTTTAACCGTGGCGTTTGCTGTGATGATCTGGAACTTGACCTTCGCCCATCTGGTTGAGGAATATGAGCAAAGACATCAGCCGCAGGCAGCAGCCGCCAAAACAGAAACGGCCCAGACGGATACAGGCAAAGCAGCCTTCAAAAAGGCCATTATCGATAGTGAAGAAACGGTCAAACACTACCTGGGATACCGCGTACTTGAAGAAAAACGGCTGAAAGGGCATTTTCACCATATCGACATCAACATCGAACCGGATCAACGCAACTACTGCATCAGTTGCCATGGCGACATCCCACATGATAAGTATAAAGATCTGAGGGCCTTTGGCAATATGCACGCCGCTTTCATCGGCTGCCAAACCTGCCATGTGCGCCTGGAAGGTGAGCATAAAACCGGCGTATTTAAGTGGTATGATCGCACCTCGGGCGAAATCGTCGATAGTCCGGTAAGACAGGGCCAGGTGTTTGGGAACTATAACGCTAAAATCATTCCATTTGAGCGGGTAGGTGGAAACCTGCAGCGTATCGATTCCCAGGAAAAAATCGATTTCGCACTGGAATACAGCAAACGTGAAAAAACACTGTCGGAAGTTCAAAAATCCAAAGCCAAAAAAATTATCCACCAGCAGGTGAGCAAGACGCCCTATATATGCGAAGGCTGCCACCAGGTGGAAGCACCTTTGCTGCCATTCGAAGACTTAGGGTATTCCAAGCAAAGGATCGAAACATTTATCAGCACCGAGGTTATCGGTATGATCAAGAAGTATACCCAGTTCTATCTGCCGCACATCCTGGAACCGGGTTTCGGCTATAGGGAAGGTGATGGCGGCCAGAACCAGTAATTGGGCAAGCGACCATGGCACATCATCATAATCAAGGAAGCCATGCACGGCCTTCCAGGCGCCTGATCCCGATCATTGCTGTCCTCTTCTGGTCGGGCGTGGTTATCGTGAGCGTGTCCGGCCTGGTCCATGCCCAGGATGAAGTACGCGTTGATACGCAGAATTGTTTACTATGCCACCGGTATCCCGGCATGGGGAGGTTTGATGAAGCCGGCGTCAAGCGCATATTTTACGTTAACGATTTGAAGTTTGCCAACTCGGTGCATGGCAAACTCCGGTGCACCAACTGCCATGTCGGACTGGATAGAATCCCCCACACCGATATCAAGAAAGTGGACTGCACCACCAAATGTCACCTTAAAGAGCCCTCCACCGAAAGAGAATTTTCACACCTCAATATGGCAAATAAATATGAGGCCAGCGTCCACGGCAGCAATCAACCTGGGAAGGCCAAACCCTTCCCGGAAGATTTGCCGACCTGCAAATATTGCCATCAAAACCAGATCCGAGGCCCGGTGGGGGGCTGGTGGGGCACCAGTGAGGCCATGGCCAATGAGACCCTGTCGCGATGCATCGGATGCCACACCAAGGATCAGTGGGCCCAGAATTTCTATCTGCATTTCACGCATCGCATGCGGCGTATTCGCTCCCCGGAAGAAATCGTGGACCTGTGCACGAGCTGTCACGAAGACCGCGAAAAAATGAGCCGCCATGGATTGGACACCATAGATACATTCAAAGATACCTTTCATTGGAACCTGGTCAAATTCAAGGTCAAAAATGCCCCCGATTGCATCAGTTGCCATGTGCCGGTGGGTTACACCACCCACGACATACGGCCCAAAAGCGATGTCAACTCATCCATCAACCATTACAACAGGGTCAATACCTGCAGCAATCAGGGCGGCGTTCAGGCCTGCCATCCCAAAGCGACTGCGGAATTTGCAAGTGGTCGCGTTCACGCGTACGGGACCAAAGCACGGCTGGCGATCGGCGGCCGTGTCGACGCGTTGAAGGATATCGACGAGACCTTGCTGATGGAACGCGCCCAACAGGAAATCTCGGAACAGGAAAAATTGCGTTTCAAAGTCCTGTCTTACATTCGCCTGTTCTACAAGATTCTCATCCCGCTGGTGATCGGATTCATGCTGTGCCATCAGGGACTCGATTTACTAAACCACTTAAGAAAGCGCCATTAAATGATGATACGAATGCACGGCATCGTATCCTGGGATGGAACCCATGCATGACAGCACCACAACACAACCTGTGGTTAGCCCGGACGCAATGCGCGGCGAAATATACTTCGTACGTTTGAACAGGTCAGAAAAGGTTCAGCACTTGATATTCATGCTGTGCTTCGTCATCCTGGTCATTTCCGGTTTTATGCTCAAGATTCCCGCAGTCATGGTGCAAAAACTGGGCGCTTTCGGTGGCACGGTCTTTTTTTATCGCAGCATGCTGCACCGGGTGGCTGGAACGGTCATGATTCTGACCAGCCTGTACCACCTGTTCTATCTTGCCTTCAGACCCGGTGGTCACCGGTGGCTGATGGATATGCTGCCGCGCTTTAAAGACGTGAAAGACCTGATCCACAATCTGCTTTTTTTCGTCAATATTAAAAAAAGGCCGCCCGCATTCGATCGTTTTTCATATATGCACAAGTTGGAATACGGGGCGCTGGTGGCGGGCACGACCCTGATGTCTCTGACCGGCCTGCTGCTGTGGTCGGAATGGCGCTGGAGCAAATTCGTTCTGGATATTGCGACTCTGGTTCATGGCATGGAAGCCGTCCTGGCTTGCCTGGCCATCATGGTGTGGCACATGTACGAAATTCATCTCAAACCGCACAAATCGCCCCTGGACAAGGTTTGGATCACCGGCCGTATCGATGAGGAAGAGATGCAAAAGGAGTATCCGCTGCATTATAAAAAAATCATGGCGGATAAAAAGCTGCAGGCCATTTACATGGTCAGAGAGAACCGATGAACGCGCCGCCCAACCCAAATAATGCGCATGGGTCAAACGAATCCCGCCCGACAAAGACCGAAGTCCAGGCCGGCGCAGGTCGGACAATACTGAAATTAATCCTGGTGGCGGTCTTTACGCTGTTCGGTTTCTGGCTGATACAATTGGTCTATTTCCCCCAAGCCGCGCCCCGCAAAGTGGTCGCCCAAGCGCGACCCGCCGCTGAAGGGGGAATCTTTGTCAAAATTTTAAGCGACCAGCAACTGGTGCCCAAGGGTCACTTTCACATGGTGGACGAACATATCGACCAACCTGAGCCCTATAAGCCGCTGTGTCTCAACTGTCATGGCACCTATCCCCACCGCAAAAAGAAAAAGACCCGCTCGCTGCTCAATTTTCATGGCGGTATCATGGCCTGTACCGTTTGTCATGTGCGCCGGAAATCCGGCGATGAGAACCATTTTTTTGTGTGGGTCAACCGGCGCAACGGCGCAATCTCAACACAGGTCGAAGGCGGCTTTGGCAAGTATGCGGCCAAAATCTTTCCCATGACCCGGGTGGCGGGAGGCGAACCCAGGATTTTGAGACCGGTCAGCGAAGAGGATGCCCGGCAGTTTCTAAAGGTCAAGGATCAATTTACGCCGGATCAGATGGCGCGTGCCAAAATCAAGCTGCATGAAGGCCTGTCCGAGAAGCCGGTCTTTTGTACGGAATGCCACAAGCTGGAAGGATATTTTAACTTCGCTGCATTGGGCTTTCCACAAAATCGCGTCGACAACCTGACCTCAAATGAAATCGCGCGCATGATCGATAACTACGAAACCTTCTATATCCCAGATGCCATCGATTTCAGCGCCCAATAGCCCTGCGGTTTTCCTCACGCGCATAGTTTTACAGCCGTTAATGGCCCTTGCCCGGCCCCGTTACGCCACGGGTTAGCGGATTAGACGCATGGCAGGTTGACCAGCCATATGAGAACACCGGGACCTATGCCACCCCCGGTCTGGATATTCAAATCGGGCCGTGGTATTCATAACCAATGGTTATTTAAGGCTTGAATAAGAGCCCAATTCATATAGCGAATCGGTCGCAACGATCATGAAAAAACGGATCGCCATCTCTTTGAGCATCGTGATTTTGCTCTTTTTGGCCGGTGGTGCTTACATCATCACCGGCATCGAGACCGCCACATCCCAACTGGGGCGGCTGGTGCAGCTCCATCAGGTCGAAATTCTGCGCGAGCATTTGCTGATCCAGATTCACAAGGTCCAAACCGATTTCCTGCTAATGGACGGCATGTTTGCCAACACCCATGAGGTTGTGGCCGCCAATATCAGCAACCTGCAAACGGTCTCCACCACTTGCACGGACTGCCATCACCGGCCGGCGGTTCAAGAAAGGATCGACCGCCTGATCAACGAGATCGATACTGTACGAGGAGACCTGCAAAAAGTGCTGACGTCCCAGGCTTCGGGACAGCGCTCCATAATGCGGGAAATGGCGTATCAACTGCTTGAACACCTTGAAATCCAGGTCAATGGCATGATCCACATGGCCACTTCCAAGCTCACGGCCGAGACCGACGGCTCTCTGAGCGATATCGCCAAGTCTAAAACCACCCTCTACGGGCTGGTGGTATTGACGCCGCTGGTGGCCGGTGTACTGGTGTTCTTCTTCATGCGTGAAATAACCAAGCCCGTGCAGCTGCTGCTGGATGCCACCCGCAGGCTTAAAGGTGGTGACCTGGAACACCATATCGAAGGCTTGGGCCAGGAGTTCGGAGAAGTGGCGACCTCCTTCAACCAGATGTCCGACGCTTTGAGGCTCAAGATGTATCAACTCGGTGAGAGCGAGAAACGGTATCGCCTGCTGTTTGAGAGCGCCGGCGATGCCATCTTTATCCTGGAGGCCGAAGGGGAGCAGCGGGGTCAGATCGTGGCGGCCAACCGCGCGGCGGCCGATATGCATGGGTACACTGTTGAAGAATTGCTTCAGATGAACATTGCCCAACTGGACACGCCCGAAGAGGGCCGGCATGTCCCTGAACGCGTCAGGCGCATGTTGGACGGTGAATGGGTCAAGAAAGAAATTGACCACCGCCGCAGGGACGGCAGCGTCTTTCCCGTGGAAATCAGCGCCGGCCTGATGGAGTTGGAAAACCAGAAATTCATCCTGGCGTTCGATCGCGATATCACCGAACGCCGGAATATGGAAAATATGCTGCGCCAATCCGAACAGGAGTGGATTGACACCTTCAACACCATTACGGATATGGTCACCTTGCACGATAAGGACTTTAATATCCTTAAAGCCAATACGGCGGCCCGCCGGACACTGAATCTGCCCGCCCTTGAGGACAAGCAAGCCAAATGCTTTCAATCCTACCATGGCCGGCAACAACCGCCGGAGAATTGTGCCAGTTGTGAATGTTTTAAAACAGGCAAACCGACGGTTTTCGATGTGTACGAACCGCACCTGGGAAAATTGCTGGAAGTGCGGGCCATCCCGCGTTTTGACGACAAAGGGCAAATAGCCGGCGTTCTGCATGTCTCACGCGATATCTCCGAGCGCAAGCGTATCGAAGAAAACCTGCAACGCGCCGAACAAATGAAACTGGTCGGGGAATGGGCCACGGCCCTGGCCCATGAAATCAAGAATCCGCTGGCCGGTATCAAGGTGGCGGTGGAAGTGCTGGCCGAGGAGTTGGAAGCGGAAGAAGACCGTACGGTGGTCAAAAGAGCCGTTCATCAGATCAAGCGCATCGAGACGCTTTTAAAAAGCCTGCTCAATTTTGCCAAGCCGCCCAAGCCGCAACCGGCCGTAACCGACCTCAATGAACTTTTGGATAAGACGCTGGCCTTTGCGCTCAAAAACCCATCCCGCCGCGCTGGACCTGGAGGTAGAATAAAGGTCGGCAAAGTCTTCGACGCGGAATTGCCGCGGATTTCCATCGATCCTATCCAGTTCCAGCAAATCTTTCTCAACCTGATCCTCAATGCCGCCGAGGCCATGCCCGCCGGCGGCCAGCTGCATGTAGCCACCCGGCACAATACCGCGGATAGCACCATCAACGTGGAAATCGCCGACTCAGGTACCGGCATCGAGCAGAGCGATCTGGAAAGGATCTTCCAACCTTTTTTTACCACCAAGAAAAAAGGCACAGGCTTGGGACTGGCGATCACCAAACGGCTGATTGAGCAGCATGACGGCGAAATCTCTGTCAGCAGCGAACCCGGCCAGGGAACGAAATTTTCCATCGTATTGCCCGCTGGAAGAACCATGGAGGAACGGAAGGCATGAAAAGCGGCCATAGAGTGTTTTTGCTGGATGACGATGAACTGATTGTTTCCATGCTGGCCCGGTCTTTGAGAAAGAACGGTTTCGAGGTATATGCCGAAACCGATCCCGAAGATTGGATGAACAAGCTGGAAACCTTTGCCCCGGATGTGGTCCTGCTGGATATTCTCATGCCCGGGTATGACGGCCTGGAGATTCTCCAGGAGATCTGCAAGGGTCAATTCAACACCCAGGTGGTCATGCTGACTTCAGACGATACCGCCGAAACCGCGGTCAAGGCCATGAAGCTGGGCGCCGCGGACTACTTGACCAAGCCCTTCAACAAAGATGAGGTCAAAATCGTCATCCGCAATGTGATCGAAAACCAGAGGCTTCGGCAGGAGGTTCGTTTTCTGCGCGATGCGTATTCCGCCATGGTGGAAAAAGATATCATCGGCCAGTCCGATGCCGTTCAGAACCTGCTGGACCAAGCCAAGCGTATCGCCAGAGCTCAGGTGGACAACATTTTGATCACCGGCGAAAGCGGCACCGGCAAGGAGGTCCTGGCCCGCCATATTCATGAATTGATGTCCGGCGATGATACCGAAGAACAAACCCCTTTTATCTCGGTCAACTGCGCGGCCATGCCCGAAACCCTGCTGGAAAGCGAATTGTTCGGGTATCAGAAGGGATCGTTCACCGATGCCAAATCCGATAAAAAAGGTCTGTTTGAATTGGCTGCCGGCGGCTCGATCCTGCTGGACGAGATCGGTGACATGAAGATGGAATTGCAGAGCAAATTGTTGCGGGTGTTAGAGGGCCGCACCGTACGCAGAATCGGCGGCAAGGGAGAAGTGCCCATCGACGTGACCGTTATAGCCACAACCAACAGGAATCTGTCCGAGGCCGTTCAAAGCGGTGAGTTCCGTAAGGATCTTTTCTTTCGACTCAGCCCTTTTTATCTGCACATCGTGCCCTTACGGGAGCGCCGGGAAGACATTCCCCTGCTGGCGAAGCACTTTCTGGATCTCTTCTGCGCCAAATACAACAACAAGCGCATCCAGGGGTTTTCTCCGGAAGCCGGAGAGATAATCAGCAAATCCTCCTGGCCTGGCAATATCCGGGAACTCAAGAATCTGGTGGAACGCATCGTTGTATTGGAAACCGCCGAAGTGATCGGACCCGAGCATATCCCCCGCTGGATTTCCAGTGGCGTCATGTTTGCGAAAGGCCAGGCCGATGACGGGTTTAAACTGCCGGAAGAGGGCATCGACCTGGAGAATCTGGAGAAAAACCTGGTCCGGCAAGCCCTTGAAAAAGCCAACAACAATAAGGCGCTTGCTGCCAAGCTGCTCAATATCAGCTATGACAGCATCCGCTACCAAGTGAAGAAGTTCAACCTTTAAGTATTATTCGAGGATCTCATCAACAGCCAAGGCAACCATCTGGCGGGCAAGTTCATGGGCGGTGTTGGCCTTTCCCTGACCGAAGAAGTAAACCCCGTCATCGCCCCGTTTATAGCTTTTGATGGTCCAAACCACTTCCCGGCTTTTCTTTTCGATGAGCTGGGCTGAAAAATCCACTTTGGGGCTGCCGCTGGTGCCCTGATAATCCTGGTAGTCCAATACCTCTCCATTGAGAATAAGATCGGCATCCAGCCGGTGAAAAACCAGATCGGCATTGGCCAACGAAATACCGTTGGGCATGATGATGCGCAAATCCAGCAACTGCTGCCGAACGGTTCCGGGTTCAATGACCGTAAAGTTGTTGTAAACGCCCAATGCCCTGGCAAAGAGCAGGGCCATGAAATCACCCGCACGTTTGCGCTCGCTGAGATTGAAAAAGGGGACCACGGCCACGCGGTAAGTCCTGCCGGATTCCAGGTTCAGTGACCGAAAGGACATTTGGGGCCGAAACTCCCGGCGTGCCCTCTGCCTGGCGCCGGACCCATGATCTGCGGAAAGGTAGTGGGCCAGAGATTCGGACAGGTAGTCCAGGGCCTTGGCCAACAGCAGCGCAGGATCCTCGATCAAACCCAGGTCAAGAAGCCCCGGGGCACCATCGCCAGCCATTCCGACGCCGTCGATCCACAGAATTAGGGGTTGCCGGGAAGTCGTGACCAGGCGGGCGTTCAGGGCAATTTTAGGGGGCGACGCATCTGTGTACAGTTCCAGGACCATGACCAGCACGGCCCCGGCATCGGCCTGGGTGCGAAAAGCCTTTGCGGTTATGGGGTCCAGCCCGCCGGTATAGCGAATGCGGTTGCGGGTGATGACGTCTTCGATGAGACCCGCGTCCAGAATATGCAGGCCTTGTTTTTCTAAGCGCTGAGCCCATTGCCGATCGATTGCGGCCAACGGTGCGGGGGTATTACTGAAATTCACCACCGGCAGGATGGCGATGGCGAGCTTGCCGGCATTCTTTGACGCGTCCATGCGTGGATTCGGGGACGCGCCGGGAGCAGCGGAGCATCCATATACCCATAGCAGGACTGCACACAGCAGCCGCAGGGGTCTAACGTATAAGTTTGTTGATAATATCATCGACGGCTGCTCTGGTCACATCGTTCATGGGTTGGCCGCCGCCGCCCAGCAGACGGTCCCACATGCCGATGCCGCCCTGGGTGGTGGATGCGGACCAGACTATTCTGCGGGATTCTTTCTCGATCATCTGCATGTCCACGGAAATAACATTGGCCATGGTGTTGCCCGACCGCACACTGCCATATTCTTTGACCACTCCGGTAATCACGGCATCGGCTTTGACGATGGCAGCCATTTTGGCGATATCTTCGCTGGAGGGCGCCGTGGGATTGGTCAACGCGGCACGGTCGATGCCGCGCGCCACTTCGCCGGCGGGAATCACATAAACCACGCCGGTGGCCAGCAGGCTGGACATGAAGGTGTTGCGCACCCGTTCGCCGGCCAGTTGCTGGCCGGAAAGGTTTAAAAACGGCATCACCGCAACGCTGCGCAGCACGGAAAAATCCATATTGGGGTCATGGTAGCTCTCCGGTACGCTGCCTGCGCAGGCGGCTATGATCACGATAACGATCGCCAAGACCGCTGATATTTTAACCGTGCTTTT
>Ga0055480_10000943_pt1 | contig 11325 bp, 13 predicted proteins | sample Muzzi_PWB_D2_FD_57935 | JGI IMG/M metagenome (GOLD analysis project Ga0055480, IMG submission 57935) | Wetland microbial communities from San Francisco Bay, California, USA, that impact long-term carbon sequestration - Muzzi_PWB_D2 | ecosystem: Environmental > Aquatic > Marine > Wetlands ... | reverse complement strand
CCCATGCCCGCCTCCTCGGCGAGCCGCCTGAGCGCCCCCGCCGAGCCACCCCGGACGACCTCGTCACGTATTGCGTCGGTCATCACCAGAACCTGAAAGACCCCCGTCCGCCCCGAGTATCCGTCCCGACAACGAGAACACCCACCGTCCGCTCGCCCCCCACAGGCGCGGCAGACCGTCCGAACCAGGCGCTGTGCGACCACGCCGGCCAGACCTCCCGCGACGAGGAACGGGGGCACCCCCATGTCGACCAGGCGTACAACCGCGCCCGGAGCGTCGGTCGTGTGCAGCGTCGAGAGGACCAGATGACCGGTCACGGCGGCGGCCATCGCGATCTCGGCGGTCTCCCGGTCTCGGATCTCTCCCACCATGATCACGTCCGGATCCTGTCGGAGGACGGACCTCAGCGCGGCCGGAAAGGTGAGTCCGGCGCGGACGTCCACCTGGACCTGACTCAGACCGGGGAGGCGATACTCGATCGGGTCCTCCAGGGTAACGACGTTCAGCCGCGCGCGGTCCACCTCTTGAAGGGCCGCATAGAGGGTGCTGCTCTTCCCACTCCCCGTGGGGCCGGTGGCGAGAAACACGCCCTGGCCCGCCCCGAGCACGCTGCGCACCCTGGCCAGGTCCGAGCCCCCCATCCCCAGGGCGTCGAGGCCGCGGGGAGCGCGTCTGGGGTCCAGGATCCGTAGGACCGCCTTCTCTCCGTCATCGACGGGGAGCGTCGAGACTCGAAGCGTGAGGCGTGCGCGCCCGTGGGAGAGAGGAAGGCTTCCGTCCTGAGGCCTCCGCTTCACCGCGATGTCCATCCCGGCCATGACCTTCATCCGCGAGAGGATCGCGCTCCTGGCCGCGGCCGGCAGCTCCATGGCGTCCCTGAGGACCCCGTCCACCCGGAAGCGGATCCGGACGTCCTCGTCGTACCGCTCCACATGGATGTCGCTCGCCCCCTCATCCACCGCGCGTTCGAGGACGTGATCGACGAGCTGTACGACGGGGGTGGCCCGGGCGGCTCGCTCGAGAGCTTCCCGGTCCTCCACCTCCTTTCCGGTACTGCTGGGGAGTCGCTCCAGCAGGCGTTCCAGGTCACCACCGTACGCGTTCGAGATCCCGCGCCGCACGGCCGTGGCCGTGGCGACCACCGAGTCCACGCGGCGTCCCGATTGGAAGCGGACGTCATCCAGGGCGGCAAGGTCGAGCGGGTCCGACATCGCGAGCCGGACCGTCCTGGATGTGGCGGTGAGCGGCAGCACGGCTCGCCGCCGTGCGAGGTCGGGGCTGAGGAGTCGCGTGGCCTCTGCGTCCGCGAGGAGGGGAGAGGCTTGAAAGGGGAGTCCGAGCTGACGGGCGAGCGCACGCGCGAGGGCCTCCTCGCCCAGGAACCCTCGCTCGACGAGAATCTCGCCGAGCCTGCGTGGTCGAGTCTCCTGCTCCTCGAGCGCCTCCTCGAGCTGGCGTGGCGTGAGGGCGGATCCCTCGACCAGGAGTTGGCCGAGTATGGTGGGCTTGAGGGTGACCATGGTCCGGACGATGGGTGTCGCCGAGGGGCGGGGCCATGGCGTGATAAGTCGGGGCCGTTAGCGCTCCCGAAGCCAGGAAAGGACCGCGGGAGCCACATCCGTGATCGAGTGAAGTTGCGTGGCCCGGGTCGCAGAGTCCGGCCCGGCCAAGAGACCCAGCGCCGGATTCCTGGTGTGTCCGACCGAGACGTCTTCGATGTTCCCGTGATCGCTCGTCACCAGCAGGAGAACATCGGATGGAAGCCGGTCCAGAAGGCCGCGGAAGAACGTGTCGACGAGCTCCAAAGCCGCCACGGAGCCCGACATGCCTCCTCGGTGACCCGCATAGTCCGTCCCGTAGTGGGCGAAGAAGGTCAGGTCGTGCCGGGATGCGATGTCCGCGAGGATCGCCCCCGCTCCCGCCGGGCTCGTCCGCGGGAGATCCCGATGGCCCAGGCGGTCGATCCATCCGTCGTTCGTGATCTCGCTCGACACGGCACGGCCGGAGGCCAGCGCCTCCGAGTGGCGGGTCAGGAGCCCGGCGGACCGTGCGGCCAGGGGTGGCGCCGCAAGGCGCCGCTGAGACGGCGCCCCGGGCCAATCGCGTGGATAGGCGTTGGCAAACGCCACGTCGAACCCTGCCCTGAGCGCGCGCCCGAGGAGGTTCTTCCGTTCGAGAAGAGGTCGGAGTCGGACGGGGGTCCAGGGGCCGAAGTGCCGTCCGAAGCGCCGCGCCGCATTGATGCCTGTGAGAAGGGCCGTCTGCCCGGTGCCGCTCTGGGGTGTTCCTTCCGTGGCGAGGACCGCGTCCAGCGGGAAGGTTACGGCTCGCCGACCGCTCTTCGAGTCGAGCTGTCGGGGTTCGGGCTCAACGAGGGTGGGTACCGCACCGAGAAGGTGCTGGAGGGTGGGGAGGTTCGCCCGCAGGAACGGATTGCGCGAAGGATCGGCCGGCCCGATCCCGACCCCGTCCAGGAAGACAAAGAGTATTCCGCCAACCGTGATCAGGACGGATCGACGACCCTCAAGTCCACCGTGACCTGAACGGAGACGTGTCCCACGTCCGCCCGCTCGCGAAGCGCCTCCCGGATTCGCGGCTCGATCTTGCGGTAGGCGGTGAGCACCCCGGACCGGAGCTTCGTCCTCAACACCTTCATGGCATTCACGTCGGGCCGCGTGGTTTTGGTCTCCTTCCGCGCCTCCTCGACGTCCTCGGGGCGAATCTCGAACGGTGCGAGACCGATGTCGTCCATGCGGTCGGAGTCCAGGTACTGGACCGCGACGCTCACGTCTCCCCTCGCGTGGTGCCCGCGAAGATCGCCAATGGTCTGGAAGCGTGACGCGAGGGGACCCAGTTCCGCATTCTGTGCGCACGTCGTATAGGCACGCTCGACGCAGGCGAAGACCCTCTTGATCCGCTCGGGATTGGTCGCGTCGGAGTCGGGCACGTCAGTGTTGAGGTCCCTCCCCGACGCCTGTCGGTCAGTCATCGAGCGGGGCGCGTCTTCGGCCCGCTCACGCGCTCGGTCGATGTTCTCGAGAATGCGGTCGGGGTTGGTGCGGAAGCCCATTCCTCTCTCCGGATCGCTGGACGGCTTGGCGAACAGCTTACTTCCTGGACGGCCCAGGAGTTCCGACCTGTCGCCGGGACCCGGGACGGTCCGTCGTCGCCGGGTATCGAGGTCGGACTCCTTGTCGTACTCTGACAGGAGACCCGATGGACCGATCCTCATCGGTCCGGCCCGCTGGGCGGGCCGCTCCCATACGGAGATTTCAATGCGCCGACGTGCACGGATCCTGGCCCTTGTTGCGCCGCTGTTGACGGGGTGCGCTACGGCGACGGGACCGCTGCCGCCACCCGAGTTGGGGTATGATACGGTTCTCGAGCCGACCGCCGTTTATCTCCTAGGGGATACGTCGAGGGTCGAGGTCGACGCCGGGGGGGAGACGATCGAGGCCGGCGTCGCGACGAGCGCCGTTCTCGCCCTGGAGTTCCAAGCCCAGGAAGACGGCGTGACGGTCTCGGCGGGCTTCCGCCGCTTCTCGGCTCACGCGTCCAACCCGTTGGGATCGGACCAGGCGTCCACCGACGAGTCGATCGAGGGCATTCTCGTCTTCGATCTCGACCGAAGGGGATCGGTAACGGTGGTCGCCGTCCCCGATGTCGAAGGGGTCGCCAGGCGCTTCTTGACGCCCGAGGCCATGGCGGTGACCCTCTTTCCACGCCTGCCGGGCCGGACCGTCCGCCAGGGGGACACATGGACCGACACGATCCGGGTGGACACCGATGAGGCGGGGGGGGCGGTCGCGGGGACCTCGATCGTCACCCACACCGTGGCCGGCGACACCCTGGTCGCGGGTCGTCCCCAACTGCGGGTCGAGTTCGTCGGTGAAGACCAGCGGGAGCTCACCGCCCGTCAGTCCGATATGGAGGTGAATCAAGTCCTGTCCGGAAGCTCCACCGGATGGTTTCTCTGGGACGTCGGTCGCGGGGTCCCGTACGAATCCGTTCGTGAATCCGAGCTCACGGGGACGATGGAGGTCACCGAGGTCCCGTTTCCACTCTCCATCCGTGTGACGTCCAGGAACGAGCTGCGGTTCGTCGAGGAGGGTGAGGGTGGCTGACGTGCCCCCCCTCCCTCACATCTGGATACGGTGCGTCCAGGTCCTGGTGGCCCCGGGCCGTCTCTTCGCGGCGCTCCGCGAGCGGCCTCTGTGGTTGGCGGCGATGCTCCTGGGCGTTGGGCTGGCCGCCGGGTCCGCGGTGCTGATCCCGACCGAAGTATGGGACGCGATGGTCCGCCGCCAGATGCTCGAATCCGGGATGGCCCCTCCTGACGGTGTCCAGTTGAGTGGTACGAGCCTCCGCATCGTTACGGTGATCGGGATCGCGGTCTTCTGGGTCGTCTGGTCGTTCGTGGTCTCGGGGTTCGTCACGCTCGTGTTCGGGCTGCTCCTCGGTGACGGCGGCCGCTTCCGGCAGTACCTCGCCGTTACGACGCACGCCCTCCTGATCGCCGGGGTGGGGGGACTCCTCACCGTCCCCCTACGGATCATCCGAGGGGACCCTCAAGTCACGCTGAATCTGGGGCTCTTCCTTCCGCTCGGGCCGGGCTACCTGCTCAACTTCCTCACCATGCTCGACCTCTTCCTGCTCTGGTCCTACGTGGCCATCGCGATCGGTGCCCACGAGATCGATCCTCGGCGCGGTCTCGGATCGGCCACCGTCGTGATGGTCGGCTTCGCGATCTTGATGGCGGGGCTCGCGGCGTTCGTGCCGAGGTGACCGCCGTAGACTACTGGCGGCCGAAGACCAGCTCCACCTGACCTCCCGCCTCGATGCCCTGCTCGGCGAACCAGCCCTGCCGGACCTCGAGCGCGAACATGGCGGGGGCGGTGGAATCGTAGGTCGACATGACCAGCGGCTCCATCTGCAGAATGGTCACGATCCGCAGGTCCGAATTCAGGTAGGCGATATCCAGGGGGACGTGCGTGTCCTTCATCCAGAAGGACCGGATCGCCTCGTTCTCGAAGACGAAGAGCATGCCCGTTCCCTCGGGCACCTGGTCTCTGTCCATGAGACCGTGCTGGCGCTCGGCCGGCGTACGGGCCACCTCGGCCACCACGGTATCGGCTCCAAAGATCACCCAAGCCTGCCCGGGACCTGGTCGGGAGGCCTCCCGGACCGCGAGTCCACCGCCGAAGGTTTCCCCGGAAGTGGCCGCGGCATCCATGTCTTCGGCGGATCCGCAGGCGGCAATGAGGAGAATCGTGAGGATGCAAAGCAACACCCTGCTCGAGCTCGGCGCGACAGGTCCACGCATCGGTCCTTCCCCAGTTCGATTTCAGATTCCGGCCGTCGGGACTCGGCCCCGTGCCGACCCCCACGTCTCGCCAAGCCCGCGGCTCTCGTTTAGGTTACCCATCTTTCCGTGCCCGCGCGTGGGCGTCGAGCGCCCGCGCTAGTCAGCCAGGGTACGGCTACCGAAGCACGACAGCAACGGTCCGGGGTCGGATGATCGACGCGGAGCTTCTAGACATACTCGTGTGCCCGGAGACCCGGCAGACAGTGCGGTTGGCTGGGCCGGAGGTCATCGCCAACGTCAACACGGCCATCGAGGCCGGATCGGTGACGAACCGGGCTGGGGAAGTGGTCCAGACGAAGTTGGAGGCTGGGCTCGTCCGCGAGGATGGGAAAGTGCTCTACGCGATCCGGGACGGGATCCCCATCATGCTCGTGGACGAAGCCCTGGTCCTGGAAGAGTTGTCGTGAGAAGCCGCCCGCACCCGACCATCCGATAGTGTTTTCAAACAGAGACTCCCTGCCCATTGGCCAGGGACAGCCGGTTACCAGCCGGTTGCCGTCGCTCCTGCGCGTCCTCGCGACGCTCGTCGTCGCGGCGTTGTTGGTTGGCGCCTGCGGTGGGGAGTACCCCCAGTCCAGCATCGATCCGAAGACGGACTTCGCCGAGACGATCCACCATCTCTACCGCCTCGTCTTCATCTGGTCGATGGTCATCCTGGGTCTGGTCTGGGCCGTGCTCGCCTACGTCCTCGTACGCTTTCGCGAGCGCCCCGGAGGCGCTCGGCCCCGGCAGACGCACGGGAACCTCCGCATGGAGATCGCGTGGACCATCGGTCCCGCGCTGATCGTCGTTGCGATCGCCGTGCCGACGATCCACGCGGTCTTCACGACCCAGCAGGGTGATCCCGAGGGCGCGATGGTGGTCGATGTCATCGGACACCAATTCTGGTGGGAGTTCCGCTATCCCGACACGGATGTCGTGACGGCCAACGAGCTTCATCTCCCCGTGGGCAGGCCGGTGTCGCTCCGGATCCACTCGGCGGACGTCATCCATTCGTTCTGGGTGCCCATGCTGGGTGGAAAGCGGGACGCCAACCCCCTGGTCGTAAGACCCGAGGGAGACCCCCCCAAGTACAACTGGCTCCATTTCACCGTTCGCGAACCGGGCGAGTACATGGGGCAGTGTGCGGAGTTCTGCGGATCGTCCCACTCCCTCATGGGGATGAGGGTGATTGCCGAAAGCCCCGGGGAGTTCGAGGCCTGGCTGGACGACTGGCGGACCTCCGCGCCTACCGAGGAGCCGTCCCCCACCGCCCAGGAGCTTCCCGCGGGCCTTGATTCGGCCTTGGTCGAGCAGGGCAGGGAGATCTTCCACAGCCAGACGTGCGTGGCCTGTCATTCCATCCAGGGAACCAACGCCCAGGGCCAGGTCGCGCCGAACCTGACGCTGTTGGGCCGTCGCACAACCATCGCGGCGGGGTGGCTCGACAATAGCGTCGAGGACCTCCAGAGGTGGATTCATGCTCCTCGCGACGTGAAGCCGGGGGCCCTCATGCCCGGAGTCGGCGAGGAAGGGGGCAACTGGCCCGCCACGGGACTCACCGACGAACAGGTACGGGCCGTTGCCCAGTACCTCTTCAGCCTCAGGTAGAGCGATGGGACACGGAAGCCCAAACCACGGATCGGGTCTCTGGAGCTGGATCACGACCGTAGATCACAAGCGGATCGGGATCATGTACTTCGTCATGTCCCTCATCTGGTTCTTCGTGGGGGGCACGGAAGCGCTGATCATTCGCATGCAGCTCTGGAAAGCGGAGCAGTCGCTGATCTCGGCGGAGCTCTACAACCAGCTGTTCACGATGCACGGAACCACCATGATCTTCCTGGTGGCCATGCCCATGGCGGTGGCGTTCTTCAACTATCTGGTTCCCCTCCAGATCGGCGCCCGGGACGTCGCCTTTCCCCGGCTGAACGCGCTCTCGTTCTGGATCTTCTTCTTCGGAGGGGTCTTCCTCAACGCGAGCTGGCTGGTCGGGGCGGCCCCCAACGCGAGTTGGGTCGGCTACGCCAACCTCACGTCGACGACCTACTCGCCCGGCCCGAACGTCGACTTCTGGGTGATCGGTCTCTCGATTCTCGGGGTGAGCTCCATCCTGGGCGCGGTGAACTTCATCACCACGATCGTCAACCTCCGGGCACCCGGCATGAGGCTCATGCGGATGCCGCTGTTCAGCTGGATGACGTTCGTCACGAGCTTCGTTCTGGTGACGGCCATGCCGGTCATCGCCGTCGCCTTGGTCCTGCTCGCCTTCGACCGTTTCTTCAGCGCCAACTTCTTCGTGCCGATGGCGGGCGGAGACCCCGTCCTCTGGCAGCATCTGTTCTGGATCTTCGGGCATCCGGAGGTCTACATCCTGATCCTGCCCTCCTTCGGGATGATCTCGGACATCATACCCGCGTTCTCGCGGAAGCCGTTGTTCGGTTATCCCGTGATGGTCTACGCGGGGGCGCTCATCGGCTTCATCGGGTGGGGGGTCTGGAGCCACCACATGTTCACGTCCGGATTGGGTCCGATCGCCGACTCGTTCTTCGTGGCCAGCACGATGATCATCGCGATCCCGACGGGCGTGAAGATCTTCAACTGGATCGCGACCATGTGGGGGGGCGCGATCCGCTTCACGACCTCGATGCTCTTCGCCATCGGGCTGTTGGCGGTGTTCACGGTGGGGGGACTCTCCGGGGTCATGCACGCGTCCGCGCCCGTGGACCTGCAGCAGCACGACACCTACTTCGTCGTCGCCCACTTCCACTACGTCATCGTGGGCGGTGTGATGATGGGGATCTTCGCGGCCTTCTATTTCTGGTTCCCGAAGGTCACGGGCCGGCTCATGAGTGAACGTCTGGGGAAGCTCCACTTCTGGACGTCCCTGGTCGGGTTCAACCTGCTCTTCTTCCCGATGCACTTCTCGGGTCTCTACGGCATGCCGCGCCGTACGTGGACGTACTCGGCCGCTCTGGGTGTGGATCTGTTCAACCAGCTCTCGACCATCGGAGGATTCGTCTTTGGACTCTCCGCGGTCATCTGGGTCTGGAACATCGTTCGGAGCGCCCGCCGGGGAGAGATCGCGGGCGCCGATCCCTGGGGTGCGGCCACACTCGAATGGTCCATTCCGTCGCCCCCGCCCCACTACAACTTCGGGCGTCTCCCGGAGGTTCGGACGAGGGAACCCCTTTGGCACGAGGACGAGAAGCGAGATGTGGAGGCTGCCACGCTCTTCGAGCCCGATGTCGAGCCGGAGATGCCGGGTCCCTCCCACTGGCCGATCTTCGTGGCGCTGGGTACGGCCGGCACGTGGGCTCTGGTGATGACGGGGGTGTGGTGGGTGCCTCTGCTGGGGCTCGTCTTCACCGGATTCGGGGTCTTCATGTGGGCCTTCGAGGACCCGTTCGCGCACGTCGGAGAGCACCATGGCTGAGGTGATGGTACACGACGAGCACCATTACACCGCCACGGGACTGGATTCGTGGAAGGTGGGGTTCTGGGCTTTCATCGGATCGGAGTGCCTTTTCTTCGGCACGCTCATCGCGACCTATCTGACGTACAAGGGGTCCAGCGTGCAGGGGCCGTACCCGCACGAGGTCCTCGACATTCCACTCACCACGATCAGCACGTTCGTGCTTCTCATGAGCTCCCTCTCCATGGTGCTCGCGCTGGATGGGGTCCAGCGGGGCTCCAAGAAGCTGGCGCTCGTCTGGCTGGGGGGCGTGATCGCGTTGGGATTGGTCTTCCTCGGCTTCCAGGCCTACGAGTTCACCCACTTCGTTCACGAGGGCCTGACGATCCCGAGGAACCTCTTCGGGTCGTCCTTCTTCGTCCTGACCGGGTTCCACGGCGCACACGTGACCGTGGGCGTGATCTGGATGGCCACCCTCTTCATCCTCGCACTCAGAGACCGACTGCCTCCCGCGAAAGCGCTGAACGTCGAGATCGCGGGTCTTTACTGGCACTTTGTCGATATCGTGTGGATCGTGATCTTCGTACTGATCTACCTCATCCAGTAGGCGACACACACCATGACGACCGAAACGGAACACGGAGGAGGTCACGCGTCGGTGGGGTTCTACTGGATGATCGGAGGGATCCTGGCGGTGCTGACCGCCATGGAGGTGGCGGTGTTCTACATGGCGCTGGGTCGAGTCGAGGCCCCGTTGCTCCTCACCCTCTCGGCCGCCAAGTTCGCCATCGTGGTGATGTTCTTCATGCACCTCCGATTCGACTCGAGGATCTTCACCGGCCTTTTCGTAACGGGCCTCGTGTTGGCCACGTTCGTGATTTCCGCACTCTACCTCCTCTACCAGGTGCTCCCCAACTACGCGGTCTGAGGGCCCATCCCATGTCACTCATCGGCTTCCACCGGTTCCTGATCGGCTCAGCCATCGTCTTCTGCTTCGGATACGCGGCGTGGGAGCTGATGCACTACTGGGTGGTGGGTGGCGGGGCGACACTGGTGCTCAGCCTGGTCTTCGTGACGTTCGGCATCGGGCTGAGCATCTACTTGCGTAGGCTGGCGCATTTTTTGGGATACGCGGAGCCTGGGAGGGATGGGGCCGGACGGTAGGGCGGAAGCAGGAGGGAATCTGCGGTCAGCTCTCCTGCCCCCCCACGATTTCTTCGACGGCGTCGCAGAACGACTCCGGATCGGTCGGCTTGGGGAAGAAGCGCTCCGCTCCGAGATCGAGAATGGTGTCCGCGTCGGCAGGATCGACGGTGTCGCTGACCACGATCACCGGGATCGCGATGGTCTTGGAGGAGGCCTTGAGTCGCTTGAGCGTCTCGATTCCATTGCCGCCGGGCAGGCCGATATCCAGGATGATCCCATCCGGGCTCACTCGCATGGCCGTCATGAGTGCCTGGAGGGCGTCGAAAACCGGGATCGGCGAGTACCCCCGCCTCTTGAGCAACCCGCAGATCTGCGCGGACACGACCGGGTCGTCTTCGGCGACGATGATCTTCACTCCGAACCTCCCAGGAACTCACGAGCGTGGCGTTGCGCTTCTGCGCACGCCCTGGTCAACAACTCGAGGTGGTGGGCCGCGATCGTGGCGTCCAACGTCCTGGCCCGTGCCTCCATCTCCAGCGCGAGGGCCCTTCGTGCCACCTCCTCGAAACCCAGCGTGGCCGCCGCTCCCTTGAGGGAATGCGCAACCGCTTGAAGTGCCGCCTGGTCGTTGGTTTCCGTCGCAGCCCGCAGGTTCGCCAACTTCGACGCAACCTCCTCGATGAAGATCGCGGCCAATTCACCCGCGAACTCGGCGTCACCGCCGGCCGCCACCAGCAGGGCCTCCCGCTGACTCCCCGGAGAACGAGGGCCGTCCATCAAGGAGGTGTGACGAACCGTAGCGGGATGCTGGGAAGGAGCATCGTTCGAGCTGTCGGGAGACGAACTGGGACCGTTACGACCAGAGCAGACATCGTACGCTGCGGTTGGGCGAGTGAAGGAGCCCGCGACCCGTCCTCCTCAGCGCCTCGAGCGGTTCACGTGTCGCTGAATCGACCCGACCATGGAAGTCCACTCGAAGAATCCGACAGGAGTACCATGCGATGGTGAGCCGACGTGATTGGCTTAAGCTCGGCGCGGCGGCGGCCGGTGCCGGCGCCGCTCTTTCCGTCCACCCGCGGATCCTGAGCGCTCTGCAGAGCGGCGAGATGATCACGAGGGCCATCCCGTCCAGCGGAGAGGAGCTCCCCATCGTCGGCCTGGGTAGCTCGGCGACGTTCTCGCAGGTGGCTCGGACCGAGGACGTGTCCGGGCTGAGGGAGGTCCTCCGGACACTCGTCGACAACGGCGGCACGGTTTTCGACACGGCTCCGAGCTACGGAGCCTCGGAGGATGTCGCCGGTTCGCTCACGAACGAGTTGGGCATCACGGATCGGATCTTCTGGGCTACCAAGGTCAACGTCGCGGGACCGGGTGGCGGCTCCGCCGATCCCGCGGAGGCGCGTGCCCAGATCGAGCGGTC
>Ga0055480_10000942_pt1 | contig 11326 bp, 8 predicted proteins | sample Muzzi_PWB_D2_FD_57935 | JGI IMG/M metagenome (GOLD analysis project Ga0055480, IMG submission 57935) | Wetland microbial communities from San Francisco Bay, California, USA, that impact long-term carbon sequestration - Muzzi_PWB_D2 | ecosystem: Environmental > Aquatic > Marine > Wetlands ... | reverse complement strand
ACCAGCGGCCCCATGAAGGCGGAAAATTTGTGCATGCTGCGCGCCGCAAGTTCAACCTCGGCGGTCAGCCGGTCGGCCAGCGGCGCCCCGTATTTGCGGAAATAGTGCGCCTTGGCCTCCATGGCCAGCTTAGGAATATTGACATTGGAGGGGCACTCCGCATAGCAGCTCCCGCAATTGACGCATTGGGCCATGACATGCTGAAGACCGGCCGCATACAAGGTCTGCCGGTCCACGGCCCCGCTGATCAGGGCCCGCAACGCATTGGCCTTGGCCTTGGGGGCCGCCGCTTCGTCGCGGGTGACTTTGTAGACCGGACACATGCGCGTGGCCGCGGTGACGGTCGTACACTTGGCGCAGCCGTGGCATTTCTCCGCTTCGCTCTCCAACGTCTCCGGCCACAATAGATAAGGCGTCTGAACGAACCTGGCGCGATAGCGGGTGCCGAAACGCAGGTTGCGGGCCATCTGTTCGGGATCACGGGACTTCTTGATCTCCGGATTAAGCATGTCGCGGGGATCGAGCAGCGCCTTGGCTTTTTCAAACAAAGGATAGATACCAGGGTATTTACGCCGCAGATAGGCGCTGCGCAGCCGTCCGTCGCCGTGTTCTCCGGACACTGTACCACCAAGTCCGTCCACCAAGGTATAGACTTCGTCCGCAAGAACTCTGAGCTTGGCTACATCCCGGGCATCTTTCAGGTCCAGCAGCGGCCGGGTATGCATCAACCCTTTGGCAATGTGCCCGTAAAGCACGAACGTCACTTCATGACGTGCGAGGATGTCGTAGATGCCTTCAAAGTAAGGCACCAAGTGGTTCATTGGAATGGCAGCGTCTTCCACCAGGGCGAGGATCTTCCTGCGGCCCTTGAGTTTGTAAAGTATGGGCACGGCAGCTTTGCGCAGCGCCCAGAACCCGGCCTTCTCCTCGGCCGCGGCAGCCGCGTAGGCCCTTTCAGTCAGCTTTTGTTTGCGCAGCTGCCGCTGCGCTTCCGACGCCTGACGGGCACATTCCTCGGCCGACGGGCCGTCGAACTCGATGAGCAGCACATTGTCCACCCCGGCCGGTATGCGCTCCCCCAGGTTGGCGTCCGAGGCCCTCGCCAGGTCGAGCAGGGATTTATCCATAATCTCAATGCCCGAGGGCGCCATGGGCATGATCAGTTGCACTGCCCGGGCGGCTGCGACGATATCGTCGAAATATGCCACCACCAGGGCATCGGCAGCGGGCTTGGGGATCAGGCGGAATTTCAGACGCGTGACCACCGCCAGGGTGCCCTCGGCTCCGGCCAGCAGGCGGTGCAGCCGCAGCCGGCCATCTTTCACCAGACCACGCAGGTTGTACCCGGCCACATTGCAGGCAATGTCCGGATAGGCGCCCTCAATGGCCCCGGCGTTTTCGCGGTAGAGTCCGGCCAGGGTTTGCAGATGGGCGGGCAGCGCTTCCAAGGGCGCGTTCGCCAACCCGGACAGCGTACCCATGGTGCCGTCGGCAAAAACCAGCTCGGCATCCAGAAGATAATCAGCCACGTTACCATACTTCACTGAATGGGCGCCGCTGGCGTTGGTGCTGCACATGCCGCCGAAGCTGGCGTACTCCCCGCTGGAGGGGTCGGGCGGAAAGAAGAGGCCGCTGCCTTCCAGAGCCGCTTCCAACTCCCCCAGTCGCAAGCCCGGCTGGCATTCAAACCAACCTTCTTCGGCATTCAGATGCAGCAAGCGGTGCATGAATTTTGAAAAATCCAATACCATGCCACGCCCCACCGCAGACCCGCACAAACCGCTGCCGGAACCGCGCGCATGCACCTGCAAGCCGTACCTGGCGGCAAATCGCAGGGCGGCCTGCACATCGGCGGTGGACCTGGGATAGACCACCGCCGCCGGCATCACCCTGAAAATGCTGGCGTCGGTGGAGAGCAGATAACGCCGCACTTCATCGGCATGTACCTCGCCGTCAATCCGTCCGGCCAGGCGGGCAAAGGGTATGCTTTGACCAGCTGTTTGATCTACCATGACAACACACACCTTAAAAAACTTTTCGGTTGCTTGCCATCCTTGCGCGTGCGGCGGGTCGGATGGCACACTGACCGGCTATAACGCTAAAGGTCATGCGCCTGCTTCACCAGCATGGCGGCATTGGGAACCACCGCCAGAGTTGCCTTGTGTGCGTCGATACAAGCCTGGGCCTCATCCACGGACAGGCATTCAACCCCGATGGTATCGGCCACGGCACGCGGCAAAGCCGTCACCAGGCTGATGCGGATGCGCCGCAACTTGGCCATCATGGCCAGGGCCGTGCCGCCGTTGCCCACATAGCGTTCCGCCAGCCCATCGAAGGCCGCATCCCAACTACCCAACTCAAACCAGGGCAGGAAGGTTTGGGAGCCGACGCCATCGCGGCATTCAGCCAGCACAATCAAATGCCCGCCGTCACGCACAAATGCGGCCGCGTGGTGGATGGCTTTGTGGCTTTGAATAAAGTTGATATCCTTCGGGAAACCGCCGCCGGAGGCTATCACCAAGTCATATTGGCGGTCGGCGCGCACCTCGCAATGGGCGGCATGCCGGGCGCAGGCTTGGTGAAAATGCGCCCTGCCGCGCCCCACCAGAAGTTCGCACACCTCTCCATGGCTGTTCAAAATTCCGTGAATGGCCAGGTCCGCCGGCCGAAAGGATTCGTGCGCCGCAAGATCCTCGGCCAGGGGATTACCCGCCACGCGGCCGGGCTGACAGGCCGGCGCCAGGGTTCGAGCGGTCCGATCCAAAAACAGGCCGTGGTTGGCGTAAATGGCGGACTTCTCACCCAGCCCCGGAAAAATCAATTTACGGCCGCCTCCGTAACCGGCAAAATAGTGGTGGGAGATGGCCCCGAAGGTGATCAGGCAGGAGGCATCGGCGATGTCGGCCCGCAGGCGCACCGGTATCTCCCCGGGCGTCTTGCCCAGTTCGACGAAATGATCCCCTTCGCAGCGGTGATGGACCCATCGGTATTGATCGAAGCACGGACCGTAAACCTTGCGTGAATCCGCATCGTCCTGGGACATATGGGTGCCGTAAGCAATGTACAAAGTAATGGCCTCGGGTTCTGCACCCCGCGCCACCATGCTGTCCAGCAGCACCGGCAAATATTGGGGATAGCCGCACAAACGGGTTTTGTCTGCCACCACCACGGCCGGGCGGGAGAGATCCAGGTCCGTCGATTGCAAAAAGGTTTCCAACTGTCGCGCAAAACCGCCGGGCGTCGCTTGGTTGGCAGGTTCCCGGATGGCATAACGATCCACTTCGGATTTGCAGTCCAGGTCAATGGTTTGAGATCCATAGACCAGTCGGATGGTTGAAGGCATTACAGCGGCTCCTGATTCAATCAAGAAAGTCCATGCAACAAACGACTGTCACTGTACCTCAACCGGTGCCAATATTAAAGCCTTTGATGGGGATGCAATCGAAACTTGATTCAAAACCCGAAACGTCTTAAGTTCAACGGTATGCGATGTGTAAAATGCCCTGATAAGGAAGGCGGGCTAATCCACCGAGCCGAAGAAGGCGCCATCTTCATACACCGAAGATGCAAGCCCAGCTCAAAACCAATTAAAGAGATACGAGGTACCCATGATTGTTTCCCATGAAGACCAGGCCATTGCCAACGTCATCGACAGTCCGGCAGTCAAGAATGCCGCCATGAAGGTGCTCATCGGCGCCCAGGAAGGATGGGCCGATCACGTCATGCGCATCATCGAGCTGGGCCCGGACGGGTATTCCCCCAAGCACAGCCACCCCTGGCCCCACATCAACTACATGATCGAAGGCAACGGCGTGCTCTACATCGAAGGGCAGGAGCAAGCGGTGCAAGCCGGTTCCTATGCCTATGTACCGTCCGACAAGGAGCACCAGTTCCGCAATGCCGGTGACGGCATGTTTCGCTTTATCTGTATTGTCCCCACGGAGGGACACCAATAAATGCATTTTCCCGGCAGGACCTTACAATTTCCTGCCCGGTAAACGACAAGCGCATCACCATTCGGGAGGTAAGCATGCCCAACGATCAAGCTTATGAATGTGAGAACTGCAAAGGCCAGAAATTGGCCCAAGAAGGAGAGAACGCCCCGCAATGCTGCGGCCGGACCATGCAAAACATCCCCATGGACCACTGCACCCTGGCCACCACGGCAGAGCATTCCCGCTTTGATAAGGACGACGAGCCTTGCGACGACGGCCGGGCCGGCTGAATAAGGGGACCCCTAAGGCTTGTCTTTGGAAATCATTCGCAGCCGCTCGACACGCGCCTTGACGGCCTCAGGCTGGTGATACCCACGCAAGACGGCTTTCTTAAGCTCTGCATCGGCTTCCTTGAACCGCTGGGCGGAAGCATAGGCGACGGCCAGATTCGAATGGGCCACCGCAAGAGTATCGTCCAGGGCGGTGGCGCGTTCAAGATGTTTGATCGCCAAAGGAATGTCGTCCTGAAAAACCGCCAACGCCCCCATGCTGGCATGTAGCTCGGCAAAGTCCGGCGCCAGTTCCAGCGCCTTGGCATAGGCGCGCGCGGCAAGATCGTAATCCCCCATCAACCGGTGCACGATGCCCTTGTTGACATAGGCCGCGTGGTTGCCGGGGTCTGCGTCAATGGCCTGCTGATGGTACTTCAGTGCGTCTTCGAAAGCATTCAACTCCTTGTAGCAGTTGCCAATAGAAGTGAGCACCTCGCTGCGCGAGCCGGGCGCTCGCATCTTGGCGAGCCCGCGCTTGAAATGCACTATCGCCTCAACAAACATGCGCTGATCGTATAGCGACTGCCCCTTGCGGATGTCCGCATCGCCGCCGAAGTGCCGGTTGCACCCCAACGTCACCAAGAGTACAACCGAACACGCCAATGCCATGGCCGCTTTTTTCATCATCGCGCCTCTCTCCGCCTGCAGATAGGTGCCGGCTGCAGTAGTTTAAGATCCCGGCAGCGATGCCCGCACCGTTTGAATCGCACTGCATGCCCCACCCTATCATAGCGACGCGCGTTTTCAATTCCTTTGTCCAGCTGGATCGCACAACCGCAATCTCTGACGCCGCAGATCCCACCACGACCATTCGAGCTTGATGCAAAGCGCGCATTGTGCCAAGCTGGTATTGAAAGTACCTGAAAGCCAGGCACGCAATCAACGCTTACCTGAGGAAGCAACCGATGCCTAATCGACGCCAATTTATCAAAACCATCATGGGGCTGGCCGGCATGCTGGGCCTTTACTTCAGCCCCCTTGCCAATGGCGTCCGGGTTGCTTTGGCCAAATCCAAAAAGATGCTGCTGCCCAAAGGAACCAAGATGGACCACCTGATTCGCCGCAACCCCGCAATGCTGGATACGCGCAATCTGGACCTGACACCCATGGAAGAATTCGACACCATGGGCCAGACCGACCACAAGGTCGACCTGAACAAGTGGCGGCTCGAAATAGACGGCGATGTAGCGACCCCCCTTAAACTCACCCGCGACCAAATCCTGCAACTGCAGCCCATCGAAAGAGATGTGCTTTTGATCTGTCCCGGGGTATTCGCGTATCAAGCACGATGGAAGGGCATTTCCGTGGCCCGGTTGCTGGAGACCGCCGGTGTGGGTGCTGCGGCCACCCACGTCGTATTCAGCGGCCCCCGGGGCACCTACAAGCGAGACCGGCGCTTTCCCATCGCAGATATCCGCTCGGATAAAGTGTTTTTGGCCTACCGCGTCAACGGCAGCGAACTGCCCGTCAGGCATGGATTTCCCCTGCGTGTGGTGGCCCAAGACCAATACGGCAGCGACTGGGTTAAATACGTGTTTCGCGTCACAGCCTTCAAGGCATAATACCACACCCGATAAAAGACCTCTCGATGGCCTGCATCCATGCTCCCGCGCCGATCAATGCCGCTGATACGCCAAAAATAAACAGGCACAACTTGAAGTGCGTGGCGTCAATTGATGGTCCAGTGCCCTTGTCCGAAGTATGCTATACTTTCAATTCCAGCCCTGCGGCGATGCGCTTGGCTTCATCTTCCTGGAAATCACTCCAAGGCTCGAATCCAACCACTTTGATTGCCAATCGCCGCTTTTTCAATTCGGACATGATGCTGCCCATGAAATAGGAGCAATCGTCGATCAGCGTATCCTGAATTATCTTTTTCATGGATACCGCGCTATCTCGCGCACAACCCCAGCCGCCGCCTTCTTGCATATCAATTTATAGCAGTAAAGCCGCAATCTGATCAAAGGCCGCAACAACGGGAACCGGCCGATGATTCTCTTATCTCTTTTGTCGATTAATTCCATATTTACTTCCCCCCGTAGGTAAGCATGGATTTATACGGGTACGCCCGGCAGTGCCCGCACCATTACCGCTTGGGCCGCTCGATTTGATAGAAGCCATCACAAAAATCGGATCGTGCGTTTCACACAGCGCCAATACTTGGCATGCATTATATATGATTGCTATCCACGGCGGCAAAACAAAAATAGACAAACTCGTGATGCTGCCGCAGCAATTGTACCGTATAGTTGACAAACCGATAGACGGCCATATTCTATAAAGAACTGCACCAACACGGCATCGAAAAGCCACTGTTTACAGCTACTTAAAAGTTTTTCGACCATCAACAACTCAACGGGAAGGAGGTGTCATGCACATCGCCAGATCCTCCACAGGCACCAAAGTCATCCTCGGTTTGCTCGGTCTGGCATTGATTGCAGGCAGCGGCCTGCTGGCCGCCTGCGTGCCGCAAGTCAATATCTGCAACACTTGCGACCCCAACGACCCGGAAGTCGATTTTGATTTTGTCCTCACTGAGTTGTTGTTTGAGAATGCTCGCTTGTCACCGGCCTATGGAGGCGTCGGATGCGGTCTGGACCATCGCCAAGCCAGCAACGGCCTGACCCAGGCACTGGCCTATTGGCTGGCGCCGAACGATCCAGTCTGCCTCTACTGGGATACCTTTGACATGGTTATTGCGCCACCAGGTTCGCCGTCTGTTACGGCCGTTTGCGATCTGTGCGGTGATTGCGCCAATCTGACCCTATCGGACGGCACATCGATCGGCAGCTTTGCCCTACCAGGAGCGGGGGCGCCCTCCGGCGGTGCACCGCAAGTCCGCTTGTTCGAATCCCAACTGCCCAATTTGTCACAGCGGTCCGTGGTCAACACTTTTGGCTGGCGTGGCGGTTGCGCCAGCAATGACATCTTTTCTTTTCCGCAATACAGTCCAGCGCCGGAGAGCAATGTCCAATTGGCCATGGAAGCCTGGCCAAGCGGTGGCAGCGACCCTCAGGGCCTCACGGTCGCCGGTGACCAGGCCATTGTGGTGGGGGTGCCCGATGCCCCGGAAGGCTTCCGCATGCCCCTGCGGTTGCTGGAAGAAACGGCAACCTTCGATCCGGCGAGTCCGGACTACCACTGGCGCATCGAAAAGACGGGTACGCGCTGGGATGAAGAGTTCAGCTCAGCCCTGCGGATATCACGTATCATAATCTTCAAGGGCAGACTGGTGAAGCTGGAGCCCCCGCTGATGGACGCCGTGGGCCAGCCGGTTTTCTTCCGGATAGAAGGTGCCGAACCGGTGGTGCCCCGGCGGATCAAATTCAAGGCCTCCCAAACGGCCTATGAGCGCGAATGCTACGGCACAGCCGACACACCGGAAGGCGACTACGATCTGGGGGCCTGCATCTTCGACGACCCCGACGGCAACCGCGTGACAGCGCCGCGCCCGGCCACGCCCCGCTATGGCATCAGTCAATCTCCCTCCGGCATCGTTCTGGAAGAAACGCTGGACTGGGTCGTCGAGTTCCGGGAGGCCGGCGGCTTTGTAATCCCGGAGCTTGCTCCCGACGAACGCTTCGCCATTGAATTCACCCTCGAAGTTCCCTGAAAGGAGTCCGCCATGACCCCTTCGCATCGTTTCAAAGGTCTATGGGCACTGCTGGCTCTGGGAGCATTGCTTCAATCGGTGGGATGCAGCCCACACTTTTATATGAGCGCATCGGAAGTGGCCGCCTATCACGCCAATGCGCTCACGGAAACGCGCGCCAATAATCTGCTGACGGGCTTTAACGGTAAAACCGTGCGGCTTGATTTTCGAACCACCGGTGGCCGCCCAGCCATCCGGCAGAGCAACCTGACCGACACCCTGCGCACCATCCCCAACCTGTTTGTCCTGGAGCAGCTCTTCCGTCAGATCCAGCTTGACCGCCTGGCCACACAGATCGAAGAGAGCCTGGAAGGTTGGATCGCCAACAGCCTCAACCTGCTCTCCAAGGGGACCGATGCCCGCATTCGCATCAACCCGTTGCGGCAGGCCTCGGTGACCTTTCTTTCCGCACCCACAGTCTCATACGATCAGGCCGCCCAGACCGTTTCCTTTGCCATTGAAATTCGTCTGCGGGTGCGTGGTACGCTCCATATCCGCCACCTGGACGGCGTCCTGCGCGACATCCTGGGCTGGTTGCTGACCACTGACAGCAGCCATCCGCTCATCCTGACCATCGACCACTTCGTGATCACCGGTGATTTTCGCATGCTGCCCCACAGCGGCGGAAGGCTCTATGCCCGCTTTTTTCCCCGGCCCGGCACGGTCACCGTGCAGGGCAACATGCCGTCCGAAATCCGCAATGGCGCCCGCAATCTTAGCCGGCAGAAATTCGGCGCCCCGGTGCGGGAAGTCTACGATCTGACCTTCGACTATTTTGCCCTGTCCGATTTTCACCTGGACGCTGCCAACGAACTTCAGTTTCGCTACCGCCCGCAGCCCGAGATCAGCGCACCAGCCGTCCACGTGGTGGCGGTGGGTGAAGACAACAGAATTTACCACACCATCGGCCGTGCCGGCCGATGGGGGCCCTACAAGGCACTGCCTTTCAACGGCAATTATTTGTTCCCGGTGGCGCTGACCCCTTCGGGACCGGACCAGTTGGAACTGATGACCGTCACCGGCTGGGGCGAGTACTCCCACGCCACCTGGCGCCAGGGGCGCTGGCAGAATCTTTACACCTCCGACAGCGGTCAACGCTTCGGACCATACGACGGGTACCAGCCAGCCATGGTGGCAACCGCCCCCGGTCAAATCGAAGCCGTGCTCAAAAGCACGGACGGCCGCCTGTACCATGTCCGACGCCTGGACGGACACTGGCTCCCGGCAGTGCAGGTGCCCATCCACCCCAGTCTCAATGTCCGTTTTCCCCTGCGCCATCCCCAGGCAGTGCAGTCCGGCAATAAAATCGTGCTGGTATTCATCGACGATACGGCCCGACCATGGGTCATGCTCTTCGACCTGGAAACCGGATTCTGGGACCACCCGCTCCAGCTCCAGGGGCCAGGAGCCTTTTCGCCTCCGGCCTTGGCAGCCTGTGGCGATGAAGGCAGGGTGGATATCGTATACTATGCCTCGGATCATACCGTCTTCCACCGCGAAATTACTGCTCCCATTCAAAACATCACCGCCGCCACCGGCGTGGGCATCAGCATCGGTCCGCTCACCGACCTGGGCGGCTACCTGACTTCCGCACCGGCAACGACCTGCAGTGGCCTGGGGCAGTTGCAGGTGGCGGGCCGCGGCGCCAATAACCGCCTGCAGCATATTCAATACCGCAGCCCGCGTACCAGCGGCGCCGGCGTCATCGACGGCCGGCAGGTGCAGACCGGCTGGCAATCCTGGGAGGAAGTATCCGAGCAGTACTTCGGCGCCCTTTTTGCCGCGGCTGTGGACGGCAACGCCGTGGGGCTGGCTGCATCCCGGGACGGTGAGATACACCTGATCGCCCGCCAGTACGGCAGCAGCCATAACCTGATCCACAATGCCTATGACAGCGCACGCTATGGCCGTGCCCCCTGGAAGGCCGTGCACTGGCGCGGGGCATGGCGCATGGCCGGCCGTAGTTTTCGCGGCCGCCCGGCCGTGGCCATTTTGGACCGCCAGTTGCACCTGGTCAGCCGCGATTTGAACGGTCATGTGATTCACGGTCCCCTGGCCGCCGACCACGCCGCCCATTTCCAGCCGGTGGCCAATACCCAGCATCCCTACAAGCCCGATCCCATGTTGCTGACACCGGCCCCGCGTTCGGTCGACCTGCTGACGCCCGATCCTGCCGGACGAATCCGGCATGCACGCCGGCTCAACGGCAGCGCCTACCAGCACCGCACCTTGCCGGGGGCTACCGGCGTCGCTTTCAACGCCCCAGTAACGGCCGTACGCCAAGGCACCGGCGGCATTGATGCTGTGGCCGTGGGACAGAACGGCATGCTCTTTCATTGGCGCTTTCTGAATGGTGATTGGCACCCACCCGCCATGGTGGGCGGGCCGGTGCTCTCCCTGCCCGCGCTAGTCAACCTGGGGGCTGGAAGGCTGCTGGTGCTGGCCGTGGGGCAGGACCTCAAGCTACACCGCTGGCGCTTCGAAAATGCCGGCTGGTCGCACCTGGGAGCCCTCGGTACGGGCTTCAATGTCAAGGCCGTTATGTTCGGACCGGCCTCGGTGGACAGCTGGGGAGACGGCACCGTGGATGTCGCCCTGGTGGATGACGCCACCAGCGCCGTCTACCATCAGGCATTGGACGCCGCAAGCAATGCGTCAACCCAGGCCGTACCGGCCGTTCCTGCCGGTTATGCCGCCGTGGATGCGCCGGTCCTCACCGCCCGCGGCCCCAATGACCTGCACCTGTTGGTGCGCGGGGCCGACAGCCGTATCTATGCGTCCCGGACCCGTATCGCCACCGGCCCGGGCAATTTCAGCCGTCTTTTTTCGGGCTGCTTCTTCGGCACCTTGAGCCCGCAATCGCCATCCAGCACCTTGGTCCAGCGGCAGAGCCGATTGGCATGGGAGGCCCCTAAGCCCATCAGCCAGAAAACGCCGGTTCTCATGGGACCGGTGGCCCATCTGGGCGACGGCACCCTGGCGGCTGCTGCAACAGCCGCCGACGGCCGTATATTCCTCACTCGGTACGACGGCCACCGCTGGAGCATCTTCATGCCCCTGGTCAATCAATCCGCCGCCGCCCGGCAAACCCCGCCGCTCTCACGACCGGCCCTGATTGCGGATTGATTGGACGTGTCCAGGACCCCGCGAAAAGAAATCCGCCAAATGGGTCCATCGGTTGATGTGCGCTTTGCATCAGCTTTCACGCGCAGCCGGCGGACGTTTGGGCAGAACGGCCACCACCAGCATACATGCCAGCGCCGCAATGCAGGCAGCCAGAAATACGCTGCTCACCCCGCCGATCACCGCTTCACGCAGCGCTGTCAGCGCCGCTTCCGGCAGCATCTGCCCGATGTCCGGTTTTAACAGCACTTCCGGATGGTCGGCAATTTGTTGCAACAACTGTC
>Ga0055480_10000940_pt1 | contig 11350 bp, 10 predicted proteins | sample Muzzi_PWB_D2_FD_57935 | JGI IMG/M metagenome (GOLD analysis project Ga0055480, IMG submission 57935) | Wetland microbial communities from San Francisco Bay, California, USA, that impact long-term carbon sequestration - Muzzi_PWB_D2 | ecosystem: Environmental > Aquatic > Marine > Wetlands ... | reverse complement strand
TTGGCAACGCCGGATCTGGAGTCCTCCGGCTTTCCCGCAGGGTAAAAAAGATGGCCTAAAATAGACCCAATCCTCAAGTTCACCATTGGTTTATTCCTCGCTAATCGCCTCAATGCGGTCTGGTTTCAATACGCATCACGTTTTGGCAACCTTTTGCCATCTTTTTTATGCAACATTGGGGTTTATTCTGAACAGAAGATCACCGCCGGCCGCAACATGATCCTGGACCGGCGCAGCCTTCGGCTTGCCCTGGATGACTGCCGCAACAGCCGGTATCCTGAGGACCGGGCAACGGCTGACCGCTGCGGCCGGTCAAACTGCTGGTGGCTGACATCAGCCTGGTTGTTTTTTGACTCCCGCAGGATGGACAGATCATAGGCGTCGAACGATCGATGATCAGAACTTCTCCTGAATAATTACAATCCTGGCATCGGATTTCAAAAATCGGCATGGCTAAACCTTTCCGCCCGCTTCCGACGGACTGCTGTACTTACTCCTGTCAGCGGCAAAATGCACTCGATAATATTCAGCGATAGCATTGCCCAGGGTGTTGATGGCCAACCTGGCGCAGTGCATATGATCTTCCGGCAGGCCTTCCAGTTCATTGGCAACGTCCTCAGGCCGGATTTTCAAGGCCTGTTCAATGGTGCAATTTGTTGCCAATACACTCATGGCACTGGCACATGCCTGCGTATAAACGCAACCTTGCGGTGCGCATTTCACCTCTTTGAGAATATCTCCTGCGATGTGCAGCTCAACCTGAATTTTGTCGCCGCAACTGCCCACGCCAATAGCGGAAGCACTGGGTGTCTCACAGGATCCCAAATTGTGAGGCACACGGGCATGCCGCCAAAAACGCCGGCTGGATGGTATGACCGCAGCGGCTTCTTCCAGATGCGCTGAATGCTTTGTTTCCATTGACATTATCGGCCTTAGTGGCCGCCGCCGCCACAGGTGTGTTCTTGTTGGAACTGGGGCAACTTGCCGGCCAGCATGGCCTGAACCGCATCTCCAACGGTCTGGGCGCTGCCGCCGAAATAGACTTCGATACCGACCTGGTTGAACCCCATCAGCGGACGAAGGCCCATGCCTCCAGCGATGAGCTGGGTGACGCCGTTGCCGGCCAAATGCTGCACGGGCGCCATGCAGCCCCCTTGCTGATGGGGAACATTAGGGATGACCTTGACCTCGGCAACCCCGCCATTTTCTACGGTTACCAGGGTATACAAATCACAATGGCCAAAATGGGCACCCAAGCCGGCATCCAAGCCTCCAGGGTTTTGGGATGGGATAGCAATAACTCTACTCATGATCTTTACTCCTTCATTGTAAGAATTTAACAAAACACCTTATACATTACACATGGAACTTGTCTTAGGGACGAGGAAGAAACAAATGTACCGCTATTGCGCCGGATTTGGATTCGTTTTCAAGGCGCCTCAATGGGTGCATACTTATTGTATGTGCCCATTGGGGCAACACCGAAAACGGATTCAAAGACAAGCAATATTGGTGCATTTGTTTCTTCCTCGTCCCTTATCCATTGCCAGCGCGACGATCTGGTCCCATGCCTGCTTGATTCGCTGAACCGTATCGCTGCTTGTAAACTCGGTAAGCGTCTGCTCTCGCACCATGGCATGCACAAAATCCGGATCGTGAGGCAGTTGGGCCACCAAAGCAAATCCCTTTTGCCGACACTCCGCTTGAATGCTGCCAGCTACCTGCTCGTTCAGATCACATTTATTGATAATCACTGCCACCGGAATCCTGAAATGGCCGCAAAGATCTGTGATGCGTGCCATGTCATGTAACCCGGAAGGCGTCGGCTCTGTGACAATGACAGCCAAATGGACGCCCGAAAGTGAACTGATCACCGGGCAGCCGATTCCTGGCGGGCCGTCCGACAAAATTAACTGCTGTCCCCCGGCTTTGGCCAGCTCTTTGGCCTTCTGACGCAGCAGGGCCACCAGGCGGCCGGAATTTTCTTGCCCCGGGAAAAGCTGGGCATGGACCATCGTACCGAAACGGGAATTTGAAACATACCATGTCCCACAATGTCTGGAAGTAAAGGCAATGGCATCGGCCGGACAGAACTGCACACAGACCTTGCACCCTTCGCATTTGAGCGGATCTATAGTGGGGCAAGGATCGCCGGCTCGAACCGCATCGAATTGACACATCTGCCGGCAGGTATCACAGCCCTCACATTTATCGGGTTCAATGCGGGCCTCGAATCCGGCATAAAAATCATGGGCCTGCCGCAGGTCGGGCTTCAACAGCAGGTGCAGGTCGGGCGCATCCACATCCAGATCACAGATCACATGATTATCGGCCAAATGGGCAAACGCCGCGGTCAGTGAGGTCTTACCGGTGCCGCCTTTTCCGCTGATCACCAATATCTCACGCATGACACACCGCCCCGGCAATAACGCCTGCCTGATTGATTTTATCGGCCAAATCGGTGAAAAGCGCCTTGTGTTGGGCGGATACGGCCGCTATGATTTGACTATTCGAATAGGCCACAGCGATTTGACGATCGTACGGGATTTCTGCCCAGATGGGCAAATCCCTGGAGCGACAAAAATCGTAAACCTTATCTTCTCCCAAGCCGGCGCGATTAATAACGATTCCCATGGGTTTGCCCAAAGGAAGAAAAGCCTCGTAGGCCAACTGCAAGTCGTACAATCCAAAAGGTGTGGGTTCAGTCACCAGCGCGATCACATCCGCATCCATGACGGCATTCACAGCCGGGCAGCTTACGCCGGGCGGAGCATCGATGATCACATCGGCGGCAGACCCCTCCAGCATGACCTGCAGTTTTTTCTTGACCTCCCGCATCAACGGCGGGCTCATGGCCTCCCCTACCCGGGAACGTCCCATCAGGAATCCAGCACTGCCGGCCTGCCCCCACACGATCTCGCCCAACTCGCGTTGGCCCGGGGACAAGGCTTTTTCAGGACAGATAGCCAGGCAGCCGCCACATCCATGGCACATTTCCGTGAAGATCAACAGAACGTTGCTTAAAACACTGATGGCTTTAAACTGGCATAATTCTGCGCAGGCCCGGCAGTAGGTGCATTTGCTTTCGTCGGCTACCGGCACTTCGATATAGGCCTTTTCCCGTCCAAATATTTGGGGTTTCAGAAACAGATGCAGGTTGGGTTCTTCCACATCCAGATCCATAGCGATCACCGTCCGGTTCCACACCGATGACAAAGCGGCCGATACTGTTGTTTTGCCGGTGCCGCCCTTTCCGCTGGCAATAGCGACTTTCATCGTCCGTGCCCCTCGCGGTTAGGAGCCTGGGCCCACTCCACCTGTCCGGCATTATAGCGCTCAACGGCCTGGCGGACGGTTATATTCTCCAGGTTTTGGGCGACTTTGATACCGACAGCCTGCAGTGCCATGAACGCCTTGGGACCGACATAGCCCGTCAGCAGCACCTTGGCGCCGGCGCGGGAGATATTCTCAGCCGCCTGAATGCCTGCGCCCTGGGCCATGGCTTGGCTGGCGCCGTTATCCAGATATTTGAAATCAAGGGTTTGGGAATCCACCAGGATAAACCCGGCTGCCCTGCCGAAACGGGGATCCAGGGCATCGTCCAACAAAGGCCCTTCACTGGTGATAGCGATTTTTGTCATATTGATCTCCTTTGTTTGCGGACTTGATGTACTGGCCGATATCGTGCCCTGCCGGCCGGCAGGGTGTGCATCAGCCCGAACTGGTGCGTTGTCGATTGACTCGATTCCCGGCATTTCTTGACCGTTCAAGGCGTAGTCACCGCCACGGATGCGCAAGGCCCATCCGTTGATCAAAGCCTTGGCCACGATATTACGTGCCTGAGAAAGAATCCGCCCAAAAGTTTGACGCGATACCTGCATCCGAAACGCGGCATCCTCGTGCTTGAATCCTTGGTAATCCGCTAGACGCAAAGCCTCGTATCCCTCAACAGACAAGAAAATTTCATTTAACTCGCTAAGCGGAACCCCCCGGGGTTTAAAATAACTTACATCCGGTGGTGCATCCACTAGGCGGCATTTTCTGGGTCGGACCACAAGTACTCCTTTTGGTTATTCTGAGCATATGACCAAAACATACTTAAGACCGCTGTCTCCTGTTGTCAAACAAAAAAAGAGCATATGCTCATAATAAAATTTGATAAAGGCTATTATCCACGTTAAAAAATTAAAAGAAAATATAAGTATTACACTCATTATCTTAATGTAATTTATCTATATTTTAATACTAATCACTGGTATTTTAATTTTTGAGTAACGTAATTACAACATTTTACCCCTAACAGGCTTTGTTGCTCTGCCCTATATTTCAAAAAAGACAAAAAATATTAATCGGTTATCCACAATGCCCAAGTTGGTAAAAAAAACCTTCGTGCGGGCGGGGATAAACCGCGCCCCTACGCTAAAAAAGCGCTCCTTAGAATGTAGGGGCGGGGTTTATCCCCGCCCGCTTGAGCTTTCAAGGTAACCGCGAAATATTAAATAACAATGTTACCCTTATTAATGTCCGTGGGTTGAATTGAGCTGTTGGGCTGCCCTACAAATAAACTATCATACTGATTTTATATGAATTAAATACCGCTCATCGCGGGTGTGCGATTGGAATCCGTACGTCGAATTCTGTTGACAAGCCGGACTTCTGTCGATAATGAAAAAAGCTTGGCCGTTAAAAAACGGTTTGGCCGCTTTGGGAGACAGCGGCTCAAAACAACGAGGAGAATATACCATGGCAAAAGATGTGATCGGCTCCGTGTTGGTGGTCGGCGGCGGCATCGCAGGCATGCAATCCGCCCTGGACCTGGCCAACTCCGGCTATTATGTTTACCTGCTGGAAAAATCACCGGCCATTGGCGGAGTCATGTCTCAATTGGACAAGACCTTTCCGACCAATGACTGCGCAATGTGAATTATCTCACCCGTACTGGTCGAGGTCGGCCGGCATCTGAACATTGAGCTAATTACATACGCAGATTTAGAATCCATTGATGGCGAACCCGGCAACTTCAAAGTCAAGGTCCGCAAACGCGCCCGCACCATCAATACTGATTTGTGCACGGGCTGCGGCGCCTGTGTCGACGCTTGCCCGGTGACCCAGCAAGCATCAGCGTAACGAGCCTTGAAACCTTTTCATTACTATTCAACCTAAGGGCGGTACAGACCCATGGCAACGAAAGTTGAAATCGATTGGCCGAAAATCAATGCGATTATCGAAAAATACAAAAGCAGTCACGAAGCACTATTGATGATCATGCAGGATATCAGCGACTTGTATAACTACGTGCCCAAAGAAGTGATTCCCACGCTGTGCGCAAAGCTGGACGTGCGGGAAAGCATGATTTACAGCGTGGCTACCTTCTATAAAACCATTAGCCTTCAACCGCGGGGCAAATATATTGTCAGCGTCTGCACCGGAACAGCGTGTCACGTTCTTGGTGCCGAAAGAATCAGCGAAGCACTACAGGAAAAGTTCGGTATCTGCGAAGGCCAAACCAGCACCGATGGACTGTTTACGCTGGAAGCGGTCCGCTGTGTCGGTTGCTGTGCCTCCGGCCCGGTAATCACTGTCAACAAGCACACCCACGGCGGCCTTGATCGTTCCAAAGTTTTGCAATTGGTGAATGATTACAAACAACAAGCCTCTTAACGGATGCGATGAACGGAGGTTAAATAGTTAACCATGGTTAATTTTGCGAATCGAGAAGCGCTGCAAGCCTATCGTACGGACCTAGATGCTGAAAAGGCAACCGGGAAAAAGCTGATTTCGCTATGCTCCGGATCAGGGTGCGGTGCCTATGGAACCGCCAATGTCAAGACATTGTTGCAGGATGAACTGAGTAAGAACGGCTTGGCGGATGCCTATGAAATCCGTCTTACCGGCTGTCACGGATTTTGCGAAAAGGGCCCCATCATGGTCATCCACCCCGATCGCATCTTTTATTGCCAGGTCAAAACCGAGAATGTCCCCGAAATTGTCGAAAAAACGTTGAAGAGTGGCGAATTGCTCGACAAACTGCTCTTCAAGGACCCGGTAAACAAGAAGAAGAAATACGCCAAGAACGATGAGATCCCTTTTTACAAACTGCAGCAACGCCTGATTCTGGGTGCCAATCCCCTGATCGACCCTACCAATATTGATCATTATCTGGCCTTGGGCGGCTATAAAGCCCTCGAAAAAGCCCTGTTCGACATGCAGCCGGCGGACATCATCGATCAAGTCAAAAAATCAAGCCTGCGCGGCCGCGGTGGCGGCGGCTTCCCCACCGGCATCAAGTGGGCCACCTGCGCCAAGCATCACGGCGACCGCTATGTGATCTGCAATGCAGACGAGGGCGACCCGGGAGCCTACATGGATCGCAGCATGCTGGAAGGTAACCCCCACAGCGTGATCGAAGGCATGATCATCGCCGCCCGCGCCATCGGCAGTAAAGAAGGCTATGTCTACGTCCGGCATGAATACCCACTGGCCGTTGCCAACCTCACCATCGCCCTGGATCGGGCGCGAGAGATGGGATTGCTGGGAGCCAACATTCTGGGCAGCGGGTTGGATTTCGACATCCGCATCAGCCGGGGAGGCGGTGCCTTTGTCTGCGGCGAGTCCACCGCCCTGATGGCTTCCCTGGAGGGAAAGCCGGGACGGCCCAGGGCCAAATATGTTCACACCGTCGAAAAGGGATTCCGGGAAGGCCCGTCCAACCTGAACAACGTTGAAACCTACGCCAACGTCCCGCTGATCATCAACAAAGGCGCCGACTGGTACAGCAGCATCGGTACCAAGCACAGCAAGGGAACCAAAATCTTTTCCCTGGTGGGCAAGGTTGCCAATACGGGCCTGGTAGAAGTCCCCATGGGCACAACCTTGCGTCAGATCGTTTTCGACATCGGCGGCGGCATCCGCAAGCAGAAAAAATTCAAGGCGGTTCAAACCGGTGGTCCTTCCGGCGGCTGTATTCCCGAACGCTTTCTCGATCTTCCGGTGGATTTCGATGAGCTCACCAAGGTGGGCTCCATCATGGGTTCCGGCGGCATGATCGTCATGGACCAGGATACCTGTATGGTGGACCTGGCGCGCTACTTCGTCAAATTCCTGGTGGATGAATCCTGCGGCCAGTGCAACCCCTGCCGGGAAGGGCTCAAACAGATGCTTGAAATTCTCGACCGGATTTGCCAAGGCCTGGGCCGTGAAGACGATGTGCAGCTCCTGGAGGAGCTGGGCAGCATGATCCAGAAATTCTCCTTGTGCGGGCTGGGCACATCGGCCCCCAATCCGGTGCTCACTACGATCCTGTACTTCAGGCACGAGTATGACGCCCATATCAAGGAGCACAAATGCCCGGCCGGCGTCTGCAAACCGCTTTTTCATTACGAAATCGATGCGGATACCTGCACCGGATGCACGCTATGTTTCAAAAAGTGCCCCCAGGAAGCAGTCAGTGGCAAGAAAAAAGAACCCCATCAGATCGATCAGGAAAAATGCATCAAATGCGGTATCTGCTACGATGGCTGCAAATTTGATGCAATTAAAATTAGATAACCATAAAGGATTTCAACAGCATGGTTACATTTAAAATTAACGGTCAAACAGTTCAGGGCGAAGAAGGTCAATATATCCTGCAAGTCGCGCAAAAGTACGGGATCGACATTCCCACCCTTTGTCATCACAAAGCGTTGGAACCTGCAGGCATGTGCCGGATTTGCACAGTCGCCCTATTCGACGGCCGCCGGACCCGTTATGTCACCGCCTGCAACTATCCCATCTGGGAAGGCATGGAAGTGACCACCGACTCGGAAGACGTGCACAAGGGTCGCAAGCTTATTGTGGAATTGCTGCTGGCACGCTGCCCTGACGTGCCTGTATTGCAACAACTGGCCAAGAAGTACGGTATTGAAAAACCCCGCTTTAAAACCGAAGACGATACCTGTATCCTCTGCGGGTTATGCACCCGTATATGCGAAAAAATGGGCAACAATGCCATCACCCTGACCGGTCGCGGACTGAACATGCAAGTGGACACGCCTTTTCACATCCAGACCGATGCCTGTATCGCCTGCGGCGCCTGTGCCTCTGTATGCCCCACCGGCCATATCACCCTGGAAAAAATTAGAACCCAAGTCACGGCCAAGGAAAAGGTCGAACCCATTCCTTCTGAATACGATATGGGCCTCAAGGGCCGCAAGCCGGTTTATGTGCCCTACGCCCAGGCCGTTCCCAACACGCCGGCCATCGACCGCGAAGTGTGTGTCCATTTTAAAACCGGTGGCTGCCAGGTATGCGTATCGGCCTGCGGCGTGAATGCCATCAATCATAAAATGGAAGACGAAATCGTGGAGCTGGAAGTGGGCTCGGTGATTCTGGCGCCCGGGTTCAAACCCTTTGACCCATCCAAATTCGACTCTTACAACTATGCCAACCATCCCAATGTGATCACTTCAATGGAGATGGAGCGGCTGCTTTCGGCCTCGGGCCCCACCGGCGGTCACCTGGTGCGCCTGTCCGATCACAAGGAGCCCAAAAAGATTGCCTGGTTCCAGTGCGTGGGCTCCAGGGACCTGAACCGCTGCGACAACAGCTACTGCTCTTCGGTGTGCTGCATGTATGCCATCAAAGAAGCGGTGATTGCCAAAGAACATTCCGGCGCCGACTTGGACTGCGCCATTTTCTATATGGACATGCGCACCCACGGCAAGGAGTTCGAACGCTTTTACAACAATGCCAAAGACAAACACGGTGTGCGGTTCGTGCGCAGCCGGGTGCACACTATCGATCCGCAGCGCGACAGCGACGATCTTTCTGTGCGTTATGTGGATGAGGCCGGGACCAGCATCGAAGAAAAATTCGACATGATCGTGCTCTCCATCGGCCTGGAGACCTCACCCGAAGTGGTGCAGATGGCCAAGAAACTGGGGGTCGAACTGACCGAAGGCAATTTTTGCAAAACCAGCACCTTTGAACCGGTGGCCACTTCCCGGCCGGGCATCTTTGTATGCGGCGCCTTCCAGGGGCCCAAAGATATCCCCCAATCTGTGGTCGATTCCAGTGCCGCCGCTGCGGCGGCAGGAGAAATCCTGGCCGCAGGGCGCAATACCCGGACCAAGCAACCTGAAAAAGTACCCGAAGTCAATGTACAGGGTGAGCGACCGCGGATCGGCGTCTTTGTATGCCGCTGCGGCATCAACATCGCAGGGGTGGTGGATGTGCCCTCGGTGGCCGAATACGCTGCCACCCTGCCCTATGTGGAGTATGCCACCGATAATATTTACTCCTGCGCCCAGGATACCCAGGACAGCATGGCCCAGATCATCAAGCAGAAGAAGCTCAACCGCGTGGTGGTGGCGGCCTGTACGCCCAAGACGCATCAGCCCTTGTTCCAGGAGACCCTGCTGAGCGCCGGATTGAACAAGTACCTGTTCGAAATGGCCAACATCCGCAACCACGACTCCTGGGTCCATAAAAATAATCCCGCTCTGGCCACTTCCAAAGCTAAAGACCTAGTGCGCATGGCCGTCACCAAGGTGGCTATGATGCAGCCTCTCAAGGAGGCCGAGCTGGAAGTCGATCAGACCGCCATGGTCATCGGTGGCGGCGTCTCAGGCATGGCTGCGGCCCGCAGCCTGGCGCTTCAGGGCTATGAAACCCATATCGTGGAACGCGCCGACCAGTTGGGCGGTCAGGCCCATAAGATTTATAAAACCATCAGCGGCGACATCGTCAAAGAAAAGCTGGCGGGCCTGATCTCGGAACTGGAACAAAACAGCAGGATTCACATCCACCTCAACACGGAATTGACCCAGGTCGACGGTTTTGTGGGCAGCTTCAAGTCTGTTTTGTCGTCCAACGGTGACAAGCAGGAACTTGCCTATGGGGTTGCGGTGATTGCCACCGGTGGTGCGCCCCTGCAAACCACCGAATACAGCTACGGCCAGGATCCCCGGATTCTGACCAGCCTGGAACTGGACCAGAAGTTGATGGCCGACGACCCCATGATCGCCAAGGCTGAATCAGCCGTTTTTATCCAATGCGTAGGCTCCAGGGAACCCGAACGCCCCTATTGCTCGCGGGTTTGCTGCACCCACAGCATCGACAATGCGCTGGAGTTGAAAAAGCGCAACCCCACCATGAGCATCTACGTCCTCTATCGCGATGTACGCACTTACGGCGAGCGCGAGTATATCTATCGCGAAGCTCGCGAGAAGGGGATCATATTTATTCGTTACAGCCTGGACGCCAAACCCCAGGTCAACATGGTCGATGAGAAAATACTGGTCACCGTTACCGACCATGTCCTGGGCTTGCCTGTACAGATCGAGGCCGACCTGCTGACCCTTGCCACGGCCATTATACCCAACAAGGAGGAAGCCCTGGCCCAGTTCTTTAAAGTGCCCCTGAACGAAGACGGTTTCTTCGTGGAAAAGCACGCCAAGTTGGGACCATCCGAATTTGCCACTGACGGTGTCTTTCTCTGCGGATTGGCCCACTATCCCAAACCCATTGACGAAGCCATTGTTCAGGGTCGGGCAGCGGCCAGTCGCGCGGTGACCTTGCTGGCCCGAAAAAAAATCCATACCAGCGGTGAGGTGGCCGAAGTCGATCCCATGATGTGCAGCAGTTGCGGCGTTTGCGTCTCGGTGTGCCCCTACTCTGCGCCATCGTTTATCGCCGCTGACGCCCGCATGCATGCCGGGAAGGCCCAGATCAACGCTGTGCTCTGCAAAGGATGCGGCCTGTGCGTAGCCTCTTGCCGTTCCGGCGCCATTCATTTGCACGGATTTGATAATAATCAAATTTTTGGCCAGATATTCGCGGTCAGTTCATAACTATGGTGATAATGAACGAAAACCAAACACTAAGCACGGACGTAGCGTTGCCAATCCAAACGCGGCGATAGCCTATATCCAACGGGACCGAATTACCTAACACGTTAACTTATTCAATGGAGATAAAAACATGTCAGATTGGGAACCGAAAATCGTAAGCTTCCTGTGCAACTGGTGCAGCTACGGTGCCGCGGATCTGGCCGGCGTCAGCCGCATGGAATACCCGCCCAGCATTCGCGTGGTGCGCATTCCCTGCACGGGCCGCATGAGCCCCAAGTTCGCCCTGGCCGCCCTGCGGCAAGGGGCCGATGCCGTCTGGGTGTCCGGCTGACATCCCGGCGAATGCCATTACCTGGAAGGTAATTACTACGCGCGCCGCAAGTTCGCGTTAATGAAAAACTTGCTGGAACATATGGGCATTGAGGCAGATCGCCTCCATTTTTCATGGATTTCCTCGGCCGAATCCACCAAGTTCGTCAAGGTGGTCAGCGAAATCACCGAAAAAGTCAGGGCGATCGGAC
>Ga0055480_10000938_pt1 | contig 11370 bp, 6 predicted proteins | sample Muzzi_PWB_D2_FD_57935 | JGI IMG/M metagenome (GOLD analysis project Ga0055480, IMG submission 57935) | Wetland microbial communities from San Francisco Bay, California, USA, that impact long-term carbon sequestration - Muzzi_PWB_D2 | ecosystem: Environmental > Aquatic > Marine > Wetlands ... | reverse complement strand
GGCGGCCGCGGTGCAGGGCGTTTCCGCGGACAGGATTCGGCACAGGGTGGCGTGCGCATCGTCGGCACACTCGACGAGGTCAAGCGCAGCAGCGAGGCAATGCTCGGACAGACGCTGATCACCGATCAGACCGGCAGCGCCGGCCGCAAGGTCGAGAGACTCTATATCGAGACCGGTTGCGACATCGAACGCGAGCTTTACCTGGCGATGCTGGTCGACCGCGCCAACAGCCAGCTGCTGGTGGTGGCCTCGGCGAAAGGCGGGCAGGACATCGAAAAGGTCGCCGCCGAGGATCCGGATGCTATCCTGCGCGTACCGATCGACCTGCTCAGCGGTCCTTCACGCGACGCAATCGGCAAAACTCTCGCCGCCTTCGAGCTGCCCGACGAGCAGGCCGGCCAGATACTCGACGTGGTCGAATCGATGTTTCGCCTGTTCACGTCGCTTGACTGCTCGCTGATCGAAATCAATCCGCTCGCGATCACGCGCCAGGGCGAGGTGCTGGCGCTCGACTCGGTGATGACCTTCGACAATAACGCGCTCTTCCGTCACCCCGACATTCGCGACCTGCGCGACGAAAAACAGCTGCCGCCCGGCATGCTGCGCGCTTATATCCATGGCATCAACTACGTCAAGCTCGACGGCGACATCGGTTACATGGCCAACGGCGCGGGCCTCGCGCTCGCTACGCTCGATGCGATCAAGTATGCCGGCGGCGAGCCGGCCAATTTTCTCGACGTACCGCCAGTCGTTCAGCAATCGATCGTCCGCGATGCGTTCAAGCTGCTGACCTCGGACCCGGACGTCAAGGCGATCCTGGTCAATATCTTCGGCGGCGGCATCATGCGCTGCGATACGGTGGCCGACGCCATCCTGACCGCGCTCGTCGACGAGCCGCTGCGGGTTCCGCTGGTGGTGCGCCTCAGGGGCGTCGACGCCGAGCTCGGCCTGAGCCGGCTCAGAAATTCGGGCCACGGCATCCTGTATGCCAACAGCCTGACCGAGGTTGCCAACCTCGCCGTCGATGCGGCGCAAAAGGGCCGCATCGACGGCCGCAAGTCGTGGTGGGAAAGGGCAAATTCGCTGTTTGGCGGGAGACGCTAGTCATGTCGATTCTGGTCAACAAATCAACGCGCGTCATCTGCCAGGGCCTGACCGGCAAGCAGGGGACTTTTTACGCGGAAAAAGCGCTGGTCGCCGGCACGCAGATGGTCGGCGGCGTGAGCCCCGGTAAGGGCGGTCAGGAACACCTGGGCCTGCCGATATTCGACAACGTCGCCGACGCGCGCGCCGAAACCGGCGCCAATGCGAGTGTCGTGTTCGTACCGCCGAGCAATGCCGCGGCAGCGATCGAGGAAGCCATCGACGCCGGCATGGAGCTCGTGGTATGCGTCACCGAACGTATCCCGGTGCTCGACACGCTGCGTGTCAAGGCGCGCCTGAAGAACTCCGCTACGCGCCTGATCGGCCCCAACTGCCCCGGTATCGTGACCCCCGACGAATGCCGGATCGGCATCATGTCGACCAGCATCTTCAAGCGCGGCAAGGTCGGCATCGTGTCGCGCGCCGGCACCCTGACCTACGAGGCCGTCGACCAGACCACGCAAATCGGCCTCGGGCAAAGTACCTGCGTCGGTATCGGCGCCGACCCGATCCAGGGAACCTCGTTCATCGATTGCCTGGAATTGTTCATCGCCGACGACGAAACCCGCGGCATCGTGCTGATCGGTGAAATCGGCGGCAGCAGCGAAGAAGAGGCCGCCGCCTGGCTCAAGGCCAACCCGACTTCGAAACCTGTAGTCGCCTATATCGCCGGGCAGTACGCGCCCGAGGGCCGGCGCATGGGGCATGCCGGAGCGATCATCCAGGGCGGCAAGGGCGACGCCGAGTCGAAAATCAGGGCCCTGCAGGAAGCCGGCGTCGAAATTGCCCGCTCGCCGATGGACATCGGCGCCACCATCAAGGCCGCTCTCAGATAAATTCGGGTCAGGGCCAGATGCCGCGCATCAGCGTTGCGTGGGCGACGCGCTCGATTGCAATCACCAGTGCCACGGTACGAAAATCGGGAATTTCCCCACCCTCGCCTTCTTCACCGACGACGAACCGCTGCCAGCGATTGAACACGGTGTCGGTGGCGCCCTGGATTTTGGCGCGCATCTTTTCGGTGGTGGTTTCGTAATCCCACTGCTCGTTGACCTGGTTTTGCACCCATTCGTAGTAGCTGACGGTGACACCGCCGGCGTTGGCGAGAATGTCCGGCAACAGGTGGATGCCGCGCTGCTGCAGGATCCGGTCGGCCGCGGGAGTGGTCGGGTTGTTGGCGCCCTCGACCACCAGCCGGGCCTTGATCCGCGGCGCGTTAACGGCATGGATCTGGTTGCCGAGCGCCGCCGGCAGCAGGATATCGCAGTCGAGTTCGAGCAATTCCGCGTTGCTGACCGCCCTCGAGCCCGGCATGCCGGATACCCTGCCCTGCTCGTCCTTGAATTGCCGCACCGCCGCCGGATCGAGACCTTCCTCGCGGAATATACCGCCGCCGCTATCGCTGAGCGCGACGATTTTCGCGCCCTGGCGATGAAACGCCTCGGCGGCGACCGAGCCGACGTCGCCGAATCCCTGGATCGAGACGCGCGCGCCGGCGACTTCCTGCAAGTCGGCGATCAGGCCCCGCGACAGAAACCGCTGGGTCGCGAACAGGCAGCCGTTGCCGGTGGCTTCGTGGCGGCCGAGGGCACCGCCCATTTCGATCGGCTTGCCGGTTACCACCGCGCGATTGTTATATCCCGGGTGCAGCATATCGTAGGTGTCGTAAATCCAGGCCATGGTTTGCGCACCGGTATACAGGTCCGGCGCCGGGATGTCCTGGAACGGGCCCAGCGACTCGTGCAGCTCGGAAGTGAAGCGCCGCGTGATGCGGCGCAGTTCGCGCTCGCTGAGCTGCTTGGGATCGCAAACCACTCCGCCCTTGGCACCGCCGAACGGCAGGCCGAGCAGGGCGCACTTCCAGGTCATCAGCTTGGCCAGCGATACGACCTCCTCCATGGTGACGTCGGGATGATAGCGGATGCCGCCCTTGCCGGGACCGAAAACACGGTTGTGCACGACCCGAAATCCCTGGAAGCTGCGCACGCTGTCGTCATCCATTTCCACCGGGAAATTGACCAGATTGACGCGCTTGGGATGCTTGAGGAAGTCGACCAGGCCCCGATGGAGCCTGTCCAGGCAATCCGTCGCGCGTTCGAAGCGAGCTTCGCTGATGGCGATCGGATCCAGGTTTTCCACGCCGCTATCCGCATCGGTCGTTGCGCCACTCATCTCCATTTCCTCGTCGACAGGAAAATGAAATTTTACGGCTTCAAGGTCAGGGTGAACTGTCGGAGATCAACAAATAGTTTTTGGTCAGATTAAAAACCCGTTCCTCGATAATCGTTACTCTGGCCAAAAACTGCCGCATCGATAAATTTAGATCTGACCCAAATTAATGGGCGGGGTTTAATTTAGATCTGACCCGAATTAATGGGCGGAGTTTAATTTAGATCTGACCCGAATTTGGGCGGCAATTATCCAGGACCTTCGGGAATTTAAGGCGCTTCAAGCCTAATAGCGCAGGATCGACGCCAAAGGCGTCATCCCCGCGTAAGCGGGGATCTCCGAAAGATCAGGCAGCTTCCAATCTAATGGCGCAGAACTTGAACTCGGGAATCTTGCCGAAAGGATCTAGCGCCTCGTTGGTCAGCAGGTTGGCGGCAGCCTCGTGGTAACAGAAGGGAATGAAGACCTCACCTGCCTTGAGCGCGCCGTCGGGCCGTGCGAAGGCACGGATTTCGCCGCGCCGCGTGCGGGCGATGATTTCCCCGCCGGGTTCGACACCGAGATTTTCGAGATCGCGCTGATTGACGTAGATCACCGGCACCGGCTCGAGCGCGTCGAGCACGCTGGCGCGGCGGGTCATCGAACCCGTGTGCCAGTGCTCGAGCTGACGGCCGGTGATCAGCACCAGCGGAAATTCCTCGTCGGGCTGCTCGTCGGCCGGAATAGCCTTCGCGGCGACCAGCCTGGCCCTGCCGGTCGGGGTCGGGAAGTCGTCGATGAACACCACGCCCTGCCCCGGGTCGTTTTCGTCGGCGCAGGGATAGGTTACCGAGGATTTCCGGTTGAGGCGATCCCAGGTGATGCCGGTAATGCTCTTCATCGCGCCGCGCATCTCGTCGTAGACCTCGGAGACGTGCTGGTAGTCCCAGTCCATACCGATTCCCTTGCCTATATCGCGGATGATCCACAGATCCTGGCGAGCTTCGCCGGGCAGCGGTACCGCGGCGCGGCCGAGCTGCACGCGGCGGTCGGTGTTCGACACCGTGCCGTCCTTCTCGGCCCAGCCGGAGGCCGGCAGCACCACGTCGGCGTAGGCCGCGGTCTCGGTCAGGAACATGTCCTGCACCACGAGGTGTTCGAGGTTTTCGAGCGCGGCGCGCGCATGGTTGAGATTGGGATCGGACATCGCCGGATTTTCTCCCATGATGTACATGCCGCGGATTTGCCCCTCGAGCACCGCGTGCATGATTTCGACCACCGTCAGCCCCGGCTTGTCGTCGAGCCTGGCGTTCCAGTATCTGGAAAACCAGGCGTGAGCATCCGGGCTGTCGACACGCTGGTAGTCAGGGTACATCATCGGGATCAGACCCGCGTCCGAGGCGCCCTGCACGTTGTTTTGCCCGCGCAGCGGGTGCAATCCCGTGCCGGGGCGGCCGATCTGGCCGGTAATCGTCGACAGCGCGATCAGGCAGCGCGAATTGTCGGTGCCGTGAATATGCTGCGAAATCCCCATGCCCCAGAAAATCATCGACGCTCTGGAGGTTGCGAACAGACGCGCGACCTCGCGCACCGTTTGCGCGTCGATACCGGTCACGGACGCCATCTTCTCGGGACTGAAATCGGCGACGTTGGCCTTCAGCTCGTCGAAGTCGAGAGTACGTTCGGCGACAAACTCGTCGTCGGTCAGGCCTTCGTCGATAATCACGTGCAGCATCGAGTTCAGCAGCGACACGTCGGTGGAGGCGTTGAATTGCAGGAAGTGCGTCGCGTGGCGCGCCAGGTCGGTCTTGCGCGGATCGAGCAGGATCAGCTTCTTGCCGTTTTTGATCGCGTTCTTCATGAAGGTCGCCGCGACCGGGTGGTTGGTGGTCGGGTTGGAGCCGATCACCAGGAACACCTCGGCGTGCCTGACGTCCTCGACCTGGTTGGACACCGCGCCGGAACCGATGCCCTCGAGCAGCGCCGCGACGCTGGAGGCATGGCACAGGCGCGTGCAATGGTCGACGTTGTTGGTGCCGAAGCCGACCCGCACCAGCTTCTGGAACAGATAGGCTTCCTCGTTCGAGCCCTTGGCCGAACCGAAGCCGGCGAGCCCCGCGCCGCCCCGCTCGTCGCGTATTTTCTTCAGGCCGCCGCTAGCGAGTTGCATCGCCTCTTCCCAGCTCGCCTCGCGGAACATCTTCGACGGAGCGGAGGGATCGAAGTGCTCGTTCAGGCCCTTCGGCACACCGTCCTTGCGAATCAGCGGTGTATGCAGCCGCTGCGGATGATTGAGGTAATCGAAGCCGTAGCGGCCCTTGACGCACAGGCGGCTAAAGTTGGCCGGGCCGTCGCGCCCCTCGACGCGCAGGATCTTGTCGTCCTTGACGTGGTAGGTCAGCAGGCAGCCGACACCGCAGTAGGGGCAAACCGAGTCAACCTTGCGGTCGGCCTCGACGCGGTGCGCGCCGGAAGCATTGCTGAGCGCACCGGTCGGGCAGGCCTGCACGCACTCGCCGCAGGCCACGCAGGAAGATTCGCCCATCGGGTCGCCGATATCGAAGACGATTTCGGCATGGTGCCCGCGGTGCGCGAGGCCGATCACGTCGTTGACCTGTTGTTCGCGGCAGGCGCGCAGGCAGCGCGTGCACTGGATGCAGGCATCGAGATTGACTGCGATCGCCGGGTGCGACAGGTCCGCCTTCGGCTGATGGCGCGGCTTGAAGCGGGGCTTGCCGACGCCGAGCTTGTCGGCCCAGTAAGTCAGTTCGTTGTCGAGCGTATAAGCCTGCTCCGGCATGTCGGAGAGCAGCAGTTCGAGCACCAGCTTCTGCGATTTGAGCGCACGCTCGTTGTCCGATTTGACCACCATGCCGGCGGTCGGCTTGCGGCAGCAGCTCGGCGCGAGCACGCGCTCGCCGTCGATTTCGACCATACAGGCGCGGCAGTTGCCGTCCTCGCGCATGCCGTCGGTATAACAGAGGCGCGGGATTTCGGTACCGGTGCGCTGGGCCGCCTGCAGGATGGTTTCGTCCGGCAGGGCTTCGACCGGCTTGCCGTTCAGGGTGAATTCGATGGTTTCGAAAATGGTGTCGGGATTGGCGGCCATCACTGTTTCTCCTCGATACCCAATTCGTGTGGAAAATATTTTATCACCGACAGGATCGGGTTTGGCGCGGCCTGTCCGAGGCCACAGATCGACGCATCGATCATCACCGTGGACAGGTCCCGCAGCTGCTCGATATCCCAGTCGCCGGTTTCCATGATACTGACTGCCTTTTCGCAGCCGACCCGGCAGGGCGTGCATTGCCCGCAGGATTCGTGGGCGAAAAACTTCAGCGAGTTGAGCGCCGCCTGCTTCGCGCTGTCCTTGTCCGACAGCACCACCACCGCGGCCGAACCGATGAAACAGCCGTATTCCTGCAGGGTGTCGAAATCGAGCGGAATGTCGCCGAGCGTTGCCGGCAATATGCCGCCCGAGGCGCCGCCCGGGAAATAGCCGTAAAACTGGTGGCCGTCCTGCATACCGCCGCAATACTCGTCGATCAGCTCGCGGATCGTGATCCCGGCCGGCGCGAGATGCACGCCGGGCTTGTTGACGCGCCCGGAGACCGAAAAGCTGCGGATCCCCTTGCGGCCGTTGCGGCCCTGGGAGTCGAACCACTCGGAACCCTTTTCGATCACCTCGCGAATCCAGAACAGCGTTTCGCAGTTGTGTTCCAGCGTCGGGCGGTCGAACAGTCCGACCTGGGCGACGTAGGGCGGGCGCAGGCGCGGCATGCCGCGCTTGCCCTCGATGGATTCGATCATCGCCGATTCCTCGCCGCAAATATAGGCGCCGGCGCCGCGGCGGATTTCGATGCGCGGCAGTTCGTAGCCGGATCTGGACTGCAGGTCGTCGACCGCGCGGCGGATGACCTCGATCACCGACGGGTACTCGTCGCGAATGTAGATATAACAGGCGTCGATACCGATGACCCGCGCGGCGATCAGCATACCCTCGAGAAAGCGGTGCGGGTCGGCGAGCATATAGTAGCGGTCCTTGAAAGTGCCCGGCTCGCCCTCGTCGATATTGATCGCGGCGAGGCGCGGCGCGGGCTGGTCGCGCAGAATGCCCCACTTGCGCCCGACCGGGAAACCGGCGCCGCCGAGGCCGCGCAGCTGGGTGCCCTCGAGCGCGGCAATGATTGCGTCGGCGTCGATGTCGCCGGCCAGCAGCCGGTCATAAAGCCCGTAGCCGCCATCGGCCTTGTAGGCCTCGAAATCGATACAGTCGTCGGGTAGCGGTTGTTCGTGGCTGCCCCCAGCGATTGCCGTTTCGACGCTTTGGGGAGTCGCGTTGTCGACCGTATACTGCTTGACCACCGCAACCGGCGCCCTGTCGCAGCGACCGACGCAGGGTACCCGCTGAACACGGATGTCGGGGCCGAGCGAGCCCTCCAGCGCGGCGATCAGGTCTTCGCAGCCGGCCAATTCGCAACTCACCGAGTCGCAGACGCGCACCGTCAGCGGCGGCGGCGCGATTTCGCCCTCGCGAACCACGTCGAAGTGATGGTAAAAGGACGCGACCTCGTAGACCTCGGTGGTCGACAGTCGCATTTCATGCGCCAATGCCACCAGGTGCGCGGCTGACAGATGGCCATGCTCATCCTGGATTTTGTGTAAATGTTCTATCAGCAGGTCGCGGTCGCGCGGCGCGTCGCCGAGCAGGTTCTGCACCTCGAGGAGCGCATTCAGGTCTACCACCCGCCCCTTGATCTTGCCGCGCTGTCCCTGCTTGCGTTTGTCGACCCGGTCAGATTTTAATTCAGGCTGTGGCATACGTGTGCTCTGGTGTTGGGTGAGTTCCTCGATAAAACTCCCCGCCCTTGCGAGCGGGGCAAAAGTTTAACCCAAGGAGGAGTTGACAAAAACATTGGAATACGCCATTGCGCTGCCTTAATGCGCCATTACGGTGATGACGTCGGTATTGCCCAGCAGGTAGCTGGTGACGCCGCCGAACAGCAGCTGACGGGTGCGGGTATGGCTGAACCCACCGACCACGAGGAATTCGGCGCCGATTTCGTCGCAGGCCGCGAGCATTTTCTTGCCGACGTTACCGCCGCTCGAAATTACGTGATAATCGGCCTTGCAGCCATGACGCTTGAGGTAATCGACGACGTCGCCGACGCCGGCCTCGCGCTTTTTCGAAACCACGACGGTGACCTTTTTCATCTGCGTCAGCCAGGGCAGCGTGATCGCCAGCGCGCGGCTGGCCTCGACGCTGTCGTTCCAGCCGATAGCGGCATGGTCGACGCGGTGCGCCGCCCAGTCCGGCGGCACGATCAGTACCGGGCGACCGGATTGCAGCATCAGCGATTCGTGCAACTCGCCGACCCCGCGGCCGCCGATTCGGTGCGCGGCCGGGCGCGACAAGGCAACCACGTCCACGAGACGCGATTCGCGGTCGAGCACGCTGACCGGATCTCCCTCGAGCAGATGCAACGATGCCGACACCTGCTTGACGCTGGAGGGCTTTTTGGTGACCTTGACCTTGTTCTTCGCGCAGAAGGTCTTGAACTGTTCGCGCACCGTATCGGCAACCGATTTGGCCGCCCTGGAATTCATCTCCACAACCTGCTCGCGCAGCTTCTCCGACATCCCGGAGAACAGGAATGGCTCGCTGCCGCCGCGCTCGGACACGTGCACGGCCTTGATATGCGCATCGAACCGCCTGGCGATGACTAGCGCGGTATCCAGCACCGCGGCGCTGCGCTCCGAACCGTCGAGCGGTACCAGGATGATTTTGATCATTAACTTACCCTCGCCTCAGAACAGGCCCTGAATCAGGCCTGCTTTATCGATATGAATCTTGTCCGCGGCCGGCACTCTCGGCAATCCCGGCATGGTCATGATTTCGCCACAGACGAAGACCAGGAAGCCGGCCCCGGCGGACAGGCGTACCTCACGAATCGGCACCACGTGACCGCTCGGCGCACCCTTCATGTTAGGATCGGTGGAAAAGCTGTACTGCGTCTTGGCCACACAGATCGGCAAATTGCCGAAGCCACCATCCTGGAACTGCTGGATCTGGTCGCGTACTTTCTTGTCGGCGATGATGTTGTCGGCGCCGTAAATCCTGGTGGCGATGGTCTTCATCTTTTCCCACAGCGGCATATCGCTGCCGTAGAGCGGCGCGAACTTGTTGCCGCCCTCGTCGATCATTTTGACCACGTGTTTGGCAAGGTCCTCGGTGCCGGCACCGCCATTGGCCCAGTGGGTGCAATCGATCGCGGTCGAGCCCAGCTCGGAAGCGACTTCGCGGACCTTGGCGACTTCGGCGTCGCTGTCGGCGCTGAAGCGGTTGATCGCGACCACGACCTTGACGCCGAAGGACTTCAGATTGCTGATATGGCGCGCCAGGTTGCTGCAGCCCTCGGCGACCGCGGCGACGTTTTCCTTGTCGAGATTTTCCTTGTCCACGCCGCCGTGCATCTTGAGTGCGCGGATGGTGGCGACCAGCACTACCGCCTCGGGCGACAGGCCCGCGCTGCGGCACTTGATGTCGAAGAATTTCTCGGCGCCCAGATCGGCACCGAAACCGGCCTCGGTGACCACGTAATCGGACAGCTTGAGCGCCGTGGTGGTGGCGATCACGGAGTTGCAGCCATGCGCGATATTGGCAAACGGGCCGCCGTGAATAAAGGCCGGGTTATTTTCCAGCGTCTGCACCAGGTTCGGCGCGATCGCATCCTTGAGCAGTACCGCCATCGCGCCCGGCGCGTTGACCGCATCCGCGGTAATCGGCTCGAAATCGCGGGTATAGCCGATGATGATCTTGCTCAGGCGCTGCTGCAGATCCTTGAGGTTTTTCGACAGGCAGAAAATCGCCATCACCTCGGAGGCGACGGTGATGTCGAAGCCGTCTTCGCGCGGAAAGCCGTTACCCGGGCCGCCGAGCGAATTCACGATGCTGCGCAGCGCGCGGTCGTTCATGTCGACGACCCGCTTCCAGGAGACGCGGCGCGCATCCAGTCCTGCCGCGTTTCCCCAGTAGATATGATTGTCGATCAATGCCGATAGCAGGTTGTGTGCCGCACCGATGGCATGGAAATCGCCGGTGAAATGCAGGTTGATGTCTTCCATCGGGATGACTTGCGCATGCCCGCCGCCGGCGGCGCCGCCCTTCATCCCGAAGCAGGGGCCGAGGCTCGGCTCGCGCAGGCAGACGATGGATTTCTTGCCGATGCGGCACAGGCCGTCGTGCAGTCCGACCGAGGTCGTGGTCTTGCCTTCGCCGGCCGGGGTCGGCGTAATCGCGGTCACCAGGATCAACTTGCCATCGGGCTTGTCCTGCAGGGTTTCGATGTATGCAGGATCGATCTTGGCCTTGGTCTTGCCGTAAGGCATTAGCGCGTCGGCCGGGATTCCGACTTTTTCGGCGACTTCTCCGATCGGCTGCGCTGTGGCCGCGCGTGCAATTTCGATATCACTCATAATTCTTTCCCCGGACTGGAATTTCAGTCGATTAGTATTAGTTTATGCGCCGCGGTTCGCTTCGCTACCCAGCCTGTCCCCGCTGGCCAGACCCGACGCGCCTGCGTACTCCTGGGCGCTGATTTTACCCGCATCGGCACGTACCTTAGATATGCGAATCGCGCCGTCCGCAGTTGCGACGACGACACCGCTGTCGTCGACCGCGAGTACGCTGCCGGGTTCGCCGTCGCCTTCGGCCACGCGGCTGTCGAAGATCTTGATCTCGCTACCGTTGAAGGTGGTCCAGGCGCCGGGCTGCGGGTTGGCGCCGCGGATCAGGTTGTAGACCTCGGCGCTCGGCTTGCTCCAGTCGATTTCGACGTCCTGCTTGCGGCACCAGCCCTCGTAACTGCCGGCCTCGGGATCCTGAGCCTGTTTCGGCGCCTTGCCTTCGCGTACCAGTTCGATCGATTCCATCATCGCCTCGACGCCGAGCGGAAACAGCTTGTCGAAGTAAATCGAACCGAGCGTGTCGTCGGGACCGATGTCGACTTCCTTTTGCAACAGGATCGGTCCGGTATCGAGACCGTTGTCGGGCCAGAAAATCGACAGCCCGGTCTTCGT
>Ga0055480_10000933_pt1 | contig 11394 bp, 10 predicted proteins | sample Muzzi_PWB_D2_FD_57935 | JGI IMG/M metagenome (GOLD analysis project Ga0055480, IMG submission 57935) | Wetland microbial communities from San Francisco Bay, California, USA, that impact long-term carbon sequestration - Muzzi_PWB_D2 | ecosystem: Environmental > Aquatic > Marine > Wetlands ... | reverse complement strand
GCCGGGTTCTTTCTGCTGCTGGTCGGTCTGGTGACCCTGGTCGCGGCCATGTACGGCCCGGCCTATGTGCGGCAATACGAGGAGGGTCCCCAGCCGCTGCTGCCGCTGACCCTGTTTACCGGCCTGTTCGTCGCCGGTATGAACCTGGTGCTGCTGGCGGCAGACGCCTTCTCGTTCATGATCGCCTGGGAATTGATGTCGGTCACCAGCTACTTTCTGGTCGCCTATCAGCACCAGCACGAAACCCATCGCCGGGCGGCATTTATTTATCTGCTGATGGCCCAGGTCGGCGGGCTCTTCATCCTGCTCGGTTTTGGTGTGCTGGCCGGTTTCGGGGGCGGTTTCGATTTCGCCGCCATGACGGCGGCGCAGGTTCCGGCGAAGTGGGCGACGATCGCCTTTCTGCTGGCCTTCATCGGTTTCGGGATGAAGGCCGGGGTCGTGCCGCTGCACGTCTGGCTTCCGCAGGCGCATCCAGTGGCCCCGTCGCATATTTCGGCGCTGATGTCCGGGGTGATGCTCAAGGTGGCGGTCTACGGCTTCATCCGATTTGTCTACGATCTGCTCGGCACCATCCACTGGCAGTGGGGCGGGCTGGCCCTCTTTGTCGGCAGCGCCTCGGCGGTGCTCGGCGTTCTCTACGCCCTGATGCAACATGACCTGAAGCGGCTGCTCGCCTACCACAGCGTGGAGAATATCGGCATCATCTACGTGGGTCTGGGACTGTCCATGATCTTTGCCGGCACCGGCCATCCGCAATTGGCCGCCCTGGGGCTGATCGCTGCGCTCTATCACTGTCTCAACCACGCCCTGTTCAAGAGCCTGTTGTTTTTTGGCGCCGGGTCGATTCTGCAGCAAAGCGGCGAGCACGACCTGAATAGGATGGGCGGCCTGATCCGGCGCATGCCGGTCACCGCTGTCTGCTTCCTGATCGGTTGCATCAGCATTTCGGCGCTGCCGCCCTTCAACGGTTTCGTTTCGGAGTGGTTGACCTTTCAGGCCGCCCTGCAGGGAACCGCGTTGAAAAGCGGCGTCCTCGGGGCGCTGATCCCGGTGGCGGCGGCGGTGCTTGCTCTGACCGGCGCGCTGGCGGCGGCCTGTTTCGTCAAGGTGTTCGGCGTCTGCTTCCTCGGGCTGTCCCGAAGCGAGCGCTGCTCAACAGCGACGGAGACGGCACGCGGCCCCCTACTGGGTCAGGTATTACTGGGGCTACTCTGTCTCTTGTTCGGAGTGTTGCCGACCTGGACGGTGGGACACCTGGAAACGGTGGCTCGCCAGTTTCTTCCCGAAGGGATGCCGGAGGCGACCGCCCAGGGCTGGCTCTGGCTGACCCCGATATCCCCCCGGGTTGCTTCCTACGGCGCGCCGCTGGTGTTGTTCGGTATCGGGCTTGCCTGGCTGCTGGCCTGGCTCTGGCTACACCCGCCCCACCGGAAAATGCCGGTGCGGGTCGGCCCGGCCTGGGATTGCGGCTTTGGCCCCCTGAACGCCCGCATGCAGTATACCGCCACGGCCTTCACCATGCCGATCCGGCGGATCTTCGGGCCGGTCTGGCCGATTCGGGAGCACTTCCGGCCGGCCTCGGCCGAGGAGCCCAGGGGACGTTACGATCTGCATATCGACGATTGGGTCTGGCTCAAGGTCTACCAGCCGATCGGCCGCCTGCTGCTCGCCACCGCCCGACGGCTCGCGCTCATCCAGGGCGGCAATATCCGCACCTACCTGGCCTATTCGTTTTTCACCCTGCTCTTCCTGCTGCTGGTGGTGTCCCTATGAAAGGCTGGATTCTCGCCTTCGTTCAGACCGGACTATTCGTTTTCGGCGCGCCCTTGCTCGCCGGCTGGGTTAAGTGGATCAAGTGCCGGTTGCAGTCGCGGCAAGGTCCGCCCCCCTGGCAGCCCTACCGGGACCTGCGGCGGCTGTTCAACAAGGAGGTGGTGATTGCCGAATCGAGCAGCACGATCTTCCGCATCGCCCCGTACTTGATCTTCAGCGTCACCGTACTGGCCAGTTCGGTGGTGCCGATGGTCGCCATCGGGCTGCCGACATCGGCGATTGCCGACGTCATCGTGCTGGTCGGGTTTCTGGCCCTGGCCCGGTTCTTTCTCGCCCTGGCCGGGATGGATGCCGGCACCGCCTTCGGCGGCATGGGTTCCTCGCGGGAAGTAACCATCGCCTCGCTGGCCGAACCGGCGATGCTGATGGGAGTCTTCACCCTCGCCATGACGGTGAACAGCACCAACCTGGCAAGCATGATCGGCTTTCTGCTGAACCATCCGTTCCAGCTTTATCCCTCCTTCGTTTTCGCGGCCATGGGGCTGGTGCTGGTGGCGGTGGCGGAGACCGGCAGGATTCCGGTCGACAACCCGGCGACCCACCTCGAACTGACCATGGTCCACGAGGCGATGATTCTCGAATACAGCGGCAGATACCTGGCCTTGATGGAATGGGGGGCGATGCTCAAGCTGATGATCTATGGCGTGCTGCTTGCCAATCTCTTCTGCCCTTGGGGAGTCGCGGTCGACTTCGCGCCGTTGCCGCTAGTGGCCGGCCTGGCCGCCCTTACCGGCAAGCTGCTGGTGCTCGGAACGGCCCTGGCGGTGGCGGAGACCGGCCTGGCCAAGATGCGCCTGTTTCGCGTTCCGCAATACCTGGGACTGGCCTTTATCCTCTGTCTGCTCGGTATGCTGAGTCATGTGATCCTGGAGGTGAGCTGACATGGCCCTGACGCAACTGCCGCTGACCGAACAACTGGTGCTGACCCTGGCGGCGCTGATTCTCTTCTCCTCCTTTCTGCTCCTTGCCCAGGCCCGAATCGTCAGCTTGATCCACACCTTTGCCTGGCAGGGGATTCTGTTGTTCGCCGTCACCTGCCTGATGGCCGCCACGTCCGGTCGTCCACACCTGTTCATCTCCGCCGCCATGACCCTGGCGCTAAAAGTCTTTTTCATTCCCTGGCAGCTGCGCCGGCTGGTGGTGAAGCTCGATATCCGCCGCGAGGTCGAAACCGTCGGCGGACCGTCCCTGGTGATGATCGCCGGCGGCGCGTTGGTGCTTTTCAGCTACTATGTCGTCCTGCCGATCCGCGAACTCTCTTTCCTCGCCACCCGCAACACCATCGCCATCTCCCTGGCGGTGGTCCTGATCGGGATGTTGATGATCATTACCCGGCGCAAGGCGGTGGCCCAGGTGATCGGCTTCATGTCCATGGAAAACGGCCTGTTTTTCGCCGCGGTTTCGGCGACCTACGGCATGCCGATGGTGGTTGAACTCGGCATCGCCTTCGATGTGCTGGTCGCGGCGATTCTCTTCGGCATTTTCTTTTTTCAGCTCCGCGCCGGAATCGGTTCTCTCGACGTGGACCATCTCAATCGCCTGCACGAGGTGGACCGATGATCGCCCTGTACCTGACCCTGCTGATCCCCCTGGCCGGGACCGTGGCATTTGCCGTCATCGGCCACTGGCGCCATGCCGGCACGCTCAACCTGCTGGTCTGCGTCGCCACTTTCGCCACCTCGCTGCAATTGGCCCTCGACGTCTTTTCCAACGGGCCGCTGATGACCCCCGGCAAACTTTTCTACATCGATGCCTTCAATGTCTACCTGATTCTGGTCAACGCCCTGGTCGGGCTGACGACCGCCATTTTCAGCCGTCCCTACATGGCCCACGAGGTGACGATCGGCCGGGTGGACGACGCCCGCATGCGGCTTTATCACTCCATGTACCAGGGTTTTCTGCTCACCATGCTGGTGGCCCTCTCCACCAACAACCTCGGTCTGCTCTGGGTGGCGGTCGAGGGAGCGACCCTGGCGACAGTGCTGCTGGTCTCCCTCTACCGGACGCCGGAATCGATCGAAGCGGGCTGGAAATACTTCATTCTCTGCGGGGTCGGTATCGCCCAGGCGCTGTTCGGGACGGTGCTGATCTACTTTGCCGCCGAGCGGGCACTGCCCGGCGCCGAAGGGGTCCTGCTCTGGAGTGTGCTCAAGGAGCATGCGGGGCAGCTGGAGCCGGCGGTGCTGACCCTGGCCTTTGCTTTTCTGCTGGTCGGGTACGGTACCAAAATCGGCCTGGTGCCGTTGCACAACTGGCTGCCCGACGCCCATTCCGAGGGTCCGACCCCCATGTCGGCCATTCTCTCCGGGCTGCTGCTGAACATCGCCCTCTACGCCGTCGTGCGCTACAAGATGTTGATGGAGCCGGCCCTCGGCACCCATTTGCCGGGTTATTTGATGATGGGCTTCGGCATGCTCTCCTTCAGCGTCGCGTCGATCCTGCTACACCGCCAGCGCGACGTGAAGCGGATGTTCTCCTACTCGTCGATCGAACACATGGGACTGATGACCTTCGCCTTCGGGCTCGGAGGTCCGCTCGCCACCTTTGGCGCTCTGCTGCACATGATCGTTCACTCTCTGACCAAATCGGCCATCTTCATCACCGTCGGTCACGCCGCCCATGTGGCCGGAACCCAGAGCATCGAAAGCATTCGCGGGCTGATCCGCACCCAGCCGGCGGTCGGCTGGACCTTCCTGCTCGGCACCGTGGCGATTGCCGGGTTTCCCCCTTTCGGGGTCTTTACCAGTGAATTTCTGCTCTTTACCGCCACGATGAAAAGTACGCCGTGGCTGGTGATTCCGCTACTTATCGGGCTGGCTGTCGCTTTTGCCGGGCTGTTCCGTCATCTGCAACCGATGGTTTTCGGCGAACCGCCGGCGGGCCAGATTCCGGTCAAGGCCAACATGCTGCCGGTGCTGCTGCATCTGCTGCTGGTCCTCTGGCTGGGGATCGCCATTCCGGATGTTCTCGCCCGCTGGCTCGATCAGGCGACGATCATGGTGACCGGAAAGGGGCTGTTATGAGCGAATTGCAGGAACCCCGCGTCACCTCGGGGACCGTTGCCGGATTCGCCGGGAAACTGGCCGCCGCCGGCATCGCCGCCCGGAATGAAACGCCCCCGCAGGGCCTGAACGCCGTGCTGAGTCTGTCGCCGGGCGACTGGGGCCGGGCCGCGGAAGTCGCCGTACGCGCCGAATTGCGCTGGTCGGCGGTCTGGGGCGACCACCGGCCGCCGATGATCGCCGTCATGACGCTGCTGTTCGGAGCAGACGGTCATCTGCTTTTGCGTACCGAGGTCGGGGAAGAAACCCCGGCGCTGTCCTCCCAGGCGCCCTTTTTCCCCGCCGCCGGGCGGCCCGAGCGACATCTGCGCGATATGCTCGGAGTCCACTTCCGGGACTGCTCTGACGCGCGGCGCTGGACGCGCCACCAGGCCTGGAGCGAAGCTGATTATCCGTTGCGGCGACACTTTCCCGTTTCCGGGAACCCGGCCGCAAGCACCCCAGCCGACGCCGGTTACCCCTTCCCCGCCGTGTCCGGCGAGGGGGCCTATGAAATTCCCGTGGGCCCGGTGCATGCCGGCATCATCGAGCCGGGGCACTTCCGTTTTCAGGCGGTCGGCGAGACTATTCTGCGCATGGAGGAACATCTCGGCTATGTGCACCGTGGTGTCGAAAAGGTTGCCGTCGGTCGCGACCTCGACCGTGTGGCCCGGCTGGCCGGGCGGGTTTCGGGCGACAGCACCGTGGCCCACAGCTGGGCCGCCTGCCAGGCCGCCGAGCGGGCCCTCGGCGTCAATCTTCCGACGCGCGCCCTGACACTGCGGGCGATCCTCGCTGAGCGGGAGCGGGTGGCCAACCACCTCGGCGACATCGGCGCCATCTGCAACGACGTCGGCTTCGCCTTCGCCCAGGTCCAGATGACCCGCCTGCGGGAGCTCTGGCAACGGCAAAACCAAGAGCTGTTCGGTCATCGACTGCTGATGGACCGAGTCGTTCCCGGCGGGGTCGCCTGCGATCTCGGCGCAGGGCAAATCACGGTCATACAGGAGGAGATCGCCGATCTGCGCAGCGAGATGGAGGAACTTTTGCCCCTATTGCTTGAATATCCGAGCCTGCAGGACCGGCTGCGCGGCACCGGGGCGCTGCCGCCGCAGGAGGCCAGGCGTCTCGGCGCCCTGGGCTATGTCGGTCGCGCCAGCAACCTGCAGGACGACCTGCGGCGCGACGCCCCCTATGCCCCCTACGATCGGCTCACGGTCGCGGTTCCCGCCTGCTGTGACGGCGACGTCACCGGTCGGCTGCGGGTCCGTGGTGAGGAAGTGCTCGTTTCCCTGGGTTTGCTGGATAAGTTACTGCAGCAGCTGCCGGAGGGAGCGTTGCGCGTTGACTGCCCGCCGGTCGGCCAAGAGGTCGAGGGCCTGGGCCTGATCGAGGGGTGGCGCGGTGAAACCCTGGCCTATCTGCGGCTCGATGCCGAGGGGCGGGTGCTGCGCTACTTCCCCCGCGATCCGAGCTGGCTGAACTGGCCGGCGCTGGAAGTGCTGCTGGACGGGGTCATCGTCCCCGATTTCCCGGTCTGCAATAAATCGGTGAACGGCTCCTATGCGGGGCACGATCTTTAGGGGATCGGGCTCCTGAGATCTGGACATTTTTGATCAACCTTAAGATACGCCGCTCAGGAAAACGACAACGGTCCAAGGATATTTAGCCGGAGTTTCCCATGTTTCGCATCTACGACAAAATCCGCCGCACCGGCCGTCTGACCGAGCCGCTGCCGCCCGCCGGGGAAGTGGTGGTGCAGCTCGGCGCTACCTTCAAAAAAGAGATCGCCGCTCGCTTCGGCGGCTCGCTGGCGATCCGGATGGTCGATGCCGGTTCCTGCAACGGCTGCGAACTGGAAATGCATGCGCTCAACAACGGCTTCTACGACATCGAGCGATTCGGCATCCATTTTGTCGCTTCCCCGCGCCATGCCGACCTGCTGCTGGTTACCGGTGTCGTCTCCCGCCACATGCAGGAGGCCCTGAAGCGTACCTATGCCGCCACACCCGCGCCCAAACTGGTGGTCGCCATGGGCGATTGCGCCGGTTGCGGGGGGGAATTCGGCACCTCCTACGCCAGCTGCGGGCCAGTGGCGAACGTCATTCCCGTCGATGCAGTCATCCCCGGCTGCCCGCCAACGCCGGTCGCTCTGCTGCAGGGACTCCTGAAATTGTTGGGACGGCTTTAACGAAGTGTCTGCCGGCCGGCAGGATATCCGTATCGACGAAGGAAATACGATTGAAGTCGAAGGGCCGAGAGTTGCCTTCCTGGGCGACCCGGCAATGGTTGTCGAAGACGTGAAACAAGGCGGCGAAGGAATCGATTTTCGGGAGGAAAGGGACATGCCGGTTCGGAGCGGTGGGTAATTTGGTGTATTGAAATTCCGCAAGGGATGCACCAGAAGCTTCAGTTCAGGCCATCTCCTTCTCCCGAGTGCTTTCGAGGAGAAAATCGATAAAGGCCCGGTTGGCCCGTGACAGGTACCGGTTTTCCTTCCAGGCGATCACCATGTCGAGGTGGAGGGGCGGGTCAAAGGAGACGGCCGCCAGCTCCGGATCGCCGCGGACGACCATCCTCAGAAAGGTCGAAGTCCCCAGCCGCTCCTTGATCAGCGACCGCACCAGGGAAAAGAGGTTGGTTTCAAAGACGATCTGCGGTTTCATGCCACTCTCCTCCACCAGATCATCCATCAGCTCCCGCATGTAATACCCTTCCTTGAAAACGATCAGGGGCTCCCGCAGAAAGTCCGAACAGGTGATGGCCTTGCGACCGGCGAAGGGATGGTCGGCGGGGACGCAGGCCACGATCTCCTCGCGCAGGAAACGCTGGCATTCCAGCCCCTCGGGAACCTTGTGTCCGGCGATCACCCCCATGTCGATCTCCCCCCGGGCGATCAGCCGCTGGATGCTCGCGGCCCCTTCGCCGTTGACCGTGAGCGTGAGGTTCGGGTAGCGCTTCCGGAACTCTCTGATGATGCCTGGAAAATAATAGGAACTCATCATCGGGGTGATACCGATCCGCACCTCCCCTTTCCCGAGACCCCGCAGCTCGGCCATCTCGGCCGCCGCCGCCGAACAGTCTTCGAGAATCCGCCCGGCATGGTCCAGTAGCCTTTCCCCTTCGGCCGTCAGGGTCACGCGTTTTTCCTGACGGTTCAGGAGGGTGAAATCGAGCTCCTCTTCGAGCTTGCGGATCGAGATGCTGACCGCCGGCTGCGCGACGTGCAGCCGTTCGGCGGCCCGGGTGAAGCTTCCCTGCCGGGCGACCTCGACAAAAACCCGCAACTGGCGCAGATCCATCCGATCCTCCATTCATAAATAAAATATATCATCATGATAATAACAATATATTTTACTTATGAAAAGGCCGGAAGTAACCTTTTGCAAAAGAGACCTGCGGGTTCAAATGGGGAATCATCATGATGGCGGCAGCAAAATTCATCCAGCGCGGCACCAGGGACTATAGCAAGGCCAATCTCGCTCTGTTTTTTGCCGGCTTCGTAACTTTTTCCACCCTCTACGATTTCCAGCCCCTCTTTCCGAACCTGGTCGGCGAATTCGGGATCTCCCCGACCGTCGCCAGCCTTTCACTCTCCTTCGCCACCTTCGCCCTGGCCTGGACCCTGCCGGTCTCCGGCTCCCTGTCCGACGCCCTGGGACGACGGGTCCTGATGGGCACGGCTGTTATCCTGACCTCGCTGCTGGCCCTTGCCACCGCCGCCGCCGCATCCCTGCCGGCCATTCTTGCACTGCGTCTGGTCCAGGGATTTGCTCTGGCCGGGGTTCCGGCGGTCGCCATGGCCTATCTGAGCGAAGAGATGGAGCCCCGGGCGCTCGGGAGCGCCATGGGCCTCTATATAGCGGGAAACGCCTTCGGGGGCATGACAGGTCGCATCCTGACCGCCTGGCTGGCCGATTTCCTGCCCTGGCGTTCGGCGGTCGGCGTGATCGCCCTGGTCAGCCTGGTCCTCGGGCTGCTCTTCCTGGTCCTCCTCCCTCCCTCGCGCAATTTTCAGCGCCGGCCCTTCCATCCGGGCCAGCTCGCCGGATCGCTTTTGAATCACCTGCGAAACCCCGGACTGCTCTGTTTGTTTCTGACCGCTTTCGCCTGCATGGGCGGTTTCGTCACCCTTTACAATTATGTCACTTTTCGGCTGCTGGGACCGGGATTCGGCCTGAGCCAGACCCAAGTGGGCCTGATCTTTCTCGCCTATGCCTTCGGCGCCTTCGGATCGAGTTTAACGGGCGCCCTGGTCAACCGGTTTGGCCGCGGCCGGCTGCTCTTTTCCTCCCTGGCGATCATGGCGTCGGGACTTTTGCTCACCGCTTTTTCCAGCCTGCCCGCTGTCGTGGCCGGCATTGTGATCTTCACCATCGGATTTTTCGGCGCCCACGCGGTCGCCTCTGCCTGGGTCGGATTTCTGGCCAGCCATTCACGTGCGCAGGCCTCCTCGCTCTATCTCTTTTCCTATTACCTGGGATCAAGCATTTCGGGAACGGGGGGAGGATTTTTTTACGGACGGTGGGGGTGGACCGGGGTGGTCGTGTTGATCCTGCTGCTGATCGGGGGCGCGGCGATGGCGGGCCTGCGTCTCGCGACCCTGGACCGGGAACCGGCACCCGCGACGCCTTTATTGGACCAGGCGGGATGTGAATAAGGAGTTTGGGGGGCGGGGGGCCGGAAGCCGGCCTTCGGCGATCATTGTCCGGATATCCGGTTTACGGTGGACGGACCGAATCAACCCGTCACGGCTTCGGGGCGGATTTACTGCAGGGATTTTAGACTCTGCCGCCCCCAGGGGCAGTCCCTGTCCAGCCGCTGTCTTTGCTTCGAACCGGGGTGACGGAGTTATTGCTCAGGGCGGGGTCGCACCAAAGGGCGGGATACCGAACGACCGTTCAGGTCGCCGGGAGGGACGTTAACCAGGGCTATCTCCCGATCCATCGTTCTCCTCGACGGATTCCTTGGGGTCCTCCTCCTGCTTGCGTTTTCTCTTTTCTTCCTTTTTGGCTTTTCTGGCAAGTTCCTTCTGGCGCTTCTCATAGCCGAAATTCGGTTTTCTGGCCATCTGATCTTCCTTTCTGCCGGCAATTCTGCTTGCTTTCGGGCTGGGAACCGGCAAATTTCGCAGAAAATCGCTGTCGGAAAAAAGAACCCCACGAAGTTTCGTGGGGCTCAAGAGCAAAAAACAAATAAAAAATAACTTAAATTTTGCGCACGTTAGCCGACTGCGGGCCCTTTTGCCCCTGGGTGACCTCAAAACTGACCCGGTCCCCCTCGGCGAGAGATTTAAAGCCATCGCCCTGGATTTCGGAAAAATGAACGAAAACGTCCGGTCCATTGTCCTGCTCGATAAAACCAAAACCCTTGGCGTCGTTAAACCACTTCACTGTACCTTCTGCCATTTTCTTCTCCATGTTCCCTGACGGGATTTTTTTTGGTGTGTATGTCCCGATCGCCCGGAAAATGAAAAAACACCCAGCCCAAGTGGGTCTGCGTGTTTTGATCCAAGTCGGCACCCTGCCAACTTGTGAGCGATAAAAAACGTACACAAACTTTCTTAAGTGAAAGCACCGTAGCACGATTGGCTTTGGAAAAGCAAGGCCGATATTCCCCTGAAAATTTGGCGGCTTGCGGGGCAGGTTGAACCGGTTCGGCGCCCGGGAGGCGGGCGTAGAGGTCCGCTGCCGAAACTACAGGCCGATTCCGGCCCCGGGACGGGGAATGACGTAGTAGAAAACGGCGAAATAATGGCAGGCACTCCCCGCCAGAACGAAAAGGTGCCAGATGGCGTGATGAAAGAGAAGCCGTTTCGTGGCGTAAAAAATCAAACCGAAACTGTAAAACAGTCCGCCCGCCAAGAGCAGTTGGAGACCGGCTCGGGGAATCAATGCCACCGCCGGTTGAATGGCGAAAACGAGCAGCCAGCCCATAAGGAGATAAAGGATCGGCGCCAGGATCTTGAACCGATGGACGAAGAAGGTTTTGAACAGAACGCCCAGAACGGTCAGTCCCCAGACCGCGCCGAACAGGGTCCAGCCCCAGTGGCCGCGAAGATAGACCAGCGTAAAGGGCGTGTAGGTTCCCGCGATGAGAAAATAGATTGTCGAGTGGTCGAGGATCTTGAAGAGTTTGCCCCAGCGCTCATGGAACTTGAAAAGGTGATAAAGGGTAAAGGCGGCGTAAGAGATGACGAGGCTCGATCCGTAAATGGAGCAACTCACGACATGCCAGGCATTGCCGTAACGGACCGCCTGAATGACCAGGGCGACCAGCCCGGGCAGGCTGAGAAGGAAACCGAGGGCCGGAGAGAGCGTGTTGGCGATTTGGGCCGCTTTATAATGACGCTGGTCCATGGTGCAGCTATGGGTTCGGGAGGGAGGTTTTATTGGAGTTTATCAAAACCATAACCTGTCTGCTTGCCCAAATTGGCCGGCAACGATTAAAACGTTTTCCGGTCCAGCGACCGGTACTGGATCGCCTCGGCCAGGTGGGCTTGGCGGATCTGCTCCTC
>Ga0055480_10000929_pt1 | contig 11408 bp, 6 predicted proteins | sample Muzzi_PWB_D2_FD_57935 | JGI IMG/M metagenome (GOLD analysis project Ga0055480, IMG submission 57935) | Wetland microbial communities from San Francisco Bay, California, USA, that impact long-term carbon sequestration - Muzzi_PWB_D2 | ecosystem: Environmental > Aquatic > Marine > Wetlands ... | reverse complement strand
CTCGTGGAGGCCTCCCACCCATCTCGCGCCCCTGAAGACAACCTCGCGGATATCGCTGCACAGGTGGCAGCCAACCAGGCCGGCGTGCAAGGCTTGCAGGCGCTTGCGTATGAATCCGGCACGGAGGTCGTGCTGAGCTACATGCGACACATCCAGACAGCGGCCGAGCGTAAGATGCGTGCGGCGCTGCGCGAAATCCCCGACGGCGTGCACGAATTCGAGGATAAGCTGGACGACGGCTCGCCCATTCACGTGGCCATCACCATCGCACACGACGAGGCGAGAATCGACTTTTCCGGCACCGGTCCAGTTGTGCCGGGCAACCTTAACGCGAATCGCTCGATCGTCACCAGTGCGGTGCTGTACTGTCTGCGCTGTTTGATCAGCGAGGACATTCCACTAAATGCCGGTGTTCTGGCACCAATCGAGATCGTATTGCCGGAATGCCTGCTCAATCCCCGCGGGTCGAAGGACCCCGGCGAGTGCCCGGCCATGGTCGGTGGGAACGTGGAGACCTCGCAGCGAATCGTGGACACGATTTTCGGCGCCTTAGGTACCGTCGCGGCGAGCCAGGGTACGATGAACAACCTTCTGATCGGCGACGATTCGTTCGGATACTACGAGACCATCTGCGGCGGTGCCGGCGCCGGGCCCGGATTCTCCGGGGCGGATGCCGTACACACCAACATGACCAACACGCGCATGACCGATCCCGAGGTCGTGGAAGCGCGATACCCCATTCGCGTAAAGAGGTTCGCCATCCGCCACGGTTCGGGCGGCGACGGAGAATTTCGCGGCGGCGACGGCGTCATCCGCGAACTGGAGTTTCTTGAACCGCTGGAGGTGTCGATCCTCAGCCAGCGGCGCACATCGTCGCCTTACGGACTGGCCGGCGGTCAGAGCGGGCAACCAGGGAAAAATAGGTTGTGTCGGGCAGACGGCAAGAAGATGGTAGAATTGCCTTCCATCGCGCACGCGTCCGTCAAACCCGGTGATCGGCTCATCCTGGAAACGCCGGGCGGAGGAGGATTCGGCGCGCCGTTCGGGTAATATGGACCAAGGCGTGCCAAGGAGTCTCGTAGATGGACCAGTGCCCCTTCGCGCGTGATTTGATGGGTGGCATGGGCAAGCCATAGCTTGCCCGTGTCGGCGATCGGATGGGCACGGGCAAACAAGTTTGCCCATGCCACCCAGCCCGTAGGCTTCTGCGTGTGCCACTGCTCTTGAGCAGTGCCCAGCCCTGATGGGCGATTGGCGTCCGATGAGCGCACCGCGCAGGAGCGGTGGCACACGGATCCGTCAAGTCAAAGCTGTTAGAACGCTGGTCCGTGCAGAGATGCCCGGCATGGAATAACACGATGGCCCGGTCGCCAACATGAACCCACGTATCGCATCCATTGAAAACCTCATCGCGCAAGACCCTGGCGGTCGAAATATTTTCGCGCTGGTTGTCTCGGATCAACTCCGGCTGGCGGCCCAAACGCTACGGCTGGCCACGCGCGTCGGGATCGTCAGCGGGTTCTACATTCCGTCTGCCTCCGCGGGTGAGACGGACGGCCCACCGGGCGCGAAATGCCTGGGCGAAGCGCTGACGGCCTTGGGCGTACAAGTGGACTACATCACCGACAATTGGAACGCGCCGCTCTTTCGTGCGCTGGGACTGGAGCCAGTCATCGACACTGATGACTACCTCAAACGCGCGCGGCCCACCCATCTGTTGTCGGTCGAACGCGCTGGGCGCGGCGTGGATGGACACTACCACAACATGCGCGGCGAGGACATTTCCGCACACACCGCACCACTCGACGAGTTGTTCCTCCAGGCGAGCCATACCGGGCTGACGACTATCGGCATCGGCGACGGCGGTAACGAAATCGGCATGGGCAAGGTGTTCTCGGCGGTATTCGACGCCAAGCAGCCCGCCAATGGAATTCTGCGCGGACGCGAAATCGCCACCGTGGTGTCTACGGACTTCTGCATCGTGGCGGGCGTATCCAACTGGGGCGCTTATGGCCTGGCGGGGGCGCTGTCGGTCCTAAGCGGAGAGTGTCTTCTTCCGTCGGCGGCTGCCGCCGCGGCGGACATCGAGACGGTCGTTCGTGACGGTGGCGCGGTGGATGGGATGACGGGTCGCCGGGAGGTCCGTGTGGATGGTCTCGATGCCTCGCACAGCCTTCGCGTCCTGGAAGAGATTCGCCGACAGACGACGGCATCCCCGCTGGAAAAGCCGGCCCCGCTGACGGTGGGGGTGCTCGGGTACGGTGAAACCGGTCGGGCCACGACGAAGCTGCTTACCAAACGCGGCCACCATGCGGTCATTTCCGATGAACGAGCCGTGACACTGGAGACCGGCATCAAGGTAGCCGGTGTGGAGACGGGCGGGCACACGCTGGAGGCGTTCCGCGATTGTAGTGTGGTTGTCGCCAGTCCCGGCGTCCGCCCGGACGCCCCGATTCTAGATGCGCTGCACCGCGCGGGCATTCCAATCATGAGTGGGCTCGAACTGGCGTTTCAACTGTGCGATCGACCGATCATCGCGGTCACCGGCACGGTGGGTAAGCGAACCACGGTGGAATTGTTGCAGGCCCTTTTTGTCACGGCCGGGCGGTCCATCATGATCGGTGGCAATCGCGGCATGCCGCTTGCTCAGATTCTCGTGGATTCATCCGGCGATGACGACCGTTCCGTGGATCATCCGATCGCCCTGGCGGTGTCCAGCTTTCAGCTCGAATCCGTGGTTCATTTCAGACCGCACATCGCCGTTTTGCTGAATATCGACGAGGCCCACCTGGATCGCCACCGATCGGTAGCGGAATACGTGCGCATCAAGAGCCGCGTTTTCATGAACCACCATCCGGACGACGTGCTCATTCTCAACTACGATGACAACAGGGTGCGACCACTGGCCCGCAAGCATCAGGGGCGAAACTTATTCGTCTCGGGCGTCCAGGCCGTCGACCGCGGCGCATGGGTGAACGACGGCGTCGTCTGGCTGAACGTGGACGGCACGGTCGAAGAAATCGGTCGCGCCGTCCCCAGATTTGCCGAAAATCTCCTGGCATCGCTCGTGGTGGCGCGGCTCTGTGGAATGAAGAGTGACGAATTACGGCACGCGCTATCTTCCGTCAGTACTGGGGAGGCGCGAATATGACCGCGCTGGGGCCGGAATCCACAGGGTTGGAGGTTCGGTCGGCGTGCCGCCGCAATGCGCACGTCGGACCAACGGCCGGTCTCGCCATCAAATTCGCCCAGGCCAATCTGGTCATTCTGCCGGCCGACACCGCGGACGAATTCCGCGCGTTCTGTCAAAGCAACGCGCAACCCTGCCCGCTCATGGAGGTCTTGTCGGTGGGCTCTTACACTCCGCGTGACACCGCCGAAGACGCCGACCTGCGAACGGACCTTCCGCGATACCGCATCCTCCAGCAAGGAAGTTGCGTGGACCGTCCACACGAGATTGCGGGCGTGTGGCGTGACGACTTCGTGTCTTTTCTCCTTGGTTGCTCTTTTACGTTCGAGGCCGCCCTCGTCGCCGCGGGCCTGCCCGTACGTCACGTCGAAGAGGGCCGCAACGTGCCGATGTATCGCACGAATCGAATGTGCCACCCGGCGGGGCGGTTCGCGGGCCGGTTGGTGGTGTCCATGAGGCCCATGTCGCCGGAACAAGCAAGGCTGGCCACGACCGTCACAAGCCCCATGGAGCACGCGCACGGCGCGCCGATTCATGTGGGCGACGCGGACGCTCTAGGAATTGCAGATCTCGCCCGGCCTGATTACGGCGACGCAGTGTCCATCGGGCCTGACGAGGTCCCCGTGTTCTGGGCATGCGGCGTGACGCCGATGGAAGCGCTACTGCGTGCGAAGCTCGATATCGCCATCACACACGAGCCGGGACACATGTTTGTCACCGATGTAGGGTCCGCCTGAATCAGCCGGGTCCGTGACACTTTCGATGGGACATCGACTTGCCTCGAAGGGGCAAAGGTCGTAGCCACGGGTAGAGTTCGCCGGCGGAGAGCGGAACCCGTGGGAGAGAATCCCATTCTCCCACGTCGCCCCGGGGCGAAGGAACAGAGCCCGGAACCACTGAGAAATCAATAGAGCCTTTGCGAATCGTCCTCCGCCCCTACCGGGGCGGTCCTGTTCGAGCCCGGCGCCGTCCACGGGTTACGCCGAAGTCCGCCTCACGGCGGACTTCGCTCCACCCGTGGCTACATGCCGCGACCCCTCCGGGGTCGTCACCGAGATGCGCGTGCATTCACCCGCACGTCCCGAATGACCCGGCACCCTGATGGTGACTACGGTCCGCCGTGGTAGGCTTCCCCGCGTTGAAAGAGATCCACGCGACTCTGCATGGTCATCGCCTTGCTCTGTAAGCCGCGAGATTCCGCGATTTGCACGACTTGCCGGCCCATCGCCACCGCGAGATCGAACTTTCCGACTTCGGCCAGCGCGTAGGCCAGGGTGGTCATGCTGTCGAGGTGCGGCTGGCGGCGTGCCTCGTAGACTTTTTGTGCCAGCGCAAGCGCCTCTTCTCCGTTACGGATCTCTTCGTCGGGGTGCGTCGCCAGCAATCGAGCCAGGTAATCACATAGATCGAAGGCCTCGGGATTGCGGCGCGCCCCGTCGCGCAGAACCTCCAAAGCCAGGTCCGGCCTGCCCGCATCTACAAGAGCCCGCCCCAGCGACAGACAAGCACGGTGCCGCGTGGGATCGATCGCCAGCGATCGAATGTAATGGCGGATCGCCTGATCCGTACGCCCACTTCGATTCAGCAAATCCGCATAGTGATGAAGACCCACCGCATCGTCGGGATCTATCTCAAGGGCTCTTCCGTAAAAGCCTTCGGCTAATTCATCTCCCGGCGGCGTGCCCAACTTCATGAGGGCATCCGCATAATTCACCATGGCGATGGCGCTATTGGGACTCACGATGACGCCGCGGGACCACAAAGTGAGCGGCGTTTGCCAGTACCCGACCTGATTCATCGTCGATTTCGCCAGGGCGGCCACCACGAGCCCTACCGCGAGCAGGATGCCCGCGCGGCGACCGGATCGTCGAGAGGTTGAGGTGCGCTGCATGGCGCCCAACAGTGCGGCCCCGGCAAGCACCGCCAATCCCAGGCACGAGAGATAGCTGTAGCGGTCAGCCACCAACTGGGGACCGGTCTGCACCAGCCCCAACACAGGCGTCACAACCAGGACGTAGTAGACAAGTGCCGTCGCCACGGCGGGCCACTTCCGCGACTGCCATACGGTCACGATCGTGAGGACCAGTGCCACGGGCAGGCTTGCCCACAACAATCGACCCACAAGAATCTCGTGGGTTGGAATCTCGTAAAGCGGCCCCAACCCTACAGGCCACACGGTTTTCCAAAGATAAAACACCAACCCATAGCAGACCTGCGCGAAGCGCGCCGGAATATCGTGTTCCGCGAGCGAATACATATCGCCGCTGGAGGATTGTGCTGCCAGCGCCATGACGCCGGCTACCAGCGCAAGCACCAGAAATGGAATCTTGTCGAGCCACACGCGCGCGCGCCCACCGCGTTGCCACCGGTCGTGCTTGAATCGGTGCAGCGGAAAGACATCAAGAATGAGCAGCACGAATGGAATCGTCATCGCGGAAGCCTTCGACAACAACGAAAGCAGGCAGAGCCCTACAGAGGCCACGTAGTACCGCCGCCCTACCGAAGCGACTCGCGCCTCTTCATGCGGCGCCAGGCCGCCGGTCAGCGATGCCGCATACCGCACGTAACATGCCACCGCTACAACGTAGAAGAATCCACTAAGGACGTCGCGCCGCTCGGCGATCCAGGCGACCGATTCCGCCCGTAGCGGATGAATACCGAATACGAAAGCAGCGAACGCGCCCGAGAGCATCACGGGGGCACTGTCGAATGTGCAACGATGGTCGGTCCCGATGGCGAGCAAGCGCCTTGCAAGAAAGTAAAACGCGCACATCGTCATAATGTGGAGCAAGACGTTGGTCAGGTGATACGCGAACGGATCGAGGCTGGACCAGCTTTGATCCACGGCGTAGCTGATCCAGGTCAGAGGCTGATAGTGGCCGCTGAACGTCGTCGAGAACATCCACGCCAAATTGTCCATGGTCAGCGTGAGGTGATCGAATTGCCGGTGTACCAGATCGTCGTCGTCCCAGCGCGAGAAGCCCGCATCCAGCGCGGGCATGTAGACGAGGAGTGCCAGGACGATCAGGCACAGAGGAATCCCGTAACGAAGCCAGCGCGCACGAACAGTAGTGCCGTGAAATCGTTTCACAACGGATTCGCCTTTCAGTACCCCCGCATCGAGATCGGCTGGAACCGTGAATCGAGATTCGCTCATCACGATATCATAGGTGTCTGTGGTGAATCGTCCAATGCGCCGCGACGGGTGGGCGGGTGGTATGGCCACGCTCGCGTGGCCATGTGGGGGTGCCCGGCACGGCGCTATCCGCGGGCGCCGTCGACCGTAGCGCAGGTCGTTGCTCCGCGCCAGCGGAACGTAAACCTCCCGGTCGAACACCGCAACCGCAGGCTGGTAGGTGAACCTCCCGCTGTCGTCGGAAAACGACCTGCCGCACTCCCGTCGAATTATGCCCACGCAAGCGTGGGCATGCCACCCGGAATGGGATGCACGCGAGCGAGTGCGTCCCGCGTCGATTGTCTGCCAGACGTGCTGCTCTTATGATCGCCATGCGTTGCCGATAACGGTTAGAGGCATTGCATGGCATCGGGAACCACCACGATGACACATCACCGTCGATCATCATACGCCAGCGCCGGGAGCGCGGCGGCCCGCCGACCGCACCGTCCGAGACTCTGGATGTTCGCAGCCTCGTGCCTGTTTGCGGTGGGTCTCGGACACGCCAGTGCATCCGATAATCAAGGCGCCGCACATGTTGAGGACGCGGATATCGCGGCGCTCGTCCGCGCCTTGGGCGATCCGGCGTACAAAAACAGGATCGACGCCACCCGCCGGCTTTGTGCGGTCGGGCCGCGCGCCACCGAGGCGTTGCGCCGTGCCGCCAAAGGCGACGAACCGGAGGTGGCACTTCGTGCCGGCAACCTGCTCGGCGCATTCGAGAATCTGCTTTTTTCGGGCGTTGAGCTCTCCCTGCGGTTTTCGAAGACTCGCGTGTCGTGGCGGGAACCGGTCGATCTGATGGTGTCGATTACCAACAAAGCGACGTATCCGTCCCGCCTGCCATTCGTTTTGTCGCCGCGGAAGGATGATGGTCCACTATCTCCCGCCGACCAGGTGGGTCGGATGATCGACCTGGCCGACTGGCTGGTGGTGCGGGATGCGAGCGGCAACCGCATCGACTTATTCGTGGAGGACATTTTGGCGGACGCCGACGTGACGACCGCCGTCGAGAAGCGCCTGGCGGATTCACCGGTCGGCCTTCTGCCGGCCGGCGACACGGTTCACTTTGTTTTGAGAGACTTCAACCGGGGTTGGGCGCGATATCGGTTTTTGGATGCCGGGCGGTACACAGTTGAACTCGACTATGCGCCGCAGTGGGAGGACGAGCAGTTGCTGGTGCAGCGCGTGGGCGCGGTCAAGAGCCCTGCCGCGACGATCGACATCGGTGAAGCGGCCCCCGCCTCCGTATCCAGAACCGGACGTGAGTTATCCCTCGCGCTGTCCGTGCAGGGCGACACCCTTACGGCACAATTGACGAACCACATGGACCGGGTGGTACACGTCAACAAGAACTTCGGCCGGTCGGTGCCTTTCGCTACGGCGGATTGGGTGGCCAATGCACCGCCGAGGCGGCACCAGATTCCTACCGGGGACATACTGCCGTCTTCATGGCAGCAATTCGACACATCGCTCGTCGTCGCGATACCGGCCGGCGAATCGGCAATCATCGCCTCGACCACGTGGGCCGATCTGCGCCGCAGATTCCGCGATGCCGGCGTCGATCTCACAAAGGGCGCGTGGTCGATCCAATTGGTCTACGGCAACTTGATCGATCGGAAGTGGCAGGCGCGGCAGGCGAAGTCATGGAAGGACGATGACCAGGTTCCACCGGGATTCCGCAAGCCGCTACCTCTATGGATTCCGATCGCAAGCTTTACAAGCGATGCCGTCGCCGTACCTCGCGCCGATTGAAAGGCAGATAAGCGAATACCGGCATCAAAAGAGAGCCCGGTTAACAGAGGGTGTATGTCACAATGTGTGTCTGGGTGGCATACCCTCGCTTGCGCGGGCATGAGTCGATAGCATCGCAGCACATGGCCGCCCGACGACGTAGGGCCGGTGGTTCTTTCGGCTATGCCGGGAGGTTCACCTGCCATACCCAGCAGGCAGGTCAACGCTCCGCTGGCGCGGAGCAACGACCTGCCCTACAAGGTTCTCGCATGCGTGAGTTCTCCAACGGACTTTGATAAAAGTCGCAGGCCGTCGCTTGTTTGACGCCGCTTGGCGCGATTCGTAAGATCTTCCGCGATGCCAAGCAAGACTCCATCAAGCACCGCTCCCACCTCCGACAAAGAGGAATCGGTCGATGCCTCGCGGATGTCGATCGGCGACCACCTTGACGAGCTTCGTGTCAGCCTGATCCGCGCCATGATCGGAGTGGCCATCACCACGATCGGCGGGTTCGTGTTCGGCAAGGAAGTGCTGGGAATCATTCTCAAGCCGCTCTTGCAGGTGCAGTACGCCAACGGACTGCAGCCCAATGCACAGGTGCTTTCGCCGTCGGCGACGTTCGTGGCCTATCTGAAGGTGGGCTTTTTGACGGGTCTGATCGTGGCCTCACCATGGATTCTCTACCAGATCTGGCGTTTCATCGCCAGCGGGCTCTATCGCCACGAGCGGCGGTTTATGAAAGCCCTTCTGCCGGGTTCGATCGGGCTGTTCGGTCTGGGCGTGCTATTCCTCTACTATCTCGTGCTGCCGCTCGTGCTAAATTTCTTCATTACATTCAACAAGAACTTCGAACTGCCCAACCTGGCGCCGGCGGGTCTCCAGAAGTTGCTCCTTCCCGCGGTCGAGTCGGATGGCAAGCCGGAGGTCATTCCCGATGACAAGCTGGCGACGCTCGAAATACCGGTGCGCAGGGAGAATCCGAAGAAACCGCAGAGCGGCGAGGTGTGGGTCAATTCGACGACGCGGCGGTTGATCGTCAATACGCCGGAGGGGCTCTACTCGGCCGCACTGGAACAGGGCGAGTCGGCGCAGATGATGCGCAGCCAGTTCGCCATCGACCAGTACATCTCCTTCGTCCTGATGCTGGCGCTGGCGTTCGGTATTGCGTTCGAAACGCCGATCATCGTCTATTTCCTCGCGCGTACCGGCATCGTCACGGCTGCCAGCATGCGCAAAGCGCGGCGATACGTATTCTTCGGCATGGTGGTCATGGCCGCAGTACTCACCCCGCCGGACGTCATCAGCCAATTGATGCTGGCCGGTCCGATGTACTTGCTCTTCGAGCTGGGATTGATTTTGGCCAGTGCAAGAGAGCGGAAAACGCCGGTGACGATGTAGCATTGGTTCGCGATCTCCACGCATGCCGCACTGGCGGGCAAACTGCCAGAGGCGCTTGCGCGCGCTGATCATAAACGAAGGCAGCTGAGAGCAAACAACCAATGGCAAGAACTATGGAGGACATTCCCAGCCCTCTCACCCAAGCATCGGCCGAATCGCTTATAGGTGAGGTGCTGCTTATTCATACAGGAGGTGTCTTCAAACCAGGCAAAAACCCGTGGAGAAAGATTGTCCGGGCAGCAAGAGCTCTGTCATTTCGGGCGGCGACGGCTACCGAGGCCTCTTTTTGCCGCTGCTGCTGTAGCCCCGGTGCACGGTTCATGTTTGAGGTCGAGTGGGAGAAACCACGATGGCTCTCACGGCGAAAAGTGACATGCGATAGAACCGTGCTCGGAAGAATGATTGAGAGGGAGCCGGACACTGCCGAAAAGCGAGATTACAGCGGAAGGTATGAACGCGCGATTCCAGAGGAGTTTAGTTTTCTTGAACATGACTACGGGTTTCCGCCGATCACCCCGCTGAGCCCGTTGTCCTTTGACACAGAAAATGACTACGTAAGACTATACTGGGAAATCGACTGGGGGGGATTGTTCATGACCTTGACGCCGTTGGATCGGCGTCTTCTGCCGTGGAGATCCGCGCCTGGCCCTCTCGGATTGGAGTTGCTGATCGAATGCCTTGCCCCTGGAAGTAAGATGTCGCTTGATGTGGGCCGGCGCATTCCAACACATAGGGAGATTCGGACCCAATCTCGCGAAATGGCGTCATACCTGGTCAAGTACTGCGAAGGGTTCCTTCGAGGCGATTTCACGTCCTGGCCTTCCACGAGGCAAGTCAAGCGGGCGCTACGAGCGTTCGAACGAGCACGAAAGGCAGCAGTTGCGGTACGCCTACTTCAACTGCCCGACGATGTCGCGGATCGAGGATAGACCTCGCTTTTGCAGGTAGCTGGTGAGGCCTTCGGTGATGCGTTGTGGGATGTTGGGGTCGATGAAGAGGGCCGTGCCGACGGCGACGGCGGTGGCGCCGGCGAGCATGAACTCCACGGCGTCGCGCCAGTTGCGGATGCCGCCCATGCCGATCAGCGGCACACCGGCTTTCTTCGCCACCTGCGAATAGACGCGGTGTACCTGATAGAGCGCCACGGGCTTGACGGCAGGGCCGGACAAACCGCCAATGCGGTTGGCGAGGATCGGCTTCCAGGTGTCGACGTGGATGGCCATCCCTTGCAGCGTGTTGATCAACGAAAGAACGTCGACGCCGGCGTCGATCGCCGCGGCGGCGGTTTGCGTCACGTCTGTGACGTTCGGCGACAACTTGACGATCAGCTTGGCACGCGAGACATGAGGTCGGACGGCGCTGACCAACTCGTGCAGGCGCTTGGCGTCGGTGCCGAACTCCAGCCCGTCGGCCACGTTGGGGCAGGAAACGTTCAGTTCCAGACCGGAGATGCACTCGATCTTGTCCAGCCGGGCACAGACTTTTATGTAGTCCTCGATGCTGTGCCCCACGACGTTGACGATGGAAGGCACGCCGGCCTTTTCTAGGAACGGCACCCCCTCTTCGACAAAGCGGTCGAGTCCCACGTTCGCCAGCCCGATGGCGTTGAGCATGCCGCCGGTGGTTTCGACGGTGCGCTCGGGCGGGTTGCCCTTGCGGGGCTCGACGGAGATGGCCTTGGTGACGAAGGCGCCGAGTTTCTTGATGTCGGCGAAATCGGCGTATTCCGGACCGTTGCCGCTGGTACCGGAGGCGGTCATCAAGGGATTGGCCAGCCGCAAGCCTGCCAGATCCACCGACAGATCCACCGATTGTGCCGTCGCCGCCGTCTTGGTCATAAGCCCCAAGATCGTAGCGACGGGGGCGAATGTCAACAGATGCAGCATCGGGGTGCCATGACCGGGTGCGTGA
>Ga0055480_10000927_pt1 | contig 11414 bp, 14 predicted proteins | sample Muzzi_PWB_D2_FD_57935 | JGI IMG/M metagenome (GOLD analysis project Ga0055480, IMG submission 57935) | Wetland microbial communities from San Francisco Bay, California, USA, that impact long-term carbon sequestration - Muzzi_PWB_D2 | ecosystem: Environmental > Aquatic > Marine > Wetlands ... | reverse complement strand
AAGAATACGTGGTCGACTATGTACAGGCAGGCCGCCAGCCAGACGCTCTCGGCAAACGCGTAACAGGTGAAGATCACCACCAGTCCCGCGTATTCGAGGGTCAGCGTGCGTTTTTCGCCCCAGTAGGAGACCAGCCGGCCGATGCGCGGCGCGAGGTAGATCGTCAGCACGCCGTTGATCAGGAACAGCAGCGACATCTGGCCTACCGTGAGGCCGAATTTTTCGACCATCAGAAAGCCGGCGAAGACCACGAAGATCTGCCGCCGGGCGCCGGCCAGGAAGGTCAGCAGGTAGTACAGCCAGTAGCGTCGACGCAGCACCATGGTCTTGTGTTGTTCGGCTTCGCCCTTGAAATGCGGGCAGCCGAAATACATCAGCGCCGCGATTACCAGGGTACCGGCGCCGAACAGCAGGTATATCCACAGGTAATCGAGCGCCAGCCATTCGACTGCCAGGTAAAGCAGGCCGAATACCGCGAGCCCGATGAACGAGCCGACCGCGATGATACGCCCCAGTACCTGCGGCAGGCGCTCGACGGGAATCAACTGCAGCGACAGCGATTGCATGATGGTTTCGGCGTAATGGAAGCCGAGGGACATCAACACGGTGGTGAAATACAGGCCGTACACCGACGGCAGCATACCGGTAATCGCGGTGCCGATACCGAGCGCCAGCAGCGACACGAAGGCGACGGTTTGCTCGCGCATCAGCAGCAGCAGGAAGACCACCGCAAAGGCGAGAAATCCGGGCACTTCGCGCAGGCTTTGCAGGATGCCGATCTCGATACCCGTAAACCCGGCCTGCTCGATCGAGAAATTGTTGATCATCGCCTGCCAGGCGGCAAAGCTGATCGGCACGGCCGCCGCGAACAGGTACAGAAAGATTTCGGGTTTTTGCAACTGCTGCTTTAACATGCGCGGATTCTGATGCTTTGTAAAAGAATAATCAATGCACGCATCGTTGTTCGGATTTTCGCTCGGCTTGTCCCTGATTCTCGCGATCGGCGCGCAAAACGCCTTCGTACTCAAACAGGGTCTCAGGGACGAGCACCTGTTGCTGGTGTGCCTGATTTGCTCGCTGTCGGATGCAATCCTGATTCTCGCCGGCGTCAGCGGCTTTCACCTGCTGGTGGCCGCGTTCCCGTCACTGATCAGCGCCGCGCGCTATGGCGGTGCGGTATTCCTGTTTGCTTACGGTACCTGGAGTTTTTACCAGGCCGCGCATGTCGACCGGAGATTGCAGCCCGGCGGGATCGACAGCGGAGGCGCCTGGCAAACGGCGCTGACCTGCCTCGCCTTTACCTGGCTAAACCCGCACGTCTACCTCGACACCCTGGTCTTGCTGGGTTCGGTTTCCACCCAGTTCGGCGACCGCGCCGACGCCTTCGCCGGCGGCGCGATGGCAGCTTCACTGGTGTTTTTCTTCTCGCTCGGATACGGCGCGCGCCTGCTGCGTCCGCTGTTCGCACTGCCGGGTTCGTGGCGGATGCTAGACCTGGCCATCGGCTGCGTGATGTGGGGGATCGCCGCCAGGCTGCTTATGCTCGAACAAGCTTAACCCGAACCGAATATCAGGCGCAGCCCGAGACCGAATAGCGCGAGATAAAATATGCGCTTGAACCAGGTTTCGGAAAGGTACCGGCGAATCCGCTGTCCGGCGATCATGCCCAGGATCGCCGGGACGATCGCGGCGGCGGAGAGCAGACCGAGTCGCGGATTCAGCAAGCCGTTGACCAGCATTGCCAGCGCCAGCGCGCCGGCAGACACCAGATAGAGCATACCCATCGCCTGCACCAGCCGGTCGCGGTCGAAATCCAGTGCCTGCAGATAGAGAGTGCCCGGTATCACCGAGGCACCGGTCATACCGGTGATCAGGCCGTTGGCGAACCCGAAAGCCGGCCCCAGCCAGATCTCGCTGCGCGCCGGGACGGCGAGCCGGAATCCGGCCATCCCGGACAAGGAGTAGACCAGAGTCACGATGCCGAGCATCGCCGTCAGCAGGTGCAATTCGATCCGGCTGAGCGCCAGCGCGCCGATGAATACGGCGCCGGCGACCGCCAGCAGGAACGGCCACAGGCGCCGCAGCAGGAATCGTGTGTCGCGCCCCACCAGCGCCTGCCAGATATTGGTGGCGATCGTCGGCGCCAGCAGGACCGCCATCGCGGTCAGCAGGTCGAATGCGATAGACAGTATCGCCAGGGATACGATCTGGATGCCGAAGCCGACGATGCCCTTGGCGGCACCGCCGAAGAACAATGCCAGCGCGACGATCGCCAATGCACTGCTAGCGGGCAATGACGGGTAACCGGTTCAAGCGCTTACATCGAGTTCTCGCCGGGCGATTTCGAGTTTTCGCTCGATCGCCGGCGGCAGGTTCTTGCAGTCCGGACCGTACTGCATCAGGAATTGTTCGTAGAAACCCTCGGCGAACATCCGCTCGCTTTCGGCAATACACCGGTCGCGCGTCGCCAGCACCTCGCGGGCCAATTTCCCGGGCTCGGCGAGCGGCACGAACCTAAAATCGGCAATCAATTCGATCGCTGAAACGGTTGCCAGTATGACCTGCGCCTCGGCCCAGTAGTCGACGAATCCCTGGCGGGGAAAATGGCGCTGAAACACCTCTCCTCCGGCCATGGTCACCTCGATGAAAGGCTTGCGGAACAGCACGCAGCAGGCACGCACGCTAACGATTTTCTCGGGCTTTGGCGGCCAGCAAACCAGTTCGTCGATGATCGGGTTTTCGGCGTATTGATCGAGTGCCGAATTCACCGGTCCCGGTTCTTATCCGGCATCGTCTGGGCCGCGCGTCAAGTCGAGGATCCTGTTCTGGTTCGATACCAGCCAGGTATGCTGGTCCGGGTTTTCCGGTACCCGTAGCCCGCGCATGCGGGTGACATGGGCGAATGCCTGTTCGGCATCCATGCCGGCGTAGAGCAACATGCCCGCGGCGAACAGACCCGACCGTCCGATACCGGCCCGGCAATGCACCAGGGTGTTGATTCCGCTGTCGACACGCCTGAACAGGGTGTGGGTGAGATCGGCGAATTTTTCCACCGAGCGGGGCGTACCCATGTCGGCGATCGGGAAGGACACGAATCCCATGCCCTGCGCCCTGACCTCCAGACGCTCGGTATCGAGCCCGAGGCTGCGTGCCTCGCCGGGCTCGAGCAGCGACACCACCTGCTGAATTCCGAGACGCGCGACGTTCAGTAGCGATGCGGGTTCCTCGTGTTCGATATAGGGCCTGCCCATAATGGCGAGAAATCCATGGCCGATCGAGCCGATTTTGTACATTTCTGCCTGCATCGCGGGAATTATAACGCCGTCTTTACCAATGCGGCCACGAGCGGATGTAATTTTTCTTTGAGCGCCCAGCGTTCGGGCTGGTAGGCGGTGCCGATGAAAAACCGGTGCCCGTCGAGTTCGAAGGCACGCGGCTGACCCTCCTCGTCGCGGCAACTGAAGATCAACGCACTGCCCTCGAAAGCGGTGAGGTATTCGGCATTGACCCCGAAATTGCAGTGGTAGGTTTCCTCCGCCCGCGTGCAGCCGTAGATCTCGCCGAGGCGGGACCCGGGATCGATGTCGATTGCCGCACCGACGTCGATCAGGCCGCAACTCAGTGCGTCGATGATCGGCGTCGCCGCGTCCGGGTTGTCCTCGCTGCTTTCGGCGGACTCGATACCGAGCGCATGGCGGGCGAATTCGAGCACCGCGTGCTGGTAACCGGCGCAGGTGCCGAGAAAGGGCCTGTCGTCACGGCGCGCCTGCTCGATGGCCGCGATCACCGCCTCGCCGTCGGCGTAGGGGCTTAGCGGAACACACCAGATCGCGTCGAATCGACGCAGCGCGGCGAGCTCGATTTCGCTGCTGTGAATCCACACCGGCTCGACCTCGACCGCGAGCTCGCGGGCCGCGATATCGAGTGCCAGCGGAATCGCCTGGTGCGCGGTTACGCCGGCATCGTAATCTCCGATCAAGGCGATTTTCACGCTATTTTCCTCGTCGATTTTACGCCCACCTGTTTTTCCATGAATACGCTCAGGGGATCGGCCCGGTAAGCGCCGAAGGGATCGCGCCGGCGGTAGCCGAGTTTGCGGTAAAGCGCGATGGCCTGTGGCTGGTAGACGCCGGTCTCGAGACGGAACATTGCAATGCCCTGCCCGCGCATATGCGACTCCAGGTCCTTCATGATGCGATGCGACAGGCCCTGTCCGCGGTATCGGTCGAGCACGAACAGGCGCTTGATCTCGGCGTAGGTATCGTCGTCGGTCATGATTTTGGCGGCGCCGATCGCCGCCAGCCGGCCATCGATCCGGCAACCGACGAACCGCATGTCCGGGTGTTTCAAGGCTTCGACGGATTCGAGGTGGTTGCTCTCCTCGGGATAGAGCCCGCGGTAATAGTCGTCGGCCGTGCCGATGATTCGCCGCACTTCCGCATCCTCCGGATCGAGTTGCTCGATACCGGCTTCAGGCATTTTTATTTTCACCGTTGATAAAGGAGTACATCACGATTTCCGAGCGCTGCCGCCAGCCGAGCCGCGTCCAGTAAGCGTTTCCCGCCTGATTGTGTTTGAGCACGTGCACATGGGATTTCTCGATTCCCTCGAGCTTGAGTGCCGCGACGCAAAGTTCCACCAGGCGGCTGGCGACTCCCTGCTTTCGCGCGATTTCGGCGACCGCGAGGTGTTGAATGTAACCGCGCTTGCCGTCGTGGCCGCCCATGATCGAGCCGACGATTCGGTCTTCGAGTACGGCGACGTGACTGAGGCCGGGATTGCGCGCCAGGTAGCGCTCGATACCGTCGCGCGAATCCGCCTCGCGAATGCTCAGGCCCTCGCAAGCCGCCCACAGGCACAGGACTTCGTCATAATCGTCGATCTGCATTCGTCGGTACTGAAATTCGTTCACGGCTTCCGGCTCAGAGGCTTCACTCGCGCCGCAACAGCTCGTCGAGCGTTTCGGCATCCGGCATTTGATCGTAATGTTTGCCGGCTCCGGCGATGATATCCCAGCTCGCCCGCGAAGCGGTATAGAGATGTGCCCCGAGCGCGATCTCGCCCGTGTCGTCGAGCAGGCCCACGGGAACCCAGTAAATCGCACCTCCCGCAGTGGGGTTCGGCAGCGGCGAACCGCAGCGGCGGCAAAAATGCGACCTGTAGCCGCTGTCAGTCTCGTACTCGGCAATCTGCTCGCGGCCTGCGAGCCAGGCGAACCGCGCGGCCGGGATCCGCAGCGCGGCGTTCGCCGACGAGCCGGTTACCCGCCGGCACAGGGAACAATGACACTGGTAGAGGTTCGGAACCGGTTGCCGCAATTCGAACTCGACCTCGCCGCACAGACACCTGCCCTTCATGGTTTGCTCTCCTGCCGCTAAAACTCGAGCCGTCCGCGCAATTCGTCGAACGGGATCATGACCGTTGCACGAAAGGCCGGTCGCTCGGCCAGTCGCGCATACCATTGCATCACATACTCGGGCCTCGGCACGTCGAAACCCATTTCGAAGTAGCGGTAAAGGCAGACCGCGCAAGGGATATCGCCGATCGTGAAACGCTCGCCGCCGAGATAGGGCGAAGCGCGCAATTGCCGATCGAGCAAGTCGAAATCGTGTACGCAGCGGCGCGCCGCAGCGGCGATCGCCTGCGCGTCGCGCGCCTCGGCAGGAGTGCGGTAAAAGCCCCAGAACAAGTCGATAAAATCGACCTGCAGCGTCGCCAACTCCCAGTCCATCCAACGCTCGGCGAACGAGCGCTGGTAGGCATCGGTCGGCCACAGACCGCCGGAATCGTACTTCGCGCCTAGATAACGCAGCACGGTGTTCGATTCCCAGACCACCGCATCGCCGTCGCGGATCACCGGTATCCGGGCGTGCGGATTGAGGGCGAGGAATTCGGCGGTTTCCAGGTCCCCGGCCGTGCTGCCGAGATCGTGGTGGCGGAATTCGAGTTCGAGCTCGCGCAACATCCACAGGGTTTTCTGCACGTTATAGGCATTCGCGCGGCCCCAGATTTCGATCATCGCAGGTTGCCGGCTATAGCAGGACCGTTCCTTCGATCAGGATATGGGTTTCTCCGCCGATCCGGACACTGCCGTCGTCCTGCGGCGTAATCGCGACCCGCCCCTGGCGCCCGATGCTCGTTCCCTGGGCGACGGTGTGCGGACCGCTCAATTGCCCTCCGGCCTGCAGCCAGTGCGCCAGCGCCGAGTTCAACGATCCGGTGATCGGATCTTCGCTCATACCGCTGGAAGGCGCCAGCATGCGAACCTCGTAGGCGCATTCGGCGCCCGGCGGATGTGCGCCGATCACCCCGATGGCCCTGAATGACGGCCAGCGAACCCGCGTCGAATCGAGCGCCAGCACGGATTCCGCGGAATCGAGCTGCAGCGCCTGCCAGACGGGCCCGTTGTCGAGTTCGGCGCTTCTTTGCACCTGTCGAGGTTCGATTTCGAGCGCGGCGGTTATCGCGGCGTAGTTTTCCCGCGACATCGGCCGTATCTCGGTCGGCGGCGCGGTGAAGGCCGGCCAGCCGGAACCGCCGATATCGATTTCGACGATTCCGATGCCGCATTCCTGGCGTACCTTGCCGGGCTGTTTCGGCTTCCCTCCGCAGTGCAGCCAGGCGGCGCAGCTGCCGAGCGTAGGATGTCCGGCGAACAGCATTTCCCGTCCCGGGGTGAAAATTCTCAGCTTGTAGTCGGCCGCGGCATCCTCGCTCGGCACGATAAAAGTGGTCTCGGCGAGGTTGGTCCAGGCAGCGAAATTGCGCATTGCCTGTTCGGATACGCCCTCGCCGTCAACGACTACCGCCAGCCCATTGCCCAGCGTCGGAGTCGGCGTAAATACGTCGCACTGGATGAAACGGCGAGATTTCATTTTCTGTCCTCCCGGTGAATAACGTCGCCCCTGGCCGGCATGTCGGTCGCGCCAATCATAACCGGCCCACGACCGCCCATTGCCCGCTTAACGGGGTTCATACTAGATCACATCGGTTTGCCCGTGCCAAGCACTTGCGGGGCCCGATTCCTTCGCGAAATATCCTGCCTGCGCTATATTAGGATGAGAGCCTGTAAAGACTTCACATTTCTAGCGATCTCGAATTTAGTATTTAGTTGAGATAAATGATCTAAACCATTGTATTCCTGATAATAAAAATAAATCATAGGCACGGAGCCATCCATTAGAACTATTCAGGGTCGCCGCGCCGCGATTTCTGCCCGGCCCGGGCCCGCGCTACAATCGACCGCCGAGGTTACGAGAAACGACGATGGAAAATCGACCCTACGGCAAGAGCCTGCGTGGCAAAATCACCAATCGCACCCTGTTCATCGGTATCTTCCCGGTATTGCTGGTCGGCGCCTTCTCCTGGTTCAGCCTGACTCAACTAACTTCCAGCGCCAACGAGCAACTCGATCGCAGCCGCGCGGAACTGCTCGATTCGGTGGTCGGTAAAAACCTGAGCACGACTTCGGCCAGAATCGTCGGCCAGCTCGACACTTTCATGCTGGAACGTATTTCCGATGTCGTGGTCTGGGCTTCGGCGCCGATCATCATTCAGGCGGCCCGGCGCGCGGCCGAGGAGCATGCCAGACTCGGTCTCGACGAAATGCCGATCGAGGAGGTCGAGGCACGCTTCACCGAACGCAAAAACCTCAACATCTCGCCGGCCGCGAACCGCTTTCTGATCCAGCAGATCAGGCGTTCGTCGCATTTCGGGGAAGTCTTTTTTACCGACAAGTTCGGATTCAACACCGCGCTGACCAACCCGACCTCGGATTTCGTGCAGCGCGACGAAAACTGGTGGAAAACCGCCTGGGAAAACGGTATCTCGGTAGGCGAAGTCGAGTACGACGATTCCGCGGGAATCTGGTCGATCGATATCTCGGTGCGCATCGACGACCCGGCGTCGGGACGCAGTCTCGGCGTGATGAAAGCCGTGCTCGGCGTCAGCCTGATCCAGGAGGTCGCCGACAACGGCGCGCGTGACGTGCCTGGCGGCACGGTCAGCGTAATCAGTAGCGGCGGCTTGCTGCTCGCCGAAACCGGAACCAAGCACGACAGCAAGCGTATAATGGTCGAGTCGGTAAACCTGCGCAACAGCACCGACCCGGCGATACAAAAGGTATTCTCGAGCGAAAACAGGGGTTACGTAATCGGTACCGACAGCGTCCTCGGCTACGCCAAGTCGGCCGGCCCCGAGCTCTACCGCACCGTGGTGACCCGATTTCCCGGCTTCAACTGGTCGGTGATCGTGCAGCAACCGACCTCGATCGCACTGGCGCCGATCGAGGGCCTGGCCACGGTGCAGACCAGCCTCAAGACCTCGCAGCAGCATATGATCGTAATCCTCGTCATCGTGCTGGCCGTCGTGTTCGCGATGGCGGTATTCGTCGCCGGCATGCTGTCGAGGAAGATTACCCGGCCATTGCTCGACCTGCGCGAACTCGCCGACGCGGTCAGCAAGGGCGATACGTCGAGAACTATCACCGTCAAGTCAGACGACGAAATCCAGGATGTCGCCCAGGCCTTCGAGCGTATGCGCACCAGCGTCTCGATCATCATGAAGCGTATCAAGGAAATGAAAGCCAAGCGTTAATCGACGATGCAAAAATTACCACCCAGGAGTTTGACGCGATTTACCGGATTGGCGATGATTCACCCGCGTTATCGACAGAACTTCCACGGCAATTCCCATGGCACAGTCCCAGTTCGTTCCTAAGGCACAACTGTTCAACCAGTTGAATCAGATCATCTCGACGCGGGACACAGGCCTGTTGACGATACTGACGGAAAGCAACCGCTCCATATTTCTGAGGTTTTCGCGCGGCAAGCTGACCCGCCTCTACTGCCGCTCCGGTGAAGCCGGCGAGGCAATACAGATGCTGGCCGAAGGCAGCATGCTCAAATTCACCTACGCCAATGCCCCCGAGGACGAGGAGCCGGAATTCATGCCTACGGACAGTTTTATGCAACTCATCGACCCGGGCGGCGACGGCGGCGTTTCCGCGCCGTCGGCCTCGGTGATCTCCACGGGCGGCCGGCCCGGCGGCGACCCGATCAGGGCGCAGATGCTGGAAATCGCCACCGAATACGTGGGCATAGTCGCCGAGATGATCGTCGAAGAGGCTTTCGAAAATGGCAATGACGTCGCCAGGGCGATCGACTACATTGCCGACGCGATCCCCGACCGCAACCAGGCCCGGGCATTTCGCGAGGCTGCCCGCGAGCACTTTTCCTCCATCGACATCTAGGCTTCCGACTTTCCCGAATAGTTTTTGGTCAGATTAAAAACCTGTCTGACAGCGACGGTTCGCAAATTTTTAATCTGACCAAAAAATCGTGGGGAAGGTCAGGAAATCACCTGGTAATAGACATTTTGCGGGTGCTCGGCCTCGATGAAAAAATACCAGCGCTCGACCATCATACCGGCTAGCTGCAGCACGAACGCGGCCGCGCAGAGCAACGGCGCGGATTCGGCGGCGACGGTGAGCAGCCCGAGCGGCAGCAGGAAGGCGAAAAACAGGAATCCACGCCGCGCAAGACGCACCACCGAGGCGCCGTAGCTGTGGACGAAGGCGCGGGTATTGAAACTGCCGCCCATCGCACCCTGGGCGAGCTGGCGGATTTTGGGATGATGTACGCCGATCGCCGATTGCAGCGTCGATGCACCGCGCAAGCGGCGGTTGCGCGCGAGACTTGCACCGCGCGACAGCAGGGCGCAGAACGTCAGCAGCATCGCCAGTCCGGCAAAGTACCCGAAGCGGGGATCGGCGATCAGCGCCGCCAGCGCCGCGGCCAGCGTGGCCCCCGATGCCGAGCCGAGCAGGAAGAAGTTGAGCACCGTCAGCGGACTATGCCACTGGCGCAGGAATTTCAGGCAGGCGTAGATCATCGCCGTGCAGATGAACAGGATACAAACCGCGGCAGCCGCACCCAGCCCGACCAGGGTCGACAGCATCAGCGGGATGCCGTTACCGAGTACGGCGATCTCGCCGTCCAGGCCGCCCAGCCTGATGACCGCGCAGGCGCCGATCAAGGCCATCGCCGCGGGCAGCGCGATGACTTCCCGCGACAGCCACGAACTGCGCCACATGGCCGCCGCGCGCCAGGCCCGCTCGGGATGACCGAGATGAAAGAACGAGGCCAGCAATCCCGCTCCCAGCAACACGAAGCTAAGCACCGCGGCCAGCGCGCCGCCGACCGGCGCGGCCGGCCCCAGCAGCTTGAGCAGGGTCAGCCACTCGGCGCTGTACCAGGCCAGAAACAGCCCCTGACCGGCGCCGATCAGGGTGGTCAGCAGGATGACCGAAAGCGCGGGTTTCACGGCAGGCTCCCGTCTACCACGAGGTGGAGTCGTCTAGCGTGGTGCGCGTGGTCGGCCTCCGCGGGCCGCGGTCCTCCTTGCGCAACGGGTTGTCGCTGCGCTGCAGGTCTTCCTCGCGCACCGCGATCTCGACCTTGCGCCGCGGCAGGTAATGATTCGCCGGATTGGTGCCCCACTCGGGCATCAACTGGTAACCCCCGGACGCGTTGATCGCGCGCGAGGCTTCCGATTCGGGATCGTGAACGTCGCCGTAGATGCGCGCGCTGGTCGGACAGGACAGCACGCACACCGGCTTGCGCTCCGCTTCCGGAAGCGACTGATCGTAAATGCGATCGACGCAAAGCGTGCATTTCTTCATCACCTTTTGCTGTTCGTCGATCTCGCGCGCGCCGTAGGGACAGGCCCAGGAACAGTACTCGCAACCGATGCACTTGTCGTAGTCGACCAGCACGATGCCGTCCTCGGGGCGCTTATAGCTCGCGCCAGTGGGACAGACGGGCACGCAGGGAGGATCCTCGCAGTGCAGGCAGGATTTCGGAAAATGCACCGTCTGGGTGTGCGGGAACTCGCCGACCTCGAAGGATTGCACGCGGTTGAAAAATGTCCCGGTCGGCTCCGCCGCGTAGGGATTACGGTCCACCATCGGTCCGGCCTCGCCCGAGGTATTCCACTCCTTGCAGCTGGTCACGCAGGCGTGGCAGCCGACGCAGGTGTTCAGATCGATGACCAGCGCCAGTTGCGTCATTTCGAAATTCCCCTGACGAATGCCTGCCAGCGGCCGCGCGCCGGCTCCATGCCGGGCACCCGCGGCTGGGTTTCGAACTGCGGCGAGGTTTGCCGGGGTTCGTCGGCGGCGGCCTTGTAGACGCGTACGCGCAGGTCGTACCAGGCCGCCTGCCCGGTTACCGGGTCCGAATTCGAAAAGCGATAGCCGCCCTCGCCCCGGGCCGGTATTTCCTCGCTGATCAGGTGATTCAATAAAAATCCTTTCTGCGATTCGTTGGCGTTGGCGTCGAGAGCCCAGGCGCCCGAAGCCTTGCCGATCGCATTCCAGGTCCATACCGTGCCGGGTTCCACCGCCTCGCTGAAGC
>Ga0055480_10000925_pt1 | contig 11422 bp, 12 predicted proteins | sample Muzzi_PWB_D2_FD_57935 | JGI IMG/M metagenome (GOLD analysis project Ga0055480, IMG submission 57935) | Wetland microbial communities from San Francisco Bay, California, USA, that impact long-term carbon sequestration - Muzzi_PWB_D2 | ecosystem: Environmental > Aquatic > Marine > Wetlands ... | reverse complement strand
GGTTGCCCCTGTTGCAGTTGGTGAACTTCAATAAGCTCAGGCCCCAGGCTGTCGTGATCTGTCCCACCCGAGAACTTTGCCTCCAAATTACCAAAGACCTGACTCAATACGCCTGTTTCTTTACAACCGCCCGCTTTGTGGCAGTCTATGGCGGCGCCAGCATGGGTGAACAAATTCGGTTGCTCAAAAATGGAGCCCAGATCATCGTCGCCACCCCTGGACGACTGCTGGATTTGATCCGACGCAAAGCAGTGCGAACCGACGAAATCCGAATCTGCATTCTGGACGAAGCCGATGAAATGCTCAGCATGGGTTTCCAGGAGGAGTTGAATGAAATCCTGAAGCAGACTCCGGCGACAAAACGCACCTGGCTATTTTCCGCCACCATGCCGTCCGAGGCGGCGCGCATCGCCAAGGCATATATGACCAATCCGGTGGAAATCACCATCGGTCGCCGCAATGTGAGCGCAGCCAATATCGATCATACCTGCTACGTGATCAAAGAGAAGGATCGCTATGCGGCTCTGAAGCGACTCATCGATTATGTACCTGAAATTTATGGACTGATCTTTTGCCGCACCCGAGAAGAAACTCGCACGGTGGCTGAAAAGCTGATGAAAGAGGGTTACAATGCCGAAGCGCTCCACGGTGATCTTTCCCAGGAGCAGCGCAGCACTATCATGCGTAAGTTCCGGGAACGCACCCTGCAGCTATTAGTGGCCACGGATGTGGCGGCCCGGGGGCTGGATGTGGAAGATATCAGCCATGTGATCAATTTTAATCTGCCCGACGAACCTGAACGCTATACCCACCGCAGCGGCCGTACAGCGCGGGCGGGCAAATTCGGAGCGTCCATGATTCTGGTCAATACCCGGGAGGCTCGCCGCATTCCGGACCTGGAACGCCGGTCCGGAATCCGGTTTACCATGGGTCTTATCCCCCAGGGTCGGGACATTTGTGAAAAACAACTCTTTGCTATGGTGGAGAAAATGGTCCAGGTTCAGGTAAATCATAAGGAGATCGAACGGTACCTGCCCCCGGTTTATAACGCCCTCAAGGATATCAGCAAAGAGGAATTGATCCAGCGTTTTGTCTCTACGGAATTCAATCGCTTTCTCGAATACTACCGCCACAGCGACGATCTGAATGCGCGATTGGCTGAGTCAAACAAGCCGGCTGCGAAATTAAAACGGCCACCAGCCAAAGAAATGCGACGCTTCTTCATCAATGTGGGACGCATGGACAGTATCCGCGAAGGTGCCATCGTCCGGCTGGTCTGTGATAAAGCCGGCATTCGGTCGGACAAAATCGGTCAAATCAATCTGAAGCGGGAATTCTCCCTTTTCGATGTGGATAAAACTGTGGCTTCCAAGGTGCTCAAAGCCCTCAAAGGCGCCCAACTGGATAACCGCGCCATTGAAATCCGATTCGCCGACAACGTAAGGCCCGATGGCAAAAAGAAATTTGGCACCAAGAAAAAATACTGAAATGAATGGCCAGAACAGAAAAGATATCCACCCGGGCACTGAGGTGGAAATCGTATTGAAAAAGGACCAACGCACCGGACGTCTGACCCGGGGCATCGTTAAGGACCTGCTCACCAAATCGCCTCACCACAGCCGGGGTATCAAGGTCAGGCTCATCGATGGTCAGGTCGGTCGGGTTCAAAATATCATCTAGTGCCCATCCATAAATGGCCAATTTGGCCGATATCGGTGTTGCGCGAAAAATTTAATCCTCGCAATATCAACCATATGCCTGCGGCTAAATTTTTCGCGCGCCTCGATCTCTACAAAATTTTCCTATTTCTGGATGGACACTATCTGATCTGCTTGCCTCTAATGCCCCAGACAAAGAACCTGATCCATTCAAAACCGAACAGCAGCAAGGCCTTGTCACTAATACGTAATTTCTTTTTCAGGTCTGATTTGACGTGATACCGCTTAAAAAATGAACTGCCAAACAGAAACTCCCGGAATCGATCCAGATTGTATGCGGCCATGAAGGCCATCTTGGCCTTGGCCCCGTGGGGCCCTTCGGCCCCCCATGGATCATTTTGAAAAAGGCGCCGAATTTCCGCCCACCGCAAGGTCATCTGGTGATAGAGATCCGCCTCCTGGTCCTGGGCCCAGCTATCTATGGTCCATTGTTGAGTCTCCTTAGCCCCCAGACAAAAATCGGGCGGCCGGAAATAATGAACCGGCGCGCTGCGGCCGGTAGCAGCGTCGAATAAAGCTCCCTGCTCCACTGGAAAGGTACGGCAGGTATCGGGCCGGTCCGCATACACACTACAGCCGACTTCGGTCAAAAAGGGGCAGGTATGCTGCTCATTTTCAGCCATACGCAGCAGTACTTCAGGAAAATGGTGCCCATCCCTCAAAACTATGTCCACGTGGCGGTCAATGAATTCATCGGAGCTGATCTCCAGATGTTGTTTTAACCGCATCACGTCATAGGGGTATAAGAACAGGTTCAAGTTGCGGCAGCATTGATTGAAACAGGCTATTTGGGGATGACAGCGGAAGCAAAACGTATCTTCACCCGTCAGGCGCCGGCCGGCAATCTCACATTGATTTTCAGCATCGATATACTTCATACCTTAACACTATCTTCTACTATCATCTGCGCCACAGTCAGCTTAATTTTCTGGTTAAACCCCAATTGACCCCGCAGCCGACATTCAAGATCGGCCATGACCGTATACGAGGGGGTGCGATCCAGGCGGAAACGATCCGAATTCTCACATTGGGCATAATAATTATCACATCCTGGCCCGGCCAGTGTGCGACCATCGGGTCGGCGCAACCCATGGGGTATGCCGTGAAGTCTGCAGATCATGGGACGGTGAGCATAAAGCACACAACGGCCCTGTTCGTTCAATGGGCACATCACCCGAATCAAATCGCCACGACGCTCCATAGCGGCCATTTGCCGGCAGGCTGCATGGGCTTGATCTTTGATCCGTCCCTGAAGATCCGGCGGCAGTGCGGCCAAGGCCGATCTCATATAGAGCAGTTCAATCAATGTGTGGTGATAAAAGCGTGTTCGGCAACAATTGTCATCACACCCACGGCACTCAAACCCCGTTTGTTCGGCAACCTGCAGGTATGCCCGGTCCATGTCCGAAAACAACTGAATCACTTCTTTTTCCAGGTTAGCCGGTATTTCCATAGGTCAATGCAATCTAAAACGTGGCAGTTGGGAAAAAGGTGCGGGCGTAGATGGACAGGGCGTAGCGATCCGTCATGCAAGCCAGCAGATCACAGACCAAACGCTCTTTGGAAGCGCCATTGGCTCCGATAGCGGGCAGTCGCATTTTTTCAAGCTCCTGGGATAAAAGCGCTTCATGTTCCAAAAAATGAGTAAACAGCTCGGACATGATCTTTTTGGCTTTGACGAACTCGCTATGCACCCGGGGCGATCGATAAACTTTCTCATAGAGGAACTGGCGCAATTCACTCATGGCACCAAACACCCGGTCGCTCATGCTCAGATTGAGCTGGCCGTTGACAGGTTGACTGTGGGTGATGAGGTCGGTCATCATTGTATTAACGCGCTCATCATGGGCGGTACCCAATACCTTCAAACATTGCTCCGGAATCTCGGGGTCTGTCACGACGCCGCTGCGAATGGCGTCATCCAGGTCATGGTTCAAATAAGCCATGATATCCGCAACGCGCACCACCCGTCCCTCCTGGGTAGCCGGAAGCTCACGGGGATCATCCGGCATGATTTTACCATATCCCTTGGAGTGCCTTAAAATGCCGTCACGCACCTCATAGGTCAGATTGAGCCCCTGGCCATAGTTTTCCAGTATCTGAACCACCCGCAGACTCTGAGCCTGGTGGGAAAAGGCGGCGGAGAATATCTCTTTGAGCACGGCCTCACCACCATGGCCGAATGGCGTATGGCCCAAATCGTGACCCAGAGCAATGGCCTCGGCCAGATCTTCGTTCAGAAACATGGCCCGGGAGATGGTGCGCGCGATCTGGGCCACCTCTAGGGTGTGCGTCAAGCGGGTTCTGTATTCATCCCCCGAGGGATTGAGGAAAACCTGCGTCTTGTGTTTGAGACGTCGGAAGGCATTGCTGAAAAGAATCCGGTCCTTGTCCACTTGGAACGCAGTGCGGATGGGGCAGGCCGGTTCAGGTCTAGAACGACCGCGAGACTGACCGCTCAGGCACCCGAATTCGGACATAAAATTGCCTTCGCGTTTTTCAAACTCTTCCCGGAGTGTCATGGCCAAAATGAGTTCAAGGTTCAGGGTTCAAGGTTTGATAACCCGGCTATTTATTCCGGATTGAGAAATACGAACCCAATAATTGCGGTTCCATATTGAGTATGGTAGCTTGGCCCCAAGCATCAGTAATGGGTCACGGTACCCTATTCTGTTCAGCCAGGCAACTCGAAATTGATACACAGGCAGGAAACGGCCAGACAGGTTAACATAGAATTATGGGTGGACATCACCTGATTTTAGGACAGCTGATCGACTTCATCACCGGCGAAACCTTGGACGATACGCTGGACGAGCGGTATCGCCAAAAAATCGCCCGGTTACTGGTTACCCAAAAAGGGTATCTCCTGTCGGATATCTCACCACGCCACAAATTGGAGATCAGGGTGGGGCAAAGATGCGCTCAGCTTCAGATCAGTTTCACCGTCACCTTGAAACAACGCATCGCGATGGTCATCCATTATGGTCCGGGTTCCCTGGTGACACGCCATCGGCCGACGTTGGCCATGTCCCGTTTGGTCAAACCCTACCAGGTCCCGGTGGCGGTGGTCACCAATGGAGAGCAGGCTGATATTCTGGATGGCGCCACGGCAAAGATTATCGCCACCGGACTGGACCAAATCCCTGCCAAAGAACAACTGACGGCTGCCCACGTCAAACACAATTGGGAAACCATTGGATCACAACGCCGGGAGATGGAGACCAGAATTCTGATGGCATTTGAGGTTGATGATCGGTGCCCGTGCGATGATAGTGTATGTTCGAAAGAACCAAGAGAATAGTCAAGCGTAAAGGTGAGATAAAACGTTGGCAATAGTGACGGACGATCATACGCGCTACATGCAGATGGCATTGACTTTGGCCCGCGCCGCCCTGTCGCGTGACGAATTCCCCGTTGGTTGCGTCTTGGTATATAAAGGTGACATCATCGCCCAGGGTGCCCGCCGGGGCACCCGGAAAACCATACCCAGCGAACTGGACCATGCCGAGATCATGGCTTTGCGGGAGTTGGAAGCCCTGACTGAGCCCATCGACCGCAAACAAATTACGATCTATGCCACCCTGGAACCATGTCTGATGTGCTATGGCGCCTTGATGATCAGTGGCGTAGGAAACATCGTCTATGCCTATGAAGATGCCATGGGCGGAGGTACAGCGTGCGATCGAACCCGCCTGCCGGACCTTTATAAAAATAATGAGATCAAAATTATCCCCGGAATATGCCGTCAAGAAAGCCTGACCCTGTTTAAAACCTATTTTGCACAGCCCGAAATGGGCTATTGGAAGGGCAGCCTGCTGGCTGACTATACCTTGGCACAACCATAGAAGTGCAATTCCATGATTCTGGATCGCGATGCCAGTAACTATATTTTTTTTACTTGCAAATAGACGGGCCTTTATATAAGAAAACAAGTTTTAAAACCATGACGCTGCATCAATGCCCTTTGAGAATGGCTTGCAGCCAAAGATAAACTGTTCAAAAACCGTGTGGCTGAGGAGGTGTTCGCATAGCTCAAAATTATTTTGCAAGGAGTCCCCAGGAACAGAAGACCCGGATTAACAACAATATCCGAACCAAAGAAGTTCGGGTTATCGATCCGGACGGCAATCAGGTCGGCGTCATGCCGGTCCCGCAAGCCTTGGCGGCTGCTCAGGAATTTGGCCTTGATCTAGTGGAGGTTTCGCCCAATGCCAAACCACCGGTATGCAAAATCATGGATTATGGCCGCTACAAATATGAGCAAACTAAAAAGCAGCAAGAAGCCAAAAAGAAGCAGTCTACCTTTCAGCTAAAAGAAATAAAGGTGAGACCCAAAACAGGTGAGCATGATCTGCAGACAAAGTTGGGTCACATCAGAAAATTCTTGGAGCGCAAAGACAAAGTCAAGGTCACGGTAATGTTCAGGGGCCGTGAAATCGCTTTGGCGGACCGCGGCAGAGAGCTTCTGGCGCAAATCGCCACCGAAGTCGAAGGCCTTGCGTCCATAGAGCAAGAGCCGAAATTTGAGGGCCGGACCATCATTATGATATTGGCCCCCAGATAGCGCTTGCCGTTTCGGCAAATGCATTTTTGCGAACCACAGCCTTGGCGCAGGCAAAATGCGCCGATAGCCCTCGTACCCCCGGTCTGCCACCAAAGCAGGGCAAGCCGGATAAACACGGAGTTATTCGAACACCAGCGTGCGCACGAAAAAAACGATAATCAGGAGAACAGGATAATGCCTAAAATCAAAACAAACCGGTCAGCCGCCAAGCGTTTTCGTAAAACCGGGAGCGGCAAGTATGCGTTTGCCAAATCCCATCATAGCCATATTTTGACCAAAAAAACCACCAAGCGAAAACGAAGCCTGAGACAAATGCAACTCATCAAGAGCAGCGATATAAAGGAAATCCGCAGGCTGTTGCCGAACGGATAGAAACCATCAGGTTTCATCGGCGCCCCCTGTGCGTATCAAAACGGCGTCGGCTGAAAAGGTTTTATAAAGGAGAAATCAATGCGTATAAAAAGAGGATTTAAAGCCCGTCGGCGCCGGAACAAGGTGCTGAAACTGGCCAAAGGATTTCGTGCCGGGCGCAGTAAATTGTACCGTACCGCCGCCGATGCGGTGGACAAAGCACTGATGTATGCCTACCGTGACCGTCGCCAACGCAAACGCGATTTCCGTCGTTTATGGATTGCCCGCATCAATGCAGCAGCGCGTATGAACGATATATCGTACAGCCGATTGATACACGGCCTTAAAAAAGCCGATGTAACGCTGGACCGTAAAGTTCTGGCTGAACTTGCCGTTTCCGATCCCGCCGGTTTTGCGCAAATTGCCGCATTGGCCTCGCAACAGTAGAAAGAGCCAAGGAGTGCCCATCCACATATGGTAGATTTTGCGTTAGATCAAACCGGACGACCAGCGCCGGGATGCCGTGAAAGATACCGTTTTTGGTTGGGCACTGACGAGCGTTCGTTGCTTTCCATCCCAAGCCCATAAAGCGGCTGCCACCGGCGGTCGTCGTTCTTGCCCGCAACCATCAGACAGAGACTGAAAACCAAAAGTGGACTCGACCATTACTCAAATCTACAAGGAAGCCGTTCGAGAAATCGAATCGGCCGCGGCCGCCGAACAGGTCCAAGCCCTGAGCATCAAATATCTCGGACGCAAAGGTGTTGTGACTCAATTTCTGCGTAACATTTCCAGCTTGCCGGACGAACAACGCCCTTCCGCTGGAAAAGAAGCCAACCAAGTCAAACTCAAAATTGAAGCTGACTGCAATCAGGCCCTGGATCGATTGAAAATCACGGCCGAAGCTAAAGTGCAGGGCATTGATGTCTCGCTGCCCGGACGATCCAGCGCCCCGGGGTCGCTACATCCGCTGACCCAGATCACCCATCGGATTTGCGATATTTTCATTCGCATGGGATTTGAGGTGGTGGAAGGACCGGAAGTCGAAAGCGACTACTACAACTTCGAAGCCTTGAACATTCCCAAGAACCATCCGGCCCGGGACATGCAGGACACCTTTTACGTATCCGAGGAGATCGTACTACGCACCCACACCTCACCCACCCAGCCCCGGGTGATGGAAAAATGTAAGCCACCGATACGCATCATCGCCCCCGGGAAAGTCTACCGGTGCGATTCGGATCTGACCCATACACCCATGTTCCATCAGGTGGAAGGCTTATTGGTGGATGAAAATGTTTCCTTCGGTGATCTCAAGGGCACCCTGACCAGTTTCGTGCATCAAATGTTCGATCCGCAGACTCGACTGCGCTTTCGGCCGAGCTTTTTCCCCTTTACCGAACCCAGCGCCGAAGTAGACATCCTTTGTGTGATCTGCCGTGGCAAGGGATGCCGGGTCTGTTCCCAAACCGGCTGGCTGGAAATTCTGGGCTCCGGCATGGTGCATCCGGCCGTATTTGAGAATGTGAATTACGACACCTCGCGATACACCGGATTCGCCTTTGGAATGGGCGTCGAACGCATCGCCATGCTCAAGTTCGGCATCGACGATATCCGCAAATATTTTGATAACGACATCCGGTTTTTAAATCAATTTTAAGTCGTACTGCACCGGCGGAAGGCAAGGCCCGCCGAACAAATAAAGGTAAGCCCCATGAAAGTAAGTTTAAGCTGGCTTGGAACCTATCTGGATCTTTCAATGGATAGCGCCCAACTAACCCAGGCGTTAACCATGGCTGGACTGGAAGTAGAAGCCGTCAATGATCGCTTTTCATTTCTCGATACGGTCCTGGTAGGGCGTGTGGCCGCCGTGGCCCCTCACCCCCAGGCAAACAAAATCAAGTTATGTCAGGTTCAAACCGGAGAACGGACCTATAGCGTGGTTTGCGGGGCCCCCAATGTCAAACCGGGTATGTTGGCGCCCTTGGCTTTGCCGGGTACGGAGTTGATCGACGGCACCATCTTGACCCACAGCACCATTCGCGGTCAAAGTTCTGAAGGCATGCTGTGCAGTGAAGTCGAACTGGGCCTGGGATTGGATGCGTCCGGCCTTATGGTCCTGAACAAGGCCTTGAATCCCGGCACATCACTCAACCGGGCCTTGAACCTTTCCGATCCGGTGTTGGATATCAGCTTGACGCCCAATCGATCTGACTGCTTGAGTATCATCGGCATCGCCCGGGAAGTGGCCGGACTGCAAGGAACCAGCATTAAACGCCCGGTCATTCAATTGCCTGAAACACACGGCAATATCAACGATCACACCTCGGTGATCATCCAGGCGACGGATCACTGCCCGCGATACGCAGCCCGCCTGATGACCAACATCAAGGTCGCACCATCGCCATTCTGGCTTCAGGATCGCCTGCGCTCGGTTGGACTGCGCCCCATCAACAACCTGGTGGATATTACCAATTTCGTTATGCTGGAGACCGGCCAGCCCCTGCATGCTTTTGATTTCGACCATCTGACCGAACACCGCATCGTGGTGCGCACCGCTGAAAAGGGAGAGAAATTTACCACTCTGGACAACAAGGTACGGGAGTTGAGCCCGGAAATGCTGATGATCTGCGACGGCCAAAAACCCGTCGGCATCGGCGGGGGCATGGGCGGATTGAATTCTGAAATTGAAGGCGGCACCAGCCGGGTCTTGCTCGAAAGCGCTTATTTCAATCCCATCAGTATCCGCAAGACCGCCAAACACCTGGGGCTCAACTCTGATGCGGCCCATCGCTTTGAACGCGGGGTAGACCCCCATGGCACCCTCTATGCCATCGACCGGGCCGCTGCCCTGATTGTCCAATTGGGTAAAGGCAAGTTGGTGGGCGGCACTATCGATATCCGCAACGATCTGCCAGAACCGGTCGTGGTTCGCCTCAGCGTGCCGGCCGCCAATCGCACTTTGGGGACCAACCTGGATGCAACGCTAATGGCCGACTTATTGGATGCCATTGAATTCAAAGTCAGCGCACCCGGCGACGACGAGTTGCTGGTGGAAGTTCCCAGCTTCCGTGTGGATGTGAGCCGGCCCGAAGATTTGATGGAAGAGATCGCCCGACGATGGGGTTATGACAAGATTCCCACTACCTTTACGGTCATCCCGGCCATCAGCCAAGCCGCCAGCACCCTATGGATTCAACGCCAACTTATTCGCGAAAGATTGGCCGGCATGGGTTTCAATGAAACCATTAATTACAGCTTTATCCATAAGGATTCCTGCGACCGCATAAACCTTGGCAAAGATGACATCCGGCGCCGTCAGATTGAAGTCCTCAACCCTTTGAGTGAAGATCAGGCCGTTTTACGTACCAGTTTAGTCCCCAGCCTGCTGGAAACCATGCAACGTAATCTGGCCCGCCAGACCAAGACAATGAAATTATTCGAAGTCGGAAAAATATTCATCAGCCGGGGAGCCGACAGCCTTCCGGTCGAGAACGACATGCTGGCCGGCTTATGGACCGGAGACAGCACAACTTCAGGATGGTTTGGCAAGCCTGTAGCCTGCGATTATTATGACCTTAAGGGTGTTATTGAAAGCCTGTTCATGGGGCTGCATTTACCTTCAGCCGATTTCACGAAGCTGGAGGCCACAAAATGCACCTATACGCGTCCCGGCGTGTCCGCCCGCATTACCCTGAGGGGCCGGGAAGTGGGTATCCTTGGCGAAATCAATGCCAAGGTGCTCGACGCATATGACCTCAAGCAACCGGCTTTTTTCTTCGAGATCGACTTTCGCGTTTTAACTGAACTTATACCGGACAGTATTGTCGCCCAACCGCTACCCAAATACCCCAGCACTGTACGCGATGCTACGTTGATTGTCGATCATGATATCGAAGCGCAATCGCTGATTGCCCGGGTGAAAAGCATGGATCAGCCATTGGTGGAAGATGTTCACATTTTTGATGTTTACCGGGGGACGCCAGTGCCTGAAAACCGCAAAAGCATTTCACTGCGGATCATCTATCGATCAGCCCAAGAAACCCTGGAAGATGAAACCGTCAACCAAATTCATAAAGAGATCACAAACCGACTGGTCGCACAATTCAGGGCGGATTTGCCGGTTTAGCGTTTCGTTGATTTAACGATTTAACGAACATCGAGGAGCGCCCATGACCGCGCCACCTTCAAATTCGCCCCATATTCCCGACAAACTCTTTTTCCGAATCGGTGAGGTGAGCCGCATTGCCGGCGTTCCCGCGTCCGTATTACGCTTCTGGGAGAACGAATTCCCGCGCGTCAAGCCGCGACGCACCGATACGGGCCAGCGGATCTACCGACGCAACGACGTGGAACTGATACTGACCATAAAACATTTATTATACGATCGCAAATTTACCATTAAAGGAGCCCGCCAGCATCTCAAATCCAAAGCCAGAACTGATCTTCAACCGGTTGCTGGTGACCTTATTGCCAGTCTACGGAAAGAACTAAAGCATATCAGGTACTTACTGACATGCAACGATTAAATGATCGAATAGTCGAGTCGTAGCCTTGCTGTAGCTCAACAGAATTTCTGTATCGCTGTTTCCGGTCAGGAATCAGCCCAAAGCAATCCGGTATAGAACCCGATTTAACGATTTGACCATTTGAGCATTCAACGATTCAACGGACACCCAATGAAACCAGTTGACATGCCCAAAACGTTGTCCTATATAGAGTCTTTGGCAAGCGGGCATAGCTCAGTTGGTAGAGTACAAGCTTCCCAAGCTTGGTGTCGCGAGTTCGA
>Ga0055480_10000919_pt1 | contig 11444 bp, 19 predicted proteins | sample Muzzi_PWB_D2_FD_57935 | JGI IMG/M metagenome (GOLD analysis project Ga0055480, IMG submission 57935) | Wetland microbial communities from San Francisco Bay, California, USA, that impact long-term carbon sequestration - Muzzi_PWB_D2 | ecosystem: Environmental > Aquatic > Marine > Wetlands ... | reverse complement strand
CAGGTCGAGCGACTGGCGACTCGCCGCGCCGTCCAGGAGGGCCTCGCCGGGGAGCGCTTTACTGCTCGCGTGCGAGAGCTGGCGCAAGCCCTGCCGCCCGACATGGCCGCCGAGGTGGCGAAGTACGAGGCGAAGATGACCTTCGTCGACCCGCCGTCACCGCTCGCGACGTGGTTCTTGAAGGGGCGGGACATCCCAGTCGCCGGTCAGGCGTTCAAGTACGTGACCGCGTTCATCAAGATCGCCGACCGCGTCGCTGCGCGGATGTTCGAGGTCTCGCCGCTCGGCTTCATAGAGGTGGGCTACAAGGTGGGCAAGGGTGCGCTGCGGGGTCGCCGCGAGGGGGTTGGCCTGTTGCAGGGCGCGCGCAAGGCCATGACGCCGGAGATCTCCGAGCTGACCGCCAGGGCCGGCGTCGGTAGCCTCATCACGGCGGGCGCAGCGACGTGGGCCGCTGACGGGAGGATCACCGCCTGGGCGCCGCGCGGCTCGGCGGAGAAGGACGACTTCTACCGCGTTCAGCACAAGAAGCCCTGGAGCGCCCTGATCGGCGGCCATTGGGTTCCCTTCGCTCAGATGGAGCCGCTCAGCTTCCCCCTCGCCATGGGCGCCATCATCGCCCAGGCGTTCAGCGAGGACAAGCCGATCGACGACAACCGCGCGCTGGCTGCCGGCCTCGGCATCGCCAACTTCCTGGGGGACAAGTCGTACCTTGAGGGGCTCGACCAGCTTCACGACCTCATGAGCGGCGGTTACAGTGGATCTCAGGGCGTCGCGAAGATCTACCGCACCGTGAGTGGCTTCGTGTGGCCCGCCGGCCTCATGCGCAACGTGGCGACGCTGTGGGACGACGGCACCCTGCGCGAGCCGCAGGACGTGTGGGACTTCCTCGTGGTCAACATTCCGGGCTCGGCCTTCCGGGGCTCGGTGCCCTCCCGCCTCGATGCCCGCGGCCAACCGTCGCAGTCCGAGCCGGGTGGGTTCCGGGGCCTCTTCGGTGGCACGCCGATCGCCTTCACCACCGAGGACATGGGCGACCTCATCGACCAGGAGTACCGCCGTCTCTCCGTTTCTCGCGGCTACGCGGGCCGCCGTGTAGGCGGCAAGAAGCTGGACGACGCGACCTGGCGCGAGTACCATCAACGCTCGGGCGAGTTGATCGACGCTCGGCTGCGCACGCTGATGTCCTCGCCGAGCTACTGGAGCGCCAGCGACGAGGGCAAGAAGAAGGCGCTGGACCGCATCGAGCGTGAGGCGAGGAAGCACGTCAGCCTGGAGATGGGGCTATGACGACGCTCGCCATCCTCGCCACCCTCGTCGGGGTCGCTTCACCGTGGAGCTGGAGCCTGTCGACGACGATCGCCGCGACCGGCCTGGCGATGGTGGCTATCGCCCACACGATCGCTGCCGTGGTCTTCTTCGTCCGCTGGTCGGTCGCCGTGCGGGCGCTGCGCGGCGACTTCGAGGAGTACACCAAGCAGGCCGATCAGCGCTTCGCCGCTCTCGGGTCGCGTGTCCACGAGGACTTGAAGGCGATCGAGGCAAAGCTCGACTCCCTGAGCCGGCGACAGGAGGATTGGGTGGCCCTCGGTCGCGATGTCGCGAACCTCAGCGCGCGAGTGAGCCGACTTGAGCGGTGATGCCCGCCGCCGACACCTTCTCCCGCCGCCGATGCCGTTGTGGTTCAAGGTGGCCTTTTGGGCGCAGCTCACCCTAAACATCGTCTTCATCATACTGGCGCTGTGGAGCCTTGCGAAGATAGACGAGTACTGGAAGATCGACAGCCGCAACCTCTGGGTGGCCGTGCGCACCCTGGATAATCGCTTCAACGATCAACACGGAGCCCCGCCACCAGACGGGGGAAAGGAGTAGCGATGGACGACCAGACGAAGAAGGCGCTTTGTTGCGGAAAGTGGGTCATGTACGGCGAGCTCTACGCGCAGCTCTTCGAGCGGGCCGGCCGAGCCCCGAAAGCGGACTACACCGCGGCCGAGATCAACGCCGCCTTCGACGAAGCGCTCGGCGTGCTCGAGGGCCGCCTACTACCGCTCATCGGCCGCGGAACCGCGCAAGTGCCTCAGTGCGCCAGCGACCGTGCCCGAGCCACCGCCCATCACGGGGCCTCCTTTCCATGAGCGGGGACCAACAGTTCTATCCACACCAAACCACTATCAGGGTCGGGGGCAACGATCCGTCCGCCGAAGACGAACTCCGCGTCCTTGCACACGACCACGTGCCCGCAACCGGCCCCGCCCTCACCGCTCAGCAGGTAGTGGACTCCGGGGTTCGACTCTGCCATCGTCTGCATCGCCTGCTCCACGCCGCCGACGCACGGGAGGACTACGTAGTGGAGCCCGCGCTGCTGGAGCCATGCGCGGACGCGCCGGTACTGCTCGCCGGCATCAGCGTCGCCTAGGCCGTCGGCGAAGTGCGGCACCTCCTCGGGCGGCAGCCGAAGCAGGTAGGCGAGAGCGCGCCGGTGACAGTCGCCGTAGATTCCGGCCGCCGGATCGTGGCGGGCCGGCTCAGCCATCGCCGCCTCCAAGCTTCCGGTAGTTGCCCAGGGCCTCCTCGACGGTTCCCTTGCACCCCTTGCACCACGCCTCGTACCAGTAGCGGGCGAGCCCGTGAGCGTCGTCCGCGGCCGGCAGCGGCACCGGGTGACGCCAGTACTGCGCCCGGCAGGTGGCGATGGCGTAGGTCAGGTTCCCGGCGAGCTGACCCCGTCCGAACTCCATGCTGAGGACGCCTCCCGCGCCGGCGTCGACGCCGTAGAGGAGGCGGGCAACGTCCAGCCTCCACGGGGTCTGGTGCCGCAGCCATCGCGACCACAGATCGTCGTGGGTGGCGGGCTCCATCTGGAAGATGCCCCGGGCCGGGCCGCCTCCGAGCTGGTACAGCCACTCGCCACAGTGGCTCTCCTGGCAGGCGGTGAGGATCAGCAGCTCCACGGCCGCGCTCGTCACCAGCGCCGGCAGCTCGTGGAGCGTCTCGCGGATCAGGCGGCGGAGGTGGTCAGGGTTCACGAGGGGTCGCCTTCCTCGGCCTTCTCCTCGGCCGGCGCCTCCTCCGCCACCGGCTCACCCGGCGCCTTCCCGGCCACGACCCGCGTCATCCCCTTGAGCCGACCCTGGAGGGCTTCGATGCGGATGCGCAGGTCCTCGTCGGTGGGGGCGTACGACGGGTGGCGGGTCGCAGCCCACGTCATCAGGACGTAGCCCGAGAGGATCTGCCAGAAGACGTAGAAGTCGTTCACGTCCGAGGGTTCGGGGTCGGGCGGAGCGGCGGAGGACAGCCTGTCGAGGCGCTCGAGAGCCAGGCCGATCTCTTTCTCGGTCCAGGTCACCCGCTCCGCGAGCTTCGCCTGCTCTTCGCTGGCGGACTCCAGATCGCGCACGGTGGCGATCCTCCACTCCTCCAGCTCGACGAGCTTCGTGGCATGGCGGTCCGTGAGCGACCTGAACTCGATGGCGATCCCGGTCCGGCGGGACGCAGCCACGTTAAGCCGCTGCTCGGCCGACCCCAGCCGGCTCGTGAGCGGTCCCAGCACGAGGTACAGGGTGAAGACGGCCACTCCGAGGGCGAGGCCGGCGAGGACAATCAGTAGGATCGTCATGGGTGAAGCTCCTTCCAGAGGTTGGGGTGGACGGCGAGGGTCATCGACGTGGGCGTCGCTTCGACCTCGACGAGGTAGTGGAGTAGCAGGCCGAGGGCGCTCTTCGCGTCGTCGGCGCCGGCGATGTCGCAGCCGAGCCTCTCGGCGCAGCGGGTGGCCGCGGCGAGCCCCCGCCCCCGGTGGTTCCATGAGGAGGCCGCGACCTCGCGCCACTCCTCGACGTTCGACAGGCCCGCGAGCACCGCCGACAGCACGCCGGCGGACATCGCGAGCGAGAACTGAGCGCTCTTGCCGTGCTGGAGGAACTGCTTCTCGACGATGAGGGCGTCGAGGTGTGGGTGGGCCGGCAGGATCTTCCACAGCGCGCAGCGGGCCGTCCGCTTGCGGCGCACCTCGGCGCTGGCGCCGGGCATGCGGCACTGGTGGAGATCCACCGCGCCGTCCTCGTAGAGGGCGACGCCGAAGTCCTTGGTGCCGGGGTCGATGGCGAGGATTCTCATAGCTGACTCCAGGTGGTCCCAGCCGGCTCCGTGTCCCTGGTCTCTTTGAAGTGGAACGAGAACCCGCACTCCTGGCAACCGGCCGAGTAGCTCACGTAGAAGGTGCCGTCTCTCTTCGTGTAGATCTCGTAGTCCTCTCGCATCGTTGGCTTCGGGTGGTCGTACTCGCTGACGGCGACCGCGGCCTCCAGCTCTTGCGCCTTGACGAGCAATGCCTCGTACTCCGCGGGGGAAGCATTGCCGTAGGCTCCCTCCGCCTCCTTGCGCGCGAGACGGGCCGCCTCCTGCTGGTTACGGAAGCAGCGAGGACACCACCTCCAGGCGTCCGTGCTCACGACCGTCTCCGGCCGGCGAAGGCGCTGGCGAGGACGCAGGAGATCGCCATGACGTTGGCACCGAGGGCGACGTAGCCGATGAGGTTCGCCATCACTCGTCGTCCGCGCGCCATATCTTCACCCGCCCCCGGCCGTCGAGCTGTAGGCCGGGAACGCCGCAGGAATCGTGGAGGCGCAGCTTTCCTTCCGGCGTGAGGTGAGCGATGTAGCCGCCGTCGATCACTTGGCCGTGCTCGTCGACGGCGACGAGTGCGCCGCTTTCGTTGTAGGGCGCGACGCGAAGGGTCACCACCGGCTCGGTTGAGAAGGGCTCACCGTAGATCCTGTACTGCGTCATCTCACACCTCCTTGACGGTCAACGTCGCCGCCCCGCCGTAGCGCAGGGACCGACGACGCACCACCTCCGGCGGCGTCCTGCGCCAGCCGGCGGCAGCGATCCTGCCGATGGCCCACTCCGCATCCTCGCGGGGGGCGTTGGGGTTCAAGCCGCGCCGAGCGAGCTGCCGGCCCTGGCGCAGCGTGCATATTCCCTCGCGGGCGCGGGCGGCGAGCGCTTCAAAGGCCGCCTGCGCCTGCTCGAAGGACAACAGCTCCGGCCGTTCGATGCCCCAGCGGCGCAGCCCCTCGGCCTGAGCCCAGGTGGCGTTGCGCTCGCCGGCGACGCGCTCCGGCACGTCGATCCCGAACATCGCGAGCTCCGGGTCGATCGCCTCGAGCTTTACCTCCCGGGCCGCGACCGACTCCCGCTCCAGGAGGCCGAGCGTGTCAACGTCCAGCTCTTCCTCCGCAGACCGCTCCAGGAGCGCGCCCTCGGCTTCTCGCGGCGCAAGGGACGCAAGGTCCAGGTCGCGCTCTGAGAGAGCGTCTGACGGCGTGACGAGGGCATGCTGGCCCACGATGCCGACGAGGTCGATCACCCTCCCGAACTCCTTGCCGGGGAAGAGACGGGTGACGCGCCCCACCATCTGGGAGTAGAGGGCCCGCGACATCGTGGGCCGGGCGATCACCACGTTGGCGAGGTCGGGGATGTCGAGGCCGTATGTGTAGAGCAGGCAGTTGCAGAGCACCCGGATCTTGCCGGCGCGGTAGCGATCCATCACGGCGCGGCGTTCCCCCTTCGGCGCCGAGCCGTCGAGGGCGGCGGCGTCCTCGCTGAGTAGCTCCGCCAGGCGGTGGGCGTGCTCGACCGAGACGCAGAAGGCGAGGGTCTTGCCGTCGAACTGGAGGACGGCCGCCGCGGTGCGGGTCAAGACCTCCTCGCGCAGCGCCTCACGCTCGACCTCCGGGTCACAGCGCCCGTCGGCCCGTAAATCGCTCCGCCGCACCGCCCCCTCGTCGAACTGCGCGGTGAGCACCCGCTGGAAGGTGAGCGGCGAGAGGAAGCCGTCGGCGATCGCGTCCGGCAGCTCGTAGACGTGGGCCACCGAGGCGTAGAGGCTCGGTACCAGCGGACGACCGTCGAGGCGGTCGGGCGTGGCCGTGAAGCCCACCCGGCGCGCCCCGGGGAAGTGCTGGAAGATCGAGAGCCACGACGGCGTCGCCGAGAGGTGCGCTTCGTCGGCAATGAGGAGGCTCACCTCCCTCTCGGTGAAGACGGCGAGCCGCTCGCTGTGGAGCGACTGCGGCGAGGCGATCACCCAGGGCGTGCCGCTCGGCGCCCGGCTCTCGGCCGCTTCGATGCCCACGTCGATCGAGCGCAGCGGCAGGGCGCGAAGCAGCGTCCTCCGCGCCTGCTCGATCAGCTCGTCCCGCGGCTCGAGCACCATCACCCGACCGCCGGCGCTCCGCCGGTGCATCTCACCGGCGAAGGCCATCGTCACCGTCTTGCCGGTCCCGGTAGCGTGAACCACGAGAGTTGAGTCGTGCTCGCGCAGGTTCCGGGCTACGGCCAGGCAGGCGTCACGCTGGTACGGACGAAGTCGCACCTACTCCTCCTTCTTCGCCCAGCCGAGCACCTTCTCGTAGAGCCCCTCGGGGACGTCGTCGAGCGTGTTCCAGCTCGGGCTCTGGGTGTGGATCTTCGACAGCAGCCAGTCCATCCCGGCGCCGCCGGGCGCGGTGGCCGCCTTCATGATGGCGAGCTGCTGCTCGGCGGTGAGACGGGGCGCGTTGGTGGGCGGGAAGTCCTCCGCGGGCTCTTCCTTCTCGGCGGCCTTCGCCGCCTCTCGGGAAGCCACGACGATCGCCTTGATCTTGTCGACGGCCGAGGGCTCGAACATGAGCCGCTCACCGCTGCCGTCCGGCCGCGGGACCATGTGCGAGGGCAGGCTGTCGCCGTGCTCGCGGTAGATCCCGGCCAGCTCCTCGACGGGAATCCCCACCCGCTTGGCGATCTCGGCCCCGGTCAGTAGCTCCGCGGCCGGGTCCTTCGGGGTGGCCTGCGGCGCCGGCGGCGGCGTCTCGGGCTTGGCGGCGGGCTCCGGGGTGGCGTCGCCGCCGAGGACGAGCTGCGACAGCTCGACCCCGCAGTGCTCGTGGACACGGCACTGCGGGCCGGCGTCGTAGTAGCTCTCGCCGGGAACGATCTCCTCCTTGCAGGCTTCGCAGGTGACGGCGGCCTTCGAGCGGCTCGTCCGGGTGCGCAGCGGGAAGGTGACGATGTTGCGCACCTCGCCGCTCACCTTGACGTAGCCGTGCTCGTCGAGGCCGCCCACCGGAGCGTCGCCGGGGGCGTTGACGGCGAGGGTCCGCTCGCTATCGCTCATCCCCTGCTTGATGATCTCGACCTCGCCCCCCTCGTCCTCGGTCGGGGGCGCCTCCTGCTTGGCCGGCTCACGGCTCTCTCGCAGCTCCTCACGGCGCTGCGCCAGCTTCTCGGCCCGCGGGTCGGGCTCGGCCGGGGTCGGCGTCACGTCGATAACCTCGGCGTCGCCCATCGACTGCTCGATGTCGTCGTCGATGCCGGCCTCGGTGGCGGTGAGGACGCGGATCTCGCCCCCCTGGGTGACCTCGGCCCGGCCGCCGGACTCGTAAGCCGCGTCGACCTGGAGCGCCATGCGGACCCGCTTCGGCAGCCAGCGCTCGAGCTTGTGGAGTACCGTCTTCTCGGCCATGCGGTCGAACTCCTCGATCCACGGCGTGTCGGTCTTCTTCTCGGCGACCGCCTTCTTGTAGGCGTCGCTGTAGCGGTCGCGGTGCGCCTCGACCTCCTCCTTCGTCATGACCTCGAAGACGGGGTCGCCGTCCACCTCGGCGTAGGCGTAGTAGGCCACGGGCTCGCCCGTGGGCGGCCAGGTCGGGATGTGCTTCAAGTCGGGGTGGGCGCCACGCTGGAAGTTGAACACGTCCCCCTTGCGCACCGTCGCCGCGGTCAGGCGGCGGACGGAACCGGAGGCGCGGGCCAGCTCGATCAGCCCCCGATACTCGATCTGGAGCACGGCGGCGTTGCCGCGCGGGATGATGACCGCCTCGTGGAGCGGGGTGTTGGGCTCGAGGCCCAGGGCGGCGCAGTTGAGCAAGGCCATCATGAAGCTGCCGCGGTCGCCGGCGAGGAGCTTCGGCGAGGCCATGGCGGCGTTGACGGCGAGACGGGCGAAGCGGTTCCACTCCATGCCCTCCGGCAGGAGGACGGAGAGGGCCGGCTTCTCGTCGGCGAGCTGGGCCTCCAGGGTGCGGCGGCGGGAGTCGGTGGGGGCGAGGGCTGTCATTCGGGGTGGTCCTCCTGTTGTGCGTCGTAGTACTCGTGGGCGGCGCGCATCAAGGCTGCGCAGAGAGCCGGCGTCACGCGCTGCATTTCGATCAGGACGGCGGTGCGGGCTGGGATGTTGTCGGCGTCGGCGAGCTTCAAGAGCAGCTCCTCGGCCATGGTCACCTTGCGAGGCTTCGGAGCCTCCGGTTCGCCCCGCGTCTCCAGGTCGTCGAGGAAGACGAGAGCGCGGTTGACCCCCCGGGCGGCGACAGGGATGCCCCGGAGCGGCGTCCCCATGAGCCGGCGGACCTCGGCCTCGAGGCCCTCGTAGGCATCGAGCCGCGCGATGGCGTCGAGGATGTGCTGATTCGGCCCGGAAACGTAGTGCTCGCGACGAAGGTCCTTGTCGAGCTCCTTCAACCGATCGATCAACTCCTGGGTGACGCTCACTTTTTCACCTCCATGAGGTACTGCACATGCCCCTCCTTGACCGTCTGCGTCCGCTCGGGGCGGTCGAAGCTGACGATCAGGAAGCGGGGCGGGTTGGGGTCGGCCTCGGTGGCCGCGATCGTCGCGTCCTCGAGCCCGGCCTCGGCCATGGCGAATTCGATCTCGGCGCGGTGACGGGCGGCGATGCGGTAGGCGGCGTCGCTGATCCCCTTCTGCCGCTTCATCTCGCGGTAGTGATCCATCATCGAGGACGGCAAGACCCCCTGACGGCGGGACTCCTTGCCGGCGGCGGGGTAGAGCAGGCGGATCGTCGCGAGGGTCGAGCGGAGGTGGTCGACGGCCGGCGGGGTGTCACTCTTCACACACTCCCAGAAGTACTCGGACCAGTCGAAGATCTCGCCCTGGAGGTCGCGGTCCTCCTCGACCTCGTGGACCCGGAAGTCGTCGTCGCTGTAGCCGTTGCCGACGAGGACGGCGACCCGGGCGGTCGTCCATGCCCCCCGCGAGGCGAGCATCGTGGCCTGGGTCTGAATCATCGCGTAGAGGTCGGGGCCGTGGTCCCACTTCCACTCGGCGATCCTGTCGCAGGTTTTCCCCTCGCAGAAGGGCCAGAGGTCGCCGCGACCGCACTCGATCTCGTCGCCGGGCTTCACGCCCACCGTCAGCCAGTCGGCGCGGGGGCGGATGAAGTCTGGGGTGGTGAAGATCGGACCCTCACCTTCGAGGCGGAAGCGTGTCCCCGGGGGCGCCTGGCGGTACTCCTCGCCGCTGTCGTTGAGCCCGGTGGCGATGTTCAAATGCTTGACAAGAACGGCCTCGAGCGCGTTCCCGTAGTCCGAGAGGATCGGCGGGAAGCTGACCTCCTCCTTGCCCGTCTTCTGAGCCCAGAGGGTCAGCTCGCCGACTTGCTCCGTGAACACGCGGGCGACGTCCGAGGCGCCGATGCCACGCTGGCGGGATGCGAGCCATTCCTCTTCGCTGACGATGGTGACTGCGGCTTGTGTCATGGGTTGGATTCCTTTCTCAGCGACCCTACATCGCGGCCTGTCACGTTGTCAAGCGCGGCGCGACGGGGTGGCGGAAGTTGCGGCCCATTACCCTGGTGGTGTATCCTGTCGCGTATGGCGCAACAGGAACCCAAGTCTGAGACCTGCGACAGCCCCGCGGCGCGGCTCGCCCGTGATGCCATGGAGGCGGTTGCCCCCGGCGAGGCGCCGGCGCGGCAGGCCGACGCGCTCGCCGCGAGGCTGGGCGTCCTCCGTCAGACGGTGTGGAACTGGCGCTCCGGGCGTTACAAGCCCTCGAACGCGCTACTCGTCGAGCTCGCCGGCCTGGTGGGCGACACCTCGCGGGTGGTGGACGTGCTCGCGGGCTGAGCTACTCCCCGACCGCGTTTCGCAGCGCTTCGCAGTCGGGGCAATTGGTGAGCGGGTACCCGTGGCCGTCGCGGTCGTGTAGGTGGCGCAGGAAGGCGGCGAGGTCGTCGGGGCTGATGGACTCTTCGGCTAGCTCGCGCTCCTCGGTTAGATCCTCTTCCAGCTCGCTGACACGCTCCCAGAGATTGCGGGCGAAGTTGTCCGTGACGATCCCCCCGCAGTGAGAGCAGACCATCTGTGCCAGCCCCTCAGCGTCGCCGAAGATGGGCGTCAGGCTGTCTTGAGGAAAGCCGCGGACGCCGGCCTCGTCACGCCGTAGCGCGCACTCGAGGCACAACGTCGCCTCGGTCTCAGGGTGGAGCCACCCCACTACGTCGTGGGCGTTCATGAGCTGGCCTCCTTCCTCGCGGACGTGAAGCTGCCGAGCACCCGCTCGGTCTCCTCCCACGTCTCGATCAACACGGTCACCGGGGCTTCAACGAGGCGGTTGCCGAGCATGAAGCGGCGCCAGATGCGCCAACCGGCGATCTCGGAGCCGCCCCCCAGGCGGTTGCGGTAGACGGTATGGGGCTCGTACTCTTTGAGCCCCTCGACGGGTCGGGTTAGGGCGAGGGTGTCGGTGTAGTGGCAGCGGCGATCAGTCGTCATCGTCGTCCTCCTCCAGCGCGTCGCTCAGCTCGTCCTCGATGCCGTTGGCCCACAGCTCGACGGCCATCGAAACGAAGTGACAGGCGAGCGAGGCCCAGGACGAGCAGTTCTCGGGGAGCTCGATATCCATCCCGCTATCCTCGATGGCGGAAAAGATCTCGTCGCCGTGCTCCGTCATGGTCTCGAGCGCCTGGTGGTACGTCACCGCCGGCATGTAGGCGCCGGAGCTGCAACCGCCTTGCACGATGGCGGCGACGTCGGCGGGGGTGATGTCCTGTTCGATCCACTCCGGGACCTCGAAGGCATCCCCGTCCTCGTTCGCGTAGCTGGTGATTGGCTGGTCAAACTCCCAAAGGTCTGCCATGGGGTACTCCCTTTCGTTATCGGTTCGCCGGCCTGGCGCCCGTCGTCGCCCATCACCGCGTCGGGTGGTGGGCGGCGGCTGGAGTCAGTAATCCCGACCGCTGTAGGCCGGTTCGATGGGGCAGGACCGGAGCCAGTCCTCGATTTCGTGCTGGCAGGTGGCGGCGCCGCACCACGACTCGCCCTGAATGGTCAGCGAGGCGGGACGCTTGCAAATGGTGCATTGAGGCTTCTCGGCGCGGATGGCGGCGGTCATCGGCTGGCCTCCAGCACCCGGCGTACGTCACGCAACTGCTGGCGAACCTCGGTGGCGGCGGCAGCCCAGGCGGCGGCCTTGGCGGCGTCCCTGGCGGCGGCCTTGGCGCCCCCGACGGCGGTCCAGGCGGCGTCCCAGGCGGCCCAGGCGGCGGCCCCGGCGGCGTCCCAGGCGGCGGCCCGCTCGCCCACCGTAGCGTCCCCGGCCGCGAACCTCCGCGACACCGCCACCGCCGCCCAGCTGCGCGGGTCCGGCTCGCGGCCAGCGCGACG
>Ga0055480_10000915_pt1 | contig 11457 bp, 8 predicted proteins | sample Muzzi_PWB_D2_FD_57935 | JGI IMG/M metagenome (GOLD analysis project Ga0055480, IMG submission 57935) | Wetland microbial communities from San Francisco Bay, California, USA, that impact long-term carbon sequestration - Muzzi_PWB_D2 | ecosystem: Environmental > Aquatic > Marine > Wetlands ... | reverse complement strand
GGTGAACCTCCCGGCATAGCCGGGAGAACCACCTGCCCTACAGGAAGCCCGCCGAAAGTGACACGGACCCGGTCCGCCCTCTGTGCCCGTATTCTGCTTGACCGGGTCAGCCCGTTGACCACAATCGGCGTGTGAACGCGCATCGTTTTCGCGACACCGCCGGCCTATTCGGTCTTGGGCTGTTCGAAAGTCGTGACGACGCGAAACGCAGTTCAATTTCTGAGGAGCAGGATGATGTTGACCCCAATCAGAACTCGATCCCCGGCCGGCTGCTTCGGGGCGTTGTGCTTGCTGGCCATTGCGTCAGCCGCGAACGTGCGAGGCGAGGAATCCGTCATCGTGTCGGCCACGGGAGAGGGCTACACCGAAGAGGAAGCCTGCCGCGATGCGATCCGCAAGGCCGTCGAACGCGGCGGCAAAGTGGAGTTTGACAATCGAAGCCAGGGGGAAAACTACGAGCTTTTCCGCGACACGCTGTATGCTCAATCCGATACCCTGGTCACCGACTACGACACGATCCGTACGGGTAACACCGCAGGCGGCAAGAAGTACTGCGAGGTCAGGGCAACAGTAAGCAAGACCATCATCGCTTCGAGGTGGGGCAACCTGCAGACGACGCTCGCTCAGATCGGGCGACCGGGTGTGGCCGTCTTCATCCTGGAGCGAATCGACGGCGTCAAACAAGACAGCAGTATTCTCGAATCCAATATCGAGAGCCGTCTGCTGGCCAGGGGATTCAAGGTCTATGCCGGGGAACAGCTTCGAGCGATCTCCGAGAAGGAGTCTGCGGACGCCCAGGCCGAATCCAACATCGCCAAACTCAACGCCATCGCCAAGGACTTCGGCACACAGATCTTCATTACCGGCACGGCGCAGGCCAACGCTGCCGGCGTCAAGGATCTGTATGGTCAGGAAGTGGCGATGTACAACGGCGACGCCATGGTCAAGATGTACTACACCGACACCGGCGAGCTTCTCGCCAGCGAGTCCGTGTCAAACTGGCGCGGCGGCGCTCGCGGTATGTTCGAGCACTCGCCGCAGGCGGGAAAAAAGGCGCTGGAAAACGCCGCGGTGGAACTCGTCGATCGTGTGTACGATCATGTGATGCGGCAGTGGTCGTCTGGAATCAGCGGCGGCGGCGAAATCGAACTGCAGATCGAGGGCATGCGTATCGCTGACGCGTTGCGGCTAAAGCGGAAGATCAGGGACATTGACACGTACCGGATCACGCGCGTGGACGGCCCCAGCGCGACCAAGGGCGTGACAACCTTCCGGATCCAGGCGAGAATGTCGGCTGAGGATCTGGCTTCGTACCTCGTGGAGGGCGACTGGGCGCGTATCATTGAGGTCGTGGATTTAAAGCCTAACCGTATTCAGGCCAAGAAGATCGCTCCTTAGGTACGAAAAGTGCTGGTAAGGCAGTCATAGCGACTTGGCAGCACACGAAAAGAAGTTCTACCACTAAGGCACAAAGACACGAAGGGGGCCTAGCCTTCGAGGTCGAGACTAACTTGGCAGACCTTGCATGACTGCGGGTGCGATAAGAAAAGAGGTCTTTTCTTTGTGACTTGGTGCCTTTGTGGTAAAAACCTGTTTTAAGGACGACAGAAACGATGCCCAAGGAAATCCACGGACAACTACGTGTTGACGGCCAGCGTTTTGCGATCGTCGTCAGCCGCTTCAATGAGTTCATTACGAACAAACTGCTATCCGGCGCCGTCGACGCCCTCGTACGGCATGGCTGCAAGGAAGACGACATCACCGTGGTCCATGTCCCCGGCTCGTTCGAGCTTCCTTTCATGGCGAAAAAGATGGCGACGAATGAGTCATTCGATGGCGTCCTCTGCCTGGGCTGCATTATTCGCGGGCAGACACCCCATTTCGAGTATGTCGCGTCCGAGGCGACAAAGGGAATCGCGCAGGTCGGTCTAGACACCGGCGTACCCGTTGCCTTTGGCGTCATCACCGCCGATACGATAGAGCAGGCGGTCGAGCGTGCGGGAAGCAAGGCCGGCAACAAGGGTGCCGATGCAGCCATGAGCGCCATAGAGATGGCTAATCTGGCGGCACAATTGAAACCGTAGCTTCCCCGCCCATGCCATCCCGCCGCCGCCAATCCCGAATCCTCGCCATGCAGACGCTCTGTCAGTGGGAGGTGCAGAGGGACGAATCCAGTACGGCGCTGGAACAGTTTATGGTGGCATCCGACAGTCCGGATCGAGCCAGACCGTACGCCAGAGAAATCGTCACGAACTTCTGGCAGCACGTGGAACTTGTAGACGAGCAAATCGGAAACGCGGCGGAGCGGTGGTCGTTTGACCGAATATCCTCTGTCGAACGCAACGTCATGCGCGTGGCCGTCACTGAGTTGACGTGCCTCGATGTTCCGCCGAAAGTCGTACTGGACGAAGCCATCGAAATCGTGCGGGAATACGGCGGGCAGGACTCGCCGCGCTTCGTCAACGGAGTCCTGGATCGAATTGTTCAGACGCTGCCAAAGAGGGAGAGAGGCGAGGATTGATGGGGCTTTTCGATCGGTTCAAAAAGGGGTTGTCCCGTACACGCGAGCGGATCGCCAGCGGCTTCCGCGCCGTCTTGCGTGTGGGGCAGAAGATCGATGCGGCCACGCTTGATCGGCTTGAGGAAACGATGCTGGCCGCCGACTTCGGGCCGACGACGACGGCTAAGCTGATCGACGACTTGCGCAACGCCTGGAAGGGGGGTGAGATTTCCGAGGAGCAGGAGATCAAGGCGTACTTGCGGCAGCACATTGTCGATTTGTGGCCCGAATCCGACCGCGACATTCACTTTGCCGAGTCCGGTCCGACGGTCATTCTCGTCACCGGAATCAACGGTTCGGGGAAGACGACCAGCGTGGCCAAGCTCGGGCAGTATTTTTCGTCGCAGGGGAAGAAAGTCATCCTTGGCGCCTGTGATACGTTTCGCGCCGCGGCTGTCGCGCAATTGTCTATCTGGTCCGAACGAGTGGGCGTGCAGATCGTCAAACACGACCAGGGCGCCGATCCCGGTGCTGTTGCCTATGATGCGTGTGAGGCCGCGGTCGCGCGCCACGCGGACATTTTGCTCGTCGACACCGCGGGACGGTTGCACACACAGGACAACCTGATGCGAGAGTTGGGCAAGATTCAAAAAGTGGTTGAGCGGAAGATCCCCGGCGCGCCGCATGAAGTGCTGCTGGTGCTCGATGCCACGGTGGGTCAGAACGCGGTGAACCAGGCCAGACAGTTCTCAGAGCATGTTTCGGTGACCGGCATCTTCCTGGCGAAACTGGACGGCAGTGCCAAGGGCGGGATCGTGGCCGGCATTCGCGATCTACTGAACATCCCTGTCAAGTTCGTCGGGCTTGGCGAGACGCCGCAGGATATCGAGCCTTTCGATCCGGCCGTTTTCATCACGGCGATGTTCGCTGAATGACAAACGGCATTCGAAATCTCTGTTCTACGAACCTCACTCCCGAATCCACTTGACCAAAACGGCAAAGTCGGGCACAACTCAACGCGCTGGCTCAGGAGCATGCCAATAGGAATCGACTCATGCCGTTCGAGGACGAAGATCGCGAGAAGTTGGCGAACGACATGCTGCACGACCGCCGGATCAACAAACCGCTGTATTGCGCGCATTGCGGATATAATCTGAAGACGCTGCCCAAGAGCTACCATTGCCCCGAATGCGGCTCGTCCTACACGGCGCGTTCGCCGGCGTGGAAGGGCATCTATACGCAGCACGAAAACCGGCCACCGGTCCTGGAGTTTCTGGGACTGATCCTTGTGGGCTTGCCGACTGTCTTCCTGGTTCTGAACGCAGTCGCATCGCCCACCTCGGGCCTGGTGGCGACAGCCATTGCATTCGTGGTTGTGACGCTGCTACTTGTCGGCGCTGTCTGGCTTCGCACAACGCGATTTATTCGTGCGCAGCAAGTGGCACGGCGCATTGCCGACCAGGAGGAGCACCACTGAGCGCAAGCGCCAAGGCGTCGGGTGCCGCATCCATTGCGCAGCAATGGGTGGGGGACGGCGGAGTATACGATTAACATACCGTCCCCCACCTTTCGCTGGGGCGAAGGATGGGGCACCCGACATCCCACATGCCGTGTATCTTCGTTGACCCGGTCGTCGTTCCGTGATACGACGACAGCATCATGGCGGTGCGATTTGTCATCGGGCGCGCGGGAACCGGCAAGACGTTTCATTGCGTCGAGGCGGTACGCAACGGCCTGCGTGAGGACCCCATTCACGGCGCGCAGCTCATCCTGCTGGTGCCCGAGCAGGCCGCCCTGCAAATGGAACGGGCGATCCTCGAGCCTGATGACATTCCTGCTGCGCACCGTGCGGCCGCGCTTTCATTTCGGCGACTGGCGTTCAAGGTGCTCGAGACGGCCGGTTCACCGGTAAGGACGGCGATTTCCGAACCCGCCCGGGCGATGGTGCTACGCTATCTCCTTCACCGACATGCGGGCGATCTACACTACTACCGGCGCGCCGCGCGTTTCGGCGGATTTATCGATGGGCTCAGTGCCGTCATCGCCGAGTTAATCCAGGAAGGCGTGACACCGGATTCGATGGACCATGTCATATCGCCTGGCGCTGCAAGGTCATCCCAAGCGGCGAAACTTCATGATGTGCAGTTGATCTACGCCGCCTATCTCGATTATCTCGGCGAAGACCGCGCCGATCCAACACAGACCCTGGAAATTGCGCGGAAACATCTGGATCGGTGTGCCTGGCTGCGCGGTGCGCGATTGTGGGTCGACGGTTTTGCGTCGTTGAGTGGGTTGGAAACAGACGTACTCGTCGAACTCGCCCGCATCTGCCACTCCGTTGACATTACGCTGATGATGAACCCGGATGACGCGGGCGACGGCCAGTTGGATGCTCTTTTGGATCGATCGCGGATGTTCCGGAGATCGGCCCGCACCTTTCACGATCTGGCGCGTCACATGAGTGACGCCGGCATCACTGTTGATCCGCCGCTGTATCTCGATCCTCCGACGCCGCCGCGGTTCGCGCGCCGTCCATCGCTGGCGGTCCTGGAGAAGTCTCTATTCGCGACGGACGGCTTCGCAGGGAAAGCGACAAAGCCCGATTCCTCTATCGAGATTGCCGAGCTGCCCACTCGGCGTCTCGAAGTTCAATACGCGGTGGCGAAAGTGTGTGAATGGACGCAGCGTGTTGAATCACCACTTCGCTATCGGGATATCGCCATCATCGTGCGCGATCTCGAACCCTACCACGATCTGGTGAGCGCGACCCTCGACGCCGTCGGCATTCCTTTCTTTATCGATCGACGGCGACCGATCGCACATCACCCCCTGGTCGAGTTGCTGCGCATCGTCGTGGCGATGGCCGCCGACGACCTGTCACTCGAGTCGGTTCGACTCGGCCTGAAGACCGGACTGCTGCCGATCGACACGAACGACGCGGATGAACTGGAAAACTATCTCCTCGCGCACAGCATATCGGGATCGAAACAATGGATGAGCACCGACTGGACCATGCGGACGCAGGCTCGGCTCTTGGGCGATAAGGGAGAACCCGCGCCGGCGGAACAAAAGGCGTTGAATCGGATCAACACGTCGCGCAAGGCGTTTCTCGATGGGACCCGTGCCTGGCTACAGCTCGCGCAGGCTACGACGACCACGAATGGACCGGAATGGGCGGAGGCCATTCGGGATCTGCTCAGTCATCTCGGGATTGCGGCATCCCTCGACCGATGGGCGAACGAGGCGGCTTTGGACGGCGATGTCGATCAGGCCGAGGAGCACCGGCAGGTCTATACCGACGTGCTCGAGTTCCTGGATGACCTGTCGGTTTCGTTTACCGACCTGTCGCTCTCCGTGGTCGAATTGGGTCGAGTCCTGGAAGCGGGGCTGGACGGATTGACGCTCGGACTCGCGCCGCCCATGGTCGATCAGGTGCTGGTGGGATCGATCGAACGCAGCCGCCATCCCGACATCAAGGCTGCCGTGATTCTGGGGTTCAATGACGGCGTCTTTCCCAAGCCATTAGGCGAGGATGCCATTCTCAATGACGAGGACCGGCAATGTCTTATCGACGCCGGCGTGCGGGTCGGCGTTCCCTCTACCGATCGTGTACTGGAGGAAGGTGTTTTCGCCTATATCGCACTGACGCGAGCATGCGAGAATTGTGTCATTACCTATGCGGCGGCCGACAATGATGGCAAGGCGCTCCGCTGTTCGCCTTTTCTCAGCGAAGTGCGTCGCATCTTACCTGACCTGGAATTAACGCAACCGGCCGACCCGTGCCGAACACGTGAGACGTGGGAGATACTCACGCCGCGTGATCTGGCCACGCGAATCGCTATGGAATTCCGGAATCGTCCTTCCATTCAGCAGGATGACGTGCCGCGCCGCGTGCTGTGGAACGGTCTATATGCCGGTGCCCGCGCCGACCGAACGCGTGACGCGGAGTTTCGATCTGCGTTTTCCGGCCTGGAGCCGGGACGGTCCATACGATTGACGTCGGATTCCGTCGAGCGCCTCCACCGCGGACCGCTACATACCAGTGTCTCCCAGCTCGAGACGTTCGCCGCGTGCCCGTTTCAGCACTTCGCCAAACATATCCTTCGGCTGCGGGAACGGGCGAACGGCTCGCTCGAAGCGGTCGACGTCGGCGCGCTCCATCATGCCGTCCTCGAGGATGTGATCACCACGCTGGCGGACGGACGGCGCGCGTTGGGAGACGCGTCCGAAGATGAACTTCTGGACTCGCTTGATACCAGTTGCCGACGCGTGGCCGCCGGCTTGCCGGCATCCGGGTTGACCTCGGACGCGCGTCACGCATACGTGCTGCGCCGAACGGCCTCACAGCTTGCCCGGGTGTTAGGGCATCAAAGGCGAATCGCGCAGGCCGGCAGGGCCCGTGTGAGCGGTGCCGAAATTCCATTTGGATTCGACAAGGAAAACAGCCTGCCGGCGTTGCCCGTGACGACGCCGAACGGCAGGCATGTGCAACTGCGCGGCTTCATCGACCGGGTGGATCTGGCCGAATTGGGCGATGAGCTGCTCGGTATCGTTATCGATTACAAGCGAACGCGCGACAAGCATCTCAACATGGCGAACGTCTTCCATGGACTGTCCCTGCAATTGGTGGCCTATCTACTGGCACTGGCCGAGTGCGGCGAGACCCTTGCGGGTCGACCGATCCGCCCGCTGGCAGCTCTTTATGTCAGCCTTGCGTCACGGTACAGGGTGGTCGATCATCCGGGGGATTCCGGCTCCGCACGAGAGGAGCAACTTGAAGGCACTTTTCGCCCGCGCGGCATCATCGAAGCGGAGGGCTTTGCCGCACTGGATCCGCATGTCTCCGGTGGATGGTCTGATTCGTACTCGGTGTACATCAAGAAGGACGGCACACTCGGCAACGTGAACGCCGGGGACGGCGTGGACCGCGACACGATGCAATCCGTCATGGCGCATACCCGGTGGAAGCTCGGCCAACTTGCGGACGGGATTCTCGACGGTTGCGTCGAGGTGCGACCTTACCGGCTGGGTACGCTGTCGCCGTGCAGTTGGTGTCCGATGACATCCGTTTGCCGCTTCGAAATGGGGCTGTGCGATGTGCGGTTCTACGCTTCATTGTCCCGATCAGACGTCTTCGATGCCATCGCCGCCGGTCGTGATTCAGCGACCTGAATCGTATTTTCCCGTCATTGGTTGGGTGGCACGGTCTGGCGCAGGCGGGCCGTGGGGTTTCCGGGGCATCCATGGCCAACCTATCGCTTGACCATGCCACCCGGGAACCGTGGCACGTACTTTAGTACGCTGACTCTGTGGACGAAGTGGGGAGAGTGAGCCGTGGGATTTCTCGGGAATCGGATCACGGCCATCGCACGATACGCCTCGGAGGTGGTGCGCCATGGCATGCCTGAAACCACCGAACCACTCGATCGCGAAGTCATTTTCTTGCTGTGCGGCGTCGGTCGTACACACTTCGCGGCTACCATCGTGCGGCACGTCTTGCGAGAACGGAACACCCCGATCGGTACCGTACTTTTTGACTGGCAGTTCGGCATACCCGGCGAAGTGTGGACCGACCTGATGTGGTATCGCCGCAACCGCGTGATGGGCGGCACGCTGGCGCGCCGCGTCGTCGCCTTTCGGCGGCAATACCCGGAATCACGGATTCATGTCTTCGCCCACAGCGGCGGCTGTGGTGTGGGCGTCTTCGCCCTCGAGTCACTTCACGGGCGGCAACTCGTCGATACGTTGGTGCTATCGGCCCCGGCGATCAAACCCACCTATAACTTCGCACCGGCATTGCGCACCGTGCAGCGAGCCTACGCTCTCGTGAGCCGGCGCGATCGGTTTGTGCTCGGTGCGGGCACACGTATCTTCGGGACCACCGATCGAGCATTTGCGCAGTCTGGGGGACGCCTCGGCTTTCGCATTCCACCCAATCTGACACCAGAAGAAGTGAATCGATATTCGCGCCTGAAAGAGATTCACTGGTCGCCCTCATTCCAGCCAGATGGCCATTACGGCGGTCACACCGGCTGGTGCAACACGAAATGGCTGTCAAAACACTTCTTGCCGATCCTACGCGGAGAGCCCAATCTGCCGACGCAAGAAGTCAGGCCCGTCCAAGCCGCCTTGCGCGCCTCAGAATAGCTCCAGGAATCGGCTTATCAGCGCCGATACACGTCCTAAGGCAGACTACGGTCGAGCGGTAATGCTGCGCGCCGACAGCGATGTGCGCCAGGAATGGCTGACGTCGGCACGCGCCACGCGACGACCCCCCACGAAGTTTGAGGTATGTAATGTCCGACGACCGCGAATCCACGCGCTCTCAATCGTTTCTGATGCCGCTGTGCATGCTCGTGCTCACGGTCTTTCTTTGGCCGGCACTGGTGACGTTCAGCCCCGGCGATTGGCCAAGCCCCAACCAATACCCGCATCCATCGCCTTCCGGCAACGCATGCGGCATCGTGGGTGCCTGGTTTGCGTACCACCTGCATCATCTTCTTGGCGACGGGGCTTATCCACTGCTACTGTTTGCCTCGTTGGTCGCGTTTTTTCGTGTGATTCGCGGAGAGGTAGGCCACTTCTGGGAGCGCGCGTTCGGCATCACCCTGGTGGTGCTGTGTACGTCGGCGTCGGTACACCTGATCGCGGGGCCATCGTTAAAAGCACTCCCGGTCGGACCGGGCGGCCTCGTCGGCTTTTCGGTGGGCGAGATTCTCACGACCAACCTCTCACGCGTCGGGACGTGGATCGTCCTGACCGCCAGTCTGTTTGTAGGCCTGATCTTTGCCACGGAAGGGTGGGTGCTCAAGCTCCCCGGCGCCATCAAACGCGCGGGTCAAATGTCCGGTCGCGCCGTGACGATCGTCCGGCATCGCGCCGGTGCCGTTCTCACTGCGCCGGCGCCCGCCATCGACGAGATCCCTGACGATCGCGGCGATGCGATCGTCAAAGTCAAGCGTGCGCGAGAATCCAAGAAAGAGAAACGCCGGAAAGAAGAGGAAGAAGCCACACTATTTGACGACGACAGAGAAGATGTGCAGCCGGGGCAGACGGTCGCCGCCACCGATATCGAGGAAGAAAACCAAGGGCAAAATCCGGAGGCGCCCGTCGAAGAGGGCACGGTCGATTCTTCCGCGGTAAGCCGGGCCAAAAGAGCGATGCGCGCCGCGGCGCTGAAAGTCAACTTTCCTTCGCCGCAACGCACCGCCCGTGCGGAACCCTACCCCAAACAGATCGAAAACTGGGTCCTGCCTTCCGTGGAATTGCTCGGCGCGCCTGAATACGGCTTCACGCAGCAGCAGGAGACTTTCGTACGCGAGCAAGCCAAGGTCCTCGAACGCACGTTGGAGGAGTTTCGCCTCGACGCGCAGGTTGTCGAGATCGACACCGGTCCCGTGATCACCATGTTCGAGTTGCGTCTCGGCGCCGGCGTCAAGGTGTCACAGATTGCCACGCTCTCCAATGACATCGCCCGGGCACTGAAGGCACACGCCATTCGCGTGGTGGCGCCGATTTCCGGCAAGAACACGGTGGGCATTGAAGTACCCAACTCGACAAAGGAAACCGTGCGTCTGCGCGAGCTGATGGCCATGGCGGGAAAAAAGGCCGCCGGAATGGGCTTGCCGCTGTTCATCGGAAAGGACGCCGGCGGCGCCGCCTTGGTCGGCGATTTGACCAAAATGCCGCACCTTCTGATTGCCGGTACCACCGGGTCGGGAAAGAGCGTTTGCCTGAACTCCATCATCCTCAGCCTGCTGATGACCAAGCGTCCGGATCACGTGAAGATGATCCTCGTCGATCCCAAGATGGTCGAGTTGAGTCAGTTCAAGGATGTGCCGCACCTGATGAGCCCGATCGTCACCGACATGGCACGCGCCGAAAAGATTCTGGAATGGGCGGTCACGAAGATGGAGGAGCGCTACGAGATTCTGGCCGAAGCACGCGTGAAGAACATCGCCGGCTACAATGCGCTCGGCGCGGAGACTATCTACGAACGCCTCGCGCCAAGCTCCGAAGAAGAGAAAGCGCGCATCACCGTCCACCTTCCCTACATCGTGATCGTGATCGATGAACTGGCGGACTTGATGATGACCGCCGCCAAGGAGGTCGAACACCACCTGTCGCGCTTGGCGCAGAAGTCGCGCGCCGTGGGCATCCACATTATCGTGGCCACACAACGCCCGGAGGCCAAGGTGGTGACCGGGCTTATCAAGTCGAACCTGCCGTCGCGAATCTGCTTCCGCGTCTCCTCTCGTATGGACTCGCGTATCGTGATGGACCAGAACGGCGGCGAGGTGCTGCTCGGGCAGGGTGATATGCTCTTCCTGCCGCCCGGCTCGCACAAGCTCCTTCGGGCGCAGGGCACCTTTATGAGCGAGGAAGAGATCGTTGCGGTACTGGACGATCTGGCCTCCCGCGCCAAGCCGGAGTTTCATCCGGAACTATCGCGCATCAAGTCGGGCAACGCGGATGCCGGCAGCACGGTTCGTGATCCGCTCTTCAACGATGCCGTGCGGATCATTCTCGATTCGAAACGCGGTAGCGTCAGCCTGCTTCAGCGCCGCTTGACCATCGGCTATTCGCGCGCTTCGCGGTTGATCGACCAGATGGCGGACGCGGGGATTGTCGGTGAGTACAAAGGGTCACAGGCACGCGAGGTACTGCTCACAATTGACGAGTGGAATGCCATGCGTAAACAGGTCGCTCAGGATCTGGAAGCCGGGTATGAGGCCGACGAGGAGGATGACGAGGAAGCCGACGCCTACGGGAATGAAGACGAGGCTGAGGTAAACGAATACTGACCCTCCCGAATCCCCAACTAGCAAAAGATCGCACGCGGCGCCCCATGGGTCCGTGACACTTTCGGCGGGCTACCTGTAGGGCAGGTGGTTCTACCGGCTATGCCGGGAGGTTCACCTGCCTTGCCCAATCGGCAGGTCAACGCTCCGCTGAGG
>Ga0055480_10000911_pt1 | contig 11463 bp, 9 predicted proteins | sample Muzzi_PWB_D2_FD_57935 | JGI IMG/M metagenome (GOLD analysis project Ga0055480, IMG submission 57935) | Wetland microbial communities from San Francisco Bay, California, USA, that impact long-term carbon sequestration - Muzzi_PWB_D2 | ecosystem: Environmental > Aquatic > Marine > Wetlands ... | reverse complement strand
CAGACCGCGAGCACCGCCTCCGGCGATGCCTGCGGTCTCCCCCGAGTAGAGGCGCCCGAGGGACCCTTCCTAGCGGGAGGGTTCGGGCGCGGCGAGCCGCCCAGTCTCGAGCTCCTGGAGGATACGGTTTGCATGGTACACGTGTTGGAGCGCTGCGCGCACGGCCCGTACATCCACCATGACGTTTCGGCCGCGGTCGGGGAGGTAGATGTAATCCCGTGAAAGCCCTTCGATGTTACGATCGAAGTTGAGGCCGACGAGCTCCAGGTCCTTCGTCACGGCCGGTGAGCCGGAGTTGCCTCCATAGGTATCGGCGGTAGAGACAAAGTTGAGTGGCGTCGCGAGATCCAAGCCCTCGGGCGGCACACCCCAACGCGCGGGGACGGCCCATTCCGGATTCCCGGGATGGGAAAAGTGGCGATCATAGAATCCGTAGAGCGTCGTGTACGGTGGGGCCAGGGTTCCGTTGTACGGATACCCCTTGACCACGCCGTCGGTGATCCGCGGCGAGAAGGTGCCATCCGGCGGCACGCGCTGGCCATAGACGGCGAACTTGGCGCGACCGAGCTCCGCGGCGAGGTCCGACTCCGCGCCGCCGATCGGCGCGAGGGCCGCACGATAGGCCTCGTATAATGGAAGGAACGCATCGAGGAGGCGGAGCGCTGGGTCCGTGCCCCCCAGCGTGTTCTCTCCCACTGCTCCTGCCGTGGCGGCGGAGTCACCCAGCACCGAGTGCGCCATGAGCGCGGCGGCGGAGGCCTCGGGTGTACCATCCGGGAGCGCGGCCCGGGTGAGCGCGTGGTCCGGGCCGTAGGCGGTGGCGATGTCGCGGAGTCGGGCCGCGAGGAGACGGCGCTCGAGATCGGGGGGGGCCTGATCGACGCCGAGGAGGCGGCGGCGAAGGCCGGCGAGGGAATCCTCAGGTGCCCCCGCCGCCATGGCGTCGAGGTAGCGCCTGGCCCAAAGGGCCCGGGAGATCGTGGAGGAGGTACCCAACCCGAGGAAGGCAAACAAGGGCGTGGCCTGCGCGGCGCGCTGCTCCTGGAGGCGGGCCATCCGGTCGAAGAGACCTCCGAAGCGGCGGGAGTGGGCCGTGTCGGCCGCGATCCGGTCCTGCAGATCGCGCTCGGCATCGGCCCGCTTGGCGATCACGACCGGGAGGTTCAGGGCCTCGAGCCGGCCGGTCGTGGCCTTGAGGGAGTTCGAGAGGCCGAACATCCGATTCCGGATGTCGTAAGCCTCGGCCTCGGCCGGCTTGGCCATGCGGTATGCGTCCATCGCGTCGAGGCGCGTATGGTAGTAATTGAGGACGGCGGGGAGGAAGACATCATGCTGGTACTCCAGCTGGGCCATCGTGGTCAGTCGATTGGTCGAGCCGGGGTTACCGATAACGAAGACGACGTCGCCCTCCTGCACCCCTGATGTGCTCCATCCAAAGGAATGGTCGGTGTGGATAGGCCGGCCGTTCTTCCCATAGATACGGAGAAAGGCAAAGTCGAGGGCGTAGCGCGGGTAGGTGAAGTTGTCGGGGTCGCCGCCGAAGAACCCGGCCTGCAATTCCACGGCGAAGGCCAGCCGGACGTCCGTGTAGCGGCGGAACACGTAGGCCGAATGCCGGCCGCCGTTGTACAGGGGCACTGTCTGGACGTAGACCGAGTCATCCCCGGTCCGATATTGTGCCGCGAGCCGCTCGCCGATGGCGACCAGCGCCGTCCGCGTCGCCTCCTCCCGCTCGCCGGTCGGCACTCCCATGAGGGCGCGATTGACCTCCTCCGTGACGTCCTCGGCAGCCAGGAGTTGATCGGCCCAGTAGTTGGGGATGCGGCGCTCCTCAGAGAGGGACCTGGCGTAGAAGCCGTTGTCGAGAAGCGACTCCCCTTCCCGTTGGACGCGGGTCTGCGCGCCGCGGATGCAGTGGTGGTTGGTGGCTACGAGGCCGTTGGGGGACACGAATGCGGCCGAGCAGCCGGGAATTCGGAGGGCCGAGAGGCGGGCCCGCGCAAACCACGCCGAGTCGGCGGTAAAGCCGTACGTTTCAGTGAAATAGCTCGACGGGGCGTATTCGAAAGTCCACATTTTCCCGCCGTCAAACCGGCCGGCGCGCATCGAATCGTCCTCGGCCGTGGCCACCTGGGCGGACGCGCCCGCCGGGAGCACACCGAGGAGGAACACGAACGCCACGAAGGCATGGAGGCGACGAGAGAGTTGGCGAGAGGTGGTCTGTGTCATCGGTCTACTCGAGTGCCAGGGGTTTGCGATAGACGTGTTGGCTCTTGACCCGCTCGAATCCGAGAGCCTCATAGAACGGATGTGATTCTGCGCGCACTACATTGCTCCGGACCACGACCCGGGGAAAGCCGCGCGAGGCGACCCACCGCTCCACTGCGCCGATGAGGGTCCGTCCCACGCCGCGGCGGCGACCGCGGGGATCGACCACCAGGCCGAGGATCTCCCCCTGACGGCCGCTCTCGAACAGCTCATGTTCGGCCGCGTGGACCCATCCCAGGATCCTCCCGTCATCGCCCTGGGCGACCAGGAGGAGGTGATGACTCTGGGGCCCGATTCGGGCGATCCGTTCCCTCAAGTCCTCGACCCGGGTTTCGTAACCTAGTTCCCCGCTCAGAGCCACGAGGGCTGCAGCGTCCCCGGTCGCGGGCGGCCGGAGCGTCACCACGCCCCTGCCGCGGCCGTCCGGAGGGCGACGCGCGCCTCGTCCACCATGGTGGCGAGGATCGTCGCGGCAGGTTCCGCCCGCGTCACCAGCCCGACACCCTGCCCACAGTAGAGTGCCAACGCCTCGAGATCGCCCGACGCCTCCGCGGCGGGGATCGCATCGCCGTACCGCATGACGGGACGCCCGGCGGGGTCCGTGGCGATGACCTCGCCTTCGCCCGGTCGCCGGCCCGCCGGCGGGCACCCCGCGGCTTCCCAGCGAGCCACGGTGGAATTCCGGAGGACGCGGTGGGGAGCGTCGGGCCAGCCGACGTCGAAGAGCCCGGTGTGCAGGGTCTCATCCCCGGCACCAGTCAGAACCGCGTCCCGATACGCGGGGGCGACGGCCGCCTCGAGGCTCGCCAGGAACCGGGTGCCGACCCAGACGGCGTCCGCGCCCAGCATTAGGGCGGCGGCTAGGCCGCGTCCGTCGGCGATTCCGCCCGCCGCGACGACCGGCAGCGGGGCCACGGCGTCCTTCACTGCGGGAACGAGTGCCATGGTCGCGGTCTGTCCCCGCACATGGCCGCCGGCCTCCCACCCCTGTGCCACGATCGCGTCGATCCCCGCCGCGGCGGCCGCCCGAGCCTCCGCGACGGACCCCACGGTGTGGAGCACAAAACCGCCGGCAGCGTGGACGACTGCGGTGAGGTCTGTCGGATCGCCCCAGAAGAGGGAAACGATGCGCACGCCTTCATGGAGCACGACTTCCAGGCGCTCGGCCTGGTCCCAAGCGAGGACCAGATTGGCGCCGAAGGGCCGGTCGGTCAGGTCCCGCGTCCTGCGAATCGTATCACGGATCTGGGCCGCATCGCGCCAACTCATGGCCAGCATGCCCAGGCCCCCGGCGTTCGACACTGCTGCGGCGAGCTCGGGCGAGGTGGCGCTCCCGATCGGGGCCTGGATGACGGGAAGCCGCATACCCAGGCGCGCCAAGAGGGATGAGCGATCCGGGTGAGTCACCTGGACGGCAGCCTCCCGGCATACCGGGCGCCGCGGTCCACCCACCCGACCGGATGGACTACCCCGGGAAGGGGCCGACCCGTGGCCTCCATCACGCGCGCGGCCAGCGCTTCGTCGTACGCCATTGATGACCCCCGTGACATTCGCTGGTGTGTCCGTACGACGGGCCCAGCCCGCGAACGGTTGCAGGCCGATTTGCGGGCACCCGGGCGCGCCCAATATGAGGCGCCCGGCGGACGGGAGCCAGCTCATCCCTAGTCCGATTCTGGTTTCCCCTACATCTTGAGTGGCATCATCCACCCTCAGCCAGGGTCCGTCCCATGTCGCAACGTGTCCGCATCCTCCGATTCGTTGTGCTCGCCGCCCTCCTCTCCTCCGCGCCGCTGCAGGCCCAGGACCAATTCGGGCGCGCTGTCGCGGTGGGAGTCAACGAGGTGCTAGTGCTCAAGCCGAGTTCCGGGCGAGGGCTCGCCAGCGTCTACGCTTTTCGGCGTGCCGCAGACGGGCGATGGGCTCCCCAAGAACGGGTCCACGCCGAGGACGCCCTGGCCACTGGTGAGGGCCTGAGTCCGTCGCTCGAGATGGCCGGCGGGATGCTGCTCGTGGCGAGCGGGGATCCTGACCTCCGCTACGGGGCCCACGTCTTTCGGCGCGGCTCGAACGGCCGCTGGGAGCGCGCCGGGCGGATTCCCCTCCGGCCGGGCGCGGACTCCGCCGGCCCGCGCACCCTGGATCTCGCGGGGCTGTTCCAGATTCTCCGTCCGCCCCGGCGTACCTTGTCGGCGGACGGTGACGTGCTCGCGATCGGGGTCGCGGGCGGCCCGGCGGAAGCCGCAGGGGTGCATCTCTACCGGAGAGATGCCACCGGGTCGTGGGTGTCGGAGGCGACGGTGACGTCGGACAGCGCGGCAAAGGAGCGAGTCGGGTCGGCCGTTGCGCTCGCGGCCGGACGCCTCCTGGTCGGCGCGCCCAACGCCGGGGCGGCGGGGGAGGTGTGGGTGTACGTGCGGGACGGGGATGCATGGCGCGAGGAGGGACGACTCGCACCCGATAGCGCGGCGAAAGGAAGCCGGTTCGGAGCGGCGGTGGCGTGGGCGGGGGAGGCGGCGATCGTCGGGATGCCGGGGACACAGGCAAACGCCGGCCGGGTTCTCACCTATGGACGGGGGCCCGGAGATACGTGGTCGCTTCGCGCTACACTCAGTGCACCCGCGGCGAATAGTGGTGACGGATTCGGCGCCGCGTTGGCCGTCGTCGCCGACGAACTCGTGGTGGGCGCACCCCTCGCCGACTCTCTTCGTGGGCGGGTCTATCGCTTTGGCCGAGACGGTGCCGGCGCACCGTGGCGTGCCATCGGCGTGCCGGGACGGGGCGAGGCGCCCGGGGATCTCCTGGGGAGCGCCGTCGCCCTGAGCCGAGACCTCCTGGCGGTCGGCGCCCCCGGCGCGGACGGAAACGCGGGGCGGGTCGCCGTCTACTCACGGGTGGCAGGCGGAGGCTGGGCCTCCTCGGATTGGTTGGTGCCGGAGGAGCGGTTGGCGGCGGTGTCGGGAGGGGAGCGTCGTTGCGATGGCGGGCACGCGGCGGCGTTCAGCTGTCACGACGTGGACCTGGAGGCCTTCCTCCCGATCGAGGCGCTGGGTGGCGCACCCGGCGAGGGCGTGAGTGATATCTGGGGCTGGACGGACCCTGAGACCAAGCGGGAGTATGCGCTGGTAGGACGGACGGGGGCGCTGGTGTTCGTGGATGTGACGAATCCGTCGGCGCCAGTGCGAGTGGGCGAGATGCCGGCCAACCGGTCGGGCGCTCGTGACATCAAGGTGTACAAGGACCACGCCTTCCTGACGGGAGATGGGGCGGGAGACCATGGGCTCATGGTGTTCGACCTCACGCGTCTCCGCGGGGTGACCAATCCGCCGGAGACCTTCGAGGCGGACACGGTGTACCACGAGATCGCCTCGGCCCATAACCTCGTGATCGATACCGGTGGAGGCTTTGCATATCCGGTCGGCGCCAGCGGCGGCGGGAACACGTGCGGGGGCGGGCTCCACATGGTCGACATCAGGGACCCCGAGCGCCCCACGTTCGCCGGTTGTTACACCGATACAGAGGGGCTCATCTGGAAGGGACGCACGCACGACGCGCAATGCGTCGTCTATCGCGGCCCCGACACCAGGTATGCAGGGAAGCAGATTTGCTTTGCATCGAACGAGACGGCCCTCCGAATCGTCGACGTCACCGAGAAGGACCATCCAGTCCCGATCTCCGCGGCAAAGTATCCGGGGATGGCCTACGTCCATCAGGGATGGCTGACCGACGATCAACGCTACTTCTTCCTTGACGATGAGTTGGACGAGCTCGTCGGCCAAACACCGAAGACACGGACGCTAGTGTGGGACGTGGCTGAGCTGGATGACCCGGTGCTGGTGACCCAGTACCTCGGGTCGGACGGGTCCACGGATCACAACCTGTATATCAAGGGCGACCGGATGTATCAGGCCAACTATCAGGCCGGGCTACGGGTGGTAGACGTGAGCGACCCCAGTCACCCGGTCGAGGTGGGCTTCTTCGACACCACGCCGTACGACGGCAACCCGCCGGGGTTCAGCGGAGCCTGGACGGCGTTCCCCTATTTCGACAGCGGGACGGTGATCGTGTCCAGCATGCGCGAGGGCCTATTCATCCTGCGGCCGCGGCCGGCCGTGGTGCCCTGAACGGCCACGCTAGACAGGGCTGGCCCCGGCGAGCCGGAGTCGGCGGAGGAAGGACTGCGGCTCCGAGACGTAGCGAAATGCGGGGGCGCGCTCGATGGCGCAGGCCAGGTCGAAGGTGGTGGCGGGAACCTCCAGCCCCTGCTCCGTGTGGAAACGGGCCCGGAGGAACCGTGCGAACTGGCCGATGTGAGGCAGCACGCGCTCGACCGCAGCGTCGCGGAGGTCGACGCGGGCGATCATGCTAACCACTCCGCCGTTACGGGTCCACGCCTCCAGTGCGTGCCCATCCAACCGTCCCCAGACCAACTCCTCGGGAGACCATGAGCGTGTCTCGGGGAGGACGCTCCGCGCTTCTTCCCGCCACCCGGGGGGCAATCGCTCGCCGAGCCAGGCGAGCGTCGGGTCGCGCCGTTCGGGGATGTCGGGGACCAACCAAAACGTCGCCTGCCACTGAGCCACCGCGGCCTCCGCCTCCGGAGTGGGGGTCGTCTTCCATGCGGGACAATAATGAACCCAAAGAAGGTCCCCGGCTAGATGATGCGCCCGTGGGCGCCCACCCCGGGGCGGCCGCGGGATGCCCGTCAGCCCGACGGAGGATGGGAGACTCGTGGACCCCCCGCATCAAGGGATAATCGATACCTCCCGTGCCGACGGCACCGAATCGTGCACCGCGGATCACGGCGCCGGCGGTTCCCACCCGGCGAGGGGCGAGTGACGAGCCTCCGCTTCGGCCAGCGAACGGATGTGGGTGAGGACACGCTCGTGGATACGGCCGATGATGTAGTCGGAGAAGAGCACCCAATACCCTTCAGGACGGAGGCGCTGCTCATACCAAGTGCTCCCCTCCAACCGCGTCCCGCCGCCGGGGAGGGTGATCAACCGGAACTCGCCGCGGCGGGGAAGGAGATACCCCTCGAGGTGGGGCGGGGCGATCTCCCACGGTGACCACTCGGCGAGGGGCGGCGGGACGCTCGAGATATCGAAGCGAAGCCGACTCGGAGGCTCCCAGATCCTGACCGGCTCCACGAACGCGCCGGTGGAGAAGTCGCAATGACGGACGGCGCCCACACCCTCGCCTTCGATCCGAGCGCCTGTGGGATACGCGATCCCGCTCTGAAACAGAAGGCCTGCGGGGCGGTCGAGGGGTGGAAATGCGACGACCGAGCGCCAGACCAGAGCGGCCGGAGCATCGATGTCCACCGAGGTGCGCACCTCACGGAGCGTGGCCGGCCGCTCCGTGTGCTCGACGCCGGCCCCTGCCGGAAGCAGGAGGAGCACCGCCGCACCGGAGAGGGTGGCGCCGGACCGTGCAATGGCTCGGCCTGCGACCCCCCCGAGGAGAGCCAAGAGCATGCCGAAGGGGAGAACCATGAGAAGGCACACGGCGCCCTCCGTTCCGAGCGCAAAGGCAAAGCCTCCCACCAGCAGCATCGTCATCGCCACGATTTCAAGCGTTTCCTTCACGGTGGCCGGATAGCGACGGCAGAGAAAGTAGGCCGTGAGCGCGCCGACGGTGAACGGCGTGCCAAGAAAGAGTGCGAGGCCGTAGTTCTGGAACACCCCCACGAGGAGCGTGATCATCCCCAGCCCGACCGCGGTCCCGACTCCGATGGCCAGGAGCGCCTGCGGAAGGCGACGATCGGATGGGTGAGGCGGGCACCTGGCTACGCGTGGGGCCCGACTCGGCAAGAGACAGAGGAGGGCCATGACGACATAGCTCACCCCCGGGACGAAGAATGCCAAGGCGGCCCACGCGCTTAGGCCGGCGTCCACCACGCGGCGCATGGTGAGGCAGATGCCGGCCCACATGAAGGGGAGGGTCCAGGCCACGAGCGTCGGGGCCAGCCAGGTCGGCGCTCTGGCCAGCGAGGTCGAGAGAAGGAACGGCACGGAGCGCAGATAATCCTCCGGCGTCCACCAGCTGCCGGCGGCGAGCCAGACCAGGGCGACATCTCCGGCGTACTTAGCGAGTGTGAGGGCCACGCCGTGGAGGAGGTAGGACCGGCGATCGACCGGCGACTCGAAGGTCATCCAGAAGCGGATCAGATCGATAGCGCGCATGTAGGGCTCGGCCGTGAAGAGGCGGGAAACGGACCCGCCAAAGGTGGTGCCGTCCTCGTGCCACCGCCAGCTTCCGGCCGCAAAAGGCGAACGCCCGGCCAGGGCCGGGCGTTCGATCATTCGCGGGAGGCAAGCCTAGGGAAGCAAGCGGCCGCGATCCGCCGCGCCGGAGGAGCGGACCGACACCCGGACTGTAGGCTGAATGCTCGACCGGGTCATGGTGAAGGTGCACCCGGCGCAGGCGCCGCCCATCGTGCCGCTCATCGTCTGGCCGCCGTCGTAGTTGCCGTTAAGCGTGATGGTGAAGGGGCCCGTCCACGTGGTGGCGACGCTGTCGGCGACCCCACCCACGTCATTGTTGCCAGCCACGGTGTAGCTCCCCGCGGAGCACGGTGCGGCCACGGTCCCGGTGCCGGTGATACTCCCGTCCAGCGCCTCGGTGAGGGACTGGGTGAGCGGGCAGATCGTGGTGCCGGATGGGCTCGTCAGCGAGCCGGCCCATGTCCCGGTGGTGCCGACGAAGACGTCGACCGCCGCGGTGGCGGTGAAGCCCCCGGCGGCCGCGGTGATGATGGCGCTGCCGTTGTCGACTCCGGTCACGGCGCCGGCGGCGTCGACCATGGCGATCGTCGGATCGCTGGACAGCCAGGCGATCGGGGCGCTGATCGCGTTGCCGCTGGCATCGCGGGCGGTGGCGGTCAGTGCCACCGAGGTCCCGGCTCGCACGGTGTTCATGGCCGGCGTGACCTCGACCGAGGCCACCACGGCGGGGGCGGTACTGTCGCTACAGGCGGCGGTGGCCGCCACGGTGAGCCCGAGCAGGGTCGCGAGGGTTCGCTTGGTGAAACGCATTCGTATCCTCCCTAGGCCAGGTGACGGATGACCCGGGGCCGGATGCCCGCGAGGTCCTCTGCCCGGGAAGGCGACGGATGCGTCGGAATCCCCTCACGGGGTCGCCAGCGGATGGAAACGCCGAGCGCCCGGCCGAGGCCGGGCGCTCCGATGCTGCGTGTAGCACAATCGCTGGCTATGGTGTTCCGAGCGGCCCGTCCCCCGGGGTCGCGGGCGCCTGAGGCGCCGTCCGCAGCGTCGGGATGAGATCCGATCGGGTGAAACTGAAGGGACATGTCGTCCCGGTGCAGCCGCCTCCGGTGATGAAGCCCGATATCGTCGCGTCCCCATCGAACGTTCCCGAGAGCACCAACGCAAAGGTCCCAGTCCAGTTGGTCACGACGCTGTCGGCCACGGCATCGACATCGTTGTTCCCGACAATCGTATAGCTGCCAGGAGTGCACGGGCTACCGAGTGTGCCGCTTCCGGCAATGGATCCATCCGTCGCTTCGGTGAGGGACTGGGTGAGATCGCATACGTTGCCACTGGCATCGACGGAGCCCGCCCACGTCCCCGTGGTGCCGACCCACACGCGCACCGAGGCGCTGCCCGATTGCCCTTCCACCGCGGCGCTGATGCTAGCCACGCCGTTGTTCACTCCGGTGACCAGCCCCACGCTGTTGACTGTGGCGATGGTGGGGTCGCTGCTCAGCCACGTAGTCGTCCGTCCGGCCAGAGCGGCGCCGTCCGCGTCCCGGGGCGTCGCCAGGAAGTTGATGCTGGTGCCCGCCCGCACCGTGTCGTTCCCCGGTGTCACGTCCACTGATGCCACCGGCGCCGGGTCGGTCCCGCCGCACGCCGCCGCGATGATAAGTGCTGCGCCTGCCCAACCTACGGAATGCCGGTGCCGTCGTGGCATGCATCCTCCGTTCGAAGAGAAGAGTCTGAATCGATATTTCGAAAAGGGGGCGCCGATCCGTCGCCGCCCGGAGGCAACATGGTCGGAGGGTCCCTGAGAAACCACCCCTGAGAACTATCGACCGAGTGTGGAGCGGGCAGTGACGGAGGCCACATGCACCCGATGCCAGAACCTGCAGGTCCCTCAGCGAGCCTCCGCGGCGGCGACGATGTGGCGTGCTTGGGCGGTGAGGGCATCCCAACGGCGGGCCGAGGCGCGCGGGTCTGCGTCGTTCGTCGTGTTGACCGCGCCGATGACCGCGACCCCGGTGGCGGGATTGAGATAGAGGAAGGAGCGAAAGCCGGCCTGCTCACCGGGGTGGCCGATGACGGTGGCGCCCGATTCCCGATAGATGAAGAAGGCTAGACCGATCCCCGCGCTCCCATCCCCGTCGGGCATGAGGCGGGCGACCGGGGTCCACATCTCCCGGAGGGTCGCCCTTGAGAGCACGCCCTCGTCTCGGCGTCGAGTGGAGTCCCTGGTAGCCGTCCCGGTGAGGAAGACGGCGTAGCGGGCGAGGTCGGTGAGCGGGGCGTTCCAGCCGCTGTTGGGGATGGTAATGCCCGGATCAAAGTCGCGACCGTTGGCGACGGTGCGCTCATGGCCGGTGCTGTCGCGGAGGAGGGTGTAGTTGTTCGACCGATCGGCCTCGAGGTGGTACGGGGTCGCGCCGACGTAGCTGGCGTAGAGTCCGAGCGGCGTCAGGATGTTCTTCTGGACGTACGTTGCCCAGGGATCGCCCGTGATGTGTTCTATGATGCGCCCCAGATACACGAACCCGGGGTTGGAGTACCCATAGCGCGACCCGGGCGCAAAGCGGAGCGTCTGGTAGGGCATCATCGCCACCAACTGCTCCCAGCGGGTCGGCTCGAACGGCTCCCATGGCTCACCGTTGCCGTAGGGCCAGGTCGGCGCCTGGAAGCCAGCTGTGTGGGACATGAGCATGCGGATGGTCACGGCCTCGATCGAGCCATAGGGATCGTGCACCTGGCGGAGCTCGGGGATCCAGTGCACCACGGTGTCGTCGAGGGTGAGGAGCCCCCGATCCCGGAGCTGCATGATGGCGATCCCCGTCAGGGTCTTGGTGATCGACGCCCAATGGAAGATCGAGCGCTCGTCGACACGCTGGTCCACGGCGCGATCGGCCATCCCGTATTCCCGATGCGCCACGATCCGCCCGTCACCAACGATGACGGTTGCCGCCCCGACGATACTGTCTGCGGC
>Ga0055480_10000907_pt1 | contig 11472 bp, 12 predicted proteins | sample Muzzi_PWB_D2_FD_57935 | JGI IMG/M metagenome (GOLD analysis project Ga0055480, IMG submission 57935) | Wetland microbial communities from San Francisco Bay, California, USA, that impact long-term carbon sequestration - Muzzi_PWB_D2 | ecosystem: Environmental > Aquatic > Marine > Wetlands ... | reverse complement strand
CCCGGCTATGTCATTGCTTTACATAGGCAAATGGCTTTGTAACAATGACGCGGTTCGGCGCCATTATCTATTGGCGGTAAAAAGAATACTACCGGGAAACAGGGTTAATGAAATTCGCTTCGATTACCTGCCTTTTCGTAGCCGCGGTATGCGCGGGTTCGGCGCAGGCCGATGTGGCCGCCGGCAAATCCACTTACGCGGCCCGGGGCTGTATCGCTTGCCACGGCGCCGGCGGGGTCAGCGTAGTGTCAACCTACCCGTCGTTGAAGGGCAGGACTGCCGAATTCGTTCGCCAGAATCTCGGCGATTTTCGCAGCGGAGCGCGCAAACAGCCGGTCATGAACGCGATGGCGGCAGGACTGAGCGACTCGGATATCGAAAATCTCGCCACCTATATCGAGAGCCTTCGATAATCCACGCCGCGGGGCCGCTTTAACCTGCCTTGCCCGGCATCGCCATCCGCGTCGACAGGTTGCGAGTCGCCCGCTCCGGTGTAATCAGGATTGCCGGTAATCGCTCTAGCATATGCCGGGTTGGCGCGAATGCCAGGCAGATTTTTCGTTCGGCGAGCCGATGAAGTCCGATCTCCGCGCGGCCTTAAGCCCGATCCATCTCCAGAATATGAGACTCGATTTCGAATACGTGGGGATCGTCAAAACCCAGCTCGCGCAAGGCCACCGCCAGTTCCAGCAAGTAGTCGCGATTGCTGCCGCTGGGCCCCGCGGAGGCGCGAATGTGTCTGGCGATTTCGTATTCGCTGGCTTCGCCCAGCCAGGCCTCGTTGTCGGGCGCGGCGATATAGGTGAGGCCGTCGGCCTTCGAGCCGTCGTCGAAAGTCATCTCGGCGCCGACACGCAGATAACCGTTTTTTTCACGCTCATCGAGCTGTCGGAAAACCGGCGCTTCCACCAGGTAGGCGAGGCCGCCGCAACAGGCTCCGTCCTCTTCGATCAGCGTCACCACGCGGCCGGGATTTGCCTCGGTGCCGCGATGGTCGTGAGAGCCTTGCCAGAAGCGCCGGCTGAAGCCGCGGATGCTGGCCGGCTTCGATTCGAGGTACGGGAAGTCCACCAGGTAGATCAGCGAGCCGTAGCCGAACAGCCACACCTTTTCGCCGTCCTTTAGACGACAGCGGCGCTGGTTTTGTGCGAAAGTATTCTTGCTCATGACGGTGACGGTTTTATCATAACCGAATCGACCTGACCAGCGTTCCACGGACCTGCCGGACGAGCACGGGAAGCGGGCTGGGGCAATCCTGCAAAGCTTGCTAAACTGAGGGCGTCAGCCAGTATATGCGAAGGCATGAAGCCGAAACTCGCCAGTTTTAGATTTTACGCGGAATTGAACGATTTTCTCGATCCGGCGGATCGGGGCAAAGCGCTCGATTATCGCTTCGACGGCGATCCGGCGATCAAGGATCCGATCGAAACCCTGGGGGTGCCGCACAGCGAGGTAGACCTGATCCTGGTCGACGAGATTTCGGTCGGCTTCGATCACCGGCTCGGGGACCGGCAACGGGTCGCGGTCTACCCGGTATTCGAGTGCCTCGATATTTCGCCGCTGCAGCAATTGCGCGCGAAGCCGCTGCGCGTTACCCGCTTCGTCGTCGACGTCAATCTCGGCAAGCTCGCGCGGCGGCTGCGCATGCTGGGTTTCGACACGGTTTACGGCAATCGTCTCGAGGATGGCGAAATCGTCGACATCGCGCGACGCGAGCGGCGCATCATCCTCACCCGGGACCGTCGCCTGCTGTTTCGCAAGGCCGTCAGCCACGGTTACTGGGTACGTTCCGACGATCCGGCGACGCAACTCGTCGAGGTCGTCGAGCGTCTCGATCTCGCCACCCAAAGCCAGCCCCTGCAAAGATGCCTGGAATGCAACGGGTTGATCGAAAGCGTCTCTTCCGAGCAGGTCTGGTCGCGCCTGCAACCCCTGACACGACGCTATTACCGCAAATTCTACCGTTGCCCCGACTGCGACAAGATTTACTGGGAAGGATCCCACGTAGACCACATGGAGGATACTATTCGCCGGACGATCGATCCCTGGTAAGCTCACGGGCCAGCTCGCGTTCGCACAGCGCGATATTGGCGCGTACTTGCCGTGCACGCTCCTCTAGCGTATGCGACGGGCTGCGCTCCAGGCCATCGCTGACGCGGCGCAGCTCGTGTTGCAGGGCCTCGATTTCCCGTCGCAGGGATGCGACCGCGTCGCTGGCGGAGCCTGGCCGGTGAGCTTTCATCGCCGTCATTATAGGAGCAGTCGGGCCCCTGTAAACCCGATGCGGCGGAGGCTGCCGTCACGGATTAGCCTCCCCGAGGTACTAACTTCCGCCAGCTGCATTTATACTGCGCGAACGAATGGAACAGCGAAACTCATCCGCGCCAAAATCCGTTGGAGACGCCTTTATCGTCGCCGGCTGGCGCGTCGATCCGGCATCCCTGCGCATCAGCGACGACAAACGTACCGTCAAGCTGGAGCCCAAGGCGATGGCGGTGCTCGATTACCTGGCCTGCCGGCCGGGCGTGGTCGTATCGCGGCCGGAACTCGAACAGGCGCTGTGGGCCGGGACAATTGTCGGCTACGATGCGCTCAGCAATACCATCATCAAGTTGCGCAAGGCCTTCGGCGACAAGGCGCGTGCACCGCAAATCATCGAAACCATCCCCAAGACCGGTTACCGGCTGATCGCCGAGGTCACGCCGCTATCTGGCATCGGGCAACGGTCGTCGGCGGCCGGCCGGGACGGCGGCGAGCGCCTGCCGCGCAAGCTGGCCGCGATCCTGTATGCCGATGTGGTCGATTATTCGCGGCTGACCCGCGAGGACGAGGATGCGACCCACCGGCTGCTCAAGACCTACCTGGACCTGTTCAGCGGGCAGGTCGAAAACAGCAACGGGCGAGTCATGCATTACGCGGGCGACGCCATCCTGGCGATGTTCGATGCCGCCGTCGACGCAGTCAACTGCGCGCGCGAAGTACAGCGGGAGATCTTCCATCACAACGAGGCGCTGCCGGCGGGCCGGGGGCTGAGTTTCCGGATCGGCATCAATTCGGGCGACGTGTTCGAGGACCGCGGCGATGTCTACGGCGACGGGGTCAATATTGCCGCACGCCTCGAGGGACTGGCACAACCCGGCGGCATCTGCCTGTCGGAGGCGGTGCGTTCCGCGGTCGGACGCAAGATGGGTATCGAGTTCCAGTTTGCCGGCGAACACCTGGTCAAGAACATCGACGACCCGATTCGCGTCTACACGGTCGACGCTCCTGACGCGCCGGTGCAAGTCAGAGACTCGTCGCCGAGGCTGCCGGGCCGCCCTTCGATCGTCGTGCTGCCGTTCGACAATATGAGCGGTGATCCAGAACAGGAATATTTCAGCGACGGTCTGTCGGAAGATATCACCACCGATCTTTCCAGGCTGTCGGGCCTGCTGGTCATCGCCCGCAACTCGGCTTTCGCCTACAAGGGCAGGCCGATCGATCTCGCCGGCGTCAGCCGCGAACTCGGCGTGCGCTACGCGCTGGAGGGCAGCGTCCGCAAGAGCGGTCAGCGGGTCAGGATCAACGCGCAATTGATCGATTGCACCAACGGCGGCCATCTCTGGGCCGATCGCTACGACCGCGACCTGACCGATATTTTCAGCGTACAGGACGAGGTGACGCGTAAAATAGTCGCCGCGATATCGCCGTCCCTGACGGGTAGCGAGCAGGATCGCCTCGAGCATCGCGAAACCGGTAGCTTCGAGGCTTACGATTATTTCCTGAAAGGCCGCGAACAGGTGTTGCTGGACACCGAGGAAAGCAATCTGCTGGCCCACGGGTTACTGCGCAAGGCGATCGAGATCGATGGCAGTTTTTCCCCGGCCTATTCCTACCTGGCACGCTGCCATGCGCTGGCTTACATCAACAACTGGGGCGACCCGGCCGAGCGCTCGATGGCGCGGGCGCTGGAGCTCGGCCGCCGGGCGGTAAATCTGAACCCGGACAATCCGCATGCTCATTTCTCGACCGGCACCGCCGCGCTGTGGCTGAAACAGCACGAGCTGGCGGCGCGCGAGGTCAGGCTGGCACTCGATATCGACCCCAATTTCTCGGAGGGCTATGGCGCGCTCAGCATGATCCAGGTTTACTCGGGCGATCCGGAAAGCGCCCTGCAGTCGCTGAAAACCACGATGCGTCTCGATCCGCTGTATCGCGATATCTACCTGCACCTGTCGGGCCAGGCCAATTTTCATTTGCAACGCTACGCCGAAGCGGTCGAAGTGCTGAAGCGGCGCCTGATCCGCAAGCCCGATTCAGATATCAGCCGGGTGCTGCTCGCGGCGAGCTACGGGCAGCTCGGGGACGTCGAGCGGGGCCGTGAGGAATGGAACGAGGCGCTGCGGATAAATCCGCACTATTCGCTCGCCCAGAAACGCGAGATACTGCCGTACAGCAATCCCCGAGATTTCGAGCAAATGGTCGATGGTCTGCGCGCCGCGGGAATCGATGTGGATTGACAGAATCTTCACTACGGCAGCGAGCAGCGGACGGAGTTAAGCGATGAGTTCGACAGACACGATCGAGGGAGGCTGTCTGTGCGGCGCGACGCGTTACCGCGCCACAGGCAAGCCGCACAAGGCATCCTACTGCCATTGCAACTGGTGCCGCGGCGCCACCGGCGCACCGGTCGCGGCCTGGCTGATGTTCGACGGCGAGCGCATCGAATTCATCAGGGGCAGTCCGAAGAAATACGCTTCTTCGCCCGGGGTGTTGCGCGGGTTCTGCCCCAACTGCGGCACCCCGCTGTGGTGGGAGGGCCGCTGGCACGATACGCCGATGCAAATGGTCAGCATCTGCAGCCTCGACGATCCGGAGCGCCACCCGCCCGACCGCCACGCTTCCTGCAGCGAGCAACTCGGCTGGTTCGAGGTCGACGACGACCTGCCGCGCTACCCGCATTCGAGCCCTCCCGGCGACACCTGAGCCGCACTGGCGCGAGGCAGCCCGGAATTCGCCGAGCCGCCTCACTTCTCCGGGACGATATCGCAGACCACCACGCGGGCCGGCTCGTTGCCGTCGTTCCAGAACCAGTGCTCGGTGTCCTTGTCTTCGAGGATTGCCTTTTTCATCGATGCCGGGTATTCCTGTTCGCCGTCGGGACGCCCCTCGACCCAGGATCCCGACAGGGTCCAGACCAGTCCCGGCCGTCCGGCATGGCTGTGCCGGGCGATCTGCCCGCCCGGCGCGACGGTGATTTCGCGCAGCTGCATCTTGTATCCCTCGAGACCGATCTGGGCCGACATCGAGTCCTCGGGTATGGCGCCGAGGCTGGTAACGCTGACGCCCTTGTGCTCGATGGGCGGTTGCCTTTGCGCCAGGGCCGCGTGGTAGGAAAGTATCGCTGTCAGCCCAAGAGCCAGTGCGCCGCCCGCCGTTTTCCTGATCTTTAACGTATTCGTCTTCATCGTTTTCTCCTCTGTAATCGGGTTGATTCGTCCGCTTGCAGGAACGGCTCGATCGAATCCTCGGCCACCCCGTGCATGCTGAATCTATTTGTACCAGCCAGCGGACAGGTCGAAATCGACGCAATCCAACGGATTTACGATGATTATTCGACGAAGTCGCAGGCGGCCCGGATGGCCGCGGCGGGAATCCCGGAAAAATACTCCGATTCCCCTTTCGGCAAGGTCGCGTATCCCGCTTGACCAGGCTGAAATCGGCGTCGAATTGGTGTACATTGCCAGCGACTTGCCGGATAGGAATTGCCATGCCCGATTACCTGATAGCGCCGTCGATACTGTCCGCGGATTTCGCGCGCCTCGGCGAGGAAGTCGACAACGTAATCGCCGCGGGCGCCGACATCGTGCACTTCGACGTCATGGACAACCATTACGTGCCCAACCTGACCATCGGTCCGCTGGTCTGCGAAGCGCTGCGCAAGCACGGTGTCGAGGCGCCGATCGACGTTCATCTGATGGTCAAGCCGGTCGACCGCATCATTCCCGATTTCGCCGAGGCCGGGGCCAGCTATATCACCTTCCACCCCGAAGCCTCGGAGCACATCGACCGCAGCCTGTCGCTGATCCGCGACAGCGGCTGCCGCGCGGGCCTGGTTTTCAATCCGGCCACGCCGCTGATTTACCTCGAACACGTGCTCGACAAAATCGACATGATTCTGCTGATGTCGGTCAATCCCGGTTTCGGCGGGCAGAGCTTCATTCCGGCGACGCTCGACAAGTTGCGCGCCGCGCGTCGTCTCATCGACGACTCCGGCTACGATATCCGGCTGGAGATCGACGGTGGCGTCAAGGTCGACAACATCGCCGAGATCGCCGCGGCGGGCGCCGATACCTTCGTTTCGGGTTCCGGCATTTTCGGACGGGCCGCGGATGGCGACGCGCATCGCTACGACAGCATACTGCGGCAGATGCGCGCCGAGCTGCAGCGAGTCGCGGCGGTCTAACCCGCATTTCCTGCCGACCTGGGTCGGGAGCACAGCTCGCCGCAGCTCGCTTCGCGGCGCCCGCGGCAGGGCAACGGCGGCAAATCCGGGCCGACTGGCCGCCGGCAAAATGTCTTGGCGCGATCGCGGCGCCTGTGATAGATTCTCCCGACTGACCGTAAGGTTTATTAGAATTGACTCAAGAACGTTTGCAGAAGACCGGGGATACGCAAAGCTGGCGATGGTAATCGCAAGCAGCAGTTTCCCTGTACCGTTTTCTGTTCAACCGTTTGAGAGTCAATCATGAACCCGACGCAATTAAAGCAAGCCTCCCGTGATTTCAACCGCGTGCCGCTGGTGCGAGAAGTCTTCGCCGATCTCGACACGCCGCTGTCCGCCTACCTGAAACTCGCCGACGAACCCTATAGCTATCTGTTCGAATCCGTACAGGGCGGCGAAAAGTGGGGGCGTTACTCGATCATCGGCATGGCCTCCGGAACGCGCATCAAGGTGTTCGGCAAGCTTGTCCGGGTAGAAACCGACGGCCTGCCGGCGGAGGAGCGCGAGGTCCGGGACCCGCTCGAATTCATCGAGGCATATCTGGCAGAGTTCCGGGTCGCCGAGGCGCCCTGCCTGCCCAAGTTTCACGGCGGACTGGTCGGCTACTTCGGTTACGATACGATCCGCTATATCGAGCCGCGGCTGGCCGAATGTCCGAACCCGGACAAGATCGACACGCCGGATATCCTGCTGATGCTGAGCGACCGGCTAGTGGTGTTCGATAACCTGTCCTCGCGCATGTTCCTGATCGTGCATGTCGACCCGGCGGTCGACGACGCCTGGCAGCAGGGGCAGGCGCAGCTCGACGAGCTCGAATCCAGGCTGCGCAGCGTGAGTCTCGAAAATCGCGTCAGTCCGAGCGGAGAGGCCGTCAGCGAGCAGGATTTCACTTCCGGATTTACCCAGAGCGGATTTCAGGACGCGGTGGAAAAGGCGCGGCGCTATATCATCGATGGCGATGCGATGCAGATCGTGCTGTCGCAGCGACTGTCGATCCCGTTCCCGTCGTCACCGATCAATCTCTACCGCGCGCTGCGCAGCCTGAACCCGTCGCCTTATCTTTATTACCTGAATCTCGGCGATCACCACGTGGTCGGTTCGTCGCCCGAAATCCTCGTCCGTCTCGAAGACGATACCGTGACCGTGCGGCCGATCGCCGGCACCCGGCCGCGCGGCGCCACCGCGGCCGAGGATGAACGGCTGGAGCGCGATTTGCTCGCCGATCCGAAGGAACTCGCCGAACACCTGATGCTGATCGATCTCGGACGCAACGACGCCGGCCGCGTCAGTGAAATCGGCAGCGTGCGGCTGACCGAAAAAATGATCGTCGAGCGCTATTCGCATGTCATGCATATCGTCTCCAATGTCGAGGGCCGGATCCGGCCCGACATGTCGGCCTTCGACGTGCTGCGCGCGACCTTCCCCGCGGGCACGGTCTCCGGCGCACCCAAGATTCGCGCGATGGAAATCATCGACGAGCTCGAGCCGGTCAAGCGCGGCATTTATTCCGGTGCGGTCGGCTATATCTCGTGGAGCGGCAACATGGATACCGCGATCGCGATCCGCACCGCGGTAATCAGGGATGAGCAGCTCTATATTCAGGCCGGCGCCGGAATCGTTTATGATTCGGTACCGGAAAACGAGTGGGCGGAAACCATGAACAAGGGGCGGGCGATCTTCCGCGCCGTGGCGCTGGCCCAGGCCGGGCTGCCGTCGCGCGATCCCTGCGAGCAAGCAGCGCCCGGGGAGGAGTCATGAAAGTCCTGATGATCGACAACTACGACTCCTTCACCTACAACCTGGTTCAGTATCTGGGCGAGCTCGACGCCGAGGTCGAGGTGGCGCGCAACGACCGAATCGGAATCGACGAAATCGTCGCCTCGGACGCCACGCATCTGATGGTGTCCCCGGGGCCCTGTACGCCCAACGAAGCCGGGGTCTCGATGGCCGCGATCGAAGCGCTGGCCGGCAGCCGGCCGATCCTCGGCGTTTGCCTCGGCCACCAGAGTATCGGTCAGGTGTTCGGCGGCAAGATCGTGCATGCGCGCAAAATCATGCACGGTAAGACGTCGCCCGTGCGGCACACCGGCGAGGGGGTGTTCGCGGGCCTGCCGAACCCGTTCGTGGCCACGCGTTACCACTCGCTGGTCATCGAACGGGGTACGGTGCCGGATTGCCTCGAGGTCACGGCCTGGACCGAGAACGAGGAGGGCGGCGTCGATGAAATCATGGGGGTGCGGCACCGCGAATTGCCGATCGAAGGGGTCCAGTTTCACCCCGAGTCGATCATGACCGAGCATGGGCACGGCCTGTTGCGCAATTTTTTGCTTCAACCCAGCTAACCTGCATATTGCACAAAGGCGGCCCAAACTTTTGAGAATAGATATGAAATTCAGGGATTTGTTTAAAGGTATCGAAGATTTTACGGGCTACAGTTTGTGCCTGAACGAAATCAGGAAAAATCCAGCTGCTTCATTTGCCAGATTTCACCTGAATTTCGTTCCCTTCATGAAATATGCAGGTTGAACGTCGGGAGGGGTTAATGGATATTCAGACAGCGATAAAAACCGTGATCTCGGGGCGGGATCTCGGCAGCGACGACATGGCCGCGGTAATGCGCCGGATCATGACCGGTGAGTGCACCGGATCGCAAATCGGCGGATTTCTGGTCGGCTTGCACATGAAAGGAGAATCGGTGGATGAAATTTCCGCCGCCGCGAAGGTGATGCGTGAACTCGCAACCCGGGTCGAGGTGAAAGCCGAGCACCTGGTCGATACCTGCGGTACCGGCGGCGACTCGACGGGCAGCTTCAATATCTCGACCGCCGCTGCGCTGGTGGCCGCGGCCGCGGGCGCGAAGGTCGCCAAACACGGCAACCGCTCGATGACCAGCAAGTCCGGCAGCGCCGACGTGCTCGAAGCCGCCGGGGTAAAGCTCGATATCCCCCCCGAAAAGGTCGGCGAATGCGTCCAGCAGGTCGGGGTCGGCTTCATGTTCGCACCCGCACACCACGGCGCGATGAAATACGCTATCGGTGCGCGCAAGGAACTGGCCGTGCGCACGGTATTCAACGTCCTCGGCCCGCTGACCAATCCCGCCGGCGCGCCGAATCAGGTGATCGGGGTATTCGACGGCGAACTCCTCGAAATCATGGCGAACGTCCTCAAGCAGCTCGGCAGCCGTCATGTCATGGTCGTGCACGCCGAGGACGGCATGGACGAAATCAGCATTTCGGCACCGACCCGGGTCGCCGAACTCAAGGATGGCAAGGTCACTACCTATAGCCTCGAACCCTCGGACTTCGGTATGCAGACGGCACCGCTGGACTCGCTCAAGGTCGGTTCCGCCGCCGAGAGCTTGCAGATTATTCTCGACGTGCTGGCGGACAAGCCGGGTCCGGCGCACGACATCGTCTGCCTGAATGCCGGGGCGGCGATTTATGTTGCCGGCTGTGCCGATTCGCTGGCCGCCGGGGTAGAGGCCGCGAAGGCGGCAATCTCGAGCGGCAAGGCCACGGAAGTCCTGCATGACCTGGTTGCAAGGACCAACGCCTGATGACGGCATCCCGCCCGGATATTCTCAACCGGATTCTCGAGCGAAAACAGCAGGAGATCGAGTCCCGCCAGAGGCAGACGCCACTCGCCGAAGTCGAGCGTCGTGCGGGTCTCGCCTCGGCGCCGCGCGGCTTTGCCGCCGCGCTCGGGCGCCGCGTTGCGTGCGGCGAGGCGGCGGTGATCGCCGAAATCAAGAAAGCCTCGCCGAGCAAGGGCGTGATCCGCGAGGACTTCGACCCGGTCGATATCGCGCGCTCCTACGAGGCCGGCGGCGCGAGCTGCCTGTCGGTATTGACCGACCGCGATTTTTTCCAGGGCCACGAGGATTTTCTCGTGGCCGCGCGCGAAGCCTGCGAATTGCCGGTGATCCGCAAGGATTTCATCGTCGATCCCTACCAGCTCGCCGAGTCGCGCGCGATTGGCGCCGACTGTGTCCTGCTGATCGTCGCCGCGCTCGACGACGACCGGCTGGCGCAACTGCATGCCGGGGCCGGGGAACTGGGCATGGACGTACTGGTCGAGGTGCACGACGGCGCCGAACTCGAACGCGCGCTGGCGCTCGACCTGGACCTGGTCGGCATCAACAACCGCGATTTACGGACCTTCGATACGCGGCTCGAAACCACGCTCGACCTGCTCGAACGGGTGCCGGCCGGTTGCACGGTGGTTACCGAAAGCGGTATCCATCGGTGCGAGGACGTGGAGTTGATGCGCCGCCACGGGGTGCATGCCTTTCTGGTCGGCGAAGCCTTCATGCGTGCGCCCGACCCGGGCCAGGCCCTGCGCGAGCTATTCGCAACCTGAACGTCCCCCGGGCACACGTGTTGTCATCCCCGCGAAAGCGGGGATCTTGAAATAGTGGAAACTTGATGAGATTCCCGCTTACGCGGGAATGATCTCAGGGTAGGGGGCTAGCGGGTGCCGAAGACGACGATGGTTTTGCCGTGCGCCGTGATCAACCCGTCTTCCTCCAGGGTCTTCATGACCCGGCCGGCCATTTCCCGCGAGCAGCCGACGATCTTGGCGATTTCCTGGCGCGTTATCTTGATTTGCATGCCGTCAGGATGGGTGATCGCGTCGGGTTCGCGCGCGAGATCGAGCAGGGTGCGCGCCACCCGACCGGTGACGTCCATGAATGCCAGGTTGCTGACCTTGCGGCTGGTATTGCGCAGCCGGCTGGCCAGTTGAGACGACAGCTGGAACAGGATTTCGGGGGTTTCCTTGGCCAGTTGCATGAACTGGTTGTAATGGATTTCGGCCACCTCGCAGGCGGTCCGGGTAATAACCCAGGCGCTGCGCTTGGTGTGTTCCTCGAACAGCCCCATCTCGCCGAAAAAATCGCCGGGATTGAGATAGGCGAGTACGATTTCGTTGCAGTCCTCGTCCTCGATAACTACGCTGACCGAACCGTCGATGATATAGTACAGCGTCTC
>Ga0055480_10000906_pt1 | contig 11476 bp, 10 predicted proteins | sample Muzzi_PWB_D2_FD_57935 | JGI IMG/M metagenome (GOLD analysis project Ga0055480, IMG submission 57935) | Wetland microbial communities from San Francisco Bay, California, USA, that impact long-term carbon sequestration - Muzzi_PWB_D2 | ecosystem: Environmental > Aquatic > Marine > Wetlands ... | reverse complement strand
GAATGCCACCGCGTGGGGCCTGAGCCTGGCATTAGGAGCCAGCACACCGTGGTAGCGGTGACGGTGGACCCGCGGGGGCGGAACGAACTTGGCGATGGCCTCAAGGAGCTCGAGGGGCGTAAGCAGCAGCTCGGTGCGGCCGTGGATGTCAGGCTTGGGGAATCGGTAGACCAGGTAGCGAGCCTGGCCACCTTCTCGGCGAGAGTCTCTTCCAGCCGCATCACCGGGATCCGAGGTAGCGTGAAGCCGTAGCGACGTTGGGTCGCTGTCTCTACGAACGCTCGCTCCTCCGGTTCGATCCAGCACGGCGGCCCCACGTCGAGCTTCATCGTCACGGCCGGATTCCCATACTCACTGCTGACTTGGATGCTCCAGCGGCTTCGACTCTCCCGCGGCTCGAACCGGAACGGACCGAGCGTGACCCTGGCATGCTCCGCGATGAGCGCCGCCAGCTCCTGGCGGTCCGCGTCGGGGTCGCTGCTTGCCAGATCGAGATCCGTCGAGAAGCGACCTTCACTGCCGGCGAAGAATTTCCTCAGGGCGGTTCCGCCTTTGAAGACCACCATTCCCGAGAAGAACCCGGCTTCATGCAGGTGGGCGAGGAGGAAATCCTGGGCGATGTCGAGGATCGCCACGTCGAGACCGAGCCTCGACCCCGGCGGCACGTGGCGTGCCACGTATCCAGGGGTCAGGCGGTGTTGATCCCCGATCATGCCTCGCGCTCGGTTCCAGGAGGCGGCACCGGGAGAATAGTGTCGGCCACCTGCCAACGTGCGTTGTGCCGACGGAGTTGCCCGCGGGGTCCGAACCACACCTTTCCCGCTGGCTTGATGCCCAGCCGCTCGACGACGTCCGGGGCAAGCCCGGACACCAGATAGGCGAAGCGCACGCGCGCCGCGTGAGATCGCCCGGCGAGTTCCTCTCGAATCTCCTCCTCGGGCGAACGTGCGACGAGTTCCGGAAGCGCTCCGACAACGCTTCCCCAGCTTCTGACGTCCGTAGGCTTGCACGCGAGATGGACCAGGACCGTCGCCGCCCGGTGGACCGGCAGGTCCTTGATGCGATCGGGCTCCAGTCGTGCGTTGTGGTAGACGACCCGGTACGCTCGCTTCAGTGCGACAGGGACGAGCGTGTTCTTGGGGAGAGCGACCTCGTGCCGGTCGGGTGCCCGATCTGACGCGTCCAGAACCCAGAGCGCCGAGCCGAGCGCCACGGTCGCGCGGGAGTCCGGCGTCATCTCGAGTGTGGCTCGAAGGGCCAGGAACGGGTCACCCGAAGAGATGGCGCCAGCTCGTTCTCCGGGGATGAACTCCCAGGTTCCGTGTGTCCCGGTCTTCAGTAGCCAACCCCGCGCATGGAGCTCCTCAATGATGCGGTGGGTCGACGCTCGGACGCCGGTCCGCGCGCGAAGCTCCTCGACCTGCTCTCGGGTGACCACGGCCGGTCGGTCGAGCTCGAGCTCGGCGACGATTCCGGCGAGCCAGTTCGGAAGAGATCGTGGTGTCATGGAACGAGCATAATACCATGTATTGTGGTATTTCAGCGTCTCTGTGACACCAACGCTGCACTCGCCAGGCGAACGTGTCAAGAGTCATTTCGGCCCTTGTTCGGTGTCCGTTCAGGTGTCCGTTCCGGGGCGTCAGGCTGCTCAACTTGGGTGGAGCGGCAGTGCAGGCTGCTCGCGTCTCAGTTGGTTTCTGAGGTTTTCCGGGCAGATTGCTCGCTGGCAGGGCCTGGGGCCACCCCTGATAAGCGTGAGGTCGGTGGTTCGAGTCCACCCAGGCCCATTCGTTCGGAATCGTCGCCCCGCCTGGCCTTTCTGGCCGGTCCTCTCGGAGCGCCGGACGCTTCTGGCAGAACCGATGGAGAATCGAGATCAGCGCCGGATCAGGGATCCACTCGCTCCCGATCAGGGCCGTTGTCAATCACGAGCTGCTTCGGAGCGACGATGTCGAAATACACGATCAGGTTCGACTCTCGGGTGAGGGCGGCTGAAGGCACGAGAAGGCCGGTGTAGCCCGAGATCCAACGATCGAGCCGCGCTTCGCACGCGCCTTGTGAAGCTCTGCGACCGCACCGTCGCGTGTGAGGGCCGTGTACAGGCACGCATACGCACCGCGCACATTCCATCGGCCTTCGGAGAATCTGAAGAGGCGGCCCAGGTGCAATGGCTCCGCTCTGGGCGGTACATGCCGCCACACCCGGGCAGCAACCCTCACTACACGAACACTCCACCGTCCGTGTTGGCTACGACCGTCAGGACGTCGTTGATGTCCCCGTCGACGATAGCGCGCAGGGGCGTTCGCGTGCCCAGGGCGGGCACCCGCTCATGGAGCCATTCCTGCAGTGTCTCGACGTCATCCCCTAACACCTCCGGTCGGCCAGCGGGTGCGGCCTCTCCCGAGCCAGATCCTTCAGCGGCACCTCCTTCATGGGACGCCTCAGGGGACTTTCCCGACGTCACACCTCGTACAATGCCCGACTACACCACGAATCACGGGATTGTATGTGTAATGTTCTCCCCCCCCGCTCCGACTCCAACCCAGGACGGATCATGAACGACCACCCCCGACCACACGACCCGGAGCCCTCAGCGTCCTCGCTGGTTCAGCCCATGGGAAGGCGCGGCTGGGTGAGGAGCATGGCCACGCTCGCGGGAGGGACGGCGAAGAGAAGCATTCATATCTTGTTGGCTGTCCCCCTGGTCGCGACCCTGCCTTCCTGCCAGTCGAACGAAACGGCCAGCTCCCAGGCTGCGGCCAATGAAGCGCTGGTCCCTACAGTCCCCATCCCCGCCCCGCCGGGATCCAGAGGTTTTGGCATGCCTTCGGGCAGTCAGACCACCACCGACGCTCCAAGACCTCGTCGACCGAGCGCGAGCGTGACCGATACCGAGCGTGAGATCGTTACCACGACGCTCGACGACCTGAACATGAGCGATCCGTATGTTTATGCGGACGACGCCACCCAGACGTATTATCTGACAAGCAGCGGCGGCAGCATCTATACGAGCGAGGACCTGAAGAACTGGACCGGTCCCTATGGGGCGTATGATGTGACCGGAACGTGGATGGAAGGAATCAACTCCGTGGCTGCGGCGGAAATCCACCATGTCAACGACAAATACTATTACGCCGCCACCTTCACCGACCGGGACGATTTGGTCGACGCGGTTCCCCGCAGGTACAATGTCAACCGTCATCAGACCATGATATTGGTATCAGACAGGCCTGAAGGTCCGTATAGGCCGATAAATCCCGATCCGGAATTCGACCTGCTCCCCCATAGCTGGACCACGATTGACGGGACTATATGGAATGAAAATGGCGTATCGTATTTCGTGTTTTGTCATGAATGGCTGCAGACTATCGATGGCACCATGGAATACGCGGAGCTTGCGCCTGATCTGAGCAGGCTTGTCGAAGAGCCCACCGTCATCTTCCGGGCGAGCGAAGCGCCGTGGGCGCTCGAGATGGTTGGAAACGGGGAGATGACGTACGGCCTCAAGATCCCCGGGTGGGTTACGGACGCGCCAGAACCCTTCCGGACCCAGACCGGTAGGCTGGGTATGTTGTGGTCGAGCTGGGGGGCCCATCGCTATGCTCAGGGTGTGGCCTATTCCGAGTCCGGTTCCATCGAAGGCCCCTGGGTGCAGGAACAGGAGCCCTTGAAAGGTGACAATTCCGGGCACGGCATGATGTTCACCACCTTCGAAGGAAGGCGGTTGCTCATCCTTCATCATGCCGAAGGAGACGGACCTCGCAAGCCGCAACTCTATGAAATCGACGATTCCGGCGACAAGCTGGTCTTGGGAGCGCGATACAATCCGTAGTGGATGGGGATGAGAGCATCACAGGGGGCCGAGGTCGTGCCCCGAGCCCCCTGTGGGTGTGGGCGGCCGGGGAGAATCCCTAGCCTCGAGTCTACGGCTCGTCGCCCACGCACTCCGCCGCCTCGATCGTGAACGTCACGCCGGTCGCGTCCCCCGCGTCAACGGTCGCTTCCGTCGGGTCCACCGAAGCCGTGAAGTCTAGCTGCGGTCCCTCCAGGGCCAGGCTCTCGATGTAGCCCAGGGAATAGGTGTCGGAAGCCAGGAAGTCGATCCGGAAGGAACCGTCAGGCGCCACGTTTCCGGTCCGTACTATGGCCTCGCCCTCGGCGTTCACCAGCCCCTGGGACGTCGCCGTCGGGATGAAGTCCTCGACCGAGCGCGGGGTCCCTGCCGGGCACTCGGGGATCACGACCGGGTTGCTTTCGGCGCCGAGGCCGAGCGCCACCGTACCCTCGATGCCGCGGAGCGATGTCAACTCGTCCGCCGCGGTCCCGTCGCCATCCTGATCCACGACGATCGTCCCGTGAATCACGGGGTGCATGTTCCAGTTGCCGGAGTTGCCAGCCCTGTGACCGAAGCTCTCGGAAACGTTGAAGTCGAGAACGAACGCCATCGCTTCGTCATCGACCTCCACCTGGTCCCCCGCCTCGTCGTTGGGGATCACGACCTTGAGCCCGCTCGTGGAGCAGCTCGGGCAGTTGAGGTTCCCCATCTCCGCACCTTCGAGGCCCTCGGGTAGCTCAGGGTCGCCCTTCACATAAACGGTGCCTTCGGTCGACACGAGTACGGCGTCACCGACGACCAACCGGAGCTGCCCGTACATCGTCGGGTCCACCTCGGCGTCCTCCACCAGCAGCACACTGGTCCCGACCAGGTCGGTGAGAAGTACGAGGCCGGTCGGCTCGCCCAGCAGGTCGACCCTGCCGGGTCCACCCTGGAGGTAGATCTCGAGGATCTCGACCCAGGCCGCCTCCACATCGCCGGGCGCGTCGGTGAGGTAGACGGAGACGTTGGCCGTCCCGTCGACGGGATCCGTTATCTCCTCGTCGTCGCAGGCCCCCAGGGCCAAAGGGACCATGAGTGCCAGGGGCAACCACTTCCATCCATTCCAAGTGCATCCCACGTGGACCTCCTCATTCATCTCCGGGCCCTCTTGCCTCGGAGGGCCCTTTCAACGTTGGCGTTCCGGACGCCCGAAGGTCAACCTTTTTCCGGGTCCCGGCTCGGCATCGCTTGATGCGTACCTCTGAGTGGGTCTGCAAAAGTCGAGCCGAACTCGCTGGGACCCACCGGTCCCTCCTGGGTCCGGGTCAGGATTCGAGCCGGTACTCCATCACCGCGCCGTGCGGCCGGTGACGGTTCGCGTCTACTGGGATCGTGGTCGCTGCGGGGTCAGGAATGCGTGGGACCTACCTCAGCCGACCGGGGGAGTCCCCCTGTCAAGTGCGCTTCCGGGTTCATCGCGGCTGCGCTCGGTGAGCAGCTTCTCGGTGAAGTCCGCCTGTTCCTTCACGCGCTGAAGTTCGGCTTCGACCCGTTGTGGTACCCGCCTCATCACCGCACGTCGAAGCGATCCAGGTTCATGACCTTGTCCCACGCGGCGACGAAGTCATGGACGAACTTATCCTCCCCGTCCCCCGACCCGTACACCTCCGATAGAGCGCGGAGCTGGGAGTTCGAGCCGAAGACGAGATCGACCCGCGTCGCGGTCCACCTGAGCTCACCCGTGTCCCGGTCGCGGCCCACGAACACCTCGGCGTCCTCCGTGACCGGCTTCCACTCGGTGCGCATGTCGAGAAGATTCACGAAGAAGTCGTTGGTGAGCGTCTCCTCACGATCGGTGAAGACGCCGTGCTTCGCGTCGTCCACGGAGGTCCCCAGCACGCGCATCCCGCCCACGAGCACGGCCATCTCGGGTGCGGTCAGGGTGAGGAGCTGCGCCTTGTCGGTCAGGAGCGCCTCCGCCGGCACCGCGTACCGTTCCTTCAAGTAGTTTCGGAACCCGTCCGCGACGGGCTCGAGCACGTCGAAGGCGTCCACATCGGTCTGCTCGAGCGACGCGTCCATGCGTCCCGGCGTGAAGGGCACCGTCACGTCGTGCCCGGCGTTTCTCGCTGCCTTCTCGACCCCGGCGCACCCGCCCAGCACGATGAGATCGGCGAGCGACACCTTCTTGCCGTCGGTCGCCGTCCGGGCGAACTCCTCCCGGATCCCCTCCAGGGCTTTCAGCACCTTGGAGAGTCGGGCCGGTTGGTTCACCTCCCAATCCTTCTGGGGGGCCAGCCGGATGCGCGCGCCGTTCGCCCCGCCGCGCTTGTCGGATCCGCGGAAGGTGGATGCCGACGCCCACGCCGTGGACACCAGCTCCGAGACGGACAGGCCTGAAGCCAGGATCTTCTCCTTCAAGGCGGTGACGTCGGCCGCGTCGATGAGCGCGTGGTCCACGGCCGGGATCGGGTCCTGCCAGAGCAGCTCTTCTCCGGGGACTTCCGGGCCGAGATAGCGTGCCCGGGGACCCATGTCGCGGTGCGTCAGCTTGAACCACGCGCGGGCGAACGCGTCGGCGAACTGATCCGGGTGCTCCATGAAGCGCCTGGAGATCACCTCGTACGCCGGGTCGAGCCTGAGCGAGAGGTCGGTTGTGAGCATGGTGGGCCGATGCTTCTTGGACGGGTCGTGCGCATCGGGCACGATCGCCTCGGCGTCCTTCGCCACCCACTGGTACGCGCCCGCCGGGCTCTTCGAGAGCTCCCATTCGAAACCGAACAGGTTCTCGAAGAAGTTCTGGCTCCACTTGGTCGGCGTCGTGGTCCAGATGACTTCGAGGCCGCTGGTGATCGTGTCGTTGCCCCTGCCCGTGCCGAACCGGCTCGTCCACCCGAGACCCTGATCCTCGAGGAGTGCCCCCTCGGGCTCGGGACCCAGATGCGTTGCGTCCGCGGCACCGTGCGTCTTGCCGAAGGTGTGGCCACCGGCAATGAGCGCCACCGTCTCTTCGTCGTTCATCGCCATGCGCGCGAACGTCTCACGGATGTCGTGCGCCGCGGCCACGGGGTCGGGCTCGCCGTTCGGGCCCTCCGGGTTCACGTAGATCAAGCCCATCTGCACGGCGGCGAGCGGGTTCTCCAGATCACGATCACCGGAGTAGCGCTCATCGTCGAGCCAGGTCGTCTCCGCTCCCCAGGAGACGTCCTGGTCCGGCTCCCACACGTCTTCGCGTCCTCCGGCGAAGCCGAACGTCTCGAAGTCCATGGTCTCCAGGGCGACGTTGCCGGCGAGGATCAAGAGATCGGCCCACGAGATCTTCCGTCCGTACTTCTGTTTGATGGGCCAGAGCAGCCGGCGAGCCTTGTCCAGGCTGACGTTGTCGGGCCAACTGTTGACCGGAGCGAAGCGCTGCTGGCCCCGGCCGCCGCCCCCGCGACCGTCTCCGACGCGGTATGTGCCTGCACTGTGCCACGCCATGCGGATGAACAGCGGGCCGTAGTGGCCGAAGTCCGCGGGCCACCAGTCCTGCGAGTCGGTCATCAGGGCGGCGAGATCCCTCTTCACCGCGGCCAGGTCGAGACTCTCGAACTCCCGGCGGTAGTCGAAGTCCTCCCCCATCGGATTGGACCGGGGAGAGTGCTGGTGCAGGAGGTCGAGTCTCAGTTGATTCGGCCACCAGTCGCGGTTCGATGTGCCCCCGACGGCGTGGGGGAAGGGGCACTTGCTCTCATCACTCATGAAGCTCTCTCGTGCGGTTGTGGGTCGTTTGAGCTGGTCTGGGCTTGGGCCCGGCACTCGGGGCAGCGGCCCCAATAGATCACCTCGGCCTCATCGATCTCGTAGTCCATGGTATCGGATGGGGTGAGACACGGGGCGGAGCCGATCGCACAGTCCACATCCACCACACGGCCGCAGATGCGACAGATCAGATGGTGGTGGTTGTCGGCGACCCGCGTCTCGTATCGGGCGGGTGACCCGCTGGGCTCGATGCGCCTGAGGAGGCCCTTCTCGACGAGGATCGAGAGGGCGTCGTATACGGCCTGACGCGAGATGGCCCCGATCTCCGCACTGGCCACTTCGGCCACGCCATCCGCTGTGGTGTGGGGATGAGCTGACACCGCACGCAGGACGGCAAGACGCTGCGCCGTGACGTGGAGGCCGTGTTGCCGGAGGAGGTCGGCCGATTCTTGAGGCATGGCGCAGCCTACTGCAACATCTGGACTCTGTCAATATGTTGATCGCATCTGCTTTGGCACGACCTGCCCCTCTAGTACCGTGGGCTCACCCGGTAGAGGACTGACCCGTGAGCGGGAATGTCGGCGACGATCGTGGTCGAGACCGAGCCCAGATCCTGCCCTTCCCACAAGTCTCGTACGGTGCTCTCTCCCACTACGCCGAGCTCCGCGAGCGACACGCTCACGTTCTGCGTCTCTCCGAGGTCTGTGTCAGGCGTGTTCGTGTTGAACATCGCAACGTACTTGTCCGCGGAATTGGGAATATCGGCTGCCCATACGACGAGCCCGTCGGCGCTGGATACCTGACGGTTGCGGGTACTGTGTTGATTGACAGCGAGGACTTCGTCGTTGGTGAGAAGGGAAAGCGTAAACGCATCGTTCCCGGGCAGGTCTCCGCCGAACATGAGTGGCGACCGGAAGATCGACCAGAGCGACATCAGGGTGATCTGTTCGGTGTGGGTCAACAAAGACATGCGGTCGTCGCCGCGGTGGGCCCGGATGCCGATGTGCCCCAGCGGCAGCATGTCTGCGTCGGGCCAGTGCCCGGCGCCGATGAAGGGCGCCCAGCTGGCCGTGCGCGGGAACTGGCGCTCGACGGCGTCCCAACTGTCCCAGAAGTCGCCCGAAATCCGCCAGAGGTTCGCATGGTTCACGAAGTGGTCACCATCCTCGACGCGGGCACCTCCGGGAGAGACACTCAGAACCATCGGACGCCCGGTGCGGTCGATCGCTTGACGGATCATCTCGATTTCCGCGGGGCTGCGCGACAGATCGTCGACCTTCACGTAGTCCACGCCCCAGGAGGCGATCAGGTCGAATACCGAATTGTAGTATTCCTGCGCTCCCTCGCGATCTTCCAGAACCGTATACATGTCCGCCAGCCACCGACACTGGCGGTCCGTCGTATAGATATCTGCGGCGTGAGCCTCGCTCCCGAGGATGGCCGTGTTCCTGTTCACGGCCTCCACCGGAACGCCCCGCATGAGGTGAATGCCGAACTTCAGTCCCTTCGAATGGACGTAGTCAGCGAGGGTGGTGAATCCGCGGCCATCAGCCGCCGAGGGAAACCTGTTCAGGGCGGGCAGCAAGCGGCCGTACTCGTCCATTACGTAGCGCGGGTCATCCTGATTGTAGTCCCCGGCGGAGGTGTTTTCGACATACCATCGAATATCGACGACGACGTATTCCCACCCGTGGGACGCGAGATTGTCGGCCATGTAGTCCGCGTTGGCCCGCACCTCGGCCTCGGTGACCGTCGGGCCGAAGGAGTCCCAACTGTTCCACCCCATGGGGGGAGTCTGCGCCCAGGACCAGAATTCGGGCTCCTGAGCTCCAGCGTTCCCAACGAAGGCGGTGAGGGTGACGAGGATCGAGAGAACTGCGCGCGAGGTCTTCATTGCTCCTCCGTAAGGCAGCAAGGTGACGTCACGATCCGCGTCAGAACCCCTCTGCCGCCACGGTGCCCAAGAACGATCCTACGAGCACGCCACCGGTCATCTCCAGCCAGGACTTCAGGGAGGGGATGCTCCGGTCTCCCCGATGGAGGAGGGGTACGGTCACCCCCACCGCAACGCCGATCCCGGCCCCGGCCAGAACATCCGACGGGAAATGCTGACCTGCCTCGACCCGAAGCGCCGAGGTTGCACCAGCGAGCGCGCCACCGGCGAATCCGACGGCGGCCCGCTCCCACCATGGGGCTTTGGGCCGATTCAGCATGTACTCGGTCAGACCCATCGCGGCTCCGGTCCAAGCCGTGGACGCGTGACCCGAGGGCATGGAGAAGAACGTGCGGTCCTGAGTGACGTCGTACGCCGACGCCTCCGGCCGGTCGAGCGCCGGGAGATAGGCATAGGGACGCGCCCGACCCCAGAGCTTCTTGCTGAGAACAGTGATTCCCTGGGAGATGAGCATCGTCTCCGCATGTACGATCGCGGTCCGGGCCAGCCCGCTGGTCCGCTGGCCGCCGGGACTCGTGGCCAGACTCACCGCGAACGGGAACCCGATGGCCACGTTCCGCGTCCAGTTGCTGGCTCTGGATGCACCGAGGTGGAGCTCACCGACCGCGCCCCGATCGAGCGACAAATCGATTCCCCGCGGGTCGTAGCCTTCCGCCGGGACATTGCGGACCGGCCCATCGACGAATCGGCCGGAAAGCAGGAGACCGGTGCCCAGAACCGACAGGCCGGCCTCTCGCCAGCCGTCGAGGTCCGGGTGTGCCGCCACGGAGGACGCAGAATCGCTCCGAGCCACGGCCTGCGCCTGGATTGGCCCCGAGATCGCCAGCGGCAGGAAGGCGAAAGCGAGACAAGAGGCGCGGGCATTTCGCGCGATGCGTAGGGCGTTCATGGTTTCCGTTCTAACTCCCCTGGAGCCCTCGAAGTTCCTGCCATGACGGAACCGTGTTCCGAGGCTTGGAGCCCCGGCTTGTTCAACCCTCGGGGGGGATCGGCGGGAGGCCGGCGAGAAAGTCCCTGACGGCGTCGAGCACGGATTCTCGACTGAGGTTCGGGTAACGGGTGTATGCCGAGTCGGGGATTTCCTCAACCAGATCCCGAAACCGTCGTGGGTCCACCCATCCACTTCCCACGAGCCGCTCGGCGTCCAGCAGGTCCTTGCGGAACCCCCTCACCACCTTTGACAGGAGCTGCGCGTACGGGTCGTAGTGATAGAACTCGACGCGACCCATCCGTTCGATGAATCGATGCCTCTCCGCGGTGCCCGTGAGTGCCGGGACGAAGTCCTCCGGACGGACGAACTCGACGTTCAAGCGGAGTCGCTCCTTGATGCCCTGGATGTCGCGGAAGACTCTATCGCGGTCGGCCCAGAGATCGGCGTCGATGGTGGCGGAGCGCCAGCCGGCCAGGACCGCGGTGCCGCCACCCACTAAATAGACTCGGAACGACCCCTGCGGCGGGGCGGAGCGCGCTAACTCCGCCATAAGCTCTCGCAGTGTCTCACTTGTGAGCTCTCGTCTCAACGAGCGGCCCGATCTACGCGAACGAGGCGGCAGGCATCCGCGAACGAGACCAATTCGCGCAGTCGGGCATTGTAGCGCGCGTGCGCCAGGTCCCCCTCGGTGTCCTGCAAGAGATCGAAGAGTCGACGCTCCGGCTCCTCGAGAGTCGGCCCGATGGGGACTCCCTCCCGCCGGAGCCGAGGCGCGGCTAGGGACACCGCCAGGCTTTGTGCGGTTACGCGTTCGGCCGCGAGGTCGGCCAGGCCGGCGTCAACGGACCCGCCTCCCGGGAGGCCCAGGGCCTCGAAGCTCGGTGCGCCGAAGCGTCGGCGGATCCAGCGCACAGCCGCGGCACGTCGAGCCACCCTCCGTCGAGCCGCAGGCAGCATGCCTTCGGCCCGACGACGCCCCCCCGCCTTCCCGTAACGCCGAAACTGTTCGCGCACGTCGTCCGGAAGGTCCATG
>Ga0055480_10000904_pt1 | contig 11483 bp, 11 predicted proteins | sample Muzzi_PWB_D2_FD_57935 | JGI IMG/M metagenome (GOLD analysis project Ga0055480, IMG submission 57935) | Wetland microbial communities from San Francisco Bay, California, USA, that impact long-term carbon sequestration - Muzzi_PWB_D2 | ecosystem: Environmental > Aquatic > Marine > Wetlands ... | reverse complement strand
CGCTATGTCTGGTTCGAGGATACCACGGACAGGATGCTTGAGTTTTACCCAAAGCTCAACACCGGCATCTTCTGGATGCGGTCCAGAGATTTGGATCGGCAGATTAAGCTGCTTTATCCGAAATAGGAAAGGCCCTGAATAACCGGGCCTTTCTTAACTGTGGCATATTTATATATTATTCGCCTTCCTGAACGGACAACACTTTGATGGTGTACTGCCCGGCAGATTCCTCCACCGCACCGGTGACTTTGACAGTCTTGCCCACCATATCGGACAGATCCTGTCCGATCACGTTGTACTTGCCCAAGTCGGTGACAATAACGACTCCATCGCCGCTTTGTTCCACCATCCCGGTAAGCTCAACGGCCTTGGACATCTCCGCCGGTGCGGATTGCCGGGCCGTCTGGACCGGTTCAGCACTGGGCTGGCTCTGCTGGACGGCCTCACTCGCGGGTTGACCTTTTTGTTCCATGGTCGCCGGTTGGCTCTGACTTTTTGCACCAGCCAACTGACTGGGCGCTTCGTTGCCTGAACAGGCCACGCCCATCGCGACCACAGCCGCTAACAACATGATTTCAAAAATAGAACGCAATCTGATCATTCTTCTTCCTCCTCTGTTTGTTTGATTCTGTGTTTGCCTGAAACTCCTGATGCCCAATCATCTCCACGCTCACAGAGCGCATTATCCAGACTGCTATATTCTGCTTTGTGTGAATGGTGCTTATGAACGACTGAGATAGGCAAAAAGACGTGCAGGCCAATTCAAACCGAATTTAAGATAAAAAAGCAATTTGGGTACCAAGTTGCACGACCTTGGAAATTATCTCGGAGACCGGCTTGTGTCAGGGGTGATTGTATCGCCGGGTCATGCCCACCAGGATATGGGGGAGGTCGATGAACGATAATTGCACTCCGGAAAACGAAATCAGCGCATTTGAATGGTGGGCCTTAAGCGCTCCAGCACATGTACCGGACCGGAGATCTGATGATGGTCCAGCATGATTTTTTCGGTTTGCTGCCAACCGATGGTATCGATGGTACCAATAACGATTCCCGGCTTGGGTTGCACAATGCTACGGGTCGCTTCCAACTGTTGCTGTAATAGTTCCGGGGCAGTATCATGGTCGAAACGTTGAACCGCCTTAATGGCCAGGTCTTTGTTGGCCGGTTCCATGGCTTCACGCCAGCCTTTCAATAAGGCCCGTACGAACCGTTGAACCAATTCTGGGCGCCCATCCAATATGGATTGAGTGGTCACCACCGAATTGGCCACAAAGCGGACACCGAATTCAGCGGGATTTAAAAACCCCACCGGCTCGCCGGAGGCTCTCAATCTTGCACCGATCTCCACCCCTTGGGTGTTGATGTAGACCGGCCACAGGTCAACCAGCTCTTTGTAAAAGGGAGTATAATCCAACCGCACGCCATACAATCGTACTTGCGACGTCTGAATATGGGCTTGAACCAGGAGGGTGCGAAGGATCAGCTCATCGTTCTTTCCGAAAGTCACCCCGATGGTTTTACCGCGCAAATCATCCAGTCGATTGATGGCAAACCGGCGCTGGCGATAGATCCATTGCAACGGATTGACCTGAAAGAGTTGGGCTACAACCACTACCGGCGATCCCTTGTCCATGGCCCGCACAACCTGATCGGCGGATGCCACGCCGAAGTCGGCATAGCCCAATTCCAGTTCCCGAATGGCGTCTCTTTCCGGACCTCCCGGTTTGGTGGTGACAGCCAGTCCTTCAGCCTTGAAATGGCCCTGCTGATCGGCCACCAGATCACCGACGGTGGACATATTCTTAAGCCATTTAAGACGGTAGGTAACACGTTGGTCTGCTCCTGCGACCTTGCCCAAGCAGAAACAGCAGAGGACCAAAAATATGATCAAAGCCATATCCGGCCATGGATGGTATTTGGGATTCGACATGATTTCCACCTGTATGACCGCCATAAAGACTTAGTTTTCATGGTGCGCATGAATTAAAATTTTACAGTGTTGTACCCTCTTTTATTCATCAGGGGAACGACCCGTCCAGGCCTTTTGGCATAACCTCCCACCGTATTCCAGCAAGCCCTGATAGATCGAAATCGTTATGCCGATGGCAAACAGGGCAGCCAATATTTTGGCCAGATCGCTTTGGTACAGAGCAATTCGGATGCTGTAGCCAATGCCGTCATTGGCAGCAATAAATTCAGCCACGATGGTGCCAGCCATCGCTAGCGTGGCACTGCCGGCCACCACGGTGGTCAGTTTGCTCAGGTTCTCAAAAGCGCGAATCTTGACTTCCAGCTGCCAGCGCATACGCCCGGTCTGACGGTAAAAATGTTCAATATCGTCAACAGGTTCAGACATGATGCCCAGCACCGACAAAAGCAACGGAAAGTAACAAATCATGGCGGCGATCAGCAGCCGTGATACAAAGCCGTCTCCCAGCAGGATGAAGATAATCGGCGCCAGTGCCACGATGGGATAGGCCTGGATGTTATAGGCTGCCACCTTGACAAACGACCCGATCCAGGATGTCCGGCGGCCGGTGATGCCCACCATCAAGGCCAGAACGATGGCCAACAGCTGCCCCACAACCGCCACAGCCAGTGTGTCGGTCACATCGGTGGCATAGCGCCCGATCTCAGCCTGGCTCGTCTTCAGGATAAGCGCTGGTCCGGGAATCACATAATCCGAAAGGCCTAAACCATACTTGACAGCCAAAAGCACAGCCACCCCAAGCAGATAAATCATCAGAAATTGATAAATACGCCTAAGCATTCATCATCTCCAGCATGGCTTTTTCCAGGGTGTGCGGATTTGCCGATGTCGTAACGTGCGCATCCAGCCCTTGGATGCGCACCGCCTGGGGGTGTTTGCCCGGACCGCGCAACACCCAAATTTGGTTGCAATACCTGGCCACCTCCACCACATTATGGCTAATGTATATAAAACAAGCACGGGGAAAGGTCTCCTTGATGGTCATCAAAATAGTACTGCGCGTAGACTCATCCACATTGGCCAGGCTTTCGTCCATGATCAGCATCTGTAAGTCCTGGACCAGATAGCGTGCCAGGTTGACGCGATTGCGCTGTCCAAGGGACAACTTGCCAAACCGTCGATGGAGGCAGGCAGAAAGCCCGAATTGATGAATCAGCGCATCTTTGAGAGCCACATTATCGGGTGGCGTAATGCGTTCCAGGTGCCGCCCTACGCTGGACCAGCCCGGTAGACGCTCCAGGTTATGGCAATAAAAAATGTTTTGCAGGCCTTCGGCCAGAATTTGCCCTGACGCCGGCTGAAAAGTGCCTGCAAGAATTTTAGCCAAGGAGGTTTTGCCGACCCCGGAAGGGCCGAACAAGCCATGCAGGCCGGGTTCATCCAAAACCAAGGACAAGTCTTCCAATATCGGAGTGATTGTGTCCGGGTAGCAAAATTGGATATTGCGGCATTCCAAACGCATGGCGGTCCTATCTTTCTCCATGTTTTTGGCTATCTATCACAAAGCAGACAATTTGGCCAGTTACGCCGTCAGATCCGGTATGATAAGATTTAAATTCCAAGGCTTTTCCCGGTGTGCTGTTTGTGCTAAATAGGAACTAATAAAAAGCGGACAGCATGCCATCTAAAGAATGATTCGCAAATGGGGGGCACAATGGACTTTAAAAAACACTTGGAATTGGCCTGGAATATGACCTTGAAGCATATTGTCATTCTCATTCTCATGACAGTGGTCAGCCTGGCGGTAGGCTTTTTCACGCTTGGCATACTGGGGCCTGTGGTAATGGCCGGCTTTTTTCAGTCCATTATCCTGATGATGCGCGAGGGCAGAGAACCCCGCATGGAAGATCTCTTTTCCCAGATGCGGCTCTTCCTGCCGCTGCTGGGATTTTCGATCGTCGTTTGCATTGCGATGCTGGTTGGCTTCCTGCTCTTTGTTCTACCGGGGTTGGCCATTTTGCTGGCGGTCACCTTCGGCTGCCTTTATGTGCTGCCCTTGATGACCGATCGCCGGATGGGGCTCATCGATGCAGTAAAGACCAGTTGGAATATGGCTGTTCAAGAAAGCGTGGCCGATCATATCGTTGTGGTCATTCTCTTCATGGGGTTAATGGCCGTGGGCAGCTCGGTCTTTATCGGTATTTTGTTCACCCAACCTTTTGCCACCGTATTCCTGGTTACGGTCTATCTGGAAAGGATCAGCTCAGTCCCCACCGCAGGCACCCGGACGCCGCCGCCGCCACCCGAAAACGACTAAGCGGAGATTTTATTTTTGACTGTCGATTTGGTCGAGAAGCTGATCCAGGAGCTGTTCGGAGAGCATGCCACGATCCAACAAAATATTTTCAATACCTGCGTTTCTTAATGGCTCAATCCGCAAAGTTTCGATGGGGGAATGCTGCCGTATGCTGTAAAAGGTATACGCAAGCGTCAATTCTTTTTTATTGAGCAGATCAACATCTTTGAAACTAGAAAATATAAAATGGTGACTGAGCACAAAGTAAAAGGCACCAATGGCAATAGCGACAAAAAGGTAGTTTTTCAATCGGGCCAGCATGGATAGACTCCTTCATTGCCTCTTGTATTCAGGGGCAGCTTAATTTGTTTCCAGACCAAGGTTACTCAATCATCGCGGTCGATGCAACCTCAAAAGGCATAGAATAAAGGACGAGTGCGTCGCGGCCAACCCGTTAAGGCATTCTGATGGATGTCTATAATATGGTTCATCGCGGGTCTTCATCCAATGCAGCCCGCACAGCGCGAGCCAATTCAGCCATATCAAAGGGCTTTTGAATGTACTTGCGAAATCCCTTGGGCACCGCTGTTTCTGCAGTTAGTTGTTCGCTGTACCCGGTGCATACAATGATGCGCAGATCCGGCAGGGCCTCCAGCAGCCGGTCAGCCAGCTTGGCGCCGGTCATGTGCGGCATAGTCATATCCGTTATCACCAAATCAATCTCATCAGGATGCGCCAAGATGTATTCCATGGCATTTGCGCTGCTGGTAAATCCGGTAACACGATATCCGAAAGATTGAAGCATCCTCGAACTGATATCCACCTGAAAATCCTCATCGTCGATCACCACGATAGATTCAGCGCCGTTTGATACCGGCAAGGTATCTTGATGCGAGGCTTCAGACAGCTCTTCAATACGCGGCAGGTAGACATCGAATCGTGTTCCTTGGGGCGAGGAAGCAACAACGATGGTACCGCCAAGCGTGCTTACTATCCCATGAACGACAGACAAACCCAGGCCGGTGCCTTCGCTTTTACCTTTCGTACTGAAAAACGGATCGAAAATACGATCAATAATATCTTTGGGAATGCCCTTTCCGGTATCTTCTATGCCGATGCAGACATAATTTCCCGGAGGGACATTTTGATGATGGTCGTCAAATAATCTGGTGAAGGTCGTTTCTTCAACAGTGATTGACAGGCGTCCGCCATTGCTTTTCATAGCGTGCCCCGCATTGGCGCACAAATTCATGATCACTTGATGAATTTGAACCGGATCGGCCACAACGGTGGCATTGGATGTATTATGCTGCCGGATCTCGATGGTTGCAGGCAAACTTGCGCGCATGAGGTTAAGCACCTCGTCGATGATGGGTTTAAGTTTAACCGGACGGTTCTCTGACTCTGTTTGCCGGCTGAAGGTTAGGATCTGTTGAACGAGTTCTTTGGCCCGCATTGCCGCTTTTAATACCTTATGAAGATGTTCGGCCGTCTGATCTGTGGCCGACAGTCCGAGCAGAGCAATTTCAGTATACCCCATAACCCCGGAGAGGATATTGTTAAAATCATGGGCTATGCCGCCGGCCAAGGTGCCGATGGCTTCCATTTTATGCGCCTGCCGCAAATTTTTTTCCAAAAGGACCCGCTCCGTGTCGTCAAAAAAATAAGCGCTTATCTGCTGCAAACTGCCCTGCTCGTCGAAATGACCGACAAGATTGCCGATGGTGTAAAGGGGGCGTTTGTTGCGATGAACGAATTCAAGCTCCACCCCCTCTAATTTTTTCTCCTTGCGCAAACGATCCAGAATCATTTGGCGTTGATTTTTTGAAGGGTAAAAGGTTTCAACGTTAACCGTCATCGCCTCTTCAACGCTGTCATAACCGAAGATGCGGGCAAAGGCCGGATTACAGGCGATGATATGTCCATCCACCGCGGTAAGCGAATCCCCGGTGATGTCCTGTTCGAAAAATTGCCGATAGCGTTCTTCGCTTTCTCGTAGATCGGCTTCGGCTTTCTTCAAATTGCTGATGTCGATAAAGCTTTCAACCAGAAACGTTCGGCCATGGCGTTTGATGCTTGCAACGCTTTTCAGAATCGGCAGGATGCTCCCATCCGGTTTGAGCAGTTTGCGTTTGGACAAATCGATGGTTTGATGGTGATCGATCACCGGACAATTGCCCATTTCCTTTGGACATACGAATCGGTGGCAAATTTTACCGATGATATCATCCCGGCGCCTTTCAAAAAGTTCAGCGCCGGCGGCATTTACATCCACGATACGGCGCTCTTCTATGTCGACGACCATCACACCGCAGCTGATGGAGTCCAGTAACTGGCGAAGAAAGCGTTCACCGTCGATCTGTAAGTTGTGGTAGCGGTGAATGGATTCAAGCATTGTATTGATACTATGCCCCAACCGGCCGAATTCGTCGTTTGCACTAATTTCGATGCGATCATGGTGTCGCCCTGAAAAGGAGATGTCGTCGACCTGGTGTGTCAGATCGGCCAGGCGGTTCAAGATGGCATGATCCAGCAGGACCATGAGCAGAACGATAAACGCCAGGCCGAAAACCAGCATCGCAATTACATTATGTTGCCACGTCAAAAAACCTTGCCGGTAGAAATCCCGATCATGCATTGTTTCTAGAATGAGCGCCGGACTGCCGTCCAGATCTTCAATGATTGAATATCCGGCAATGGTGTCACGGGAGATCGGCTCAACCATAACACCGTCTTTTGGCAAGGCTAAAATTCTGTCGGTCGATACTTTGAGACTGGAACCTTTCAGCGGGTATATCTCCAGCGCTGTTTGCGCAGCGGTTCTGACGCGTTCAATTTCCGCAGCATCCAACGCTCTGCCTATGATCAAGGTCCCCCGGCTGGGCCCTTTGAATTCGCTGGTTAGGATCGGATGCGCGGCTATCAGGTAGGCAGAAGATTTCACCAAAAGAACGCCCGAAATATGGCTATTGGAGGTTGTATGGGCTAACAGCGCCGGATGTTTTGCAATGGCGCCAAACAGTTCCGCCGGATGGATTGCAGACGCATCAGCTTGGAATGCAAACAAGCGATGATAAACCGGTATGCCACCGTTATTGAAAAAAATCATAAAATTGAGACGGAGATTGATAAATGTCGAATCAACCAGATTTCGTTGCAAATAATCCGTATTGTGATCGTCAATAAATTGATAGGTATCATCCCCGGGTGCCCAGTCTGCGCAAATGGATTCCAGGTTATTCAGGATGCGGCCCAATTCATGGTGGACGTTGCGGACATGCGCCGCGACATCTTTTCTTTCAATTTGCTCGAAACGGTCTGTGACCAGATAATAGGAGACCGTAGTTAGGGCCGCTATAAAAACAATAAACGCTGTTCCAACCAGGATGAGCGTCTTTTTCCGAATTGCCATATATCTGCCGTCCCTTGCATTGCCATACAGACAAAGGGGTTATTGATTGTTAACTTCTCTTTTCCACAAGCTTGCAGAGGCCTTGTTTTTGGAAAAAGGGACCTCAACCTCATTATATTTTATACTATCGGACTACGCTGAAAATACTTGATAAGAAAGGCCTTGGAGTGCCTGGAGAAGCGGTTGCAGGCACTGTATGCGCTCAATGCCCCTTTTTGGCCATAAAAAAGGGGTCGCCCGATTAGAGCTAACCCCTTGAATTTTTTGGTGCCGGAGGTGAGAATCGAACTCACAAGGGCTTGCGCCCGGCGGATTTTGAGTCCGCTGCGTTTACCTATTTCACCACTCCGGCGATAAAAGTGGCTATATATTCAAAAGAATCGTCAATGTCAAATGTCAAAATCCAAATTTAAAGGTCGCCAGTATCGTTGCGGCGTCCACGGCCCCTTCTCGAAGGATTACAGGTGTTTCGCCCGTGACATCGACAACCGTTGAGCCGGGGCCGCCGGCTAATGGACCCGCATCCAAAATCAAATCCACGCCATTGAGCAACTTGTCATCCAACGCTTGAACTGTGGCACAGCCGCCCTTCCCGGAGATATTGGCACTGGTGCCGGTCATGGGTACGCCCAAGGTCCGCACCAGGGTGGCTGCTACAGGGTGGGCCACAAGGCGCACGCCTATTTTGCCACTGTTGCCGGTCAGCGTGGAAGGCAATCCCTCTCGGGCGTTCAATACAAAAGTAACCTTGCCCGGCCAGAAACGGTTCATAAGGCTGAGGGCCATGGCACTGGGTGTTGTTGCCACCTGTGGCAGGGCATTCATATCGGCGATAAGCACCAGCAGTGCCTTGTCGGTCAAACGGCTCTTGATTTGGAAAATACGCTGAATGGCCGCCGGGTTAAAAGGATCCGCTCCCAGCCCGTAAAGCCCGTATGTAGGAAACACCACCACGCCACCGGTGCGTATGGTTTCAGTCGCCCGGCTGATGATGGCGGCATCAGGCCGGGCGGAGTCTACCGGAACTATATTAGCGATAAGCTTCAAGGCGTTCGGCTTTGTGCGCCACCTGAGCAGCCATCTCTTTTTTATGCACCTCCACTAGGCCAGCCACTTGGGCATCGGCCACACCAATGATCTGGGCGGCCAGAATTCCGGCGTTTTTGGCGCCCGACCGGCCGATGGAAACCGTGGCCACGGGGATGCCAGGAGGCATCTGCACCGTGGAGAGCAGGGCATCCAGTCCTTGAAGGCACGACGAATCGATGGGAACGCCGATGACCGGCAAAGTTGTCTGGGCGGCCAGTGCGCCGGCCAGATGGGCGGCATGACCGGCGCCGGCGATAATGACCTTAATGCCCCGCTGCCGCGCCGAAACAGCCAGATGGGCAGCTTTTTCAGGGGTACGGTGGGCTGAGGCCACCGTAATCTCAAAGGGAATTCCGAATTTTTTCATCATTCCCACCGCGCCTTCCATTACCGGAAGGTCGTTATCGCTGCCCATGACAATGCATACCTGGGGTTTGACCTGATAACGCTTTAATGCCTTTTGGCCGATATCCTTGCGATATTGAACGCCTTGCCACTTAATTTTCTCCACGGCCTTATAAGCCTTGCTGATGGCCTCGGCCACGGTATCACCTAAGGCAGTGACACCCAGCACCCGTCCACCATTGGCAACCACCTGATTGTCTTTAAAGGCCGTACCGGCATGAAAAACTACCACGTCCTTGATCCGGCGAACCTTATCCAATCCGGAGATGGGCAGTCCTTTTTTATATTTGCCGGGGTAGCCTCCCGAGGCCATGACCACACAGACCGTGGCGCGGTGGTCGATCTCCAGCCGGCATTGATCCAGACGCTCATCGATAATAGCCTCCATTATAGGCACGATGTCGTTCTTCAGCCGCATTAACAAGGGCTGGGCCTCAGGATCGCCGAAACGGCCGTTAAATTCCAGTACTTTGATCTGGTCGCGGTTGATCATCAAACCGGCATACAGAACCCCCTTATAGGGCCGGCCTTCGGCGGCCATGCCGCGTACAGTGGGCAACATGATCTCATTCATGATCCGGTCGTGCAGGTACTGATCCACAACCGGAGCAGGCGAGTAAGCACCCATGCCGCCTGTGTTGGGTCCTTTGTCATCATCAAAAATGGGTTTGTGGTCCTGGGAAGAGGGCAGCGGCAGTACGGTCTTGCCGTCGGTAAAGGCCAGAAAGGAGGCTTCTTCGCCCACCAGGCACTCTTCTACCACCACTTTGCTGCCGGCCTGTCCAAATTCCTTATCCACCAGGATCTGCTTAAGGGCCGCCAGGGCCTGGGCGACGGTGGCACAAACAATAACCCCTTTACCGGCAGCCAGACCATCGGCCTTTACCACGATGGGCGCGCCCATCTTTTTTATGTAGGCTTCGGCTGCCTTTAAGCTGGTAAACGTTGCCCCTTCGGCGGTGGGCACCCCGTACTTGTTCATCACGTGCTTGGCAAAGGTTTTGCTGGATTCAATCTCGGCTGCTTTTTGGCTGGCACCGAAAATGCGCAACCCTTGTTTTTCAAAGCAATCCACGATCCCCTTGGAAAGGGGGCCCTCCGGGCCCACGACGGTCAGATCGATCTTTTGACGGCGCGCAAAGGCTGCCAGCTGATCCATATCCTCGGCATCGATAGGCACACACTCGGCCAAATCGGCGATACCGGCATTGCCCGGAGCGCAATAGATTTTTTTGACCTGCGCACTTTGGGCAATCTTCCAGATCATGGCATGCTCACGTCCGCCCCCGCCAACCACTAAGACTTTCATAACCAACCTCCCTCTCTATTATCGTCGTTCAGTTTTAACCGCTATTGTCACCATTTAAAAAAACCTTAAAACTTGGACGCTCAACTCTGGCCTCTGAGCCAGAAATCAAGAACCAACTTACGCTTGTTCGGCCAGCTCCACCAGTCGGGCCTGCTTCATCTGCTCTAATTCAGTGCGCTGGATCCGGGCGCCATGTATCCCGCCGTTTAATCTGATTTCGGAAAGATGGATACTACCGTTTCCCAAAAGCATCAAATCCATATGGGCATAAGGCATCCCGGCGCGGGCAATTACGGCCCGGCAAAACTCGGCTTGTGCGGGCGTCAGCACATGGGGCTCACTATGGCCGCCGGTGGCCAGATTCATTCTGAAATTGTGAAGGTTGCGTCGGCTGTAAGCCTCGCAAAAATCACCCACCATGACCACCCGAACATCTAGAAAATCGGTCACACAGGGTTGCAATACAAAGGGGAAAGCCTTTTCGTCAAAGGCCAGACAGCTGTAAAGCGTCTCCAGATTATCCCACTTGCGCACCCCGTGGCCGCAATGCAGGCAGTCAGCCTTGGTGATGGCCACGCGCATATCTTTTTGACTAAAGGTCGTAACGGCGTCCAGCAACTCTTTACGCCGGGTAATGACCAAAGTGTTGGGCACCATCCAGGGATTCAACAAAAAGGCCTGAGCCACTTTGGAGGCGCTAAGCACCTGGGCCGTGGCCGAAGGCACCAGTCTGACCCCCCGCTCGGTCAAATCGGTCAAAAGCAGGGATTTAAGATAGGATGACGGCACCTGGCCGATAAATACATCGCCGGTGCCCAGGCGGTGGTAGTCCCGGATCAATTGGCTGAAGCGCGTGACAATCATCGCTCCTCTATCGCTGGTGATGGGCTTGAATACCGAGTTCAATTAGACGGTCAAGCAGCTGGCTGAATGAAATGCCGGCTGCCTGGGCAGCCTGGGGAAACAGGCTGGTGGGAGTCATACCAGGGATCGTATTGGTTTCCAATACAAAAATATCCTGGCCGCGCAGGATCATATC
>Ga0055480_10000903_pt1 | contig 11483 bp, 7 predicted proteins | sample Muzzi_PWB_D2_FD_57935 | JGI IMG/M metagenome (GOLD analysis project Ga0055480, IMG submission 57935) | Wetland microbial communities from San Francisco Bay, California, USA, that impact long-term carbon sequestration - Muzzi_PWB_D2 | ecosystem: Environmental > Aquatic > Marine > Wetlands ... | reverse complement strand
CTCGAGCAGTGCGGAACCCTTGTGACCGATCGGCGCGCGCGGAGAGCACCGCTCGAGAGCGGTGGCATACCAATCCGTCAAATCAAAGCTGACGGATCACTAGTCGTCCGCACGAGAAGCGGCAGGCTGACGCGGCAACACCAAGAGTTGGAGTGCTTAGCAAGGGCTTCCGGAGCGTCAATCTGTAAGTCGTTTGTCAACAAGGTGTGCAGAGGATATGAGAAGGACAGCTAGAATACCGGGCTTCAGGAGCATCCGCTCTCGGTGGGGCTTGAATACATCCGCGTTCCGGGTGTATAAAGTACAGTACATGAAGCGTAGGCGATAAAATGGAGGCCTGAAGCAGTCGGGCTCCCGCTCTTCGATCCGTTCCGGCCGGGCTATTGGCGAGAACCAATCATTGATGCTGGCCGATCGCGAGCTAGCGCAAGCTCGACTTGCCTGTGTCGATCGATTCGGAAAAATGCTTGGATGACTCATCCTCTGAGCGGCTACACGAGTTTCCAGGATGTTCTATGTCGACGGGTGTTGAAGATCTACCGGAGCGGATGAATGCCGCCACGTACTTCGTAGATGCCAACGTCGAGGCCGGGCGCGGCGAGAAGATCGCCATTTGCAACGCCGGCGACGGCTCGACCTGCACCTACAACGACGTCCTCGAGATGACCAACCGTACGGGCAACGCCTTGCAGGCCCTCGGTGTGCGCAGGGAGGAGCGGATGATGCTGCTGCTCTTCGACTCGCCCGAGTTCGTTTTCTGCTTCTACGGGGCAATCAAGATCGGCGCGGTACCCATTCCGACCAACACGCTTCTCACTGCGGCCGATTACGAATATTTGCTCAACGACAGCCGGGCGCGCGTCCTGGTGATCAGCGAGCCGTTGCTGGCCAAGATCGAATCCATCCGCGATCGGCTGGAATACTTGGAACAGATCGTTGTGGTAGGCGAGACTTGTGGGGGAGATCTGAATTACTCGGAGCTGGTGAGCTCCGGTGAGCCGGAGTTGTCCCCGGAGATGTTGAGCAAAGATGACGCCTGCTTCTGGCTGTATAGCTCCGGCACCACGGCCTTTCCTAAAGGTGCCGTGCATCTACAGCACGACATGATCGTGGCCGCTGATCTGTATGCGCGGTCCATACTCGATATCAGTGAACATGACCGAACGTTTTCGGTAGCCAAGCTGTTTTTCGCCTACGGTCTCGGAAACGGGCTCTACTTTCCGTTCCGGGTCGGGGCCACGACGATTCTTTACCCGGATAGGCCTCACGCCGTCAAAGCGTACGAGATCATCCAGGAATACTGCCCGACCATCTTCTTCTGCGTCCCCACGGGCTATGCCGCGATGCTGGCAGTGGATGACCCGGCGAACCGTTTCGACACCGGCAGTCTTCGCCTGTGTGTGTCGGCGGGCGAAGCGTTGCCGGCCGCGTTGTTCCATCGTTGGAAGGATCTATTTGGCGTGGACATCCTCGACGGGATAGGGTCCACGGAGATCCTGCACATCTTTATCTCCAACCGCCCGGGACGGATAAGACCGGGCTCGACCGGCGAGATCGTGCCGGGATACGAAGCCAGGATCGTTGACGAACAAGGTCGAGAGGTGGCGGCCGGCGAGGTGGGAGACCTGCTCATCAAGGGGGACTCGATCTGCGTCTGCTACTGGAACAAGCATGAAGCCACCAAAGATACCATGCAGGGCCATTGGATCCGGACCGGTGACAAATATAGGCGAGATGAGGACGGATATTTCTGGTACCAGGGTCGCGGCGACGACATGCTGAAGGTCGGGGGAATCTGGGTGTCTCCGGTGGAGGTCGAAAGCGTGCTCATCCGGCATCCGGCCGTGTTGGAGTCGGCGGTGGTCGGTGTGGCCGACGGGGCGGGTCTGATCAAGCCCAAGGCCTTTGTCGTGCTCAAGGACCCCTCGGGCGCGAACCACGACGAGCTGGCCGTTGAATTGCAGAACTTCGTCAAGGCAAACGCGGCGGTCTACAAGTATCCCCGCTGGCTGGAGTTCGTCACGGAACTTCCCAAAACGGCCACCGGCAAGATCCAGCGGTACAGGCTGCGTGCTTCGACCTAGTCGCCTGATCTTGGGACGAGGGCAGGCACTTGGTGGTGCCAGGTAACAAATCCTAGTCGTACATTCGTCAGGGTGGTTTGGCCGCAATATACTGTGGTTGCCGGTATAGGTTGTGGCTCAATCTGCAGAGTACGTTTGCCCGAAGCTTGTCCTAGACGCCTTTTTGAGCACTCGCGCGGCGATAATGCAGTTCTACGGTAATTTTTGTATTATCAGTCCAAATTAGTTTTGTGGCTTCCGCCTTGCTTTGATACCATAGTGCGGGCTTCTAATCATCAATAATCGGGACCAAATCATGCCGATTGAAGCGCCAGAGACTACGCAAGGGAGAGGGAATATGAATACACCAAGAACAACCGTGGCATACTTGGCAGGCTTGGTCATGCTGGCCGCCCGTCCTGCCCTGGGCGAATGGGTCTGCTGGAGCGATCACCAGGACAATCGTATTCGGTGTGTCCAACCGGACGGTACACAACTGACGGAGTTGTACGGCAACCTGGGCAAGCCCCGGGGTATCGCCCTCGATGAGGTGAACAACCGGTTGTTTTGGACCGATGGCGACTTCGACCAAGTGGTCGCGGTGGACTTGGTCGACTATGCGCATCCCCAGCCGCTGGTTCAGTTGCCGGCCGCATCCGGTATAAGGGGCATCGCGGTGGCACCGTCCATCGGCAAGGTATACTGGGTTGCGGAAAGTCTTGTACCCCAACCGGGCGTACAGCGGGCAAATCTCGATGGAAGCGGTGTCGAGAGTCTTCCCATCCCGCCGGGCTCTTTCTTCGATGTCGCGGTTGACGAGACCAGCGGTTCTCTGTTTTGGGTCGAGGGACCTCGCATTTGGCGCGGCAATTTGGACGGAACCGGCGCGGTGGCAATCGTGACGGATGCGAATGAACCATACTACATGGCCCTGGACCGAGCGGCCGGCAGAATCTATTGGACAAACTTCGGCAACGATACGATCGGCAGCGCCAACTTTGACGGATCCGGCAGGGATGTACCGTTCGCCGGACTGGTCGATCGGCCGATTGGAATCGTGCTGGACCCGGTGACGGAGAAGCTCTACTGGACCCTCGACTCCGGGGAGGTTCAGGGCGCGAATCTGGATGGCACGGGTCTGGAAACAGTCGTGGCGACAGCCGCGGGAACTTGGGACATCGCGATCCTGCAGGAGATTCCGATCACGGGAGCGGTCCCCGCCGCATCCAGTTGGGGGCTCTTGATCCTGGCCCTGACGATGATTGCGGCCGGTACGGTCGTGCTCGGTGGAAAAAGGAGCGGGAGGCGCTGTCGAATATGATCGGACAACTGCGGCGGCGTCGATCGTTGATTGGACCGGCTAATCTATTGGTCGGCCTATGATAAGGGCGGCTTTGGCTCCAAACGCGAACAACAAGCACACGAACGGCTTAGTGACGACACTGCAGAAATGCGCGCCCATCGTCGAATTCTCCGATCTGGCACGAAGTGTTGGTGAGGCCTTTCTCGACTCGCCCGACCTCTGCCTTGCCGGAATCACCGTCTACGACGAGGAACGGCAATACGTTCAGCGTTTCACGGTGACCCCACGCTCGGCCGCCGTTCGCCACGCATCGCCGCGGCAGACCACGGTCAGCGACGAGGAGTTGCCGCTCGACTTGACCGAGGTGCCGGCGCTGCTCGATGAGGCGGCACCCTTCGTTCTGGTAGACTTATCGAGTGATGTACCGGCGTCGAATGATCAGTTGCTGAGTCATGGCGGCGGCCAAATGCTGAGTGTGCCGATCCGCCTTCGTGGGCATCTCCTTGGATCGCTCTTTGTCGTCTCCTTGAAGGGGCGCCCGATTCCCGACGAGTCGCGGACCCTGGCGATGGAACTCGGGCGGCTCGTGACGCCTGTTCTGTTCAACTGTCTGAACCATGGGCGATTTGCCCGCGGCGATCGTCGGCGCGACGCGTTGATTGACTTGAGCAAGGTCATCAACTCGTCACTCGAACTCGACACGGTACTGAAACATGCTCGCGGCGTGATCGGCAGTTTGGAAGGGCACTGCGTGAGCGCCATATTCCTTCTCAACGAAGGAACTCTTACATTTCGCTCATATCGCAACCTGCAATCACCGGGACGCGATAGACTCGAAACGCCGGAGCCGACAGTCCATCGAGTGCAAGGCAGCGTTGTCGGTTGGCTGCTGGAACACGGGACGACCTATGAATCGAGCGATCTTGGCAAAGAGTGCCAGTTTGACGATGACTACGAGTTCCGGGAACGGGGCGTACGGCGGTACATTGCCATACCCTTGCTCGCTCGCGGTCGAATTCTCGGCGGATTCATGTTCGGCACCGACGACGTGCGGCCGCGGCGCAAGGTGGAGTACTGGCTGTACGAAAACATCGCGCTACAATTGGCCCTGGCGATCGATAACGCCGTCAAGCACGAACAATTGGCCAGCCTCTCTGACAAACTCGCCGATCATAATGCCTACCTGCGAAAGGAGATTCAGACGGAGCAGGGTTTCGGCGAGATGATAGGCAGCACCGTGTTGATGGACGCTCTCCGCGCGAACATTCGGCAGGTGGCGGCGACGGATGCGACGGTGCTCATCACCGGCGAAACGGGCGTCGGCAAGGAACTCGTCGCACGCAACATCCACACACACAGTTTGAGATCCGGGCAACCGTTCATCAAAGTGACATGTCCGAGCATGCCGGAGAGTATGGTCGAAAGTGAATTGTTCGGTCATGAGCGCGGCGCGTTTACGTCGGCCGTAGAACGGCGTATCGGCCGGTTCGAGTTGGCGCGTGACGGCACGCTGTTTCTCGACGAAATCGGAGACCTCTCCGCCGCCGTGCAGGCCAAACTACTCGGTGTCCTTCAAGACGGCGAGTTCGAACGCGTCGGGGGCACCAAGACGTTGGTGACCAACGCTCGGATCATCGCCGCCACAAACCGGGATTTGCCCAAGGCGATCAAGGAAGGTCGATTTCGGGCGGATTTGTATTTCCGACTGAATGTGTTTCCCATCTACGTCCCGCCCCTACGGGAGCGGCGCGACGACATTCCGATTCTGGCGGAAGCGTTCGCCGCCGAATTCGCAAAAAAGATGGGCAAGCGCTTCAATCCGATCGACGAAGAGACTCTTGCCAATCTTCGTGGGCAAAGTTGGCCGGGCAACATTCGTGAAATGCGTCATCTGATCGAAAGAGCGGTCATCCTGTCCAAAGGCCCGAATTTGAGGATCTCCGCCGTTCCCAATTTCGTGCCGACGCAGGCGCCCCTGCCGGAATCACCCCCCGAACGAGAATTACCCAGCCTGGAAAACGTCCAGGCCGATCATATTCGTCGGGCGCTCGAAGCTTGCGGCGGCACCGTCGAAGGCGCAAAAGGCGCGGCGGCCATGCTCGGTATCAACCCATCGACCCTCCGATTCCGCATGAAACGACTTGGAATCACTCGCCCGTCCCCCACTTAGAAAAGCTTTCTGCGACACGCTGACGACACGCCGTGATTCACTCGTATATTGCGGCGGCCGTAGTAAGTTGCGGGCGATGCGGCGCGCGGCGGCTTGAGGCGCCCTGCGCGATTCCCCGAGAAACGGCTCTGGCGCCCCCAGGACGGCGGTTTCGCGATCGGGATCGACGATCGGGCATTGTGGCACACATCTTGTACTTACCTGTTCTTCGTGGCTGGACGACGCCCGATGGCGTTTCTCGAAAAACCGAACCCCGCAAGGCGTGGGGGAGCATACAAGGGAGAAGAGTGATGAAGAACTTGAAGGGGATGCTACTGTGCGCAGTGTTGGGGCTCGGCGTGACACCATTGGCCTATGGAAACACGGCATGCGACACCCAATGTGAGGAAGATGCGGTCGTTTTGTTTCAGGACTGCCTGGCCAATCTTCCCCCGGACGCTACTGATGCCGATCGAGACGCATGCGAGGATGAGGCCCGCGCCTTTCGCGACACCTGCCGCGCCGGGTGTCCCGACAATCCCGACGACGGCGATGAATGCCGGGACCAATGTGAGCAGGAAGCGGGGGTCGTTTTCGATGAGTGCGTGGCGGGCCTTGGGGAGAATCCGACCGACGACGAAATAGACGTGTGCGAAGACGAGGCACACGCGTTTCGAGACACTTGCTCGGCAGGGTGCCCCATGGACTGCCACGATCAGTGCACCGTGGATGCCAACCAATTCTTCGCGGATTGCGTGGCCGCGCTTCCTCCCGACGCGACGGAAGAAGATGAAGATGTGTGCAAGGCCGACGCTCGCGCCTTCCGCGATAGTTGCCGGGCAGCCTGCCCGTTGAGTTGCGACGACCAGTGTCGACAGGACGCGAACCAGATTCTTTCGGACTGCGTCGCCGCCTTGGGCGAGAATCCCACGCAGGATGATCTGGATGCGTGCGATGCGGAAGCCGATGCGTTCGAGGATGCATGCCGCGCCGGATGTCCGGACGACAATCCTACAGAAGACGAATGCCGAGACCAATGCGAAGCCGATGCGACTGTCGCGTTTGAGGCTTGCGTTGCATTGCTCGGTGATAATCCCACCGCGGACGAAATCGACGTCTGTGAGGACGACGCCCGGGTTATTCGGAATGCGTGCGAAGCGGCGTGTCCTGTCAATTGCAAGCGTCAATGCGATCGGGATGCCGCCCAGCACTTCGTAGACTGCGTGGCCGCGCTTCCCCCCGACGCCACTGAAGAAGATGAAGATGTATGTAAGGACGAAGCCCGCGCCCTACGTGATAGCTGCCGCGACGGCTGCAAAATCCAGCAGGCATCGGGTCGTTCCAACCATCCCGGGAAACAACGTAACCGGGCACGCTAACGAGTCCCTTTCCTTTCAACGGAGACGTTGAAAGCTAGTCAAGGGGGAGGCGGGGATTGACCCCCCTGCCTCCCCTGCTAATTCTTCGAGAAATGACACAAACATGACCTCGTCACAAGGAAAAGAAGCCATGCGAATCCACCTCATCCTTTCGTGTGCCATCGGGTTGCTCTCCTCAGGTTGGGATACAGGCGTCGCGTTGGCCGCACCTGTGGATCTGTACTGGGGGCAAGCGATGAACGACCGAATCGTTCGGTCCGACAGAGATGGGACCAACCCGTCCCCGCTCCTGGCGTTTCCGCAAACCAACGGCCTCGCCGACATTTGCATCGATTCACCGAACGGCAAGATCGTGTGGGCGCAACTTTTCGAGGATCGGATTATACGAGCCGATCTCGATGGATCGAACGCGGAGACGCTGCTGGGCTTTCCCTTTGTACGGGGACTTCTCGCCATCACCACGAACCCGATAGATCAGAAAATCTATTGGGCGCAGACCTTTGACGATCAGATTATGCGGTCCGACGCGGATGGTTCGAACCTGGAGGTCCTGCTTGCGTTTCCCGTGGTCTTTGATGTTGTCGATATCGCCATCGATCCGGTAGGCGGAAAACTCTATTGGGCCGAAGGTTCCGACGACATGATCAGGCGTGCCGATCTCGATGGCACGAACCGGGAAAACATCATAGGCTTTCCAGATGTGAGCGGCGTGGTGGCGATTGCACTTGATCCACAGGGCGGGCAACTCTATTGGGCACAGACGTTTGACGACCGGATCCGGAGAACCGATTTGACGGGCATGGTCGTGGAAACCGTTTTGGAAACACCGACCACGCAAGGCATTGTCGACATCGCGGTCGACTCGACCGGGGGCGAGATGTTCTGGTTGCAGGCTGACGATACGTTATGGCGAGCGAGTCTCAGCGGCGCAAGTGTGCAAAAGATCGGCGAGTGGCCCGACGTGGATCAACCGCTGGCCCTGACGGTCGCGCACCCGTTTGTGGAGGAATGCACGACGAGCATCTGCCGTGCCCCCGCGCCGCACGATATTCGGAAGATCCGTTACATTTCCGTCGATCCACGGGGTGCCGGAGGCGTAAATGTCGGGCAGAACTTCGACATCAAGCTCACGCTCACAGGTACCCTGGTCAACGGCGTGACGGCGGTCGGCTCCTCGTGGTGGGCGAATCCGCCCGACGCGAATTGCATCTCGACTGTCGGGCCCACACAACCCTCCGTGCCGCCGAACTGGGATGCTTGTGCGATATTGCACCTGACCGGCTGTCCCATCATTCCCACATCCACCTACGACATCGTGGCTGTGGTCGGCGGTTTCGAAATCGGACCGCCGCTGATCGGCGAGACGCAACTCAAACCGGGTGTCAAGTGGCATGGCGATGCGGTCGGCATCTTTGACGGCCTCGCGTGGACCCCACCCAACGGTGCCACGAATATCGACGATGCCGTGGCTGCGATCAAAACTTTCCAGAATCCCAGCGGCTTCAACGCCACGCATGTATCGGTGACCGATGTCCACCCGAATTTGAACGGCGCGCAAATCAACAAGATCGTCAATATCGACGATGTGTTTGTTCAGATTCTGGGTTTCAAGGGACTCGAATACCCCGGTCCGGCCATCCACACGTGTCTGGACCCCTAGATGCGCCCCGGCGCCGTGCAAATTAGAGGGTGAGGTGGAAAGACATTCTACCTCACCCTGTTTTTTTGGGTACCATAGATCAAGGACAAGACCGGCTCCGGTATATGCATGTCGCGCCGCCACAGGCGCTCGCAGTTTCCGGCGGCCAAACGCCGTGCCATGACGTGATACCAATTCTCACCCTCAACATTAGCCGTCGAGTATTGCGGCCAAACCGCAACCCGTTGCGCATGCCGCCGTTGTTCAATCGTGCCGGATATGCTCAAGTCATCGTAAGTCCTTGTTGTGCAACACTCTATGGCGAAAGCCGCGCTGTGTGCGGAGGCTGGCACGGTTTGTGCCCTAGTAGAGTCAGTAAATGAATCAACCCGCAACTCAGTGGCGAGTCGGGTGAACGATGGTTGCGACTCTTGTCGGCTCTATGGGAGAAATGCGATGTATAAGAAAAATGCGGTACAAGTCGTCCATGTCATGTTGATGATTGCAGCTCTGTTGGCGTTCGGCACCGTGTCTGCGCAGGCGGCAGACGTCGAAGCCCTCCAGCGGACCATTACGGATGCCGGGCAGGAACTCGACAACACCTTGTCGGCGACGAAGTCGATCGAAGAGTTGCTGGCGAGTACGAAGGCCGGTCTTTATCCGAGGCTTACCAGTGCGACGTTTTCCTTCTACCCGTCCTCAAATTTATGGCGCACGCTCGTCTACGTGGAAGAATTGCAAACGCAACTCGTAGTCCTTAGCGAGGACACGGCTAGAATCGCCAATTTACTGGCATCTATTTCGGTCGACGTGGAGGAGACCGGCGATTCTGCCTTGATCAAGTCCTATTCGAACGTCAAAAGCCAAGTTGCCGTGGTTTCTGATGCAATCACTCAAGCTCAGAAACTGGCGCACGACCTTTCGGAACTGATTCGCCGAATGATGTCCAACACCGGTACCAAAGGCATGATCAGGCCGGGTTTTGTGACAAACTAAGCGTCGACATTTCGAATGGTTGGAGGAACCTGCGGCGAGAAGACCATTTTGCCCGCCATGCACCCGCCCGGTCGTTCGGCCGGGCGGGTTCTTGTCTACACGTAATCATTGATTGGCACGGGAGTCAACGTGGTATGCGTTTGAATTTCGGGCGAGTAGGCGCTGTGCCTATGAGAATCGACGCCAAGCCCGAACGCCGCAGATCAATCGGTACCTGGACGGCGAACGGACGTGAGAAGATAAGGCGGCGCATTCTCGTCCCGAATGGCGTGATATTCCTCACCGCAAAACGAACAGCCCCAGATTTCTCCGGGGTCGCCGGGAAAGGGAAGCCGTAGCGGAAGGGGCCACCCACAACCCCTGCATTTGGTCACCGCGCGGGAAAGGAGAGCGTACAAATCACCGATGCGCCAGGGTTTCTTCAAGAACCGTTCGATACCCAGACTCGCCAGCTCGGCTCGACAATCGCTACCGCTACTGCCGACAATGACCACGTCTGGTGCGGACTCTCGTATGCGATGCACGAATTCTTGCGTGCTGTCGCCATGCACACCGTGATCCGTGACCACCAATCTGATTCCCCGTTCGCGCCCGAGAATCGCGATAGCCTCGCTGTAGGATGCGGCGGTGTGGCATCGACATCCAATTTGCTGCAACTGGGCGAGATACGTATGACGAACGACTGCATCATCGTCTACGAGAAGGGTATCCCAGCCACCCGGCCAGCTGTACTTTTGTCGGCGCCCGTTCATTCCTTCTCCCTTGACAACACAAAGCAAACTCTTTCGGATCTTACGAATCCGTCGGTTTAATGTCCAGCGATACGCCGCAGGCGGTCATTATAGTGAAACCTGTCAGGTTGTTGCCTCTTGCCGGTACTTGCCCTGCCGCAATGGGCATTGCTCATACTCGAAGGAATGGCGACGGCGACCGAGTGCTCTCGACGCCGCCCGATTCGCCACCACTTGTGTGATGGCCTGGCCTTCGATCGGCAGCACGCGGCGCACCGTGTACGCCTTGTCGGGCAAACGGCCAAACAGCTCTGCGTTCGCCTTCAAATCCGTTGGCCGGTGGAATCGGCCCGTTGATCAAGAATCTCGCGAACGCGCGTCAAGAGCGTATCTCCCGTCGGTGGCTTTTGCATAAACTCCATATCGCCGCCATCCGGATCCCTGGCCAGGAGAACGTCAGCAGGATAGCCCGACATGTATAGCACGCTGATTCCCGGATCCTGCCGCGACAATGCTCGCGCAAGTTGCGGACCGTTCATACCAGGCATGACGACGTCGGTGACCAGCATGGAAATCGGCGCCGTGTGGGATGCGACACACTCCATCGCCTCGCGGCCGTTGCGGGCGCGGAGGACCGTGTAACCAGCGGCATCAAGGCGCGACGCTATGGCATTAAGCACGAGTTCTTCATCATCGCACACAAGGATGGTCTCGTTGCCGGTGAGGCGGGACGCTGCAACACGGCGTGTATCACGGTCGCCGTTCTCGATGACGGGCTCAGCCTCCGGCACGTAGACCCGCATCACGGTTCCAGTCCCGACGTGGCTATCGACGGTGATGTGGCCGCCCAGCCTCACTACATCATCTATGACCGTCGCAAGCCCGAGACCCGTGCCCTTGCCTTCGGGCTTGGTTGTGAAAAACGGCTCGAAGATGCGCCCGGCAGTCTCATCAGACATTCCGCAGCCCGTATCTGCAATGACGAGCTCTGCGTGGGGGCCGATGCGGGCGCCGGGGTTTTCACGCACATACGTCTCATCGAGTATCACATTCCCGGTACGAATGGTAAGCGTACCGCCATCAGGCATGGCGTCGCGCGCATTAATCGCGAGGTTCATGATGGCCCGTTGCATCTCCGATCGGTCCGCCCTGATGGTACACAGGTCCGCCGCGAGGACCGTGTGTATCGAAATATGCTCGCCGAGGAGCCTCTGAAGAAGGCG
>Ga0055480_10000902_pt1 | contig 11485 bp, 4 predicted proteins | sample Muzzi_PWB_D2_FD_57935 | JGI IMG/M metagenome (GOLD analysis project Ga0055480, IMG submission 57935) | Wetland microbial communities from San Francisco Bay, California, USA, that impact long-term carbon sequestration - Muzzi_PWB_D2 | ecosystem: Environmental > Aquatic > Marine > Wetlands ... | reverse complement strand
CCGCCCGCCTGGTCGGCAACATGACCGAGAGCCTCGGCGTCCCCACCGCCACCTCCTTTCGCGAACTCCAGGTCGTCGCGCTTGAGGCGGCCCGCCGGGAACTGAACCAACAATTGGCCACGGCCGGCGCCGGGAAGAAGATCTCGTTCACTCATCTCATCGGCTACGCTATCGTCCGGGCTGCCATCGTGCACCCGTCCATGGCGGACACCTTCGTATCAGAGGAAGGGAAGCCGTACCGGGTCTCGCCCCCGTCGATCAGCCTTGGCCTGGCGGTGGACGTGCAGCGCCGGGATGGGAGCCGCGGCCTCGTCGTCCCGGTGATCAAGGACGCCGACGGGATGGACTTCGCGGCGTTCCACGAACGGTATGAAACCCTCGTCGACAAGGCCCGCACCAATTCCCTGATGCCGGATGACTTTGTCGGGGGCACCATCACGCTGACCAACCCCGGCGGTTTGGGGACCGTGGCGTCCGTCCCGCGCCTCATGGCCGGCCAGGGGACGATCGTCGCGGTCGGGACGATCGGCTATCCGGCTGCCTTTCGCGACACGCCGCCGACGACGCTCCGTGAGCTCAATGTCAGCAAGGTGATGATGATCTCGAGTACCTACGACCACCGCGTCATTCAGGGCGCGGAGTCGGGGGAGTTCCTCGGGACGGTAGACCGGCTCCTCCATGGCGAGGACGGCTTCTACCAGGATGTCGCATCGAGCCTCGGCGTGGGGCCGTTGAGCGCGGCCCCGGCAGTCGACCAGGAGCCCTGGCTCCCCCGGAGCCAGGCGCCGCTCGTCGCGGACGCCGAGGTCTCCAGCGCCCTCCTCTACCACGTGGCGGCCGCGATGGGCCTGGTCCGCGCCTTCCGCCACTTCGGGCATCTCGCGGCACGGCTCGATCCTCTGGGGAGCAATCCGGTGGGCGATCCCTCCCTCGACCCAGGCTCCATTGGGCTCACGCCGGAAATCATGGAGGCCATCCCGAGCAAGGTCCTCCGCATCCACGTGCCGGGGCAGACGCTCGCCGAGGCCTATCCCCATCTGGTGGAGACCTACACCGGCACCATCGCCTACGAGGTGGAGCACATCGACAGCCACGACGAGCGAGTGTGGCTCCGGGGCGCCATCGAATCCGGCGCCCCCCGCGGCGATCTGACGCCCGAGGAGAAGCGCCGCCTCCTTGGCCGCCTCACCCAGGTGGAGACGCTCGAGCAGTTTCTCGGGAAGGCCTACCTCGGGCAGAAGCGCTTTTCGATTGAGGGCCTCGATATCCTCGTCCCGATGCTCGACCTCACGATCGAGCGGGCCGTGCAGACGGGCGCGCGCGAGGTGGTGATCGGGATGGCCCACCGGGGCCGGCTCAATGTCCTGGCCCATACGGTCAATTGGCCGTACGAGTCGATCCTGGCGGAGTTCGAAGGGCATGGCTCACAGGGCGGAGAATCGCTGGCGCCGGAAGGTGGGACCGGAGATGTCAAGTATCACCACGGCGCCGAAGGGGCATACCGCACTTCGGACGGGAAGGCGGTGACGATCAGTCTGTCCTACAACCCCAGCCACCTCGAGGCGGTGGACCCCGTGGTCGTGGGGCGGGCGCGGGCGGAGCAGACCCAGCGGCGCGGAACCGATGCCGTGCACGACCCAACCGCGGCGCTTCCCGTCATCATCCACGGCGACGCCGCGTTTGCCGGCCAGGGCGTGATCGCGGAAACGTTCAACCTGAGCGCGCTTCATGGCTATAGCACCGGCGGCACCCTCCATCTCATCACCAACAACCAGGTCGGCTTTACGACCGATCCGACCGACGCCCGTTCCACCCAGTACGCGTCCGACCTGGCCAAGGGCTTTGACGTCCCGATCATCCACGTCAACGCGGACGACCCGGAGGCCTGCCTTGCGGCGGTACGACTGGCGATGGACTACCGCGCCAAGTTCCGGAAGGACGCACTGATCGATCTGGTCGGATACCGGCGGCACGGGCACAACGAGGGCGACGAGCCGAGCTACACCCAGCCGCGGATGTACGAGCGGATCCGGCAACACCCAACCGTACGGACGCTCTACGCGCAGCGCCTCGTGGCGGAGGGGGTGCTCACCGAGGCGCAGGCGGATGCCGAGCGGGAGGAGGCCTACCAGCGGCTGGTGGACATCCAGCAGGCCTTCAAGTCGGGGACGCTGACCGTCGAACGACAGGTACCCGAGTCGGCGACGGAGACGGAGCCGGAGACCGCCGTGGCAGTCGAAAGCCTCCAGGCACTCAACGAGAAGCTCCTCAGCTGGCCCGAGCAGTTCTCCGTCCATCCCAAGCTCAAGAAACAGCTCGAGCGCCGCCGCCAAGGGCTCGAGAAGGGCGGCATCGAATGGGCCCACGCGGAGGTGCTCGCATTCGCCTCCCTGCTGACCGACGGCGTGCCCATCCGCCTCACCGGCCAGGACACCGAGCGCGGGACGTTCAGCCAGCGACACCTGGTGCTGCACGACGTCGAAACCGGCGAGACCTTCTCCCCGGTGCAGCATTTGAGCGGCGCCCTCGCGCCGATGGAGCTCCACAACAGCCCCCTCTCGGAGCTCGGCTGCCTCGGCTTCGAGTACGGCTACTCCGTGGCGGCCGACGATGTCCTGGTGTGCTGGGAGGCGCAGTTCGGTGACTTCATCAACGGCGCCCAGGTGATCGTCGACCAGTTCCTCGCCGCCGGATTGTCCAAATGGGGACTCACGACCCGCCTGACGCTCCTCCTCCCGCATGGCTATGAGGGGCAAGGACCGGAACATTCGAGCGCCCGGCTGGAGCGGTTTCTCCAGCTCGCCGCGGAGGGGAACATCAGGGTCGCCAACTGTACCACGCCGGCACAATACTTCCACCTCCTCCGGCGCCAGGGGCGCGACCTCCGGCGTCGACCGCTCATCGTGCTCACGCCCAAGAGCCTCCTCCGCCTCCCCCAGGCGACCTCATCGCTCGAAGACCTGGCCACCGGGCGGTTCCATCCCGTCCTCCCCGATCCCGCCGCAGAAGCCCGGGCCGAGCGTGTGACTCGCGTCGTCCTCTGTTCCGGGAAGGTCTACTACGATCTGCTGGCCAAGGCGGCGGACGTCGAGCAGGCCCCCGCGATTATTCGCGTGGAGCAGCTCTTCCCGATCGCGGAAGAGGCGCTGAGGAAGGCGCTGGCGCCCTTCGCCAAGGCGACCGAGGTGCTGTGGGTGCAGGAGGAGCCGAGGAATATGGGTGCGTGGAGCTTCGTGCGATTGCGCCTCGAGCGGCTCCTCCCAGAGGGGGCGACGCTCGATTACGTGGGACGGCCTTACCGCGCGAGCCCGGCCGAGGGATATCCGGGGGCACACGCCAGAGAACAGGCGCGGATCGTGGCTGAAGCGTTGGGTGGTGAGGGGCGGGAGTGACTCCTCCCGCCCCGATCTGTGTCAGGCGCTGAGGAGCGGTCGCTCCGACGCCTTCCGGGCCAGCTCTTTGAGCGGCTCCGACAGATGATCGCCGTAATGAAGAAGAAAGACACCCCTCGAGCGTTTGGCGAGGAGGAAGGCCAACAACGGCATATCGGCCTTGGTTGCGTTGCACACCCGGCAAGCGAGGACCAGATTGTCTGGCCGGTCATACGCCGATTGTCCTCGGCGCGGCCTCACGTGGTCCAGCGTCATGGTCTCGGGAGAGGTCTCGGCTCCGCAATATGCGCAGACGGGACCATGTTTCTTCAGGAGCCATTCGCGGTGTGCCTGGTACGACCTTCCGCCGGAACGGCGGAATTGGGTCGGGGCTACTGCTGCCGACCCGGCTGAACGCTTTTTTCTCGATCTACCCACATGTCCCCACGTTGAGTAAAACAAAGGTCCGGGGCCACCTTAGCGGCTCCGGGGTGAACCGTCTCAGAAAGGTATCAAGATTGGTGCCACTTATCTAGACGGAGGGAGCGGGGGGCGGCGGGGCAGCGGAGGGGGTCGGCGGATCGCCTGGCGATCGATACCGGTTCCTCCGTGCAGCCTAAGGTGTTGGATGACAACAGTTTGACGCGATACCAATCGACCTAGACCCCCTGGAGGAATCTCCTTCATGAGTCCCCCGGACGCTCAGAGCCTCCTATGGATCAAGGCCTTTCAGCGTGGCATATCCTGCCGGAATGGACTCGCCACCCCTACTGCCCGACGCCCCCGCTGGTGTTACTTTCCCACCTTCACAACTTCCCCGCTCCCCCCGCTGCCCTGCTGTCCCGCCGAAAGGACCGAGCCCCCTGGCCCTCCACGTCCCTGACCCGGTGAAATCGTCCATGCCGGCCGCCGCCGCTCCGAGCCCTGAGACCTCCTGGACCAGCATCAATACCATCCGCGTGCTCGCCATGGACGCCGTCGAGGCGGCCCAGTCGGGGCACCCCGGCACGCCGATGGCCCTGGCGCCGGCGGCGTACGTGCTCTGGAGCAAGCACCTCCGCCACGCCCCGCGGCACCCGGACTGGCCCGACCGCGACCGCTTCGTCCTCTCCTGCGGCCACGCCTCGATGCTCCTCTATTCCCTCCTTCACCTTTGCGGTTACGACCTCCCGCTCGACCAGCTCGAGCGGTTTCGTCAGTGGGGATCGGCGACGCCGGGGCATCCCGAGCGCGGCCACACGCCCGGCGTGGAGGTGACCACCGGCCCGCTGGGGCAGGGTGTCGGGAACGCGGTGGGAATGGCGATGGCGGAGCGGTTCCTGGCGGAGCGGTTCAACCGGCCGGCGCATACGATCGTGGACCATCGGGTGTGGGCCTTTGTGAGCGACGGTGATCTGATGGAAGGTGTGGCGAGCGAAGCGGCCAGCCTCGCCGGCCATCTCCGGCTCGGCAAGCTCACGCTGATCTACGACAACAACCACATCACGATCGACGGCAACACCGATCTGGCGTTCAGCGAGGACGTGGCCGCGCGCTTCCGCGCCTACGGCTGGCACGTTCAGCAGCTCGAGGACGGCAACGACCTCGAGGCGATCGACGCGGCCCTGGCGGCGGCCGCGGGGTCCGACCGCCCCTCGCTGATCGTGCTCCGGACCCACATCGCCGACCCAGCCCCTTCCAAGCACGACACCCCCGAGGCACACGGTGCGCCTCTTGGGGCGGACGAGGTCCGGCGCACCAAGGAGATCCTCGGGTGGCCGCCAGACGAGACGTTTTACGTTCCACCTGCAGCGCGCAATGACATGGGTCGCGCGGTCGCACGAGGGGAAGAATGGGTCCGCAGATGGGAGGCGCGGCGCGGCGTGCATCGCGAGGCCTTCCCGGATCTGGCCGCGGAGCTGGACCGGTGGCTCACCGGCACGCTCCCCGACGGTTGGGACGGCGGCTTCCCGTCGTACGGGACCGAGGGGGGGAGCCTTGCCACACGACAGGCCTCCGCCGCCGTCCTGGAAGTCTTGAGCCCCGCGCTCGGCAATCTGGTCGGCGGATCGGCCGACTTGGCTGGGAGCACGGGAACCAAACGGCCAGGGGAGGAGAACTTCACGGCCGACTCCGCCGGCCCACAGGTCCACTGGGGAATCCGCGAGCACGGGATGGCCGCGTGCCTGAATGGCATGGCCGCACACGGCGGGCTCCGGCCGTTCGGGAGCACCTTCTTGGTCTTCAGCGATTACATGAAGCCGGCGATGCGGCTGGCGGCACTCATGAAGCTCCCGGTGATCTATGTCGGAACGCACGACTCGATCGGCGTCGGAGAGGACGGCCCCACCCACCAGCCGGTCGAGCACCTGGCGATGCTTCGCGCGGTCCCCAACCTGGTCCTCCTCCGCCCCGCCGACGCCGCGGAAACGGTCGAGGCGTGGAAGGCTGCGCTGCTGCTGGAGGACGCGCCCACCGTCTTGGCGCTGACGCGGCAGAAGGTCCCCGTGCTCGACCGCACCCGCTACGGCGCTGCGTCCGGTGTGGCGCGCGGCGCCTACGTCCTCTTCGACCCGCCATCGCCGAGGGCCATCGTGATGGCGAGCGGCTCCGAGGTGCACATCGCGCTGGCCGCCGCGGAAGAGCTGACGGCGGGGGGAACCGCCACCCGGGTGGTCTCGTTCCCGTCGTGGGAGTTGTTCGAGCGGCAGCCGAAGGGCTATCGTGAGGACGTCCTCCCCCGCGGCCTTCGGGCCCGCGTAGCTATCGAGGCCGCAGCGACTCTGGGGTGGTCGCGGTACACGGGGGACGGCGGGATCGTGATCGGCCTCGACCGCTTCGGGGCGTCGGCCCCGCAAGAAGAGCTCTACCGCCAGTTCGATCTATCGCCCGCTCGCGTCATGGCCGCGGTGCGGGAGGTCCTCGCACGGAGCGACTGATGGCGCACAATCCCCTCCTCCGACTCCACGACTTTGGCCAGAGCGTCTGGTACGACTTCATCACGCGCGCCCTCCTGGACGGGGGGGAGCTCGACCGGCTCATCGCCGAGGACGGCCTCCGCGGGATGACGTCGAACCCGACGATCTTCGAGCAGGCGGTGACGAAGTCGCGCGACTATGACGCGGACATCGCACGGATGGCGAGGGAGGGTGCGGCGGCCGCGGTCATCTTTGAAGCGATCGCGGTGGCCGACGTCCGGCGTGCGTGCGACGCCTTTGCCGCGGTGTACCGGTCAAGCCAGGGAACGGACGGCCTCGTATCGCTGGAGGTCTCGCCGCTCCTGGCGCACGAGACCGCGGCGACCGTGGCGGAGGCTCTGCGACTCTGGGCGGCGGTCGACCGCCCCAACCTGATGATCAAGATTCCCGGTACCGCGGCCGGCCTCCCGGCCGTGGCCCGCGCACTCGTCGAGGGGATCAATGTCAACATCACGCTGCTGTTTTCGGTGGACCGCTATGGCGAGGTGCTGGAGGCCTATCTTACCGCGCTCGAGCAGCGCGCTGCCGCCGGCCAGCCGATCGATCGGATCGCGTCGGTGGCAAGCTTCTTCGTGAGCCGGGTGGACACCAAGGTGGACCCCATGCTCGACCGCCTCAACGCCCCGGCCGAACTCCGGAGCAAGGCCGCGATCGCCAACGCGGCCATGGCCTACCAGCTCTACGAACGCGCCGTGCACTCTCACCGGTGGACCAGGTTGGCCGAGAAGGGAGCCCGGGTCCAACGCCCGCTCTGGGCCTCGACCAGCACCAAGGACCCGCGCCTCCCCGATACCTATTATGTGGAAGGGCTGATCGCTCCGGACACCGTCAACACACTCCCACCGGTCACCTTCGACGCCTATCGCGATCACGGCGACCCGGCCGTCCGGATCCACGACGCCATCGCCGTGGCGCCGGCGCAGCTTGCGGCGCTGGCGGAGGCGGGGATCGATCTCGAGACGGTTACGGCCGAGCTCGAGGATGAGGGCGTCGCCAAGTTTGCTCAGTCGTATACGTCCCTCCTGGGCGCCATCGACGCCAAGGCGGGCGAGCTGGCCCGTACCTAGCCGACACCGCCCCGGACCCGGTGCCTGAGCGCACCGGGCCTGGCACGCCTGATTCGCCTCAGACGACCCCATTCCATGCCCTGGTATCGCAAACTCCATTGGCAGATCATCATCGGGCTCATCCTCGGCGTCATCTACGGGATGATCGCCGCGGCCAATCGGTGGGGCGCCTTTACCGCCGATTGGATCACGCCGTTCGGGACGATCTTTATCAACGGCCTCAAGCTGATCGCGGTGCCGTTGGTCCTGGGGTCGTTGATCACGGGGGTGGCGTCGCTCAGCGACCTCAAGAAGCTGTCGCGGATCGGCGGGAAGACCATCTTCATCTACATCGCCACCACCGTCGTGGCGGTGACGATCGGCCTCGTCATCGTGAACGTGCTGAGGCCCGGGCACCGGGTGCCCGAGGAAATGCGAACGGAGCTGGCCCAGACATACTCAGGCCAGGTAAGCGACAGGGAGGCTGCGGCCGCGGCTGCCAAGGAGCGGGGCCCGCTCCAGCTCCTGGTGGACATCGTCCCCGAAAACGTGTTCACCTCGGTGGCCAATAACCGTAACATGCTGCAAGTGGTGTTCCTCGCCATCCTGGTGGGGATCGGCCTGATCCAGATATCGGCCGACAAGGCCAAGCCGCTCCTCGATTTCTTCGACGGGCTGACCCAGGTCGTGATCCGGCTGGTGGATCTGATCATGATGGTCGCGCCGATCGGCGTCTTTGGCCTTATCGCGGGGACGATCACGTCCGTGGCGGGCGACGATCCGAGCCAGATCCTCAAGCTCCTTGGGGCCCTGGGCTATTACATGGTCGCGGTGATCCTTGGCCTCCTGATCCACACGCTGATCACCTATCCGGTCATCCTCAAGTTGTTCACGCCGATGAAGCTCAAGACGTTCTTCCAGGGGATGGCACCGGCCCAGCTGGTCGCGTTCACCACCAGCTCAAGTGGCGCCACCCTCCCGGTCACGATGGAGCGGGTGGAGGAGAAGTTGGGGGTGTCGGAGGAGATCTCGTCATTCGTGTTGCCCCTGGGGGCCACCATAAACATGGATGGCACGGCGCTCTACCAGGCGGTCGCGGCGGTGTTCATCGCCCAGACGCTCGGCCTGGGCCTCGGCGTCGGGGCGCAGCTCACGATCGTACTTACCGCCGTCCTCGCCTCGATCGGCACCGCCGCCGTCCCCGGCGCCGGGATCATCATGCTGGTGATCATCCTCGAGGCCATCGGCGTCCCCACCGCGGGCATCGCCCTGATCCTCGGTGTAGACCGGATCCTCGACATGCTCCGAACGATCACCAACATCACCGGCGACGCCACGGTAGCCACCGTGGTGGCGGCCTCGGAGAATGCCCTCGGCGCGCCCGACCTGAGCGAGGAGGCAGACAAGATCCGGATGCGGGCGTCGTCGACGAACGGCGGATGAGGATGGTACGAAGACGGTGAAGAACAACCGGGGCTCCACGCCGGGTCGATGTCCGCACACGCGCACCCGACCGTCCTGACCGACTGTACCGTCCTTGCCGCCTCCTCAACGCTCCCCGAACATCATTCCCAACTCGGCCACGCCCAACGATCTCCGCTCCTCGAGGAGGCCTGCAAGAAACGCAGCCTCCCCGAGCAATTCCCCGGCGGAGCGGCCGGCGGAGCGGAGATCGCGAAGGCCGGTGTCTCGACTGGCCTTGCTCAACTTTCGACCGTCGGACCTGCGGATCAGCGGGTGATGGACGAACACCGGCGGATCCTCGCGGCCGAGGAGACGGGCCAATCGGATCTGCCGGCCGGTGGACGGGAGGAGGTCCGTCCCGCGAATCACGACGGTGACGGCCATTCGGAGGTCGTCCACCGCGGCCGCAAACTGATAGGTCCAATTCCCCATCCGGTCCCGGAGGAGGAGGTCTCCGCATTGATCGGCGGGTTCCTGCGACTGTTCACCGAGAAGTGCGTCTTTGAAGAGTTCGGGGGCCAACCCGGACGGCCAGGCGAGGCGGGTGCCGATCCCGGGGCCGGGAGGGATCCCGGCGTTGCGGCAGGTGCCGGGGTAGCTGGACTCCTCCCCTTCCCCGGCCGGGGCGGCCTCCGCAATGTCCTTCCGGGTGCAGCGACAGCCGTACACATGGTGCTCCCGAGCCAAGAGCGCCAGTGCCGCCTCATAGATCCGCTGGCAGTCGGATTGGCGGTAGTCGGAGGGCCCTGAGAAGTCCGAGGGCGGTGGCGCGTCCGGGAGGAGCCCCAGCCACTCGAGGTCCTCCAGGATGGCGCGCTCGAACTCGGGGCGGCTCCGCCCCCGGTCGTGGTCCTCGATCCGGAGGAGCACCTTCCCGCCGACGGCTCGAGCCAGACCCCAGACGTAGATCGCGCTGACGAGATGGCCCAGGTGGAGGTGGCCGGTCGGGGCGGGGGCAAAGCGCGTGACGAAGGGCCGCCCGCCGAGGGCGGAGGCGAGGTCTCGGCTGAGGTCGTGGGGCACCCCGTGAAAATAGCGGCCACCGGAAGTTTAAGGTGGCGGGGTGGCCGGGCTCAGGGGCCCCCCCGATCAATGAATGCGCCGAGTCCCCTGGCGGGCGGTAACCCAAACTCCCGCCTCGCAGCACTCGGCCGCGTGAACGCGCGAAACGGGGTCTCCCCCGGCCTCTTGTGGCATCCCTGTTCGGAAGACACATTGGGCCAATAACCTCAACGACGCTGACAACCGCCCCGGGGGGTTCGGCTCCCCGGCTCGAGTCTTTTCGTCATGTGGAGGAAGTGTCCATGCGGCCCCTCTCGACCATCCTCGGAATCCTTCGCCGGTCCAAGCGCCTGAGCACCGTGCTCGGCCTGTCTGCCGCCGCCGTTCTCGTGGGGAGCTGCGGGAACGATGGCGATGGAGGGGGTGGTCCCAATCCGACGCCGGCCACCATCACGCCGGATGCGACGGCCAACAACCAGACCGCCGTGGCCGGACAGGCCGTGGCGATCGCGCCGTCCGTGACCGTCAAGGACGCTGCAGGGACCGCGTTGCAAGGAATCGCCGTCACCTTTGCCGCCGCCAGCGGGGGCGGGAGCGTTACGGGCGGCAGTGCCACGACCAATGCGAGCGGTGTGGCCGCGGTGGGCAGCTGGACGCTTGGAACTACTGCGGGGCCCAACTCCCTCACCGCGACGGTGGGGAACCTCACCCCGGTCACCTTCAACGCCACCGGGACCGCCGGTCCGGCCAGTCAGACGAGCGCCGCAGCGGGCGACAACCAGAGCGCCACGGTGGGGATGCCGGTGGCCGTGCCGCCGTCCGTCCTGGTGACCGACGGGAACAACAACCCGGTGTCCGGCGTCCAGGTGGACTACGCCGTCGGGAGCGGCGGCGGGAGCATCACCGCCGGTTCGGGGACGACTGCGGCAGATGGGACCTTTGCCGTTGGATCGTGGACACTGGGAACGGTGGCGGGAGCCAATACGCTCGAGGCCACGGTGGCCGGGATCGGCACGCCGTTTGTCTTTACGGCGACGGGCACTCCGGATATGGCGGCGACGATCGAGATCGTGGCCGGTGACAACCAGACCGCGGGTTCGGGATCGCCGGTACCGATCCCGCCCTCGGTTCAGGTCAAGGACATGAACGGCAATGGCGTCGGCGGCGCCACGGTGATGTTCGCGGTCGCCACGGGCGGCGGATCTCTTACCGGCGCCGTGCAAACCGCCGACGCGTCGGGCTTTGCCACTGTCGGCGCGTGGACGCTCGGGGCCATCGGCCCCAACTCGATCACCGCCAGCTCAGGCGCGGCGCCCGCGTTGACCATCAACGCCACGGCGGTCCTGGGACCGGCGGCGACGATCGCGGTGCAGCAGGGCGACGGCCAGAGCGCCGAGGTCGGCACGCCGGTGACCACCGCGCCGGCGGTCGTCGTGATGGACGCCGGAAACAACCCGGTGCCCGGCGTGGACGTCACCTTCGCCGTCGCGACCGGCGGCGGGAGCATCTCGGGCCCCGCCACCGTGCAGACCGACGGGAGCGGCGTGGCGACGGTCGGCGGCTGGACACTCGGCACGTCCATCGGAAGCAACACCCTGACCGCAACCGCTGCCGGTACGGGGATCACCGGCAACCCGGTGACCTT
>Ga0055480_10000900_pt1 | contig 11494 bp, 10 predicted proteins | sample Muzzi_PWB_D2_FD_57935 | JGI IMG/M metagenome (GOLD analysis project Ga0055480, IMG submission 57935) | Wetland microbial communities from San Francisco Bay, California, USA, that impact long-term carbon sequestration - Muzzi_PWB_D2 | ecosystem: Environmental > Aquatic > Marine > Wetlands ... | reverse complement strand
GAGGTGTTGGGTGGTTCGGACTTCGTCTCCCTCCACGTGCCCGCCACACCAGCGACACGCCATCTGATCGACCGGCGACGGCTGGCGATGATGCGCCCGACCGCCTTCCTGATCAACACCTCGCGCGGGGACGTCGTCGACGAGGCGTCGCTCGCTGCGGCGCTCGAGTCCGGGGCCCTGGCCGGGGCCGGCCTCGACGTCTATCAGCGCGAGCCGGCGGTGCCGGAGGCACTCCGGCGGCTCCCGAACGTGATGCTCCTCCCGCACCTCGGGAGCGCGACAAGGGAGAGCCGGGATGCGATGGGATTCAAGGCGCTGGAGAATCTGATCGCCTTCTTTGCGGGGCGGACCCCGCCCGACCTCATTCCCTGACGGGCCCGCGCGGGCGGCGACCTTCGACCTTGACCTTGAGTTGACCGCAAGCCGCGTCGATGTCGAGGCCGCGACTCCGGCGGACCACGGCCTCGATCCCGCGCGCCCGGAGCGCCGCGGCAAAGGAGCGGATATCCCGGGGCGCGGTGGGGGATAGGCCGGGGTCACCTCCCGGGTGAAGCGGGAGGAGGTTGACCATCGCACCTAAGCGCCGGGCGATCGTGGCGAGTGCCACCGCGTCTGAGGGGCTGTCATTGGCACCTGCGATCAGGACGTATTCGAGCGTCACCCGCTTCCGAAACGAAGCCGCCGCGGCGACGACGGCCGCGAGATCGTACTTCTTCTCGATCGGCATGAGGGCGCGGCGCCGCTCCGAGGTGGGGGCGTGAAGTGAGATTGCCAGGCGGAATTGCTCGGGCCGGGCGGCAAGGGCCGCCATCCCCGGGAGGATGCCGACGGTGGAGACGGTGATGTGCCGGGCGCCGATGCCGAGCCCCGCCGGCCGATTCAGGATCGTGAGCGCCGTATCCACCGCTCCCCAGTTGAGGAGAGGCTCGCCCATCCCCATGAAGACCACGTTCGTCGGCGTGGCATCGGGATGACCGATCACGATCTCGCGGACCTGCCCGGCGATCTCGAAGGGGGTGAGGTTTCGGCGGTATCCCGTCGTCCCGGTGGCGCAGAAGACGCACGCGAGGGCACAGCCTGCCTGTGAGGAGATGCAAACCGTCCTGCGAGACCCGGATGGGATCAGCACCGATTCGATCGCCTCCCCGTCGGGGAGACGCCAGAGGTACTTCTCGGTACCGTCGGCGGAGGTTTGACAAACCTCCAAGGGTAGCCGAGGGAGGGGGAAGGCGTCCTCGAGTTCGTTCCGCAGCGTCGCGGGGAGGTCGGTCGCATCGGTCCAGGCGCTCACCGGCCGCTGCCAGAGGCGCGGCATGATCTGGTCGGCCCGATAGCGGGGGAGACCCCTGGTGGTGACCCAGTCGGCCACCGCAGCCTCGGCCCGTTCGGGGGGGAGGTCGAGGATGGTTGGGACGGCGCCCTGGACGGTGGCGGGCTTCATGGCGATTAAGATATACCGGAGGGGCGGTCCTCCCGGCACGGAGGCGGGCCCGGGGGCTGGGGCCCCCCCGTCGTGAATATCCGCTTGCGGACGTCTGGCTGGCCCATCGAAATCGAGGGTAGCGGTGCCCCTCGTCGCGCCTTCCCCATCTAACTCGTGTTAGGAGAACTGCTTGCACCCGTTTTTCGCGCTCGTTACGTTTCCCCCGGTGCCGCGTCCCGGCGGCCCGAGCCGTCCACCCAGACTCCCGCGTAGGCAGTCCACGACTTGAGCACACCGGCCCCGACCCACGTCGACCCCTCCTCCGGAATCGCTCCCGCCCACATGATGACCGCGCTCAGGACGCACTACTGCGGTGTTCTCACGGCGGCCGATGCCGGACAGACAGTCCGGCTGGGCGGCTGGGTGCATCGGCGGCGCGACCTCGGTGGACTGGTCTTCCTCGACTTGCGTGACCGTACCGGTCTCATCCAGGTGTCGTGCGACCCGCAATGGACTCCGCCAGAGGCGATGGACCGCGCGGCACGTGTCGGGGTGGAAAGTGTGGTGCTCGTGGAGGGGGCGGTGGCGCGGCGGCCGGAGGCGGCTCGCGACGCCTCCATGGCCACGCGCGACGTGGAAGTGCATGTGCGCTCTCTCGTCGTGGCGGGTCCCGCCGAGACGCCGGTCATCCCGGTCGCGCTCAAGGAAGGGGACGAGCTACCCGCGGAGGAGCTCCGCCTGCGCCATCGCATCCTTGACCTCCGGCGCCCGGAGCTGCAGCGAAACTTTCTCCTCCGCCACCGGCTGCTCCAGCGTGCACGCCGGACGCTCACCGACCTTGGGTTCGTGGAAATCGAGACGCCCATCTTGACCAAACCCACGCCGGAAGGGGCCCGCGACTACCTGGTACCGAGCCGCGTCCATCGGGGTGAGTTCTACGCCCTCCCGCAGTCGCCGCAGATCTACAAGCAGCTCCTCATGGCGGCGGGTTATGACCGCTACTTCCAGATCGCGCGCTGCTTTCGGGATGAGGACCTCCGAGCCGATCGGCAACCGGAATTCACCCAGATCGATCTGGAGGCGTCGTTCGTGAGCGCGGCCGACGTGCAGGCCGCCGTCGAGACCGTGCTCGTCGACCTATGGGACGAAGGCGGCGTGGCGATCGACCGGCCGTTTGTCACTCTCCCCTACACGGAAGCGCTCGAGCGGTACGGTAGCGACAAGCCCGACCTCCGTTATGAGCTGGCCCTGGCCGACTGGTCGGCGCTCATCGGCGACGACGCGGCGCCGTTCGTCCGGGAAGCGCGCGACCAGGGCCGGGTGCGGGGCCTCCTTGTGCCCGACGGCGGCGCCCTGAGCCGCAAGGACCTGGACGGCCTGACGGACCTCGCCAAACGCGCCGGGCTCGGCGGGCTGCCCTGGACCAAACGGAGCGCCGACGCGTGGAGCGGGCCGGGTGTCAAGGCGTTGGGGAGCGCGCTCCTCGACGGCCTTCCCGCACAGGACGGCGACCTCGTTCTCGTCGCGACCGGCTCCGACGCCGTCACCAGCGCCGCGCTGGGTGCCCTCCGGGCCGCGCTAATCGCCCGGCTCCGGCCGGTGCGCCGGACCGAGCACGCATTTGCCTGGGTCGTCGATTTTCCGATGTTCGAGACCGACCCGGACAGCCGGGCGCCGGTGCCGGCTCATCATCCGTTCACGGCTCCCCACCCGGACGATGTGGACCGGTTGTCGACCGACCCGATGGCGTGCCGGGCGCAGCACTACGACGTGGTGTACAACGGGCACGAGCTTGGCAGCGGCTCGATTCGGGTCACCGACCTGGCTCTACAGCGGCGGATCTTCGGTCTCCTGGGGCTCGAGGCGGAGGATGTCGAACGGCGGTTTGGCTTCCTCCTCGAGGGATTGGCGGCCGGTGCCCCGCCGCATGGCGGCTTTGCGCTCGGGTTTGACCGGATTGCGATGCTGTTGGCCGGCGCCGCCTCGCTCCGCGACGTCATCGCCTTTCCGAAGACGACCGCGGCGCGTGCCCTCTTCGAGGGGGCGCCGACCACGATCCGGCAGGAGGACCTCACGGCCCTCCATCTCCAGGTGCGGGAGGAGGGCTGATGGCCGACGCGATCCAGGAGCGGTTCTCCACCGAGGGCGCCGACCCGTTGCTCCTGGCAGGCGTCAACGACGCCAACCTCCTCGAGTTGCAGCGCGCCGTCGGTGTGCGCGCCTCGCTCCGCGGGGACGCCCTGACGCTGGGCGGGAGTTCCGAGCAACTCGAGCGGGCTCGCCCGGTGGTGCAGGGGATGCTCGATCTGGCGCGGATGGGGGAAGCGGTCGCGCCCGAGGATGTCGTCCGGCTGCTCGACGAAGGGCTCCCGGCGGAGCGGTCCCCGGCCGACGACCTGCGCATCATCCTCCCCGGCCTGCGCCGCGCCATCGTCCCCAAGACCAGCGGCCAGCGCGAGTACGTGCAGGCGATCGAAGACCACGACATCGTCATCGCGGTCGGCCCGGCGGGGACGGGGAAGACCTACCTCGCCGTGGCCAAGGCGGTGGAGGCCCTGGCGCGGAAGCGGGTCCGTCGGATCATCTTGGCGCGTCCGGCGGTGGAGGCGGGGGAATCCCTCGGCTTTCTCCCCGGCGACCTTCAGGCCAAGGTCGATCCCTATCTGCGCCCGTTGTATGACGCGCTCCACGACATGATGCCGCACGAGCGGGTGCAGCGCGCCATCGAAGCCCGGGTCATCGAGATCGCCCCGCTGGCCTACATGCGGGGCCGGACGCTCTCGGACGCATTCATTATTCTGGACGAGGCACAGAACGCGACGGGCGCCCAGATGAAGATGTTCCTGACGCGCCTGGGCGTGAACAGCAAGACCGTGGTCACCGGCGACAAGACGCAAATCGATCTTCCCCTCCGGGAGGAGTCGGGGTTGATCCAGGTCGAGCGGATCCTGGCCCAGGTCGATGGCATCGGCCTCCGCTACCTGCACGACGCCGACGTGGTGCGCCACCGACTCGTGCGCGAGATCATCCGGGCGTATGCTGAGGACCAGAGCGGTTGACCGGGCAGGCCCCCGCGGCCACGCCGGTGACGGTAGCGGGACGGGTGCTCCCGCTGCCGGGGCGGACAGTGCGGCGGGTCGTGCGCGCCGTGGTAGCGGGTGAGCGCCGCCGGGCCGCCATTTCCGTGACCTTTCTCGGACCGACCGCCATGCGGCGCCTCCATCGTGCCTACAAGGGACCCGACCGTCCCACCGACGTGTTGGCGTTTGCTCTCGACGGCCGGCCCGGCGAGGTCGTGGGCGACATCTATGTGTGCCGGGCCGTCGCCCGGCGCGAGGCGGCCGCGCGGGGGATTCCGGAGCGGGAGGAGCTCGTGCGACTGGTCGTCCACGGCACCCTCCACGTGCTCGGCTACGACCATCCTGAGGGGCCCAACCGCACACGCTCGTCGATGTGGCGACGGCAGGAGGCCTACGTCAGGGGCTTGGCGTGACCGCGTTCATGCAACAGTTGCTCGCGCCGCTGGGCACGGTCGTGGCGCTCCTCTGGTCGGCGCTGCTGGCGCTCGCGGCGGAGGCCAGTTCCGAAGGCCCGCGCGGCGTGGGATCGGAGGTGGACGGCGAGGCGCTCCCGGTAGCCCGGCGGCTCCACGTGGCGCATCTCATCGCCCTCTTCTTGGCAGCCATCGCTGGGAGCGGCGCGGTGGCATGGTGGACCGCCGCCTCGTGGAGCCAGGGCGTCCGGGTCGTGCTCGTCATCGGGCTCATCTGGGTGGTGGGAGACCTGCTCCCGCGCGTGGTCGCCGTGCTCGAGCCGGGCTTCACCCACCCCGCCCATCGGGCCGCCGTCCGCACCCTGTGGCTCCTCCGGCCGGTGTTCCGGGTCGTCGCTTGGGCCGACCGGCACGGACACCCGCGTCCGCGCGACGCGCGGCGCGGCACGGTCGAATCGAATGTCGTCCGAGGGATGATCACGCTGCCCGACTCCACCGTGGGGGACATCATGACCCCGCGGATCGATATCGTGGCGGTGGACGCGGCCGATTCGCGGGACCATGTCGTGGAGACCCTTCGGCGCTCGGAGCACGCCCGAATTCTCGTCTACGATGGGAATCCCGATGCGGTGACCGGCGTCCTCTACGCTAAGGACATGCTCCCGGCGCTCGCCGCGGCGGCCGAGGCGCCGTGGACGACGCTCATCCGTCCCGTCCCATTCGTCCCCGAGGGGAAGAGTCTCGACCGGCAGCTCCGGGACTTCCAACGGGGCCCGCAGCATCTTGCCGTCGTCGTGGACGAGTATGGTGGCACCGCCGGCCTCGTCACGCTCGAGGACATCCTCGAAGAGATTGTCGGGGAGATCCACGACGAATACGACACCGACGAAGTCGACGAGATTCAGCAGGTTCGGGCCGACACTTGGATCGTACAGGGAGAGGCGCCGCTCGCGGACCTGGAAGCCGAACTCCATCACGAGTTCGACCGGGAGGACGTGAGTACCGTCGGGGGCCTGGTGTTGGCGGAGTTCGGCCGCGTGCCCCGTCCGCGGGAGTCGATTCGGGTCAACGGCTTCCGGGTCACCGTAGACTTGATGATCCGCCGGCGGGTCAAGCGGGTCGTAGTGGAGCGGCTCCCTCCCGACGCGGAGGCCGCGGCCGAGGGGGACGGCGAATGATCTGGCTCGTGGCGGCGGCCGGCCTCCTCATTACCGTGTTCGGGGCCACCGCGGGGGCCTCGCTCGTGGCCGTGAGCCGGGCGGAGCTGGCGCAGCTCGTGTCCCGGCAGCTCAAGGGGGAGCGGGGCCCCCTACCGTCGTTGCTGCGGACCGAGCGGCTGCTGGCGGTGGCGTCGGCGACCACGTCGCTCGGCGTGGTAGTCCTCGGAACCGCCGTGCTGGCCGCGGCGTCGACGTCGGAGGCGAGGCTCCTGGCCCTGGTCTTGGTGGTGGCCGCGGTTCCGGCGGTGGTCTTCGGGGGCTATCTCTTTCCGCGGGTGCTGACGCAGCCGCGGGCGGAGCGCGTGGCGCGTTGGGTCCGGCCGGCCCTCCGGGCCTGGTCGGCACCGCTCGCGTGGTTCCTCCCGAGTCACGTGGCGGTGCGGCCGAGCGATCTCCGGGCGCTCTGGCGCGAGGGGGCTGCCACGGGGTTACAGACGGACGAGAACCTGTGGCGCGTCGGGCGGGTCATGACGTTTGCCCAGCGGCCGGTTCGCGAAGTGATGACGCCTCGAACCGACCTGGTCGCGGTGCCCGAGGATGCCGCCTTTGAGGACATCCGCCAGGTATTCATCCACAGCGGCTACAGCCGCCTGCCCGTCTTCCGGGTCACCCCGGACGAAATCATCGGCATGGTGCACGCGTTTGACTTGTTCCGGATGGCGCCGGGGTCCCCGTTGCCGATCCGGCCCGTGGCGGTGAGCCCCGCGAGCCGGACCTGTGGCGATCTCCTCTTGGACATGCAGCGGGAGCGCCGCCACCTCGCGGTGGTACTCGACGAATTCGGCGGCACCGAAGGGATCGTGACGCTCGAGGACATCCTCGAGGAGTTAGTGGGCGAGATCTTCGACGAGGACGACGGCGCCCCACCGGTCAGCGGAGTCCCGCCCGGCGCGGAGGTCTTCGAGGCGGACGGCACGACGGCCATCGACGAGATCGAGGAGCGCTTCGGTGTCACCTTCCCGCGGGCGGCTGCCGCCTCGATCGGCGGGCTTATCGCGGAGCTGGCCGGCCGCATCCCGCGCCCGGGGGAGCGGTTCGTGATCGGCGATCTCGAGATCGATGTGGTGGCGGCCTCCCCCGCCAAGATCGAGCGCCTCTTCATCCGCCCCGGCCCAGTGCCGGCAATCTCCTTGTCCCGGGAGCCCTTGTGACGATCACCCGCAGCGCGATCGACACCCTCCTCCACCTGTTCCGCCGGGGCCACGTCGAGACGTTTCGCCGCGAGGCGGTCGACCTGGAGCCGGCCGATCTCGCGGATGTGCTGGCCGAGTTGGACGAACTCGAGCGGCTCGACGCGGTGCGGATGCTCCCCGCGGAAGTCTCCGCCGACGCGCTCGCGGAGCTGCCGGAGGAGGCCCATCCCGGCGAGACCCTCGCGGCCCTCGATCCGGCCCATGCCGCCGACATCGTCGAGGAGCTGGCGGACGACGATGCCGCCGACATCCTGGGCGACCTCGACCCGCACGAGCAGGAGCGTATCCTCGCCGGGATCGAGCAGGCGGACCGGGCCGACGTGGAGCGCCTCCTCGGCTATCAGGAGGATACCGCCGGCGGCATCATGACCACCCACCTGATCACGGTGTCCGATGGGGACACCGCCGATCAGGCGCTGGCGGCCATCCGGCGACAGGCTGAAGAGGCAGGTGACTTCTATCAGGTCTTCATCGTCGACCGAGACCACCGGCTCGTCGGTACCCTCCCCCTCAAGTCACTGGTCATGAGCCCCGGCGATCGACCGGTACGGGATTTCATGGACTCGCCGGACACCACCGTCCCCCCCGAGATGGACCAGGAAGACGTCGCCCGACTCATGTCGCGCTACAACATCCCCTCCCTCCCCGTGGTCAACGCCGCCGGGCGGCTGCTGGGCCGGATCACGTTCGACGACATCGACGACGTGGTCGACGAGGAGGCCACCGAGGACCTCCTCCGTTTCGGTGGGGTCTCGGCCGAGGAGGGGCTCGAGGTCCCGTGGCCGGCGGCGGTGCGGAGCCGGCTCCCCTGGCTCTTCGTCAACCTCCTGACCGCATTCCTCGCCGGCGCGGTGGTATACCTCTTTCAGGCCCGCATCCAAGCCGTCGTCGTCCTGGCCGTCTTGATGCCGATCATCGCGGGGATGGGCGGGAACGCGGGCACCCAGGCGCTCGCCGTCACGGTGCGGCGCTTGGCTCTCGGGCTCCTCCCTCGGGGGCAATTCCTCCGGACGGTGGTGCGGGAAGGGACGGTCGGGGTCATCAACGGGCTGGCCCTCGGCCTCGCCGTTGGTCTCATGGCGTTGGCGCTCGGGGAGGGCGCCCGCCTGGGGCTCCTAGTGTTCTTCGCGATGGCAGGCAACGTGTTCATCGCCGGCCTGGCCGGCGCCTTCATTCCAATGCTGCTCGAACGGGTCGGAGTGGATCCGGCGATCGCCTCATCCGTGTTCGTGACGACCTTCACGGATATCTGCGGCTTCACCCTCCTCTTGGGCCTCGCGGGGCTGCTCCTCTCCTAAGTGCGCGCCGTCGTCATCTTCATCCGCCTGCTGCCCTTCGTGCTGGCCTTTCTCCTCGACCGGCGCCGCTTCGTCCTCTTCGGGGCACCCCGCCGTCGGCGCCCCGAGCGCCACGAGGCCCGGGCCGAGCGGCTCACCGCGACGCTCGCCGCGCTCGGCCCCACCTTCATCAAGCTGGCACAGGTCTTCGGCGCCCGCGCGGACATCCTCCCCGAGCCGTACCTGACTGCGATCGCCACCCTCACCGACCGGGTGCCGCCGCTGGCGCCCGGACAGGCGGAGCGGGTGATCGCCGAGGAGACTGGGATGTCGCCGGAGGAGCTGTTCCAGCGGTTCGATCCCGAGCCGCTGGCGGCCGCCTCGCTGGGGCAGGTACATCGGGCCCGCTATCGGGATCGCGAAGTCGTAGTCAAGGTGCTGCGCCCCGGGGTCGACGATCTCGTCCAGCAGGACCTCAAGATCTCGTTCCGGATTCTTTTCCTTGTCAATCTCCTCTTCCCCAACCACCACGTCCGCGCCATCACCACGATCGTGACGGAGTTCTCCAAGCGGATCGGGGAGGAGTTGAACTTCAGAGAGGAGGCGCGGCACGCGGAGTTGCTGCGGCGCAACTTCACGTCGGACGCCCGGGTGGTCGTCCCAGAGGTCGTGGCCGAACTGACGCGGCGGAGGATCCTGGTCCTGGAGTATGTGGAGGGCACTCGGATCGACCGACTCCAGGATCGCATCGCCGCCGGCGAGGTCGCCCTGGTACCGCTCATTCAGACGATCGCGGAGCTCTACATCAAGATGATGCTGGTCGACGGTGTCTTCCACGCCGACCCTCACCCGGGGAACCTCCTGGTCGATCGGGCCGGCCGGATCGTGTTCCTCGACTTCGGGATGGTCCTCCAGGTGGAGCAGGCCACCCGCACCCGGATCCTGAAGACGGTGATCGCCGCGGTACGGCAGGACGCCGACGGGGTCATCAACGGCTTCTACGAGCTGGGGATCCTCGATCCGGAGGTCGACCGCGGGACGGTCCGGGACGCCGCCCGGCATTTGATGGAAGTCGCGCAGCGGGACGACGTCGGGCCGCAAGAGATTCAGCGGATCGTCGAGGAGGTCCTCCTGACCTTTTATCAATGGCCGCTGATGCTGCCGTCGGACTTGGTCTACTTTGGACGTGCTGCGGTGCTGGTGGAAGGGATCGGGCATCGGTACGATCCCGAGTTCAACGCCATCACGGCCATCCGGCCCGTGGTCATGCGGATGTCCCCGGACTTGGCCCGGACCGTCCTGGGGCAGAGCCACCGCGCCACGCTGGCGGACTGGACTCACGACGCCGCGATGACCGTCCGGACCCTCCGCGACCTCCTGGAACGGGTGGAGCGGGAGGAGCTCCGGCTTCGCTGGCATCCGCGCGACACCCTCGAGTTGCAACGGTTCCTCTCGCAACAGGTTCGTCGCGGACTCCTGGCGGTGGGCGCGGTGAGTCTGGCGCTGATTAGCAGCATTATCTTCCTTGCCGTGCGGCGTCTGGAAGTGCTGGTGATTGGCCTTGCCCTCTCTTTTGCCGTCTTCGCCATCGTGCTCGTGCTCCCGAGCCACCTGTTCCAGAATCCCCTCCGGTTCCGCCCCCCCCGCTCCAAGTACTGAGTCCGACGGCCGCCCGCTTGCCTCCGCTTCCTTCCCGGGTGAGTTTCCAACTTCATGGACATCGAGTCCCTGGTCGGAGGCGTCCGGCAGCGCCAGCCCGCCGCCCTCGCACGCGCCATCTCCCTGGTGGAGAACGAGCGGGAGGGGTTCGAGGCGTTTCTGTCGGCGGTGCACCCGTTTCTGGGTGGAGCGCAGCGGATCGGCATCACCGGGCCGCCCGGGGCAGGGAAGTCGACTTTGGCCGAGGGGCTGGTGGGGGTCTATCGGGACCGGGGACACCGGGTCGGGGTAGTCGCCGTCGATCCGACCAGCCCGTTTAGCGGCGGTGCACTCCTGGGCGACCGTATCCGGATGGAACGGATCACCCTCGATCCCGACGTCTTCATCCGGTCGATGGCGACCCGCGGCTCGCTCGGCGGGTTGGCGATGGCGACGCGGGAGGTGTGCGACGTGCTCGATGCTGCCGGTTTCGACCGGATCCTCATCGAGACGGTCGGCGTCGGCCAATCCGAGCTGGACGTGGCCCGCCTGGCCGATACCAGCGTGCTCGTCCTGGTGCCGGAATCGGGCGATGGGATCCAGACGCTCAAGTCCGGCATCATGGAAATCGGCGACATCTTCGTCGTCAATAAGGCGGACCGCCCGGGTGCGGACCGGCTGCGCCAGGAGATCGAGGTTACCCTGGGGATCCGGCGGGGGAACGCGTTCCGGAACGTTCCCGCGCATCACGGCGCCCGGACGCCGCCCGCCGGCGGCGGCGGCGCGAGCGCGGCCGATGAATGGCAGATCCCGGTGCTGGCCACGGTCGCGGTGAAGGGCGATGGGTTGCCCGCGGTGGTGGATGCCCTCGAGGCCCACTGGACCTGGCTGCAGCGGACCGACGTGCTGCGCGAGCGGCGGCGCCGCCGCCTGCGGGACCGGACCCGGCAGGTGGTGGAACGCGCGCTGCGCCAGTGGGTGTGGCGGGATGGCGTGGCCGAAGGAGTGATCGAAGCGCATCTCGGCGCCGTGGAATCCGGAGACCGGAGCCCGTACGATCTGGCGGCCGAGGTCATCGAGAGCCTGAAACAAGGTGTGCGACTATGAGCAAGCACGACGGGACGGCCCCAGACGCGGACCTTCGACAACGCGTTGTCGAGCAGGCGGCGGAGCTCGAGCGGCTGCGGGAGGAGGTGCGGGCGTGGCACGAGGTCGTGAGCCGCCTCCCGGTGCGGGAGGGAACGAACTTC
>Ga0055480_10000899_pt1 | contig 11499 bp, 8 predicted proteins | sample Muzzi_PWB_D2_FD_57935 | JGI IMG/M metagenome (GOLD analysis project Ga0055480, IMG submission 57935) | Wetland microbial communities from San Francisco Bay, California, USA, that impact long-term carbon sequestration - Muzzi_PWB_D2 | ecosystem: Environmental > Aquatic > Marine > Wetlands ... | reverse complement strand
CAACCCTTCGGCAAAAGTGACCACCCGATCGGCAATCCCGTCCCGGTCCCGATCGGGAAGCGCCATGATCTTCCCGGATCGAGGCAAACTTACATAAAGAGTTGAATGCTCATCAAAAGTCATGAACCGGGGTTTGTCCAGCCCGGCGGCAAAAAGATCGACGCTGAACCCCCGGGGAACGGTTAGAAATCTGGGTTCGACAAACGGTCCGCGACGAAACCGTTCCGTCACTTTTAAGGCAACCTTGTGGCCGTCAGGAACCGGGCGGGCTGCCAGCGATTCTCCATCCGTCGTTCCTTGCCCCGGCACGCCCGACAGGAGGGGGCGGGTGGTCGGTACCGCGGGCCAGATCAAACCGTTTAACCCAAAGGCGATAACCAGAGTTATGGCCCAGAGGCCGACCGGGACCCATTTCCCCCATCCCCGGGTCAAAAGCCAGAGGCCTGCCGCGAGGATGGCCGGTGGAGCCAGCCAATAATAATTATTCGGGGGAGGCAGGAACCGAAGGACAAACAACAATAAATTGCCGGCCAGCAGGGCCAATCCGCCCACGACCAGAATGACGAAGCGGAACAATTGATCATCTCCATGACAGCTGCCGGGAGCGAACGGCCGTCTCCGACACCGGCAAACCCGGGGGATTCCCGGGACAGAATTGAATCGATTCACCAGCTCGTTTGAATGCCCGCTTTTCGCCTCGGCACCATAAAAGTATCGAAACCGTCCAGACGGCGTAAATGATGTTTACCTCAGCATTTTGCGTGAAACGATGTTGCGGAATTGGGCGGCGGTTACGAAATCGGTGCGAATTTCCAGGGCCCGGTCGCAATCCTCCACGGCTTTCGGGTAGTTTCCGAGATCGAAAAAGATCTGCGCCCGGCCGTAAAAAACTTCGGCCTGCAACGGATTCAGCTCAATCGTCCGGTCAAAATCGTCCAGGGCCTTCTCCGGCCGTTTCAGCAAACGCCAGACCAGTCCGCGATGATAGAAAAGCCGGTGGTTGTTCGGGTCGAAATCGATGGCCCGGTTGAAATCGTGGAGGGCCCGTTTGTAATGTTCCTGGGAAAAGTAAGCCATTCCCCGGTGATTGTAAACGAGGGCCCGAACCCGGTTATCGGTTTTGAGGGCGAGAATTCGGGAATAGCTTCGAATCGCCGCATCATACCGGTTGGCGCTGTGGGCGTTGAGTCCTTCGATCAACAGTTTTTCCAGCGGACTTTTTGGTTTGACCAGGGAACCCGGGAATGTGTCCGCAGATTCCATGGCCGGGGCGTCTTCCCCATGTGTAAGGACCAGGGGATCGATGGTCGCGATCCGTTCTTCCAGAAGACGGTTTCGCTGCTCTCGTCGCTGGCGGATTTCTTCCTGATAATCCCGAATTTCCTGAAAGATCAGATCGGAAAGATTCAAAGTAGCGTTCAGAGAGGCGAGTTTGCGTTTGATCGATTCGTTTGGCCAGGAAAAGTCGGCTTTATAGATCAGTTCGTGTTCAATTTCAGCCCAAGCTTCCTGCAGAATGGTCCGCAACTGAATCTCGCAGACAGCCTGAATACCGTAATTTCCTTCCGGAGATGACAAACCGGTTAGCTGAACGATGAGGTGCGTGGAATCGTACCCAAACTCCCGAAAGGAATGTTGCAACCCTTTTCGCTCAATCTCCACGACCGTGAATCGTTCGGCAAGAAGGTTTTCCACCCGCTCCAGGTCTTCCAGGAATGGACAAATAATGCGCAGTCCGATGAAATCCTTGACTACCGGGGAAATGTCCTGGCTCTGGCTGAGCCGCAGGAGCTTCTGGAAATAACTGTCGAACCCCTTGGACCGGAATTTAACGGTCGGATTGAGGTCGTGTCGATTCAAAAGCCCCCGGACCCGGCGATGGATCCGTTGCAGGGCATTCTCGTACTGGGGGCGGTATTTGCGGTAAATGGAAAGGGCGCGCTCCCGGTCGGGAAGACCGGAGCTTTTTTCGGATCCGGCGGCCATGGTAGAAAGTCCCTCCGGAAATCTGATTACGGCATCGGGTGCAAAAGAAAAATTCTCCGTCGACGGTCACTGACCGCGTGCGCTCGAACAGGGGAAAGAATACCATATTCCCGGTGGAAAAAAGGCCGGGCCGGCAGGAAAGGGAATGATGAGGTTTCAGGTCGGGGCGTAAAGCCCCTTCTTTCGCTCAAGCTCTTGGGTGTAGCGGGTCAGGAGAGAACGACGGGATAGCATGAACAGTACTTTGGTTGGATCGGCGCTGTCTACCACCGGAATCTCTTCAAAATTTCGAGTGGTCATTTTTCGCAGTGCCTGATTGAGAGTATCGCTTGGGTCGCAGGTGAGGACTCGCGGATTGGCGATATCTTTGGCGCAGACCAGACCAGGGGGAATTTCCTCATCAAGAATTCGCCGGATGTCGTTCGCCGAAAAGATTCCGGTCATTCGCATATTCCGGTCGACAACCGGGTAATAGGCGCTTTTTGCCTGGGCAATTCTCTGAAGAATTTCCGGAAGCAGCAAATCCTCAGGAATAACGACCGGCGATCGTCCCTGGTCGGCCAGATCATTGACCGAAATCCCTTCCAGAACATCAACGACAAAATCGCCGAAATGGGCAGGAGATTCGAACCGGCTGGAAACCTGTTTTTCATAAATGGTACTGCTCCGGAAACCGATCATGGAAATGACGTTGACCAGCATCAAAGGGGCGAGCAGCCCGTAATTTCCTGTCAGTTCGCTGACCATGATCAGAGTCGCAATCGGGGTTTTGGAAACCCCGGCAAAAAAGCCGGCCATACCCACCAGGACGTACGCCCGGGGATCGGAGACCAGGTGGGGAGCAACCATTTGCGCCGTAGCGCCGAACGCACCGCCCAAAAGGGCGCCAATCACCAGGCTGGGAGCGAACACCCCGCCGGAACCGCCGGAGGGAATAGTCAGGCTGGTGGCGAGGATTTTAGCCAGCGCGACCACCAGCATGACCCACAAAGCCATTTTGCCGAACAGAGCCGCTTGAACCCACCCATATCCGGAGCCGAGGACCTGAGGAACAGCCATGGCAAGCAGGCCAAGAAGCAAACCTCCCAGGGCCGGCTTGAACACATTATTGATTTTCAGCGTGCGGAAATAATCGCGCAGTCGGTAAAAAATCCGCACGTAAAGGAGACCGAAAATCGCGCAAACGATTCCCAGGAACAGATAAAGGATCAGTTCGGAAGGGTGCTCAAAGTGAAATTTTGGTGTCTCCAGCAGTGGCTTCCAGCCGGTGACGGCACCGAACAGTGAATAGGCGATAATCGATGAAATAATGCAGGGAATCAGGGCTTCATGTTCAAAATCCGGGTCACGGTAAAGGACTTCGACGGCAAATAACGCTCCTCCCAAAGGAGCGCGGAAGGTGGCGCCGATCCCGGCGGCAATACCGGCCAACAGCAGAATCCGCCGATCGCCGGTCGTCAGTTTGAGCCGCTCCCCCAGCCAGGAACCGATCCCCGCGCCAATCTGTGCGATGGGCCCTTCCCGGCCGGCCGAGCCACCCGTGCCGATGGTCGCAACCGAGGCAATTGCTTTGATCCAGGGGACCCGACCTCGAATATGGCCCCCTTTATTGTGAAAGGCATCAATGGCGGCATCGGTCCCATGACCTTCCGCTTCGGGGGCAAACCGGTAAACCAGAAACCCGGAAACCAGCCCACCGACCGCCGGCAAAAGAAAAAGAAACCATCGATGTCCCATGGACAGGCTGTTGATGACGTTCCGGTCCAGATTGGTCAAAACGGACCGTTCGGCAGGGGGGTGATAGCCGGCAAACGTGTGCAGGAGCCAAAAATCGAGAGCGTTGGTGGAAAAATAAAACGCTACGGCACCCAGGCCGCTGGCCAACCCGACCAGAACACTCAGAAGCAGAAACCGCCCATCCGTGTTAGTGGCCACGCGTTTTAAAAACTGGGAGATAGGCATGAGGTAATTACGTCCGGAATTCGGCGATACGATTTCAAAATGGCAAGTGGCCGCCCTGAAAATTGTCCTGGGCCATAAAAATATAAGCAATTTCATAACATAGAAAAATTACCCCACCGGAGTCAACCATTTCCTGATATTTTGTGGAGTTGCCCCCTGCGCAATTCCCTGGTCCCATGCACGTTGACCGAATCACGCCCGGGTGGTATCCTCGCCCCCCGGAACAAATAACCGTCATGCTCCATACCCCTTTCGTATTCCGCCCTAAATTTTTGATTTTCTCCCTGAGGAGGTTTTGCATTGAGACCCTCGATTATCCTGTTCCTCATTCTCGTAGTGGCCCTACTCGGTGTTACCGGCCTCTATTTTTCCGATGTGGTGCCGCCCGACGTTGACCTTAATCCCTCCAGCGGCCAGCTGTCCAACAATCAGCTTCCTAAATTGCGCCTGCATGACAAGACCCGCGGGATAAAGACGTTGTCGGTCACAATCGTCCAGGGAGACCGGACTGTTCCCCTTCTGAACCGTTCCTACCCCAAGGCCACTCATTGGGTGAAAGAAGTCCTTCCTCTACAGGAAGCAGGATTGAAAGACGGGCCGTTCAGGATTCAGGTTAAAGCCGCCGATCATGCCATCTATCATTTCGGGGCGGGAAATGTGACCGAAGAGGAATTCCAACTCGATTTCGACAACACCCCTCCGGTTATTTCAGTTCTGACCCGGGCCCACAACCTGAATCAGGGAGGGACCGGATTCATCATTTACGATCTTTCCGAAGATGTGGTTCGCTCCGGGGTTTTGGTCGGGGAACGATTTTTTCCCGGACATCGCCTTGCCAACGGCAAATACGCCTGCTTTTTCGCCCACCCTTATGATGTAACCAGGAAAGATTTCTCTCCAGTCCTGGTTGCCGACGATCGGGCTGGAAATCGCGGATCGACGGGTTTTTATTTTCATTCCAACCCCCGCCGTCTGCCCGAATCGAAGATTGAGGTCAGCGCGCGTTTTCTCCAGGCGAAAATGCCCCAGTTTGCGTCCCTGTTTCCCGATGCCGGCGATCCGTTACAGCTCTTTCTCAAGGTTAATGGTTCCCTGAGGGTCAAAAACCGTGCCAAATTAATAGAGTTCTCAGCTCAAACGGCAGATAAACTTCTCTGGAAGGGGCCTTTTTTGCGTCAACCGAACGCCGCACCCATGGGTCGGTTCGGGGATCACAGAAGTTATCATGCTGAAGGGAAAATTATCGACCACCAGACCCATCTGGGGATCGATCTGGCGTCCGTTGCCCGTGCTCCGGTACTGGCGGCCAATGCCGGCCAAGTTGTGTTTGCTGATTTTCTGGGGATTTACGGCAACTGCGTGGTCATCGATCATGGCCTCGGCCTGCAGACGCTATACGGGCATTTGAGCCAGATCGACGTGAAAACAGGGGATGAAGTGGAAAAAGGCCAGGCTATCGGTCGAACCGGGGCGACGGGACTGGCCGGAGGGGACCACCTGCATTTCGCGGTCCTGGTCGGCGGCCTGCCGGTGAATCCGGCCGAATGGTGGGATGCCTCCTGGATCGATCACAACGTGCTGGGGAAGCTTGCTTCGATCCAGCCCTAGGAAGCGGTCCTATTCCCGAAAAAACCGGAACTGCCCGCCCCCGGCCTTCTTGGCCCGGTACATGGCCTCATCGGCATGTTGCAGCAGGCTGTCGAAATCCCGCCCGTCCTCGGGATAAAAGGCAATCCCCAAGGAGGCTCCGGCAGGTTCTTCCCGGCCGCCAAAATTCATCGGAAGGCACAACTGCCGCAGCAAACGGCTGGCAGCGACGGTTGCTCCGGCATGCCCGTTCACCTTGGGCAACAGGACGGTAAATTCATCCCCTCCCATCCGTGCCGCCGTATCGGTCTCGCGAATATTTCCCGCCAGGCGACGCCCCATTTCCTTTAACAGCTCATCTCCCGCTTCGTGACCGAGCCGGTCGTTGATTTCCTTCAGGCGATCAAGATCGATGAACAGGACCGCAAAGGAGTCTTCGTCTCGTCCGGTCCGGGCAATCGCCCGCTCCAATCGATCCCGAAACAGCCGCCGGTTGGGGAGGCCGGTCAGATTGTCGAAATTGGCCTGAACCCAGATTTTTTCTTGAAGAGTTTTTCTTTCCGCAATGTCGTGAATGACTGATTGAATGGCCAGACCTCGGCCGAAAGTAACCGGCGCCGAAGCCATTTCAAGATCTATTTCCTTGCCGTCGAGGGTGAGACCCTGGATTTCAGCATAAGGAAGTGCGTTCATGGTTGTCAAAACCATGGCGATCTGGCCGTGAACAGCCTCCCGGAAATCGGGATGGATCAGATCATCGATGTTTTGTCCAACCAGGTCCTCGGAATTTCGTGCATGCAACAGGGTGGCGGCTACTGAATTGCCGAACAGGATATCTCCGGCGAGATGTACCAGGATCGCGTCGGGCGATCGATCAATCAGGGATCGGTAATTGTTTTCGCTTTCCTGAAGGGACTCTTCCGCCAGTTTCCGGGCTGTCATGTCCTGTAGGGTTTCAATGGCCGCGATGATGTTGCCGTGACGATCCCGAATCGGAGCAGCTTCGAAGAAAATGTACCTTTTTTTGCCGCCGATGTCGGGATACCACCCCTCAGCCTGGAGCCCGTTCGATATCATTGTCGAAGCAGCGAAGGTCTGGTACAGGGTCCGAACCTTGGCTAGGCTTTCGTCGATGACCAAATCAGCCAGGCAGGGCCGCTTTTGGGCATAAAAAGGTTTCCAGTGGTCGCTGGTCCCGACCATCCCATCAGCCGCCATGTCGGTGAGTTTTTCGCAGGCCTGGTTCCAGATCAATACCCGGTGTTGCCGGTCCACCACGAAACAGGGAACGGCACAGTTCTGCAGTAACCCTTCCGAGAACTCCTTGGCCGCGGCAAAGGCCTCTTCCGAACGTTTCCGATCGGTAATGTCGATCATGGTTCCGACCACCCCGCCCAACGAACCGTCGGCATCGTGAAAAACGGTTTTGTAAAAAAGGAGCTGGCGAATTCCGCCTTCCGTCAACTGGAGCGGAGCTTCAAAAATCTGGAACTCTGCCGATTTTTGCTCGAGAAGTTCCCGGTCAGTGGCGAAATATTCGGCCGGAAGATCGCCGGGACTGATCTCTTCCGGGCGCCGGCCGACAATCTGCTCCCGGGGCAGCCCATGAATCTTTTCAAAGGCCAGGTTGCACCCCGTGTAGTGCCCTTCGGGGTTTTTGAAATAGATCGGATGGGGGATGGTATCGATAACGGTCTGCAGGAAGGCCAGCTGATCCCGAACCCGGTTTTGCTGAATAGTGATTTCGGCCATCATGTCGTTGAAGGCCTGGGCCACGATACCGATTTCATCCCGGGTGGAGACAGAAATGGGCGACAATTCCCGGCCTGGTTCTTTATGGCGTTGGATGTGATGAGTCAGGGAAACCAGTGGAGTCGTCAGGCGGTTGACGAAGAGCCAGACCACCAAAAGGGAAATGAGGACGATGAAGGACACAGCCCCCAGGAACAGATAACGAGCGTTTTGAATGGGAGCATAGGCTTCGTCGAGAGGATAATTCGCCCCCAGAATCCAATCGGTCGAGGCCAGGTGCTTGAAGGAAGACAGAGCTCTCAAACCACGGGAGTTGACCGTTTCGTCCGTTCCTTCGAACCCTTCAAGCGCCCGGTCGAACAGGAGATTGGCGCCGACCGGCACGTCGAACTGCATGATTCGTTTGGGATCGGGATGGAGAATGATCCGTCTCTCGCTGTTGAAGAGATAGAGGTAGCCGGTCCGGCCGATGGTCGTTTTCCCGATCACCCCCAGCAGATTGTCCTTGGTCAGATCGAGGCTGCCAGCGAGAACGCCGACGATTTCTCCATCGGCATTTCGGATGGGAGCGGTCAAATTGACGGCAGGGTGGGCGTGTTTCTGGCTCGAGACGTAAGGTTGGGAAATGATCGGCCCGCCGCTCCGGACGGTTCGCTGGAAATAAGAACGGAATGAATAGTCTTTCCCGCGACGGCCTTCAATGTACGGGGTTTCCGCCACCATACGCCCGGATCCGTCGAACAAAAATATCCCATTGTCGAACAGGTTTTTCTGCACCAGGCCGAGACGTTCATCCAGGAACCTCTGGGCCTTGTCGCCATTTTTCAAAAGCTCGGGATCGAATAGCCGTGCGGCGCTGTTGATGTACCGGTGGGCGGACAACAGTTCCTCATCGACACGATTGGCGATTTCGCTAAGAAGTGTGAACTGCTGCTGGGAAATCGATTGCTTGAGTTCCTCCTGGAAATAGGTCAGGGCAGACAGTGAAGTCACCAAAAGCAAGCCGACCAGCAGCAGGGAAAGGACAAGAGAAATTTTGGCTTTCAGGGTGAACCTGACCATAAAAAAACCATTGGTGGAGATTTTGGAAAATCGTTTTGGAAAAGAGCCCTTTCCTTGATTTATTCTTTATCGTCGTTGGTAGCGGGCATGGCGAAACCCCTGATAAATGGTCTCGGTCGATTTTTCCCATTCCGAAAAATCGACGTCCGGGAAATTAACGTTTCCGGCAAATTCCCCTTCCATCCAGGACACCGCCAGCACATCCGCCACCGGCAATGCAAGCCTATAGATGTCAACCCCACCGATAAAAAAGATCTTCCCCCCCAGTTTCTCACCCAGTGCCAGAGCCTCTGCAAAGCTTGGGCAAACATGAAATCCCGGGCCCGGAGACATGGACCGGCTGACGATAATATTGCAGCGGCCTGCCAGCGGCCCGCCAATTGACTGAAAAGTCCGGCGACCCATGACGACAACGTGCCCCAGGGTAAGCCGTCGGAAAAGTTGCATTTCCTCGGGAACCGCCCAGGGAAGGCCGGCCCCCAGGCCGATGATCCGATCGGCGGTCATGGCCACCAGGACAATTTTCTCCGCCATGGTCGAAATTCTCGGCGATTGGTTCTTCTCTCAGGATTGGCGGGGCTTGAATCCCCCACCCACAAAATTGCGAATAAGGGTTTTCCCATGTTCGGAAATGCTCAGAAAACGGGTTCCGAATCCGACCGGGAAGTGCGGTTTAAAAGGATTATCCTTGTCGTTCAGCCAGGCAATAACCCCTCTGCAGGTGATCACCTCAGCCGGTTGAACCGGCATTGACAATTCAATTTCGAACTGTTCACCTTCGTGCAGATCTTCGGAACACTGCAAAAAGAGTCCGCCGGTGCTTATATCCAGGCATTTCCCGCGAAACTCCCCCCTGTTCGAACGAATAACCACCGGAATCAGACAGGCATGCCGCGGTGACCGAATAGTGCTGACGAACTGGCTCCCGATTTCGAGAAATTTGTGTCGATCCAACGGTTTGGCGAGAACCCCGTCACACCCCGACCGCCGGCTTTCATCCACCTGCCATGCCTGGTTGGTTTCGCAGATCATGATGATCGAAATGTTCTGAAGATCGGGGTCTGTTTTGATTCTTCGACAAACCTCCGGACCTTGGATGCCCGGAAGCTTAAAGGCCAGAAAAACCATCGTCGGCCGAAGATCCCGGCAAACTTTCAAGGCATCTTCCCCATTTTCCGCCTCAAGAACCCCGGCAGGGGTTTTTCGCAGAAACTGGCGTTCAATGGCCAGGAAAAATTTCGATTCGTCGACCAGAAGAATGGTTAAGGGATCGGTCATTCTATACCGTGGCTGGAAGGGGCTGGCTAGGCAACCCCCGGCAGATGATCGAAAGGAATTATGCCAATGGCCTCTTAATCTGTCTTTTCGGCGACGGAAACCTGCAGGATTTTATCCCCTTGCCGAATTTTATCCACCACATCCTGACCCGTGACCACTTTGCCGAACACAGTATGGCGTCCATTCAGGTGCGACTGGGGTGAATGGGTTATGAAGAATTGACTGCCGTTGGTATTAGGTCCGGCGTTGGCCATGGAGATGACCCCGGTCTCGTGCTCGAGAGGGTTTCCAGCCAACTCGTCTTCAAATTTGTAGCCGGGTCCGCCGCGGCCGCTGCCCGTTGGATCGCCACCCTGGATCATGAAGTCGGCGATGACACGATGAAAAGTGACCCCGTCGTAAAACCCTTCCCGGGCCAGGAAGATGAAATTGTTGACGGTTTTGGGAGCATGCCCGGGGTAAAGTTCCAGCTCGATGTTCCCCCGGTCGGTTTCCAGTATGACCCGGTAGTTCTGCCCTGAATCGATCTGCATGGCGGGTGGTACCGCCCATTGTTTTTTACCCATAGTGGAATCTCCTCGGAAAAATTTGAAAATCACGACACATTTTTTCTGGGATCGGGTGCCTGTCGGCAAATCCCGAAGGTGGTTTTTTTGCTGTTTGCAAGCCAGCCGAGCAAACGAATAAACCTTACCCGGACGGGAGGAAAATGACAAGCGGTTCCTGTTTTTGAAGAACGCTCATGGATACTGAACCAGTCCTTTCACGCGCTCTTCAATTCTCGTCGGTTCAATATCGAACCGACGGGCCAGTTCACCCCAGGTGAACCTCCCCTCCCGGACCCCGATCAGCAACTCCGCAGGCGGCACCCCGCCGATCCGGCCCAGTACAGTCGCCAGGATCGCCTCCCGGTTTCCGGCGCCCCGAGAACGCATTTCGGCCACCGCTTCTTTTTCAATTAATAGCTTTTGGTGAAGGACCTCGTCAACGATGGCTGCCGCGAGTTTGGGATCGTCGATCCGCTCCCGGAACAGCCTCGCCTCGTCCCCTGATGTCAGCCCTTCCCTTTCCATCCGCGTAAAAAGTTTGCTCCATGAACCGGCCCTGTTTCTGGCCTTGACAGCCTGGTCGGCCGGCATCCCGGTTGTCTGGGAAAAAGCGTTGCTGATCCAGAGCTGGTCGTTATCAGCCCCGCCCATCTTTTCCTTCACGATGGTCTTTTTGGAAAGGTTGAAAACGGCCGCCAGGAGGGAATTCTGGGCATTGGCCAAAAGGTAAGGGTCCACCGCGTCGGGTCGGGCCGGATCAAACCTCCGGTCCTGAAAACAGTGGCAGCTGACGGTGGAGGAGGACCAGCCATCAAGGGGAACCAGAAACAAGGTGAGCCAGATCGTCAACAGCATCAGGAAAAATTTCATGCCTGTTCCTTTCCCGGTGACAATAACCTGTGGCAGCCGACCGGGAAAATGATCTGGATCAAATCCTCATCACCGGAGGGCCTTGATAAGCCAGCAGCGGTGAATTGGGGGTTTTCTCTGAAAATCGGGATCGAGGGTCTTTCCCGTCATGTCCACAGTCATGAAACCCAAGTCGGTCAGCCCGGGTTCATCGAGCTTGAAGCGGCGGAAATTGGTGGAAAAGACCAGTTGCCCCCCAGGGGCAAGAAGCTCCCCCGCAGTAGCGATCAATTCGACATGGTCCCGTTGAATGTCCAAGGTCCCTTCCATGTTCTTAGATCGGGAAAAGGTCGGCGGGTCGAGAAATACCAGGTCGAACCTTTCTCGGCGTTCTTTGGCCTCAGACAGCCACTCCCGGCAATCGGCCCGAACCAACCGATGGACGTCCCTGGAGAAACCGTTCAGAGCCAGGTTC
>Ga0055480_10000898_pt1 | contig 11502 bp, 13 predicted proteins | sample Muzzi_PWB_D2_FD_57935 | JGI IMG/M metagenome (GOLD analysis project Ga0055480, IMG submission 57935) | Wetland microbial communities from San Francisco Bay, California, USA, that impact long-term carbon sequestration - Muzzi_PWB_D2 | ecosystem: Environmental > Aquatic > Marine > Wetlands ... | reverse complement strand
GCGTGTGCGGCAGGTCGGTTGGCACACTGACCGGCTCGAAAGCCAAACGCCTTGTTTTGGGGTATAGGTCCGTTTTTTTCAGGTACCGTGGGCGTAGGCGTTCTCATCCCAACTGCCCTGGTCAGGCGCTTACACTACTACTGGATCTTTTTGATTGTCGAGCCTCTCGGTCTCTATTATCTCGTTGCCAATGTGGTTTACTGGGTTAACCATGGTTCCGGATAGGTTTTCACTGAACAGAAGGTGAAGTATCTTGCCGGCATACGCAAAGACCGACTACAGCCATTTCATGGCTTTCTTCAATTCGGATGAGGTCAGGCTCACTTTCGACCTCAGGCGCAATTCTATTTTACGCCCCTTACACACTAGTCGGCGCAACTCGGTTGTGACCACGCGCATGCGGTCGTAGGTTGCCAGGGCATGATCAGCGCTTCAATTCAGGCATGGAATGGCCCAGATAACCTGAGACCGCGCGGATACCTCTTCTTGGCAGACCCGGTAGCAGCCTTGTTGCGATGGCATGGGTGCAGAGGATCTGAAAAGGGAAAAAGGTGTCAGGTTCGTTGGTTTCATGCAATTGCCGCAGAAATGGCGCTTCAAATCGGGCGAAGTGGATGACAGCGGGGCAAAGCATCGATTGATTGCGCATAGCAATTGCCTGCCCTGTTTTTTTGAGTTGCCGCCAAACAATATCTTCGGCAACCGCCTCGGTCATGGTTGCGTCCGAAATTCCGGTAAGGCGATGAACGACGGGAGGAATCGACCTTTGTGCCTGTGATCGAATCAGATAGGATTCTGCGGCATATTTTTCCGGCATGCAAGACGATGCGGCCCAGCCGGTCATCCAGCCGATTTCGAGCAGATGCCCTTTGCCCGGATTGGCACCGGTAGCTTGGCAGTCCAGGGTCAGGACATTCAGGTTGGAAAGCGCTATGCTGTCGCTCATTCTATTCATAAACCCCAATGGTGCAAAAATCGGTCAGGTCGGTTCTGGCGTCAATTGCAGCCAGGCGATATCGGCCCCTAATTTTTTCCGGATCAAATCTGTGTTCGGCCGATGATCAAAATAGACCAAATGCGATGGACACTTACAGTCGGAACACCCGAACCCGCGCACCCATTTTCCTGACCAAGGGCGCTTTGCCAGAATCCAAGCCCAATCATGCTCTCTGGAAGGCGGCCCCTGGGCCATCCATATCGCCATCACTATGGCTTCATCCCGTAAATAGTCGATATGCCAGTGCCGCTTTTGCACGGGTCGCAGATGATGTTTCAATCGGGCTGCCAGCCCACCAGGTCCAAAGGCACTGCCCGCATACGCATACCACCCGCGCTCAAATCCGATACGACCCAATTTGCCCACCCGAATCTCTATGGGTTCGAGCAACTTCAGCAAAAGCAGGTAGCTTCCTTTTTCACTGGGCAGCTGATTGGTTTCGATTTGCATAGATGGCATGCTACTCGATTGATACCGTCCACACAAGACTGGGGCAGGCAAGATCAGTTCCCGATCTTCAGTCCTGCCGTAATTTTAGCTTGCCAGCTACTATAATAGTCGTATGCCATCATACCTCCATGTGGCTTGTCGACGGCAGATATGGGCCACCTGATCCTGCTTCCTTGGACTGATCTGAACATAAGACTTGATTCCATCTTGTGTGCGTGATTTGTTTTAGGCGCAGTTCCACCGCTCGTTCAAAAATCGATCTCAAACATCAAAACAACTGCACATTGTGGACCAAATATAGAAAATCGTTGGCCCTTATCTTTTTAGCCGAAAGGAGGCTTTAAATGCCGGAATACTTCAAAGTGTTGTTCCCGGAGCAGCGGGATCTTTTTGTGGATGGGATCAAGATGGGTCAGACCCAGCAAAAAATCGAAATCGGTAAGGGCACATACACCATCAAACTGGGGCCGCCTTTGGACTACCGTCCCAAATGGCGCCGCCCCACCATTAAAGACACCTCCTTCGACGACCCCATGGTGCTGACCTTTGAAAAGAACCCGGGAGGTGACACATGAAGACGCGTAGAATACTGTTTCCCTTGGTCATGTTCCTGGCGATTGCCTCTTGTGCCCCCCTCAACCCCAAACTGAACCATTACGACTATCGCCAGGGATACCGTTTCGGCAATTGCGCCACACCGGGCAACTCGGACGATCTGTTCATCGTGCTCACCTTTTCCGGCGGCGGAACACGGGCGGCCGCTTTCTCCTACGGCGTGCTCAAAACACTCAACGAGACCAACGTGGTCCTGGACGGCGCCCGGCGCAAACTGATCGACGAAGTCGACGTCATCTCCTCCATCTCCGGCGGCAGCTTCACAGCTGCCTATTACGGATTGTTCGGCCAGCGCCTCTTCGCTGATTTCGAAACGCGCTTTTTAAAGCACAATGTGCAGGGTGATCTGATTATGCGCACCCTCTATCCATGGAACTGGTTCAAACTGCTCTCCCCGTACTACTCCCGCATCGACATCGCCGCCGCCTATTACGACGACCGATTGTTTGAAAAGCGCACCTACAACGATCTGGTGCGGGCCGGCCGACGCCCCTTTATCATGCTCAACGCCACCGACCTCTCCCTGGGGACGCGATTCGAATTTTCTCAGGGACAGTTCGATCTACTGCAGTCCGATCTTGGCGGTGTTTCCATCGGTCGCGCGGTCGCAGCTTCCTCAGCCTTTCCAGGTCTGCTGACCCCTGTGACCTTGAAAAACTACCCCAAGACCGACTTCGTAGAACCCCAATGGGTGCAAACCGTCATTAAAAATGATTTAGACAACTCCCCTCGGCGCTTTAAACGGGCCAGTGAGGTGGGTGCCTATTTCGACACCCAACGCGAATATATCCATCTGATGGATGGCGGCGTGGCCGACAACATCGGCCTGCGAGGCACGCTCTATGGGTTGATGTTTCCGGATGAGCTGATCTCCGGCGATCTGGAATTCATCACCGACAGCCGCGAATATAACCTGATCCGGATGATTGCCAATCGGAAGATACGAAAATTGTTAATTATCGTAGTGGATGCCAAACCGGGCGACAATCTGAGCATGGACCATTCCCGTAAAACACCCGGCCTGGCCAAGGTGGTCAACTCGGTGGCCTCGGCTCCCATGGCCAACTACTCCTTTGAAACCGTACAACTGCTCACCGATTATATGGAACAACGTTATCCAGATCCGGAAAAGCTCAAAACATATGTGGTGCACCTGCGCTTTGACAGCATCAAGGACCCGGTTCAGAGAAAGCGCGTAAAATCCTACGGCACCAATTTTGACCTGCCGCCCGAAGCAGTGGATGAACTGATTACCGTGGGCGCAATGCTGCTAAAGCAGTCCGAGGTATTTACAGACGAATTCTTAAAAGATTTAGGGACCGCGCAAAAATAAAACGAGGGTACCGCGAACATTCGCGCGAAAGTCTGTGTCTCTCTAAGGAGTATCTTCCGCGAATACTTCCTTGGCTGCGAACAGACCGTTAAGAGCCGCCGGAAAACCGGCATAGACGGCCATCTGCATGATAACCTCGAGGATCTCGCCCTCTGAGCAGCCGACATTCAAGGCAGCACGGATATGCACCTTGAGTTGCGGCTGTGCGTTACCGAGTGCGGTCAAGGCGGATATTGTGGCGATCTCCCGACTTTTCAGATCAAGACCTGGCCTTGAATAGATGTCACCAAATGGAAATTCAATCAGATATCGTGCGAAATCAGGCGCAATATCGCTGAGGCTTTCGACAACCTGTTCTCCGGCTTTGCCGTCGATCTCGGATATTTTGCGCAGGCCGCGATCATAGCGTGTCTCTTTCATGTTCGTTTCCTCCTTTTTGAGTTAAACAGCGAGTATGAGCTTGCCACTGGCAAAGATAAAATAGAAACGGACTTGTCATGCGTCCAATAGATTGTTAGCATTGCCGTCATGCAGGAAATTAATTTAGCAGGTGTTGATCTGAACTTGCTGGTTCTTTTTGACGCGCTCATGGCAGAACGCAACGTCACGCGGGCGGCTTCTCGGGTGGGATTGACGCAACCAGCCGCCAGCCACGCGCTCGCCCGACTGCGCGGCCTCTTCAAAGACCCATTGTTCGTCCGGACGCCGAAGGGTATGGAGCCCACGGCCTTGGCCATCGAGGCGGCAGACCCCATTCGCTCGGCTCTTGATCAAATCAGGGACGTTCTTACAGCGGAGCAGGAGTTCGACTCGGCGCAATCCGATCGGATCTTCACGATCGGCTTATCCGATTATGCAGCCTTCCTTGTCCTTCCGAGGCTGCTTGAACGCATTGAGAGACGCGCACCGAATGTCCGGTTGGTTGTCCGGAACACGAATCATGTGTCGGGATTGTCAATGATCGACACCGGTGAGGTAGAATTGATCGTCGGGAATTTCCCGGATCCGCCACAGCACATGTCCGAGGAATTTCTGTGCATTGAAGAGTTCGTTTGCGCAGTTCGTAGGGATCATCCGGACTTTACCGATAACCTGGATATTGAAACCTACCTGGGCCTTCGTCATTTGCATGTCTCACTTAAAGGAGAACCTCAAGGCTACCTAGATGACATCATCCGGTCTCGGGGATTTCATCGCAATGTTATGGTGACCGTCGGTCATTTCCTGATTGCACCGTTCCTGTTGGCATCAACCGATGCCATAGCCACTGAACCCCGCCGAATCCTCGAGCCCCTGGGTAAACTGCTGAACCTGAAGCTCATGCGCCCGCCCATTGATATCCCGCCGTTCAAGGTGACTCAGATCTGGCATAAGCGTTACGACGCAGACCAGGGGCACAAATGGATTCGGGGCCTGACCCAGGATATCTGTATTGCCTTGAACCACATGCCAGTTGAAACAGGGGTAACCGAATAAATAAATAGCGCCTGGCTCGAGAAGGCACAGAAAATAAAATAGAGAAGGATAGGCACTTATGGAAAAAAAGACAAACCGGCGAGAATCTATAGCACTTGCTGCAGGCACAGATACTGTAGTGATGCCTTCTGATAGCATCGGTAATCCAATACACACTGATGTCGTTGTCCCCAAACGAACATTCGGGAATACCGGTGTAAAGATATCTAAGCTTTGTCTGGGCGGAGGATCTTTCACGGGCACCGACAGTCAAGCTTTGCTGGATGAAGCCCTTAAGTACGGTGTGGACTGTTGGGAGATCGTGTCATTTACCGGGAATTCATATAGTGAATATTTTAAAAAACATCCTGAGACACGAAAGAAAATCTTTTTATCCGCAAAAGTATATTCAACAGATCCAGATATCATGGAAAAACAATTGGATAAAGTGCTCAAAGAAAATAGGACGTCCACTATAGACTTTTTAGCTGTACACGTTCTGGATAGCATAGCAGCTCTTAATAAAGATATAAGAAAATGGGCGGAGAAGGTAAAACATCAAAAGAAGATTAGATTTTTTGGATTTTGTACACACAAGAACATGGCTAAATGTCTCAACGACGCTGCCGAGCTCGGCTGGATAGATGGCCTTCAAACTGCTTATAATTATAGGATGCAGGGCATTAAGAGCATGGAAGATGCTATACAAAAATGTCGTGAAAAAGGCATAGGAATGTTTGCTGTCAAGTCCATGGGGATCACCGTTCAGCAAAAAGTCAAGTTGCAAAAGCTTCCGCTTAATGAAGAAAAATTGAATGCTCTGCTTGCTGTTCACAATATATCCTTTGAGCAAGCGAAGATAGAAGCGATTTGGCAGAATCCTAACTTGACATCTGTCTGCTCTCTTATGTCTAATTCATCGATTTTGCGATCGAATGTTTCCGCAGCCATGGACGATCGTTCTTTCAGCACTGAAGTTAAACATTTGCTGGCAGATTATGCAGATAGCACCAGACAATATTCCTGTGTACGATGCGGCGCATGCGACACAACAAATGCAGATAAGATTCCTATCTTCGATATTATGGAAATGCTCATGTATTCGAGAGGATACGGGGCAAATGATCTGGCAGCAAAAATGTTTGAACAGATCCCTATCAAGATTCGAAGCAAGATAAATAGCAGCGATTATTCAGCCGCTGAAAAAATATGCCCACAGAAAATTCCGATAGCGCAATTTATAAAGGAAGCCTATATGGAATTTAGCAAATGAAGATGAAGCAAACGACAGGAGATATTTGACAAGAAATACCTACAAGCAATCTCAAAAAAAGGATTTTGGTTCAAGATCGCGGCGGAGGCAAAAACTACCCGACCCTTCAATTAGTTCAGACTTGAGCAGAGCGGTTCAATAGTATTCCAGGTGAAGCCTTCCGCCAAAGCCAACCCACTGGCATTTCTCCTGGCCCATTTTTCAAATTCACGGCTCAGATTGGGATGCGTTAAAATCAAAAGGTTTCCAAATTCGTTCAGGTCTGATTGAACACGCCAATAAATGTACATTTTTACCTCTTTTTTTTTACGGAGCCAAATTTGTGGATCACATCTGTTAAGTAGTGACTTAGGGCGCTTAGCCAATAAAAATCCCGGACCAATAAAATCGATCCGGGATGTCCCTTTTTTATCCACAGATAAAATAATGAGGTTCGCAGCTGTTCACGCAGCCGTCACCCCATATATCCAGGCAGGTCTTCTGACTCTCGGTTCTACCTACCGGCTGCGTCTTCCCATCCTGAAATGGACAGTGACATCTTGCAGCTTTCGTCCCCGAATACAGCGGCGGGCCCGACCTCGATTTGCACGAGGTTCCCTATTAAGCTCGAACAAGCACCTGAACAAGTCGTTACAGAATAGAGAATAGAAATAAAATGTCAAACAATAATATAGATCGGAGCTAAAAAGCTGTCTCACACTATTCTGTTAGTCACCCATGCTGTCCGCGAAGCCGTCAAGCTCGCCGATCGGGTGTTGCTCATGGACAAGAACCCTGGTCGAATCCGCGCGGTGATCCCGATCGATCCGCCCCGCCCCCGGCAGGCGGACCATCAGTTTATCTTGCTTAGGAGCAACTTATTGGATGAACCTCGATGTAGCCTTCATATGCACCGGCTTCTTAAAATGATCTTAAGACCTGCAATCAGGCTTCAAACAATATCTTATGATCAACCAGGCGCATGCCTTTGATGCGGCCTTTGACAATTTTCTGTTCACCGAAGATATCCACGATTCGATAGCCGTCATCGCCTTCCGGCTCGACTACATCGACGGCCCTCATCACGATTTTTTCTTCACCATTTTCGAAGACATAGGCATCGGCTTCACACATGATCTAATACCTCCTTTATCTTGCTCTCCACGACCGTCTGCACCAGATGGGGCAACGGCTCTTTGAGAATGCCAACGATTTCAACCCGCTCCTGGGAAAGCGGTAGCAGAATCTTGATCGCCTGGCTCGACATAACGGTTTCGGCCATCAGGGGTGTTACCTCGCCCAGCATGGCATTGGCCCAGGTGATGGCGATGGGGCCTACGATGCAATCAGCTCTACCAACCGTCTGGCAGATTGCATTTTCGCCGGTGGCCCCTTTGTTGGCGCCGGATTTGAGCATCTGGGCTGTTGCGATGGCATTGGTGCCCAAGGCGATCAGCTCCACCTTTTCGCCGTAAGCCGCCTTGAGATATTTGATCAATGTGGCGCCGATTCCACCGCCCTGGCCGTCGATGACACAAATTCGCTTCTGCACTGCAGTTCCCCATGAAAGCAAAAAAGCCATAAAAACGCATGCTGATGAAATCAGCAGCAGCCTTCATGACTTTGCTGTGAACACACAAATTGTCGGTCTAAAGCAGGCACGCCTTCATGGCGTTTGTTGTTTTTGCTATAGCTCACCTGCTTCAGTCCTGTCAAGCCATCTTTAATAACTCCGGCAATTCTCGATGGAGCCAGAGCAAAGGTTGGCCCGGTCCGCCGGTCTGGATCCGTGCGGCTGAATTACTATGAAGCATCCGCCATCAAAGAGTCTTTATCCGTTCACTTTATCTCTTGAAATCCTTAACTGGAAATGAATTTTCAGCGGCAGAATTTATCAGGGCGTTTCCTGAATGGCACATAATAAGATTATGGTACGGTAAGGATAATCTTGCCGATATGCTTGCCGCTTTCCATCAGCTTATGCGCTGCGGGTGCATCCTTCAATGGAAAGCGGCCTGCAATCATCGGTTTGATGTCCCCCCGCTCGATCAGGGGCCAGATGTTCTCCCGCAGCTTACGGGCGATGCCGGCTTTTTCTGCCGCAGATCTAGGGCGCAGGGCGGAGCCGGTGACGGTCAACCGCTTGAACAGGACGGGCAGCATATCGACTTCAATCCGGGATCCCTTCAGGAACGCGATATTGACTATCCGGCCGCCCAGAGAAGCCGCTCTGAAATTTCGGTCGACATAATCGCCTCCAACCATATCCAGGATTACGTCCACTCCCTTCCCGCCCGTGGCCGTCCGGATGACTTCGACATAATCCTGCAGACGGTAGTTGATCACGAGGTCAGCGCCCAACCGGCGGCACGCTTCACATTTTTCTTCGCTGCCGGCGGTGGTAAACACCCTTGCCCCCAATGATTTAGCCATCTGGATAGCGGTTGTGCCGATTCCGCTGCTGCCGCCGTGCACCAGAAAAGTCTGTCCCGCTTTCAGAGCGCCAAGTTCAAAGACATTGGCCCAGACTGTAAAAAAGGTCTCAGGCAGTGCCGCCGCCTCAACAATAGAGAGCGCTGCAGGCACAGGCAGACACTGCCCGGCAGGCACGGCGACATGTTCAGCATAGCCGCCGCCGTTGGTGAGTGCACACACCTTGTCGGTCTCCGACCAGCCGGTCACACCTTTACCGATTTCGGTTACCTCACCCGCCACCTCGAGTCCCAGCACGGGGGAAGCGCCGGGCGGAGGCGGATACAACCCTTGGCGCTGCAAGATGTCCGGCCGGTTAACGCCTGCCGCTTGAACCCTGATCAACAGTTCGCCTTCCTTCGGATTCGGTATGCGGCCTTTCTTGATGACCATGACATCCGGTCCGCCATACTCTGAAATATCGATATATTGCATCATAACGCCATCCTTTGGAGTGCTCACGCTGCTACGCAGGCGAATTCTGGATCACAGATGTCTTTTGTCTTGAAACCAAAATTAGTCTTGACACCCATATTGTCAATTCTGGGCGACTCAGACGATGATGGTGATTCCTGGGTGATACCAATGCCTGCCTGGATTGTCATCGAACAACATTCCATAGGACCGAAAGCGGATGCGATGTTAAATTTTGTTGGAAACGTCTCCCATCTGGTGATGTTTCAGCATGAAAAGCAGCGGGAAAACACCCTGCCTGGTGCTCGCCGCCCTTCATCCATTTTCCCCGCAGACCGGCCCACAGTCGCACCTGAGCGATTCAACGCCTTGACAACTATTGCAGACCCTTTCTGCCAAAAAAAGGCCACGAAGTGGCTTCCCTATAAGGTACCTCGGGCCTCCGTGACCTTTATCTACTAGGGTAATTTTTTATTGCGGGTTGTTACTTCGCGACCTTTTTATGCGCTAACGCTCTCCAGAAACGATCACAAGGGCAACCAATTACAGCACCACTTCAGTGGCGTAATCTGTTCAACGCTTCTCTGCATAGACACTTTCAATCTGTCAAGTTTTTTGCTTTCAAAGCCTCAGTACTGGGGACATGCTAGGATATAGAATGTTGCCTGCAGTTAACTCACGCCATTTAAAGCTTTGATCCGGATTTGATCCTACGCTCGCAACTTGAACCATTTGAAAGGCGGCACTGACATCCTTTATGGCGATGTCTCTATTACTGTTCAAGGTGCGTTCACTCCGATGATGGAATTGAATTCTTTATTGACTCATTAAAAACTTGCAGCTATATTGGCGCGAGCAAGGAAACAGAAGTTTCCCGCCACGCACATCCCAATCTATTAAAATATAACCAAATACTAGCCATGAAGGCCGGTTCACTGAACAGGTGATCTGTCTTTCATGGCTTTTTTGTCATGGAAGCGCGGATCGACCAAATCGCTGAAGAAGGAGGTTTTGCCAGATGCGACACATGATTCTGAGATTGTTCTGTCTGCTATTGATTTGGGGGCTGTCCGCACCCGCCTTGGCCAAGGAACCAACTCCGTCCGACCCGGCTGAGATGCCTTTCAAGGCCGGCGGCGTCAAAAGCCTTGAAGAGCGGGTCAAGCAGTTGGAAGAAACCATCGAGCGAACGCCGGCGAGCGACAAGTGGTATGACCGCATCCAGGCCAGCGGACGCGTGGAAGTCGAAGCAGGGTACCAGGAAATTGATTACCATGATGCTGCCCAGGATGACGAAAAGACCAGTGATGTGGATCTTGCCACCGCCGAGCTGGTTTTCGATGCCAAGATCGCAGCCCATGTCGACGGCCATGTCATGTTCAAATTTGAAGACGATGATCTCTTTGTGGATGAAGGCTTTATCACGCTCACGGGCAACGATGCATTTCCCGCTTACCTGAACGCCGGGCGACAGTACATTCCCTTCGGAAATTTTGACACTCATTTTGTCACCGACCCCAACACCTTGCTGTTAGGTGAAACCAATGAAAACGCCGTGGTGGTCGGCTACCGCTTGGGCGGCGAAATGGCAGATATCTCGGCGGGTGCCTTTAACGGTCGGGCAAATAAAGACGGCGATGATGACGCCATCGATAGCTTTGTGGCGGCCATCGCCGTGCAGCCCCTGGAAACCCTGCTTTTGGGGGTGTCTTATACATCGAATTTAGCCGGATCGGATGCACTGAACGAGGTCGTGGTGGATGCGGACAATCTCGATTCCCTGGTAGGGGGGTGGAGCGCTTTTGCAAGCTTTCAGTTTATGGAGCGCTTCAAGCTGATTGGGGAATATGTAGCCGCCCTGGACAATTTTAAAGCCGGAGAGCTGTATGATGCCGCTGACGCCAAGGCACGCAAGCCGTCGGCCTGGAACCTGGAGTTGGGAGTGTCCCTGGTGGAAAATCTGGAAGTGGCGGCCCGCTACGGTGGGTCGGACGACGACGCCGGATTTTTACCGGAATCCCAATACGGCATGGTCTTAAATTGGGGGGCATTTAAAAACACCAACATAGCTGTTGAATACTTGCACGATGAATTCGAGGAAGATATCCAACAAACCGACACTTTTACAGCCCAGCTGGCCATAGCGTTCTAGTTGCAGCGCCCTGATGCGCACACAAACAACCTGATCGGCTATCAGATTGCCGGCAGATGCCATGGCAAAGAAGTATTGAGTACAAGCAGCAGCGCAACAATTCTAAACATGTGAGGAGGTATTGTATTATGCGTTCAGTCCGTTTTTTTTATTCAGTCGTAGTTTTCTCGGTATTAATGATTTCAGCCGGCACTGTATGGGCCCATTTCGGAACCATCACCCCATCGGATGACATCGTCACTCAGGATGATTCCAAAACCATAAAACTCCAAGTCAAGTTCATTCATCCCCTGGAAATGCACTACATGGAAATGGTCAAACCCAAGCAGTTCGGTGTGGTTCACGACGGCCAAAAAAGCGAT
>Ga0055480_10000895_pt1 | contig 11527 bp, 7 predicted proteins | sample Muzzi_PWB_D2_FD_57935 | JGI IMG/M metagenome (GOLD analysis project Ga0055480, IMG submission 57935) | Wetland microbial communities from San Francisco Bay, California, USA, that impact long-term carbon sequestration - Muzzi_PWB_D2 | ecosystem: Environmental > Aquatic > Marine > Wetlands ... | reverse complement strand
ACGAGAGAAACGTCTTCTCGACACCTGCCGGCAAACTGAGTTGAAATTCCGCCGACGCCCACGCGTCGTGAATCACTCGCTGTTCATGCCGATCGACCAGCATCGCACAACCTCCGGATCGAAATGAGAGCCTGAATGGTGATTGAGATACCGCAGAGCGAATTGCGTCGAGGCACGCTTGCGGTAGGGCCGCGTGCCCGTCATCGCGTCGAACACGTCGACAACGGCGATCAGCTTGGCCCAGGGGTGAATGTCTGCGTCGGTGATTCCCACCGGGTAGCCGCCCCCATCCACGTGCTCATGATGCTGGTAGACCATCATCAATTGCCCGAAGGTGAGGTCCGATCGCTCGCAGAGCTCTTCATAGCCCCGCGTCGGGTGAGTTTCGACGAGCTCTCGCTCCGCCCGTTCCAAACGCGACGGCTTCGTGAGCACGCTGGTCGGTATAAACCGTTTCCCAACATCGTGAAGCATCGCCGCAATCGCGATCTGTTCCAGCTCGGTTCGGTCGCTCATGCCCATGCACTTGGCCAACACCACGCAGTAGCTGGCCACGTTGGTCACGTGCGTAAACGTGTTGAAATCATGCCTGGCGATGCGGAACAGTTCGCCGGGCAGGACCGAGCTGGAAGTCAGAATGGAGACCAAGTCGCGGCTGACGCGTGTGGAGAGCGATACGAACTTTCCACAGTCCACTCGCTGCATGGCATGTTCGATCTCGACTGCCACGGCGAGCTGCATCACCGCACAGCGTTCCGCCGGCGAGACGACGTGTTGCTCGGTCTGCGCGTCCACCGACTCAAGCAAGCGTGCGCCAAATTCGGGGAATTCCTCCGTGCGGACATAGACGTCGCTCGCTCCCGCTTCGGCCAGCCCCAGCAGCCGATGGTTTTCGAGCGGCAGCCCGGCTCGACAGTACAGCGAAGGAGCGTGGCGGCTGTCGGCTTGCGTGAAGACGTCGACCGCGGCGACCGGCACGTGCCGCAGCAATTCGGCGCGCACCGGCAGATAGCCAAACAGCGGACCGGCGCATTTCCGGGATTTCGCCGCTACCGCCTGCATTCGATCCGCTGCTTTCCCTGCCCAAAGAGCACAAGTCCCTTGCCCCTCTTTTCGGCCAACAGGGAAATTGTAGGGCGCATTTTCGACGCGGAAGAGAGCCTCCTGAAAGACAGCGGGGCGACGATTGGGACGACGCGGTGAAATCCGGAGAATTCGGCCAAACCCACTGATCGCACAATCCGCCGGTTCGGATTGCACCGCAGAATGCGACGACGACCGTCGCCGCTACGCCGACTTCTCGAGCTCGTTCACCGCATTGAGCTTGTTGTAGAGCGTTTTAAGACTGATGCCGAGTTCCTCGGCCGCTTTCGGTTTGCTGCCGCCGTGGCGCTCGAGTGCCTGGTAGATGGCCTGCATCTCGAGGTCGCGGAGCGAGACCGGGCCGGGACGGACGGCCGCCGCGCCGTTAAGTTGCCGACGGTGGAGCTGGGCCGGCAGGTGGTCGGCCGAGATCGGGCCGCTTTCGCAAAGGATCGTGGCGTGCTCGATCGCGTTGGCCAGCTCTCGCACGTTGCCCGGCCAAACGTGCGACTTCAAGGCCTCGAGTGCGTCGAGCGTAAGCGCCGGGCCCGTGCCAGCCTTGGGCCGCAGGCGGCCAAGCAAATGGGCAGCCAACTCCGCGATGTCGTCGATCCGCTCGCGCAGTGGCGGCAGGTAGATTTCAAACGTGTTGATCCGATAGACCAGGTCCTCGCGGAAATCGCCCTCAGCAACCATTTCCTGCAAGTTGCGGTGCGTGGCGCACACGACCCGGACGTCGACCGTCGTCGGCTTGTTCTCGCCGACGCGGCGGATCTCGCCGTTTTCGAGGACCCGCAGCAGCTTGGCCTGCATGGCCTTGGGCAACTCGCCGATCTCGTCGAGGAAGATGGTGCCACCGTGGGCCACCTCGAACAAGCCGACGCGATGCTCGTCGGCACCGGTGAACGAACCCTTGCGGTGGCCAAACAGTTCGCTTTCGATGAGCGTCTCAGGCAGCGCGCCGCAGTTCACCGCGACGAACGGCATGTCGGCCCGCGAGCTCTGGTTGTGCACGGCTCGGGCAACGAGCTCCTTGCCCGTGCCGGTCTCGCCAAGAATCAGCACCGTCGACTGAGTCGGCGCGACCTTGGTAATCAGCGCGCGGACTTTATCCATGCCAGGCGAATTGCCCACCAGCTGCGGCGTACCTTCGATTCGCTCGAGCCGGCGCTTCAGTGCGCGGTATTTCTGCGTGAGCTGCCTTTTCTCTTGTACGCGGTTCAAGATCGCCTCGATCTCAACCAGCTTGCAGGGCTTGGTGAGGTAGTCGAACGCTCCGTGCCGCAGGGCTGCAATCGCCGTGTCGAGCGAGCTCTTGCCGGTCAGTACGATCGCCTCGACGTCTGGTGCAAGTTCCTTGGCCTTGGCGATGACCTCGATGCCGTTGAGCCCCGGCATGTCGAGGTCCACCAAGATGCAGTCAAAGTTCTCCATCTCCAACGCGGCGGCGGCGGTCAGGCCATCCGGGCAAACGGTCACGCGGTGCCCCATCCGCGGAATCTCGAGCTTCATCAGCTCCTGGAGCGAGCGCTCGTCGTCGGCAAAGAGCAAGGCCAGCCCTTGGCTCTCGCGGGAGTCGGATTTCGTGGGCGATTTGGTGGTAGTCATGGCTGGCCCTCTTGTGCATTCGCCTTTCCAGGCTGGCTTTCTTCAATTACTGTCAGGCTGGACAGCCCAACATATCAAGCGGCTTGGGTTCGAGTGCGTTGGTTGACGGGTTGCTTGAGAGGCAGAGTCAGCTCGAATCGCGACCCCTTCCCCAAACCGGCGCTGGTGGCCACCAGTTGGCCGTGGTGTTCCTCGACGATGCGGTACGTGATCGACAGCCCGAGCCCAGTGCCCTGGCCGTTGCGACGGCGAGTAAAGAACGGCTCAAACAGGTGCTGGATCACCTCTTCCGTCATGCCGCAGCCGTTGTCGGTGACGACGATTTCGGCATTCGCGCCGCGGGAGACGACGTCGACGGTCACGGTGCCGCCGCGATCGAGGCTGTCGAGCCCGTTGGTGATTAGGTTCAGCACCACTTGCTTCATTTCTTGGGGGCAGATTTCGGCGATCACCGGTGCGCCGTCGAGCAGCTCCACGTGCTTGTCCTTGTTGCGGCCCAGGTGGCCAACCATCTCGATGACGCCGGACGCCAGCTCGCGCAGGTCGGTGTGGTGCCGTTCCGGATCGCCGCTGCGCGAGAAGTCGAGCAACTTCTCGGTGATCTGTTTGCAGCGAAAGGCTTCTTTTTGGATCATCTCGAGGTAGCTGCTAACGACGTCGCGGTCAGCCGAGCGGGAATCATCGATGTCGCCGAACAGCTCCAGCAGCCGGCGTTCGAGCGATTCGCTGCCCAGCGCGATGGCTTGGAGTGGATTGTTGATCTCGTGGGCTACGCCGGCCGCCAGAAAGCCGACGCTGGCCAGCTGTTCGCTCCGCACGACCTGCTTGGTTCGCTCTCGAACCTGTCGGTCGAGGTCGTCGCGGACTTCCTGGAAGCGCGCCGTCATCGCGTTCATCGATTCCGCCAACTCGCGCATTTCGTCGTGCGAATCGAGGCGAATGCGATGGTCGAACTTGCCGGCCGCCACCTCACGCGACCCTTCCACCAGGGTCTGCAGCGGTTGGGCCACCCACTTGCGGAAGAATTGGACGACGGCGATCAACAGCAGCGTGGCGATGATCGTCGTGGCCCAAGCAACCGTGATCGCCACGCGGTATTGGCTACGGACCTCGTTCGCCAGTTCATGCAGCCGGACGTGCAGGTGACTCGGCAGTTCGGCCGTTAATCGGCGCAGCTCTTCCACGTCTTCCCGTAGCTTGCCGACCTTGCTCCTGTCGTCGAGAAACCAATCGACGCCGTCCGGGTCGTCGTCGTACTGGGCGATTCGGCCGATCACTTCGTTGATCTTGGCCAACGTCGCGCGCTCCTTGCGATCGTCGCCGATTCGCATGTCGGCCCGCTGCCGGTTGTCGTCAAGCTGTTCTGTATATTGATTGAGTTTTTGGCGAATGAGATCGAACTGCGTATCGTAGTGCCGGTGCAGCAAGTGATCGGCTTCCCACTCCTTCTGGTCCGGGCCGGTGTCCTGCGCCAGCACGCTGCCAGGAAGATATTCGTGTCGCTCTTCAACCTGGCTGAGAATGACGCGAAGATCGGCGACGTACTGACTCAATTCGTTCGCCAACGGCAGTTCGGCTGAACGGGCACTGAGACTTTTCACCAGCCCGCGATAGGCATAGAGACCGTAGTACGCGCTGCCGAACAACGTGAGCACCGAGACGGCCAAGAGTCCCAGGCCCAGCTGCAGTTTCTTCCTGATCGGCCAGTGCGAAAACAAGTGCGACCTCCATGCCGCGGCGGATGGCAATCTCTCGCGTCCCGAATTGGGCCGGGGAGTCTAGCAAGCGAGAGCAGACGAGGGAAGGCGGAAGCGAGCGCCAAACCTCCGCCTGCAGTTTGGCTCAATAGCGAATCACCCGTCGCAACAGCCACAAGCCCCAAAGTGCTAGCACGATGTTGCCCAGCCAGACGGCCGGCGGCGGGAACGCGCCATCCTTGGCCTGATCCACGCTGACCGCCAGCAGCGGATAGTAGACCACGAGGATTGGCAGAAAGCAGACGAAAAAGATGGCCAAGAACTCGGCGTGACGGAGCCGAATCGCCATCGGCGCACCGACCAACACGAAGCACAAGCAACTAAATCCGTTCGCCCAGCGGCGCCACGGCTCCGTGTGTAGCCGCTGTAGCCGCTCGTGCGCAGCGGCCAGCTCATGCTCGTGCGCTTGCCAAGTAGCCTCACCGAGCGCGTCGAAGTCGCCGGTCAGAAGTGCAAACGACGTCTGAGCCGTCATGCTCTGTTCGACCTCCTCAAGCCGATGCTCACCATCGGTGATCGCGGGTCCGATCTCGTTGAGGGCAAAGTGCGATGGGCTGCGCGTCTTGGCCAACGCGCCGGTCCACTCGTCGAGCGAAATGGCCTGCTCGTAGGTTCCCGGGTCGGTGAGAGTGAGCGGCCCGGTAACCTCAAAATCGTGCGACTTTACATAGAGCATGCGTTTCTTGGCGTCGAACGAAAGCTCCGCCTCCTTCGCCCGAATCGTCACCGCTGCCCGGTCGCCGGAGGCTTCAATCACCAGCGTAGGCTGAATCAGCCTGCGTCCTTCGATGCCGCGGACGATGATGCTGAATTTGTCGTTGCTGTAGGTACGGTGCATCTGCAACTGACCATAGACTACGTCTTCAACTGATTCGACGAACACGCGCTGCACGCCGCGAGTGCCCCAACTTACGGCCAGATCGTTGATGTAAACGCCCGCGAAGCTCACCAGCGTCGCCAAGATCAACGTGGGCCAAACGAGCACCATCGGCGAGATGCCCAGCGCCTTGATTGCCACAATTTCGTTGTACGACGACAACCGCCCGTAGACGTACGTGGTTGCCAGCAACATGGTGCCGGGCACGGCAAACTGCATCGCCTGCGGCAAGAGATACGGCGTCATTCGCACCAACGGACCGAGGCCCAGCCCCTTTTCCACTGCCTCTTTGCCCACGAGGCCGATGAAGATCGTGAGCGTCAGCCCCGTGAGGATCAAAAGAAAGACCTTCACCAGGTCGAACACGACATAGCGGGTGAGAATTCGCATTGGCACAAGCAGAGCCCGGTGGCGAAGCGGCCGCCCCCATAGCGGCGCAATACTCTAGCAAGCGCCGCCGCTGGAACAAATGACAGTTGGCCTGTTGCAACTCAGTCTCATGCTAGCTGGCGAGTGGTCCTCGCCAAAGCCTTTTGCTGAATCGACTTAACTCGAGATGACGATGTTGACGAATGCGACTGTTGCCGCGTACAACCCCGATTCGCCTGTCGATGCTTTGCACCTCAGCGAGGATACACGCTTCCATGATACCGAAGTTGACCACCGTTCCAGCCACCGGTCCAGACTCCCGCCTCGTCCAAACCCCATGGCAGCGATTCCTCGCGATGCTGGTGCGCTATCGCGTGCGGATCACGATCGTCGTTTTCTTTGCGCTGATTGCGGAAGACATCCTGAATGGCACGAAGCCGCATAACTTGCTCCACGTTAGCGATCTGAAGGCAATGCTGGGACTGACGGTGGTTCTAGCAGGCTTGGCGCTGCGTACGTGGGCAGCGGGAATCCTGCACAAGACTTCGGAATTGACGATGATCGGGCCCTATGCATTGGTTCGACACCCGCTCTACGTCGGTTCGTTCATGATGATGATCGGCTTTTGCATCCTCATCGACGACGTCGAAAACATCTGGTTTGTACTCGGCCCCTTTGCCTTCATCTTTGTGGTCAGTGTGTTGAAAGAAGAGCGCGTGCTGTCGAATAAGTTTGGCGAGCGTTGGCAAAACTACGCCGGCAAAGTGCCGCGGTTTCTGCCGTACCGATTGTCGAAGGACGCCTTCGCGCCGTGGAACGGTCGGCAGTGGCTCAACAATCGCGAGTACAACGCGGTCGCCGCGACTCTGCTGGGACTGATTGCGGTTCAAGCCTGGACCATGCATTTGAGCGCGCTGGGGGCCGGCTAGCAGGCCTGCCGCGGCGGCTGACCTACGAAGCCCATCGCAGCGCCGACAGGTCGTGTCGTTGCCCCCCAAGCTAACCGACCGAATCACGCAAAATCCGACCGCACCCAGTTCACGTCCGATAGACACCCGAATCGTCGGTTGCCATCGACCGATGTTGGCGGAGTTGCTGCATCACTTCTCGCAGGCCAGCAGCATAACGACGTATCGCCGTGCGAAAATCGCCGCTCGCCGCCGCCGCCTTGGCTTGTGACACCGATTCATCGAGCGGCGCCCAGTCGATCTTCACTCCCTGGTCATCGGGCAGACTGCGGAGCTTCTCGGCTAGCTCGGCCAAGCTGGCCACGATTTTGTCATCTGGCTCACGGGCTGTCTCGCGATACGGTCCATTGCCGTAGGGGCCTCCCAGCGACAGCGCTCCCGGCGAGGCGACTCCGAGGCGAGATCGACCGGCCACGAGGAAGCTCACGCCGGTCACGAGCGCGGCGCCGGAGATCGCCGAGGCAATCCACCACTGATTGACGAGGCATAACGCCAGGGCGAACAAAGCCGCGACGCTCACCGATTGCATGAGAACGCTCGGGGGTGGGGGTGCCGTGCGACCGGCGACGTCTTCCTTCCCAACGTTCGATCGCCGCTTCGAGACCGGCACTTCCCCGCCGACCACACGGGCCACGACCACCGAAATGTTGTCGGGCCCGCCGCGCAGGTTCGCCAAATCGACCAGCGTCTGCACCGCCTCCTCTGGCGTCAGTACGTGGAGCAGTGCGCCGAGCTCCGCATCGCTGATCTGCCCGCTGAGTCCATCGCTGCAGAGGAGGAACACGTCGCCCTCCGCCACGTCGAACGGCCCTTCGAGGTCGACGTTCACGCTATCGTGGGGGCCGAGCGAACGGGTAATTACATTTTTCGGAATATAGGCGGGCACATCTTCCTGCGACATGTGGCCGGCGGCGGCCATCTCCCACACCAAGCTGTGATCGAACGTCAGTTGCGCCAGTCGGTTTTCGCGTAAGCGATAAACGCGACTGTCGCCGACGTGGGCCACGAGCGCCCCTTGAGGCAAGAGCACCAGGCAACTGCACGTGGTGCCCATCCCCTGAAAGCCGATGTCGCTCTGCCCGCGGGCGAAAATCAGCGCGTTCGTGTCGCGAATCGCCTGGCGCAAGGCGGCGGGCGGTTGCAGATCGCGGAGCTTGAAATAAGCGTGCGAAATGTTGTCGACGGCAAGCTGGCTGGCCAGCTCGCCCGCCGCATGCGCGCCCATCCCGTCGGCGATCATCATCAAATGCCCGCGGTTCGACCACTTGGCCGCGTCCTCGGTGACCACGACGGCCAGTGCATCCTGGTTGTTCAGCCGGCGCATGCCGAGGTCGGTCAGCTGCGCATACTCCAGAGCAAACGTAGGGCAATTGGCGCCGTGATTCATCGAAAACGGACCGGAGATGAGATTTGTAAGTCGTAGCAACGCTAGCACGGCTAGTCCGCGCGCCGGGGCTGCTCGCCGGTCGAGTTTGTTCGACACCGGAGCAATCAAGCGTCCGGTATATCCAATCTTGGAGGGTCCGTTGGCAGCCTGGTTCTATTCTAGCTAGACCGCTCGGTCGGGGATACAGCTGCCGAGCCGGCAATTCGGCACTGCGAGCCCTCGCAAGCCGCTCTGGTTCGACCGCCGGTCGACTCTTATACTCCGCGGCCCACTTCTCGGTTCTTTTCACATGAAATCTCCTCCGACAATTCGCCACCGCGCGACACTCGCACTGGTGCTGGCCGCGATGCTGCTGCCGACCGGCTGCGTGCGCCGGCGGCTGGCCGTGCGCTCCAATCCGCCCGGCGCGCTGGTGTTCGTCGACAACCAGCAAATCGGCACGACGCCCTGCTCGGTCGACTTCACCTACTACGGCACGCGCGAGATTCGGCTGGTGAAGCCCGGGTACGAAACGCTCACGGTCAATCAACCGATCCCCACGCCGTGGTACGAGATTCCGCCGATCGATTTTGTCAGTGAGAATCTGGTGCCAAGCAAGATTCTCGATCACCGCACCGCCTCGTTTGAAATGCAGCCACAACTGATCGTGCCGACCGAACAGCTGGTGGATCGGGCAAATCAGCTGCGACAAGTGACACTCGAAAGCGCGACGGTGCCGCCAGCGTCGGTGGCGATCCCCAACGCGACCGTTCCCCTCAATCCGACGCCACTTGATCCAACACCACTCAGCCCCGTGCCCGTGGGCCCGCCGGCTGGAGCCGCACCGGTCGGCTCGCCATTCGCGGCACCACAACCGACGTCGCTGCTGCCAACTACGCCAACGCCATTGCCGCCCACGTCGAGCGTCGCACCGCCATCGACCTTCTCACCGACGCCGGCTCCTGCTTCCTCTGCCCCTTTCGCCCCGCCCAGCCTGCCGCCGACTCTAGAAACGGCGCCGACGACGAATACACCGCAGCAAGGGCCGCCGCTTGTAAGTCCACCATTGCGGTAATCGTTTGACGATCGCATCCTGTCGTGTGCCACGCGAGCTCCGTCGACAAATGGCCCTCCGGCTCGGGGAATCTTGAATTCTGTGTTGGGCTCGTCGGCTCGATCGGTCGTAAGTCGTTCGCAGTTCGGCGGATGCAATTTGTCGGCGCCGCGGGGGCCCCCATTTCTAGCGACATTATTCCTGCGTTTTGTCGCTTGCCGAGCGCGACTCGGCCTGGAATGCCGGTGCGGATCGCAATTCGGAAGCGCCATGACTCCGGGGGCGTATTGTTTCATTTTGTCAAATTCAAGTTCCACGACGATGGCACGACGACTTACGACACGACGCAAGGCGACAGGCCGTTTGCCAAGGCGACAGGTTTCTCTCGAAGACGTCAAGTTTTTTGCGCCCCCTCAATGGTCAGTTCCGCCCTGGCTGTTTGCTCGACGAAAGCACGTGCCCGCCAAACGACTGGGATGTCTCTCGCAGAGACGCAAACACGCAGAGCGAGCGCAGCCATCCAATCGATGGCGTGACACCACTCGGGTGATAAAGTCTCATTGTCTCCCGATCTTCCGGTCTCGCACATCTGGCGGACTACGGAGGATCTTGGGCCTCACTCGCTTGACGAAGGAAATCGCCTGACCGTGTTGGTGGCGGAGGTACCGCTCGCGGAGGAAGGGCCTCGCACGCAATCTCGGTTTGCCGGCCGCCAGCGGAGTTCTAGAGATCTCCGCCGCGAACGGACGATGTGTACATTACACCAGTAGTCGGATGGATTCAACAACTATTATTGGACACACTTAAACGCTTCTACCTCTTCGCGATTCCCCATTGGCCAAATCGATTCAGCCACAGGCGGCGGTGCTCGACTCGAAATTGTCGCTACCAAGCGGCCCTACTCAACGCGCCGACAGCCGGGAGAGCATTTAGGAAAAACGAGAAATCTTGGCCTGGTTTGGATCGTCTTGCCCTGTGGGACAGCTCAGTTTGGAATCAAGTTGCTACCGGCCAGACTATCGGGGCATAATTGGGGCGCTGATTCGGGCAGGTCCCTTCGTTTTTCGATGACAGCCGCTGTCGACGAAGCAATACACCACTTTCATGCCCCGCGCAGTACGTTTTCAGGAGACAATCGGATGAACTTCGCCATGCAACGCATGCTATGGGCCGTATGGATTCTAATCGGATCAGCAAGCGAGTCTTTGCAGGCGCGCGAGAGCATACTGAACGCGATCCCGGGCGACGCGATTGGTTTCGCGGTCGTGCACGACTTGGCCGATGCGAGCGGCCGCATCGACGGGGTGGCGAAGCTCGTGCAGGCGCCGGCGCCCGCACTGCTCAATCTTGCCAAGCGGGTCGTCGGCCTGGAGAAAGGGCTCGATGAGCAAGGCGACATGGCGATCGTGCTGATGAGCGTCGACCCGGCGCCCAAGGGCGTGTTGCTGGTGCCGGTGGCCAACTCCGCCGACTTCTCCGCGGCCCTCAACGTAACAGAACCAACGACGGGCATCGTCGAGGTGCAATTGCTCGGCGCGGCGAAGCTCGTCGCTCGCAAAGGGAACTACGCCGCGATTGCCGACGCGGCGAATCGGGACGCCTTGGAACAGGTTGTCTCGGCCACGACGAACCTTGCGAGCGACGCGTCGCTCGCCGCGTGGCTCGACGCCAATCAGGCCAGCGCTGTCGTGACGTCCAGTGGTATCCAGCTTTCAATTCCCAAAATCATTGCGGGGATTCGCGCCATCCAAGGGCAGATGCGTCAGATGGGAGGCGAGCAGGGACAGCCCGGGGCCGACGCGCTCGAGATGTACGTGCAACTATTCTCCGCAGCCGAGCCGGAAGTGGAACAGTTCGGCGTTGGGGTACGCGTCGACTCATCTCGGGCGGTCGGCCTGGTATCGCGCGTCCAATTCACGCCCGACGGCGATTGGGCGAAATGGGCCGCCGGCGTCAAGCCGGCCGCGGTGGATTACCTGGCGGGTCTTCCGGCCGAGCCGTTCGTCATGGCGATAGGGGGCGTCGTTCCGCCGGGATTGATGGAACCCTGGATGAAGTACTCGGCGCAAGTGATGCAAAAGATGCCCATGTACAAGCTCACACCGGAGCAGGCCGAGAAATATGCAAAGCTCTCGATGGGCGCGATGAGCGGCGTGACGTCGCTGCGGATGGTGATTGGAACCAGCGAGCCGAGGGCGGGATTTTACGGCAACACGACGGCGGTGTTCACCTGCGGAGATTCCCAGCGTTTGATCGAGGGTTACGAAAAGACGCTGGCCGCGCTGCGGGAATTTGCTGACGAAGTGAAGAATTCCGCGATCCCCGTGGCGACGTGCCAAAACGTCCAGCTCGGTGAAACGGACGTGTTGGAAGTCTCGATGGACCTCTCGTACATGAATCAGCTCACCACACCAGGCGGACCCGACCCGCAAAAGATGATGCAGA
>Ga0055480_10000893_pt1 | contig 11530 bp, 13 predicted proteins | sample Muzzi_PWB_D2_FD_57935 | JGI IMG/M metagenome (GOLD analysis project Ga0055480, IMG submission 57935) | Wetland microbial communities from San Francisco Bay, California, USA, that impact long-term carbon sequestration - Muzzi_PWB_D2 | ecosystem: Environmental > Aquatic > Marine > Wetlands ... | reverse complement strand
CGTCCGGGCGATGGGTATTCGGCGGCAGCCCGAGGTCGACCAGCGCCAGCGTCGGTGATACCGTCAGCCTGTCGATCAACTCGAAACTCGAGAGCCGGTCGACCGCGCGTTCGATATCGTATTCCTCGCTGAGCACGTATTCGAGGCTATCGGCGATAATGGCATCGTCGTCGACCAGTAACAGGGTCGGTTTTTTCTCGCTGCTCAGCGGCATCCTTTTAATCCGGCGTTTAATCGATTGAGTATAGTGTCTATATTTCAACAACTCAAACCATGCTTTAATATTGAATTGAAACCGGTTGAAATATATAGAGAAAACCTCTAGAAGGTTATTCGCGGGCTGGTAAAGCGGCTCGACGCAGGCGCACCCGGTGCGTGCGGACAGCGTTTTCCGGACAGAGCCTTCGGACTCGGCCGCGAGCCCCCCGGTGACAGACCCGAAAGCGGCATAAATTCATGAAAAACAGAGAATTTTTACTACACTGATACTATTGAACCAGGGCGAATTCGCGACCCGGAAATACCCGTCGCCGTCGAATGCCGAGGTTCCGGTTTGAACACGACCGCCTTGCCCGGACCATTACCGCCGGAGGACGCGGTCATGGGAGTAAATAGAATGCACAAGTCACAACAGGGAATCGCGCTGGTGGAAGCGGTGCTGGCCATCGTTTTGCTGGGGATCATCGCGGTAACGGCGCTGGGTCAGTTCGAAGACATGTCGGAGGGTACGATGGCGGGAGTCGACAACGGCGTCAGTGCCAAAACCTCGTCGGCCGCGGCCATCAATTACACCGCGCGCATCCTCGATCCAGCCCGGGTGGCATCCCTGGGTGGGGCCGGCAGCGATTGCTATAGCGGCCGGTACGATTCGGCTTTCCCATCCGATTTCGACGCGCTGGAAAACAGCGCCGCCGAAGCAGAAGTTACCTGCCGTTAACCGGCTCGTCTGCGGGCGCCGAAACCGAATCGAGATCCGCGGTTTGCGACTGTTGTGCGGATGCCAGCGTACCGACACCGAAAAATCCCAGTGACAGCAGCAGCACGACGGCGAAATATGTTGTAATGATGCGACGCATCGAGTTTCCTGTTCTCTAATTTTCCCCTCACGGGCCTGGCAGCCCCTGCCCTGATGCCCTGTCGGAGAGAATCGGCTACCGCGGGCAGACCACCTCGTCTAGATATTCCTTAAAAATATCGTTATAAGTTGTTGTGGCCGATGGAAATACTAAGCCATAAACGCGTTTTTGCAAGGATCTCGCCAAAAATAAACCGGCCATGCTGCAAATTGTCCTCCATGAACCCGAAATCCCGCCTAATACGGGCAATATCATCCGTCTGGCTGCCAACAGCGGTTGCCGGCTGCATCTTATTGAACCATTCGGTTTCCAACTCGACGACCGGCAATTGCGCCGCGCCGGGCTCGACTACCGGGAATGGGCCGATGTCGAAACTTACCGCGATTACGCGGATTTTCTCGAGCGCTGCGAGCTCAACCGCCTGTTCGCCTACTCGACGCGCGCTCGAAGGCTCTACAGCGAAGTCGAATTCGAGGCCGGCGACGCACTACTGTTCGGCGCGGAGACACGCGGTCTGCCGGACAGCGTGCTGGAATCCTTGCCGCCGGACAGGCGTCTCAGGATTCCGATGGTGGCGGCCTCGCGCAGCCTCAACCTGTCGAATGCAGTGGCGATCGCGGTCTACGAGGCCTGGCGGCAACTGGGATTCGGCGACTAAGGATTCGATTCGGGCCCCTGCGGCCGGTTTTCGAGATCGCGCACCGCATCGACGGGCTGCTTGCCTTCGTAGAGCACCCGGTAGGCCTGTTCGGTGATCGGCAGCTCGAGTCCGAGGGCGGCTGCCTTGTCGTGTACCGCCTTCGCGGCGCGCAAGCCCTCGACCGTCTGGCCGACCTCGATTTCCGCCTGCGAGACATTCTTGCCCTTGCCGAGCGCCAGACCGAAGCGCCGGTTACGACTCTGGTCGTCGGTGCAGGTGAGTATGATGTCGCCGAGCCCGGCCAGACCCATGAGCGTTTCCTGGCGGGCGCCGAGACTGATGCCGAGACGCATGATTTCGGCCAGCCCGCGGGTTATGAGCGCGGCGCGGGTGTTGGCGCCGTAACCGAGTCCGTCGGCGATGCCGACGGCGATCGCCAGAACGTTCTTGAGCGCCCCGCCGAGCTCGACACCGACGAGGTCATCGGTGGTGTAAACACGAAAATGTTCACCGCGCAGCAATTCGGCGAAGGCCTCGGTAGCACGCGGATGGTTTCCGGCGCAGGCAATCGCGGCTGGCAGATTGCGCGCGACCTCGACGGCGAAGGTCGGCCCCGAGATGACGCCGTGATTCAGATCGGGCAATACTTCGGTGACCACCTCGTGCAATAGCTTGCCGGTTTCGATTTCGAAGCCCTTGCTGGCCCAGAACAGTCCCGGGAACGAATCGATCAGCGGCTTCAATTGCTGCAACAGATCCCGGAATCCTCGACTCGGAATCGCGACCAGCAAGTGAGGGGCTCCCCTGACGGCATCGGCGAGGTCGGCTAACGGCTCGATATTGTCGGCGAGCCTGTAGCCGGGGAGATAGTCGGTATTTTCGCGTAGCGCGCGGAGTCTCTCGACATGCTCGGGTCGATGACCCCAGAGCCTTACCTGCAAACCGTTGCGCGCCAGGTGAATCGCGAGCGCGGTCCCCCAGGAACCCGCCCCCAGCACCGCGACGGTAGCGGCCATTACTGCGCCTGCGGCGCCGCCTCGGTTTCGTCCTGGCGGGATTGCTGGCGCTGCAGGTGCTGCTGGTAAAGCGCATCGAAATTAACCGGCGTCAACAGCAGGGGCGGAAAGCCGCCGCGCACGGAAAGATCCGACACGACCTCGCGCGCATACGGGAACAGGGTGCTCATGCACTGGGTGGCGAGCAGGTATTTCTTTTCTTCCTCGGTGAAGCCGGTCAGCGCAAACAATCCCCCCTGGTGAACCTCGACCAGGAACGCCGTGCTTTCCTCGTGAGTCACGGTCGCGGTAACCGAGAGCACGACCTCGTAGAGATCTTCGTCGATATGCTTTTGATCGTTGGCGACGTTAAGTTCGATCCGAGGATCCCATTTATTGAATTTGAAGCTCTCGGGCGCGCCCGGAGATTCGAAAGACGAATCCTTGATATACAGTTTCTGGATCGAGAACTGCTTTTTGGTTCCCTTGTCTTCGCTCATAAGGCCCTACTTTTTACTGATTGGAAGATGCGCATCCTGCCATGCCAGCATACCGCCGCTCAGACTATAGACTTTTTCGAATCCCTGCTTGCCCAACTGCTTGCAGGCGGCGGCAGAGCGGGCGCCGGTCTTGCAGTAAACGATTACCGTCTTGCCTTTGTGCCTGTCGAGTTCGCCGGCCCGTGTCGACAGCGCACTCATCGGAATCTGGATCGCTTTGGCGATCTTGCCGCCGGCGGTTTCCGAGGGTTCGCGCACGTCGAGTACGACGACGTCTTCCGAGTTCATGAGATTCACCGCACCGGCGGGGGTCAGGCTGGCGAAACGCTGGTTGGCGATTTTCATTTCATTGAAGAAAGTCAATGCCAGCAAAACGGCGAAAGCCATTACCAGCAACGGATGATTCACCGCAAATTCAGAAATTTGAGCCAACATAAACCGGGAAATTGATTATCTAAGGGTACTAGCGGGATGAACAGAACACTTCCTGCATCATCCCGATCAGGAGCAGAGTGCGTTCGTCGCCGACACGGTAATATACCTTGTTCGCATCCTTGCGGCACGACAGTATACCTTTCTCGCGCAAAATGGCGAGATGTTGCGAGATATTACTTTGCGACGTGCCGACATTGTCGACGATACTCTGCACGCAGACTTCGTTTCGGCCAAGCGTACACAGGATCTTGAGGCGCAGAGGATGCGACATCGCTTTCAACGAACGAGAGGCGATTTCGATGTCTGCCGCGTGTGCCAGCAATGGCCTGCCGTCGGCCGCCGATTGCGCATCAGTTTTCATTTGCCTAAACGCATTACCAAACGTTAATATTAGCGCTTGATTATGTAAAAATTTCCGCCCGGTGTCTATCTCGCCCGCCTGTAGTCCGGATCTTGCACCCGCACCCCCGGGACTGGCGCCGGACAGAGGCGTCTGCACGAGTCAGTACCGGGACAGGGCATTTGCCGGTTAGCGGCGACAGTATCGTGCAGATTTTCGAATAGATGACGTTTGATCTTTATATCGATGGCTTATCCCGAAGCTAACCCCCGACTGGTGCGAAGTGCGGTCTAGCCTGCTGCTCTGCCTGCTGCTGGCCGTGCTCGTCGGCGTGTCTCTCGCGCAGGGGGACGACAAGAGCGTCCGGGAAAAGGAGCTGAAGGCGATTTTGCAGCAAATCGACAAGCTCAAGCAGGCGATCGACGACAAGGAGGGCAGCAAGTCCAAGTACATCAAGCAGTTGAAATCCATCGAGCAGCAAATCGGCCGGGTCACCGGCAAGATTCGCGCGATCAACCGGCAGATCGGCGAACGCAAGACCGAACTCGCCGCGCTGCGAGATACCCGCGAGCAATATCAACGACAGCTCAGCCGGGAAAACGATTACCTGGCGGAGCAGGTTTACGCCGCTTTCACGCTCGGCAAGCAGGAAAAGGTCAAACTGCTGTTTTCACAACAGGATCCCGAACGCCTGCAGCGCAACCTGGTTTACTACCGGTACTTTTCGGATGCCCGCATCGCGCTGATCGGCGACGTGCAGCGCAATATCGATAAAATCATCGAAACCGAGACGCGGATCCGACAGGCGAACCAGGAACTCGAAGCCAGCCAGGCGTCATTGAAAAAGGAGAAGCAGCAGCTCGACGGCGACCGCGACAAGCGTGAATCGATCATCGCCTCGCTGGACCGGCAGCTCAAACAGCAGGGGGGCAGTCTGTCGCGGCTCGAGGAAGAAGCCGAACAATTGCAAAAGCTGATCGATTCAATCGGCGATCTATTCGATGACACGCCCGAGAACGACATCTCTCAAGCCGCATTCGCGGATCTGAAAGGCAAGCTGGCCTGGCCGGTGGAGGGCAAGGTCCGGCGACTGTTCGGCCACCATAAGCCCTATTCAGACCTGCGCTGGCAGGGGGTCGTCATCGAGGCCCCGAGCGGCCGCCAGGTGCGTGCGGTGTCCCGCGGCCGGGTAGCCTTCGCCGACTGGTTGCGCGGGCTCGGCAATCTGATCATCATCGACCACGGCAACTCCTACCTGTCGCTTTACGGCCATAACGAGTCGCTGTACAAGACTGCCGGCGAATGGGTCGAAGCCGGCGACGTGATCGCCAGCACCGGCAGCAGCGGCGGACAGAAGGAATCCGGCCTTTATTTCGAGATCCGCAAGAAGGGCAAGCCGCAAAACCCGAGCCGATGGTGCAAGGCGGGGATCGGTTTCGGCTCGGGTTGATCAAAGTCTGCCCCGGTGAGGCCGGCGACGCGGCGCGGAAATCTGAAAATTTCCCCCGATTGCCGTAAAATCTCGCTCCCGGGGCCCGATCTTTTTGAACTGTTTACAACTTATCGGGCCTGATCTGGTCTACAATATTCAGACCCGCTTACGGTCCGCACGCACTATCTGGAGAATAGGAATGCTACAAAATTTGCGAACTTCCACCTGGTTCATGAGTGGAATCTTACTCGGACTATCGCTGGCCGTGGGCCACAGCGTTTACGCGCTGAAAGATAACGAAAAACAGATCCCGTTCGAGGAACTGCAAGCCTTCACGGAAGTGTTTGCCAAGGTCAAGTCCGACTATGTCGAGACGGTCGATGACAAGAAGCTGATCGAGAATGCGATCCGCGGCATGCTCGACGGCCTCGACCCGCATTCCGCATACCTCAACACCCAGGAATTCAGCGACCTCAAGATCGGCACCACCGGCCAGTTCGGCGGACTCGGCATCGAGGTCGGCATGGAAAACGGCTTCATCAAGGTCATTTCGCCGATCGACGATACGCCGGCCTCGCGCGCCGGTATTCAGGCCAGCGATCTGATCATCAAGCTCGACGACAAGTCCGTCAAGGGTATGACCCTCAACGAGGCGGTCAATATCATGCGCGGCAAGCCGAACACCGACATCGATCTCACCATCGTGCGCGAGGGCGAACCCAAGCCGCTGGTAATCAAGATCACGCGGGAAATCATCCGCGTCAAAAGCGTCAAGAACCGCATGCTGGAGCCCGGCTACGGCTATGTCAGAATCACTAATTTTCAATCGCGCACCACCACCGACCTGTTGAAGGCGATTGCCGACATGCAGAAAACGGAACGCCTCAAGGGCATGGTGCTCGACCTGCGCAATAACCCGGGCGGTGTCCTCAACGGCGCTGTCGGGGTATCCGATGCCTTCATCGAAAACGGCCTGATCGTCTACACCGAGGGCCGGGTCGACGATTCCAGCCATCGCTACCTGGCGACCCCGGGCGACAGCCTGAACGGCGCGCCGCTGGTGGTGTTGATCAATGGCGGGTCGGCCTCTGCCTCGGAAATCGTGGCCGGGGCGATGCAGGACCACAAGCGCGCCATCATCATGGGAACCAAATCTTTCGGCAAAGGATCGGTGCAAACCATTCAGGAATTGCGCAACGGGTCGGCGGTCAAGCTGACTACCGCGCGTTATTTCACCCCGAGCGGGCGCTCCATCCAGGCCAGGGGCATCGAGCCGGATATTACCCTGAGCACCGTCAAGCTGTCCGAAAACGATGAAAAGGCCAGTGCAACCTACTCCGAGAGCGATCTCGAAGGCCGGTTGAGCAATCCCAACGGCGAAGCAGACACCGGCGACAAGCCGGCGAAAAGAAACGACAAGCTGGCCCAGTCCGATTTCCAGCTGTTCGAGGCATTAAACCTGCTGAAGGGTTTGACCATCCTCAAAAATACCGGCCAAGGTTAAAACCGCCCTCGATGGCTCGATCCTGGATGTTCCTGCTGGCGGCGTTCGCCGCCAGCGCCGCGGCCGATCAGCGGCCGGTACTTTCTCTGGTGATCGACGATCTCGGCTATTCCCTCGATCAAGGTTTGGCCGCGATCGAGCTCCACGGCGATCACACCTATGCCATCCTGCCCGAATCAATCTACAGCCGCAGGCTCGCGATACGCGCTCACCAACTCGACAAGGAAGTGATTCTCCACCTGCCGATGCAATCGATTCGCAGCGGGGCGGCGCAGGAACCCAATGTTCTCAACGAAAGCATGGACGAGAACCAGCTCACCGCCGAGGTGCATAGCCTGCTCGAAGCCGTGCCCTATATTAGTGGCGTCAACAATCACATGGGCAGCCACCTGACCGAGTTCGACTTTTTCATGCGCCCGGTTATGGACAGTATCCGCGGGTACGATCCGCATTTATATTTCCTCGACAGCCGCACCTCGCCGCTCAGCGTCGCCTATGCGCAGGCGCTGGACGCAGGACTACCCTCGGTCAGACGCGACGTCTTTCTCGATAACGAGACCAATACCGAGTCGATTTATCTGCAGTACCGGATCTGGCTCGAGATCGCGCGCAAGCACGGCTCGGCGATCGCTATCGGTCACCCCCACACCCAAACCCTGGAGGTGCTGCGTAATAATCTGGCCACGGCGAATACCGAGTTCAGATTCATGCGGGTTTCGAAACTCATCGAAATGCGCAAGGCCAGGAAATCCACGCAAAAACGGCGCGAACGGTACCCGGCTCTGCAAGCGGTCGCCGACTAGCCGGCCCGGCTTAAATCGGCGGCGGTCGGAACCCCCCGGTCAATTGTTCGATGCGGGAGCCGAGCGCCAGCACGATGTCTTCGCGCCAGGGCGCAGCGATTACCTGCACGCCCACCGGCAGCCCTTCGGCACTGCTACCCGCACGCACCGACAGGCCGGGCCAGCCGAGCAGGTTGAATATCTGGATGTAACCCCACTCGTCGAAGCTGTCGGCATGCGATGCGCGATGCGGCCGGGCAAACGCGAAAGAAACCGGGCTCAGGATCGCGTCATAGTCGGCGAAAAATCCCAGCGCACGGCTTCGCGCTCGGTCGATGGACTCGATCAGCGCGGGATCCACATGATTGGCGCTGGCGACGCTGTCGGCGGTCAGATAACCTTCCAGTTCTTCACCGGTTTCGCGAGTACCGTAGCGCTCGAGCAGACGCATGATGAAACCGGCATTGGTCATTTCGCGGAACTCGGTGGTCAAATCGACCAGCAGGCGAGTTTCGGGCAGAAGTTTGCGTTCGAGGCTCAAACCCGATTTCTGCAAGGCCCGCGCGGTTTCGACGACCACGCGCCGGATGTCGTCGTGCGGGGTGACGATGCCGTTGTCGTCGTACCAGGCGATACGCAGTGCGGCCAGGTCGACGGCTTGCGGATCGCCCATCGGCACCGGCACCACGGCCGGATCGCAGCCGTCCGGCCCGCAGATCAACGGCAGCGCGAGCGCGAGATCCTCTACGCGGCGCGCCATCGGCCCGATCTGGGTCAGCGAATCCAGTACGCCGCCCGCATGGGGCACGATGTGGCCGCTGCGCGGGGTTCGTCCCGAGGTCGGCTTGATGCCGGTGATACCGCACAGATGCGCGGGCTCGCGAATACTGCCGCCGGTGTCGGAGCCCAGTTCCAGCGCCGCACCGCCGCAGGCAACGATCGCCGCCGAGGCGCCGCTGCTGCCGCCCGGACTGCGCTCGAGATCGTAGGGATTATTGCTACGGCCGTAGATCAGGTTATTGGTCTCGGCGCTAAACGTCAGCTCCGGCGTGTTGGTCTTGCCGAGCAGCACCGCGCCCGCGGCGCGCAGCCGCGCCACTACCGGTGCGTCGTCGGAGGGCAGGTAATCCTTGCGGCCGAGAGTACCGCCGGTGGACAGGATTCCCGCGGTGTCGAACGAATCCTTGACCGTAAACGGAACGCCGTGAAGCGGCCCGCGGAAGCGCCCGGCGGAGACTTCGCGATCGCGGTCGTCGGCCTCGGCGCGGGCGCGCTCCGCGACCAGCTGCACGACTGCATTGATCGCGGGATTGACCGCTTCGATACGCGCCAGACAGGCTTCGACAGCTTCGCGCGAACCGAGTTCGCCGGCGCGTATCGCCTGCGCCATGCGACAGGCCGACCAGTAGTGAATTTCCGACATGGTTTGAATTATCGAATGCTTATTGTTCGTTATCCAGTCTGGATTTGGCGCTCGGAAAGCGCACCGTGAATTCCACCCCGCGCACGTCGAGCGGCATGAACACCAGCCGCGACGAGCGTTTGCGGTTGCGGACCTCGAGCACCCAGCGCGGCAGCATCGTATCGGTGCTGTCGAGGTGGGTCGAATCCTCGCCGGATTTGAGCCCCGAGATCAGCTGCGGCTTGCGGCTTGCGCTCTGGCTGGCCTCGATGCTGACGATCGGCGAATCGTAAGGCCATTCGTAACGCTTCTCGGGCGGAGCTCCGTTGAACTGGCACATCGGTCTGCCGTTGACCCTGATGATTTCGAGCTGGTGCTTCTCGACTTCGCCGTTGGCGAGCTTGACGCTGATCACGAAGAAGCCCTCGCGGTTGTCGACGTTTTCGAACTCGATCGAGCCCTCGAAACCCTTGATAATCTCGTTGACGAAATAGAGGCCGAGTCCCTTGCCGTGATGCTCGCGAATCCGACGCGACGAAAACCCGAGCTGGTAAATCTTGTCTTTTTCATCGTCCTTGATGCGCGGTCCGCGGTTGTACACCTTGAGCTCGACATCGCCCTCGCGCTGGGCGAGCGAAATCGCGACCCGGGCGAAGCGGTTACGATGCTCTTTTTGTTGCGAGTAGAACAGTGCATTGTTGAGCAGATTTTCGATCAGCAAGACCATGTGGTTTTCGTTACCGAGCATTTCGCTGTCGCTGCGTAACTGGATACTGAACTTGTCGTCGGCGTAAGCGCCGCGTTTTGGCCAGTCACCTGTCAACCCGAGTTCGTCGGGATTTTCGGTGATCGGCAGCAGCGCACGCCCGAGTGCGTGGCTGATCATGAAGGTGGGCTGGAACGGGGCCGGGCCGGTATCGTGATCGAGCATAGCCTGGAAATAATGCTCTTCGCAATCGTAGATCTGGTTGGCGACGTGGAGTGCAATATTGTCCGTGGTCGACAGGTCGAGCAGGTCCCAAAGATAGAGCAGGCCGACGCCAGCCTCGTGGAATTGCTGCTTTTCACCGGCATTGCCAGAGTTCGACTCGGCCTTCTTCAGCGCGGTCTGCGCCTTGTCGTAGCTAATCACGCCGTTATGGCGGACTTCGGAAGCGATATTCTTGAAATGCAGAAACTTTTCGTCGTACTCGATGGTTTCGAGCAGGCGCTCGCTGATGAACATCTTGAGTTTGTCGGCGTGGTCGGAAAAGGTGCGCGCGCGGGTGCCGAGTTCGCGCCGCGAATCAAACAGTTCGTTGAGCTGTTCGCGAAACTGCGCCAGTTGCACGCGGTAACGTCTTCTGCCCCTGATGTACCTCCAGATATCGAAGCCGACCAGCAGCAGCAGGACCGCAGCGGCGAAAGGCCAGTTATCCCCATCCCGAATCGGCGCGGGCAAGTCCTCGATGCGGTAGCCGTCGTATTGGAATATTTCGACATGGCCCAGGGCGAATTGCCACAGGACGACCAGAATCGCCCCCAGGGTGCTGAGCCAGGGGTAGGGAAGGCGTACCGGCTTCATTTCGACTTGCCGCCCGGTGGGCTCCAGAAATAGGCGCCCTCGTCGCCGAAGGTAACGATCCCCTGGCCCTGGTTGCACAGCTCGGAAAACCCGTTCTCGACCGCGTCGAAGGCGCGTCTCAGGGTCTTGATGTGCTGGCGATAGCTGCCGTAGGAGAACTTGTCGGGATCGAGGTCGAGGCGCTCGGCGACCTGTCCCGCGGTCAGCGGCCGCGGCGAGGATTCCACCAGTTCGCGCAACAGCTTGCGGGGCGTCGGCGCCAGCGGGCGTCGGCTATTGCTCGGGTTCATCAGGCGCTGCCCCTTCCAGTAGACGTTCCAGGTATTCAGGTCGATGGTCAGTTCGCCGCTGACCACGACGTCGATAGTATCCGTCGGATCGCTGTCGATTGAAGATTGCCTGAGCACCGCCTTGATGCGCCAGCATAGCACCTGCTCGATGTTATGCTGGTGCTTGGCAATGAAGTCGGTAGCCGAGAACTGCTCCAGCGCATCGCGTTCGATCTCGGTGCCGCTATGCTCGGAAAGATAAATGATCGGCAGCCGCGGCCATTTCTTGCGCAACGCGTTGGAGACCGAAAAACCGGCCTGGTCGTTGCCGTTCATGCGCGCATCGAGCAGCGCCACGTCGGGCGGAGAATCCTTGTCGGTAAGCGCGATCTTTTGCCGCGCGGCCTCGGCGAAATTGAGGATCACGAGTGTGTTGGGCTTGCCGTCGAAATCCTCTTTTTCGAGCACCGGGGAAAACTTCTTGATCCAGTGTGATTGATCCTCGACCCAGAAAATCGTCGCCATCAGTCCGTCAACCCTTGTTTTTTATCCATAGAAATCAATCGCTCCACAGCGTCTCACGGCTTTTTT
>Ga0055480_10000891_pt1 | contig 11539 bp, 13 predicted proteins | sample Muzzi_PWB_D2_FD_57935 | JGI IMG/M metagenome (GOLD analysis project Ga0055480, IMG submission 57935) | Wetland microbial communities from San Francisco Bay, California, USA, that impact long-term carbon sequestration - Muzzi_PWB_D2 | ecosystem: Environmental > Aquatic > Marine > Wetlands ... | reverse complement strand
ATCGACCGGCAGGAAGAAGGGAAAGAAGGGCAGCGCTCTGGCTGCGCTGGCTCGGGCGTACGTCGGGGAGGACGCGGACGGCCAGCTGACCGATGCGGCCCTCCGCCACGCCATCGCCCAGACCGAAATGGACGCGCGCGGCTTCGGGCTCACGGTGCAACGAGCCGGTGACGCGGCGAAGGCGGGCCATCAGCCTGGGCCCGAGAGCTCGCTCTTCAAGGTCTACGCCACGGAGCTCAACAAGCGGCGCACCGAGCTCATGGTGCGGATCGCCGGGCCCCAGGGCCTTGGCTGGGAGGGCGACGGCTTCGATGCCGAGGAGCTCCAGCGCACCCGGGACTGGCTGCGGGCCCGGGGAAACTCCATCGAGGGCGGCACCTCGGAGATTCAGCTCAACATCATTGCCAAGCGTGTGCTCGGCCTGCCCGATTGAGGCGACGGGCCCGGACCGACAGAGGGGAACCCCGTGCAGACAAGCAATGAACCGCTCGTATTGACCGAAGATCAAGAGCTGCTCGCCAAGACCGCGTCGGACTTCATCGCGGAGAAGTCACCGATTCGCCGCGTCCGGGATCTGCGCGACGCGGGCGATCCCGACGGCTTCTCCCGCACGCTGTGGAAGGAGATGGCGGAGCTCGGCTGGGTGGGCATTCCGTTTCCCGAGGAGTTCGGTGGCGCAGAGATGGGCTTCGCCGAGATCGCGGTGATCCTCGAAGCCCTCGGGCGGACGCTGGCACCCGAGCCCTTCGTTTCGTCCGTGCTCCTGGCCGGCCGGTGCGTGCTGCTGGGGGGAAGCGACGAGCAGAAGCAGCGCTGGCTGACGCCCCTGGTTGCCGGCGACGCATTCCTCACCCTGGCCTTCCAGGAGAAGCACAGCCGCTACGACCTGCACCGCGTCGCTACGCGAGCGGTTCCGGATGGTGCGGGCTGGAAGATCTCGGGAGAGAAGATCCAGGTCCTGGAGGGAGCCTCCGCCGACGCCATCGTCGTGGCCGCCCGCACGGCGGGCGAGGAGGCCGACGCCGCCGGCATCTCGTTGTTCCTGGTGCCGGCCGGCGCCACAGGCCTCGAGGTGACGCCTCAGCACCGCGTTGATTCCCGGGGGGCGGCTCGGGTCGTGCTGGACGGGGTTGCCGTCGCTGCCGACGCGCTGGTCGGAGCCGTGGGGGAGGGCGGCTCCCTCCTCGAAACCGTCGTCGATGGAGCCACCGCCGGCCTGTGCGCCGAAATGCTGGGCTCCATGTCCGAGGCCTGTGATCGCACCCTCCAGTACCTCAAGGATCGCCGCCAGTTCGGAGTCCCGATCGGAAGCTTTCAGGCGCTCAAACACCGCGCCGCGGAGATGTTCATCCAGATCGAGCTGGCGCGTTCTTCGGTGATGGCGGCGGTGCGGGCGCTCGACGCCGGCGCCGCCGACGCCGCGCTGCTGGTTTCCCTGGCCAAGGCGCGCTGCTCCGACGCCGGCATCCTGGTTGCCAACGAGGCGATCCAGATGCACGGTGGGATCGGCATGACCGACGAGCACGACATCGGCTTCTTTCTGAAGCGGTCTCGGGTGGCCGAGTTCACCTTTGGCGATTCAGCGTGGCATCGCGAGCGATGGGCGAAGCTGAGCGGATATTGACGCAGTCGGCACCGCCGAGCCGCACCGAACGCCTGCTGCGAGCGTGTCGGGGCGAAGCGGTCGACCGACCACCCGTGTGGTTGATGCGCCAGGCCGGTCGCTACCTGCCGGAGTATCGCCGCGTCCGCGAGGGGGTCTCCTTCATGGAGATGTGCGCCGACGTCGAGCGTGCCGTCGAGGTATCGCTCCAGCCGTTGCGGCTGGTCGGCACCGAGGCCGTCATCTTCTTCTCCGACATCTTCACTCCGATACCGGGCATGGGGGTCGACGTCGACTTCCGGCCGGGGCCGGTCATCGCAGAGCCCCTGCGCAGTCTGGGCGAGGTGGAGAAGCTCCGGGTGCCGGATCCGCGGGAAACGGTGCCCTTCGTGTTCGAGATTCTCCGGACCCTGCGCCGCCACCTCGAGGCGGAGCAGGTGCCGCTGCTGGGCTTTGCCGGAGCACCGTTCACCCTCGCCGCCTACCTGGTGCAGGGCGGTGGATCCAAGGACTTCGCCACGCTGAAGCGGATGATGTACACGGCCCCGAACGTCCTACGAGCACTTCAGCAGCGGCTCACCGACATGGTGGTCGGCTATCTCGCCGCCCAGGTCGAGGCGGGCGCGCAGGTCGTTCAGCTGTTCGACACCTGGGCGGGAATTCTCGCGCCCGCGGAGTACCGTGAGTGGGTGCTTCCGGTGCATCGCGAGATCGCCGAGCGGCTCGATCGCGCCGCTGCGCCGTTGATCCTGTACGTCAACAACGGCGCGCATGTGGTCGACTCGATGTTGGAATCCGGTGCCGATGTGCTCTCGCTCGACTGGCGCGTCGACGTGGCCGCGGCCGCCCGCCTGGTCGGAAGCCGCGCGAGCCTGCAGGGAAATCTCGATCCCTGTGCCCTGGCGGCGCCGGCGGAGGAGATCCAGCGGCGCGTACGGGAGATTGCGGCCGCCGCGGCTCCGGCGCGCGGTCTGATCCTCAACCTCGGACACGGGTGTCTGCCGGAGACGCCGGTCGATGGAGTGCGGGCCTTCACCGAAGCCGCCCGCTCGCTCGGAGGGGCCGCGGCGTGAGTGACGACGCATTCAGCCTCGATCTCGAGCACATCGAGGAGATCCTTCCCCGCTACGCCACGGAAGGCCCTCGGTATACCAGCTATCCCACCGCCCCGGTCTGGAGCGAGGCGTACGACGCTGCCGCCTATCGGGCGGAGCTCGGTCGCGACGATATCTCCCCCGACGACCCGTTGTCCGTCTACGTGCACGTTCCGTTCTGCAAGAGCCTCTGCCACTTCTGTGCCTGCAACCGGGTGATCACGCAGAAGACCGAGCTTCCGGTGGAGTACCTCGCTTCGATCGAGCGCGAGGTGTCCGCCGTCCGCACTGCCGTGCACGTGCCGCGCAGAACCACGCAGCACCATTGGGGCGGCGGAACGCCCACCCACCTGACCCCCGAACAGGTTACGCGGCTGTTCCACACCGTGAACGACGCATTTCCCGCAGCCCCGGGCGCAGAGATCTCCATCGAGGTCGACCCGCGGGTGACGACCGACGAGCACATCGCGGCCCTGCGCGAGTGCGGCTTCAACCGGATCTCCATGGGCGTGCAGGATTTCGAGCCGCGGGTCCAGCAGGCGATTCACCGCGATCAGCCTGCGGAGATGACCGGGCGATTGGCGGCGGTGGCGCGCGCAGCCGGGTTCGAGAGTGTCAACTTCGACCTGATCTACGGACTGCCGTACCAGACCCTCGCGACCTTCGAGCGCACGCTCGACACCGTGATGGATCTCGCACCGGATCGCATCGCTCTCTACTCCTACGCCCACGTCACGTGGGTCGCGAAGCAGCAGCGCGGCTTCGAGCGCGGGGACCTTCCCGACGCCGGAACCAAGCTGGCGATCATGCTTCTGGCGATCCGGCGCTTCATCGAGGCGGGCTATCTCTTCATCGGCCTCGACCATTTCGCGCGACCCGACGACGAGCTGGCGATCGCGTTGCGCGACCGCACGTTGCGCCGGAATTTCATGGGGCACACGACCCAGGCCGGCGTGGACATGATCGGCTTCGGCCCGAGTGCCATCAGCGAGCTGCGAGGCAGCTACGCGCAGTCCCAGCGGGACATCGCGGCCTGGCACCAGGCCGTGAAGGAGCACGGTGTCGCGACCATGCGGGGGCACGTGTTGTCGCGAGACGACATCGAACGCCGCTGGATCATCGGTCGGATCATGTGCCACGGAGAGATGCGGGCCTCCGAGTTTCACGACGAGTTCGGAAGCGAGTTCGCGCAACGCTACGCGACGGAGCTCGCGTCATTGGACCGCGAGGTCGCCGATGGGTTGGTGACGCGGTCCGGCGACGGCAGTATCCACGTCACTCCGCTCGGTCGCCTGCTCGTCCGAAACATTGCGATGCACTTCGATGCCTATCTTCCCGGACAGCTCGAATCCGGGAAGCGAATCTTCAGCAAGACGGTCTGATTTGAGTACGCCCGAGATCGGAGCCGTGGTGGTGGGAGGTGGCGTCGCAGGGCTCGCGGCTGCGATCACGCTCCAGCAGCAAGTGCCCGACGTTCTGGTGCTCGATTCCTCGGATCGGCCGGGCGGCGTGATGCGAACGGATCACGTCGGTGGCTACGTCATCGAACGAGGGCCCAATACCTTTCAGGTGAAGGCGCCGATGCTGGAGGTGCTGCGCCGCGAAGGGCTGGACTCCGGCCTCCTCGCGGCGCTGCCGGCAAGCCGGACCCGTTTCATCTACCACGGCGGTCGCCTCGAACGGGTTCCGATGACACCCGGGGCTTTCGCACGCTCGCCGCTGCTGTCGGCGCGCGGCAAGCTGCGACTCTTCGCCGAGCCCTTCGTTCGCCGCGGTGATGGCGGCTCCGAGTCCGTGTCGGAGTTCGTAGCGCGGCGTCTCGGGCGCGAGGTCGCGGAGAACCTCGTGGGGCCGTTTCTCACGGGCGTATACGCCGGCGAAGCCGAGATGCTCGGTGCCGGAGCCGTCTTCCGCTCGCTGGTCGAGCACGAGCGACGCGTGGGCTCGATCACAGCCGGCCTGATCGGAGGCCTCTTTCGCCGGCGCGGCGCCAAGGGCCTGCGCGGGATCCACTCGGCCATCGAGGGCCTGGGACCCTTCGCCCGGTCGTTGTCCGCATTGCTGGCGGAGCCCCCCGCACTGGGCAATCGGGTGTCCGGGTTGCGGCGCGAGGGCGAAGAATGGGTTGTCTCGCTGACGGGGCCCGCCGGAGAGAGCCGGCTGCGAACCCGGCGTCTCGTCGTGGCGACGCCCGCCCGCGAGGCGGCGGAGATTCTGCGCGGCGTGAGCGCTGACGCCGCGAAGGAGCTCGAGGGCATCGCCTACGCCCCCATCGTCGGCGTGGCTGTGGGCGCCGACCCCAACGATGTGCGGACGCCCATCGAAGGCTTCGGATTCCTGGTGCCGAGCAGCGCCGACCTGCGGCTGCTCGGCTGTCTCTTCATGAGCCAGCTCTTCCCCGGGCGAGCGCCCGCGGGTCGCGAGCTGCTGCAGTGCATGATCGGTGGGATGCGCTGGCCCGAAGCGGTGGATCTTCCCGACGACGTGATTGCCGCGCAGGTGCTGGCAGACCTCGACCGGATTCTCGGGCTGCAGGGCGCCCCTGACGTGCTCACGGTGACGCGCTGGCAGCGCGCAGTCGCACAGCCGGATCGCGGCCACGTCGCACGCCTCGAACGTATTGCCTCTCACCTGGCCGGGCAGCCGGGGCTTGCCCTGGCCGGGAGCTACCTGGCCGGTGTCGGCGTCCCGGACACCTTCGCTTCCGGGGTCGCCGCAGCCGAGCGGCTCGCAGACGATGGGGAGGCCCCGCTCTGAAGCTCAGAGCGGCGCTGCGGCACGGGTGCGAATCAGCGCCGCGACGGCGCGGACCCAGGCCGGCTCGGCGTTGAGGGAAGGAACCAGTCGCAGCTCTCCTCCGCCCAGCTCGCGCCACTGCTCGCTTCCGCGCATGGCGATCTCCTCGAGCGTCTCCAGACAATCGGCGACGAACGCCGGGCACACGACCGCCAGCCGCTTCACGCCGCGCTTCGCGAGCTCGGGTAGCACTTCGTCGGTATAGGGCCGGATCCACGGCGTTCGCCCCAGGCGCGACTGGAATGCGAGCGAGTGGTCGTCGGGGCCGAGATCGAGGGCGCTGGCGAGGGCGCGGGTCGTCGCGAAGCACTGGGCGCGGTAGCAGTTGCGGTTGATGTCGGCGAGTACGTCGCAGCACTCGTCGCTGACGAGACAGTGAACTCCCGACTCGTCGGCATTGCGGACCTGGCGCTCTGGGAGCCCGTGGTAGCTGAAGAGCACGTGCTCCGGGTGAAAATCCTCGAGACTCCGACGCGCGATCTCGGCGAAGGCGGCGATGAAGCCAGGGTCGTCGTGGAAGGCGTCGACGATCATCACTGGGGCCGTGTTCGAGACGCGGGCGAGCTCGCGTCTCACGGCATCGGTGGCGGACTGCGTGGCCGCCGCCGAATACTGCGGAAACAGCGGGAGTACCAGCCACCGCGAAACGCCCCTGGCCATCAGCCGTTCCACGGCGCCACGCACGGAGGGTTCGCCGTAGCGCATCGCGAGCTCCACCTCGTACCCGGCGCCCAGCTCGCTGGCGACGGCATTGCGCAGCGCTTCGCCGTGCACCAGCAGCGGCGAACCCGCCGCGGTCCAGATCTTGGCGTAGGCGGCCGCGCTCTTGCGAGGCCGGAACGGAAGGATGATCAGATTCAGCAGCAGCCAGCGCGGAAGCGCGGGAATGTCGATCACGAGGGGATCGCTGAGGAACTCGCGCAGGTAGCGCCGGACGTTCCGCGGCGACGGCGAGGCGGGCGTTCCGAGGTTTACGAGTAACACGCCGGTGCGATTCACGTTTCTCTCCTTTGCAGACCGCCCAGCCAGAACGAGATTGCGAAGTAGTAGATCGGATAGACCAGGGAGATTTCGAGCAAGGGAAAGCCCGCGAGCCGCTCTGGGGCGATGAAGCACGCCGCCACCGCGATGCACCACGCCGTTCCGAGCATCGCGGTGGTGGTGCGGAGCCTCCGGAGCTTGCTCGGGTAGGCGTACTTGATGGGAACGAAGACCATGACCGAGAGGGCGATCACGACCAGCGTGCCCGTAACGGCCGAGACCCCGAGTCCCCAGGCGTAGAGAGCGACGAAGTTCCAGTAGGAGGGAAAGCCGAGAAAGAAGTCGTCCTCGGTCTTGGCATCCACCCGCGAAAAGCCGTAGCAGCTCGCCAGCACCGGGACCGCGGCCACGCCCCAGTGGGGCAGGGTGCCGGCGGCGATCATGAAGACGACGGGCACGACGACGTAGTTGAGGAAGTCCACCATGTCGTCGAGCCGGCGTCCGTCGATCTGCGGCAAGACGCGGCTGACTCCTACCGCGCGCGCCAGTGCGCCGTCCACCGAGTCGATCGCGAACGCCAGGAGCAGCAGGACGGCTGCCGGCTCCAAGGCCCCACGGCCGATGGCGACCAGCGCGGCGACGCCGATGACGGCGCCGCTGGCGGTCAGGGCGTGAACCCCCCATGCGAGGGTTCCGCGGGTCGGAGCCACCCGGGATCGGTCGGATGTTCGATTGCGACCCGTCGAAGCCCCCATCACCGGGCGAAGAGTAACAGAGCCGCTATCCTCCCACCCGGGAGAACGTGGGGATGGGAAATTTCCAGACCGGTGTTTCGCGCCTGGCCGGGCGGAATGTCGCCGAAGCGGCCCAGGCTCGCGATCGGCGGGCCGTCGAGTTCTTGCGCCAGGGCGGTGATTCCTTTCTTACTTCGAAGGTCGACGCGGTCCTGAATTGGGGCCGCAAGTACTCGATGTTCCTCTACCCGTTCGTGACGGCGTGTTGCGGCATGGAATTCATGTCCGTCGCGGGTCCGCGCTACGACATCGACCGCTTCGGATGCGCCCTGCCGCGCTTCTCGCCGCGACAATCGGACCTCTTGATGGTCGTGGGGACCATCACGCATCGGCAGGCGCCGATCTTGAAGAAGGTCTACGACCAGATGGCCGAGCCGAAGTGGGTGATCGCATTCGGCGCCTGTACCTGCTCGGGCGGCCCCTACAACAACTATGCCACCGTCCAGGGCATCGATACGATCATTCCCGTCGACGTCTACATTCCCGGCTGCCCCCCGCGGCCCGAGGCCGTGCTCGATGGTGTGATGAAGCTACAAGCGCGAGTTCAGGCGGAGGCGATTCCCGACGACGGTCGCCACCGCGATATCGTCGAACCAAGGACTTCCCGCAGCGACGAGTCGGCGGGTTGACACACCGCGAAGGAGCACCGGGGTCATGCCGGGAAACGTGATCAAGGTCAAGCGCAAAGAGAAGCTCGGGATTCTCGAACGGCTCTACCTTCCGATGATCGTCCAGGGCCTCATGGTCACCACGGCTCACTTCGTGAGCAACCTGCGGGGTCTGGTAACCGGCAAGAACCGCACCGACTTCGTGGTTCAGTACCCCGAAGAGCGGGTCGACTATCCGGACGCCTTCCGCGGCATGCCCGTGCTGGTGCAGCTGCCCAACGGTCAGCCGCGGTGTGTCGCCTGCGGCCTGTGTGAATTCGCCTGTCCGACGGATTGCATCAGTATCATTCCGGGAGAGCTCGAGGGCGCGCGCATCGAGCGCTACCCGGAGACCTTCGAAATCGACATGTCGCGCTGCATGTTCTGCGGACTGTGCGAGGAGGCTTGTCCCGAAGAAGCGATCGTGATGAGCCGGCACGTGGAGCTAGCAGAATACGAGCGGAAGGCCCTGGTGTTCGGCAAGAGCCAGCTGCTGGTGCCCGCATCGCTGCTCGAGCGGCGTCTGGAGTTCATCCGCGGCCAGTACGATCGGGAGGCAGCGCCGCCGGCTCGCAAGGGAGCGGCGACATGAACGACTGGGGTAGTCATCCGTTGCGGCGGCTGTTGGAAGGGTGCCCGGGGGCGGTCCAGCAGACCCACGCGCAGCACGGCGACGCGACCGCCGTGGTTGCTTCCGACCGCATCGTCGAGGTGCTGACCTTCCTGCGCGACGATCCGGACTGCGAGTTCGAGATGCTCACCGACCTGACGGCCGTGGACCGGCTGGGAGAAACACCGCGCTTCGAGGTCGTCTATCACCTCTGCTCGCTGTCTCGCCGGCAGCGGGTGCGCATCAAGGCGAGGGTCGCGGAAGCGGACCCGGTGATCGACAGCGCGGTTCCGATCTATGCATCGGCCAACTGGATGGAACGGGAGGTCTTCGACCTCTACGGAATTCGATTCGAAGGGCACCCGGACCTCCGCCGCATCCTCCTCTACGACGAGTTCGAAGGTCACCCGCTGCGGAAGGACTACGCGAAGGAACGGCGCCAGCCACTGATCGGTCCAAGGAACTGAAGAGATGACCGAGCCCATGACACGCCACGCCGCGGAGGCGCTGGAAGAGGACCTCGAGCGAAGCCTCCACACCGAGCACCAGCTCCTCAACATGGGGCCATCCCACCCGGCGACCCACGGCACCGTGAAGTTCCTGATCGAGCTCGACGGTGAGACGATCGTGAACATCGACGTTCAGGTGGGATACCTGCACCGCGGCTTCGAGAAGGAGTGCGAGAGCGGCACCTGGTACCAGGCGATTCCCTACACCGATCGACTGAACTACAACTCGGCGATCCTCGCGAACATCGGCTTCTGCATGGGGGTCGAGAAGCTGCTCTCCCTCGAGACTCCCGAACGGTGCCAGTGGTTGCGGGTTCTCTCCGGCGAGCTCGCCCGGGTCGGAGACCACCTCACGCGCTGCGGCGCCGCCTGCCTCGAGCTGGCGGCCATGACGCCCTTCTTGTACGGAATCGAGGCCCGCGAGCTCGTCTGGGACCTCCAGGAAATGCTCTGCGGAGCCCGTGTGACGTCGAACTACGTCCGCATCGGGGGCGTGAAGCACGAGATGCCGGCCGATTTTCCGGGCATCTGTCGCGAGTACCTCGCGAGAGTCCGCGTCCTGCTGCGCGACTTCGACGACGTGATCACGCGAAATCGGATCTTCGTCGACCGCCTGAAGGAAACGGGCGTCATCTCGAAGGAAGATTGTCTGCGCTACGCCGTCACCGGCCCAATCCTGCGCTCGGCGGGGGTCCCCTTCGATCTGCGCAAGGACGAACCCTACCTGACGTACGACCGCATTGATTTCGACGTTCCGATCGGCGAGACCGGTGACAACTACGATCGCTACCTGGTGTGCGTCGAAGAGATGAACCAGAGCTTGCGGATCGTCGAGCAGTGTCTCGAGCACCTCGAGAAGCTGGGGCCGGGTCCGGTGAACGTGTTCGATCCACGCGTTCGCTGGCCCGCGAAGGACCGGGTCTTCAACCGGATGGAAGAGCTGATCCAGCAGTTCAAGCTGGTGACCGACGGGCCCCGGGTGCCGGCCGGTGAGGCCTATCACGCCATCGAGTCGGCCAACGGAGAGCTCGGCTTCTACCTCGTCTCCGACGGCTCCGCGATTCCGGTCAAGGTGCGATGCCGTCCTCCGAGCTTCATCAACCTCGCACCCATGGGAGCGATGCTCCGGGGCTCGATGCTCGCCGACCTGATCCCCACTTTCGACTTCATGAACATGATCGGAGGCGAGTGCGACCGGTGACGTACGACCGCGCCAGCGTCTGGAAGCGCTTCGGCGCCCCGACCGACCAGCAGGGAAGCGTCAATGACCCGCGGACGCAGCGAGAACACGGCGTCGAGTGGAACGAGAAGTGGGTGTACCGCGGAAGGGATGGACAGTCGGTCACGCGTGTGGTGCTGTGGAACCGCTACGACCTGGCCGGCGTGTTCCGCATCGGGCCAGACGGCTCCGGTGAAGCGGAGCCGCTGACCGAGGCCTGAGTCACCGTGTCCGAGCCCGAGGTCGCTCCGAGGGGGGGACCCCCGCCGCTCACTCCCTTCGGACTCGTCCTCCACCACGATGGGCGCTGGACCCACGAAGGCCAGCCGGTGCGAAACCGCAAGCTGCGGGCGCTCTTCGATCGCTCCGTCCGCTACCTCCCCGAAGTGGGTAAGTTCGTCGTACAGGTCCAACGCTTCCGCGGTGAGATCGAAGTCGAGGAGGCCGGCTTCTTCGTGCGTGCGTTCGATCCCGGGAGCGGGATCCTCTCGCTCTCCGACGGATGCAGTGAGCCCCTCGACGTTGCCTCCCTGCGGGTTTCGGAACGGGATGGGGCGCTTCTTTGTCGCGTCAAGCGTGGGTTGGTCGCGGGCGGGCTGCTCGCCCGCTTTCATCACGCAGCCCAGGCGGAGCTGATGAACGCGGTGGAAGATTCCGGAGTGAACGGGGTGCTCCGAATCGCCGGTGAGCTTCGCCCGCTCCCTCCGCTGTAGTGCGTCAAGCGAGCTGGCGCGCGATCAGCGCTCCGATGATCACCGCCACGAGACCGACGGCGACGCTTCCCAGCGCGTTCGCGATCGCCGCCCACGCGGCTCCGTCTTCCAGCAACTGCCATGTTTCGAACCCGAACGTCGAAAAAGTGGTGAACCCGCCCAGGACTCCGGCCACCAGGAAGAGGCGTGCGCCCGCCGTCAGCAGGTGATGCTCGTCGGCGAGGGTCGCCAGCAGCCCGATCGCGAAGCAGCCGGCCGCGTTCACTGCCAGCGTGCCCCACGGAAACGTGATGGGTGCGCGCTGGTCCACCCACGTCGCGAGTGCGAAGCGCAGCGAGGCGCCGACTCCGCCTCCGAGGAAGAGCAGTAGCCATTTCACGGGGCGTGAACCCTACCAGCCGAAGCATCGACGCGCGAGGCGAGTGGGGCGTACCCCCGTCTGCGGCGATTGACGGCGGGCCGGTTGCGAGGTACCCAGGGACTCCGGGCGACGGTTTTGGCGCCTTCGTGCTTCGGCGGCGTGGCCAAGTGGTAAGGCATGGGACTGCAAATCCCTGATCCCCGGTTCGAATC
>Ga0055480_10000890_pt1 | contig 11551 bp, 9 predicted proteins | sample Muzzi_PWB_D2_FD_57935 | JGI IMG/M metagenome (GOLD analysis project Ga0055480, IMG submission 57935) | Wetland microbial communities from San Francisco Bay, California, USA, that impact long-term carbon sequestration - Muzzi_PWB_D2 | ecosystem: Environmental > Aquatic > Marine > Wetlands ... | reverse complement strand
CGCCCCCGGCGGGGTGCCGGTTCCGGAGTCGGCCCTGACCTTCGACCTGCCGGTGATGGTCGCCGTGGCCGTCGCCTGCCTTCCGATCTTCTTTACCGGACACCGCATCGAACGGTGGGAGGGGGGGTTGTTTTTCGGCTATTATCTGGTTTACCTGCTTTTCCTGGTCATGACGGCCCTGGAACATCAGCGCCTTCCGATGCTGACCCAGGCCATGGTCGGGTTTGCCATTCCCCTGACTCTGGTAACCCTGGCGATCTCCGTGGTTCGCAACCTTCGCCGGAAAAAGGCCGACCAGGAGTAGAGGGAACCTTTTTGACGTTCTTCAGGAAAAGGGTGTGGAGGCTGTGACCCGAATCCGCCGGGTCACCTCGGAACCGGTTGGCATTCCCGTGGTATTGGTGATATGTCGAGACATATTTCCCCGGGCTTCCGTGGAACTTGGGGCAATGGGCCGGGGATTCAGGGTGATGCCGAAGGGTAAGAAAAAAATGAAGGTTTTTACTTGCAAATGAAAATGAAATTCGTTATTCTTTAGTCAAATGAAGCCTGACGTGGCAGACAGGCTCAAACCAGTTTGAAAAGTTCCAACGCGACGCCTCCTTTATTGCCGGTTCCGACGACCTCCCCGGAACCGGCTTTTTTTTGCCTTGGAGTCAGGTTTTTCCAGGCGGGAATAAGGGGCGTCGACAGGTCGGAGCGGATGCGATAGAATTTTCTTCAAATAAAGGGGAGAGCCGCATGCGGATATTTCTGGTGTTCGTCCTGGTTTATTTCTGTTTCGGTTTGCCCGGAAAATCGACCCTGGCTGAGGAAAATGCCGTTGACACGGTCGGTGTTGATCGTTTGATGAAGAATCCGGGGAACTACACTCATTCCGTCCGGGTTGCCGGGGTGGTCAGCCAGGTGTTCGACGAACGGGGGATGTTCGGCATGATCGATCTCGAAGAATTTCGGAGGTGCGGGAAGGTCACATGTTCTTTGTTGATGCTTCCCGTATCCTGGCAGGGGCCGATGCCGGACGTTGGCTCCCAGGTCTTGATTTCAGGAAAAATCGGTGAAGCCGAAGGCCGGAGACTCTTCATCGCCGACAAAATCGACTTTGCCAAGGGCAACCCGCAGTGATACAAAAGAACACCTGGAAAACCGTTTTTTTCCCCTCGTGCGCCTTTCTCGCGGTTTTTGCCCTGCACTTTCTCTGGCTCGGTCTCTTTCCGGAAGAAAATCCAGCCCAAAGCCAGTGGGTCCTTCTCCCCGTCGAGGAACCCTGGCTGGTGATATACCAGGAAAGCGGTTCGTACTGGCTGGGATATTCCTACGGCCTCTGCGCCGCTTTCATTGTATACGCCTTCCGGCGTTATCTGCTCGGTCGTTGTCGGACGTCGGCCCGCTTCGCAGTTGGCGGCCTGACTCTCACCGGGGGACTGGCGGTGGCCGGATGTTTCCTGATCGGCTGCTGCGGCAGTCCCATGCTGATCGTCTGGATCAATCTTTTCGGAGCCGGTTTCCTGCCCCTGGCCAAACCATTGGTGGCCACGATCACCACAGTGTCCGTAGGCGTGGCCTGGTTCTGGCTGCAAAGGCGGGAAGCGATGATGGGGTAAAAATCCCCTCTGCTCGCAGGCAACGGTTTTTTCGGAGGGCCTCCAGGTTCCAGACCATGACCAGTTATTCGACCGAGACCCAGAAGCCACCGATGGCCCCACGGGGGAAAGCCCTTCTGGCAGTCAAGCTCCTGACCTTCTTTCTGTTCCTGGTCTTCATCAACCAGATCGGCGCGTGGCTGGCCGACCTGATCGCGTTCCAGATGTGGCCGCGCTACGAGATGATGGCGGTCTACTTGTTGCTCGCGTCTGCCGTTGCCTATACCTTTCTTCTGTCGGTTCCTTTTCTTCCGGGGATCGAAATTGGCCTGGTGCTGATGGCCATGCTCGGTCGCCCGGGCATTGTGGTTGTTTATCTCTGCACCGTTTTAGCGCTGTCCCTGAGCTTTCTTTACGGCCGGCTTCTGCCACCCGGAATCCTCGGTTCGATTCTGAAATGGTTTCACCTTCGGAGAGCGGCGGACATGATTGTGGAATTAGAACCACTCTCGCGGGAGGAAAGGATTGTTTTTCTTTTGGAGAGAGCTCCATCAAATGTGACCCCGTTTTTGACGCGGCACCGGTATTTCATAATCGCCGTTCTTTTTAATATCCCTGGAAATGCGGTCATCGGAGGAGGGGGTGGGATCGGAATGATTGCTGGAATGAGTCGATTGTTCCCCTTTCCGAGATACCTTCTCCTGGTGGCCCTGGCGATCCTGCCGATGCCGATTTTTTTCTTCCTGCGAGCCGGATGATCCGGATTTTCCAAAAGCGGGTTTTTCTGTTGGCTTATTCAGCTTTAAACACCGGAGGATTCCGTTAGAATAGATCGGAATTCATTGATAATTCCAAATTGGGTCCGGTGATGGCCAACGACCAAGCCGGCGGTTTAAACCCGTCCTTCCACCAACACCCCTATCTCCTTTTAACCCTGGCGATTCTCTTCTGGTCGGGGAATTTCATCGTCGGCCGGGCAGTTCACGCCGAGGTGCCGCCGGTGGGGCTGGCTTTCTGGCGCTGTGCCGGAGCCTCCCTGCTGGTTCTCGGACCCGCATGGAAGTATCTGCGGAAAGATCTTCTCATGGCCATGCGCCACTGGGAAATCATGCTGCTGCTGTCGGTCCTCGGCATCGCGGCTTTCAATACCCTGGTCTACACCGGCCTGCAGACGACCCAGGCCCTCAATGCTTTTCTGCTGCAGTCCCTCATGCCGGTCCTGATCGTAGCCCTGTCTTTTCTCCTCTTCAAGGAGAAGATCACGTCACGGCAGGCCGTCGGGGTCGCCCTTTCCCTGTGCGGAGCGGTGGCCATCATCATCCGGGGGAGCCTGAGCACCCTGGCCGAATTGGCGGTCAATCAGGGCGACCTGCTGGTACTGATCGCGGTGGTCTGTTACGCGGGCTACTCGGTGCTGTTGCGCAAACGTCCGCCGATGCACCCGCTCAGTTTCGTCGCCCTGACCTTCATTGCCGGAACTTTGCTGCTCCTGCCCCTTTACCTGTTCGAGACCGTGGCGGTTCAACCCATGCGAGTCAATCTGCCGACCCTGCTGGCGGTAGGGTATGTGGCCGTCTTCCCGTCCATCCTCTCCTACCTGTGCTATAACCGCGGAGTGGAACAGGTCGGGGCCAACCGGGGCGGCCTGTTCATTCACCTGATGCCGGTCTTCGGCAGCATCATGGCGATCCTGTTCCTGGGGGAGTCGCTTCGCTGGTTTCACGGGTTGGGGATTATGCTGATCGCCGCGGGGATATTTCTGGCGACACGGGGGCGGCGGTAAAAGAAAAACCAGATATGAGAACGGCGGGTGGGAAAGGATCTGAAAAAATATGTATCTCCAAAACGGCGGTAAATTCTCCATGCTTCGCTTCGGGTTTTTCCCCCTTTTAGTGGCTGTTGGGATCCTGCTGCTTGCCTCTCCGGTCGCGGCCGAAAAGGTTCTTTCGGATACCCCTCTCTATCCGGGCGATGACGCACCTCCCATCCGAACGAAAAAGGTATGGAAGGTCCGCCTCGGCGGGTTTGGTTGGTACCACCCACGCTATGAAGGTTCGGACGATTATGAGCTCGCGGGGTTCCCGTTTTTCGATGTCTCGTGGCGCAATGTCTTTTTCAACCCCAGAAAAGGTCTGGGTTTCTCCCTGACTTTGGTGCCCTCGGTGAAAGTCGGCCTGGCCCTCGGTTACACGTTCGGCAGGGACGAAGACGATGCGGCCGCTCTCAACGGCCTGGGAGATGTCGATGCCGGCTTGACCGTCAACGGTTTTCTGGAATGGGAAATGATCGAAGGGTTTTCCATGGATATTCGGTACGAGCAACAGATTACCGGTGAGGAGACGGGGTTTCAATGTCAATTCGGGCTCGGTTATCGGATGTTCCTGCCGCCGGGGCTTATTATCAGGCCTTCCATCGCCGCTACATATGCCAGCGATTCTTATATGCAAGCTTATTTCGGGGTCGATGGCGAACAGTCCGCTCGTTCGGGGTATTCAAAATATGACTCCGACCCGGGAATCAAGTCTGCCGGTATACAAATGATGGTGATTTATCCTTTTATGGGTAAGTGGGCGCTACAGATGCTGGGGGGGTACGAGCGACTCGTGGGGGATGCCGCCGACAGCCCGGTGGTCCGTGACGCCGACCAATACACCGCCGGCTTGGGCCTTTCGTATTCTTTCTAGGCCGTTGGGCAGAGAAAATTTTAAAGCTTCCGGCCCGGCGTTTTCGGGCAGAAAAATGGCGGCGCATTTCGCCCCGCCATTTTTTCGCTTTCATCTGATTTTTTACTGAAGTATGAAACTCGTGCTCGTTTGAACTCCGTCCCAGTGATAGCCATTGGCGGTAACGTAGGATGCCTGCAATGTATAGGCTCCGGGAGCCGTGCCCGGATTACGTTTACCGGCCGCCCTGGTTTTCCAACTCGCTTCCGCCAGGCCGTTGGCATCTGACGGTCCGGTGATGACAGTCGTAGTTTCCGGGCCCGTGATCAGCATGTCGACAGTGGCATCCGCAAGGGGCAGACCGGAGGCTCCGTCGACGACCCAGACCCGGACGGTGACGTCATCCCCGGCAGTGAAAGAGGTCTGCGGCGAATAGGTCTGATTCTTCCCCTTGCCGGAATAGATTCCAGTCTCGACAGAATCGGCTCCGGCCGGATCGGTCTGCTGCCCCTGATTGCTGGGGATGGCGCAGAGAATGTTGCTGTAGGCCGATTCGCAGGTGGCACCATAAGCCGTGACCTTGTAGCAGTATTCCACCCCGTCGGTCAGGCCGGTGTCGGTGAAGGTCGTGTCCGGCCCGACGTCGGCGATCAGCTGGGCCTTGCCGGCCTGGTCATAAAAGACCTTATAGCCATCGGGGGTACCGGTCCCGGGTGTCCATGCCAGGCTCACCTGGGTATGCCCGGGGTCGGCCGAGTCCAATTGCGGAGGACCGATGTCGCAGGTCGTCGGCGTTCCGGTCGTCGCTGCCGCCATCAGAATCGGCTTCGCCCCGTCAAGGTTCATGTTGTGGGTCCAGAGGCTCCAGATGGTATCGCCCCATTCTTTAAGCTGGGAGAAGAAGGGATCGGTTTGAATGATATAGGCCTGTGCCTCTCCGGATGGGGTCGGGCTGGGGAGGGTGGTGCTACCCGTTCCGTTGATTTCGTTGCGGAGGAACTCCACATATTCCCGGCTGGTGGTCTGGTAATAGAGGTTGACCTCGACGTAGGCCGCGCCGGGTGAAATTCCCAGAGAAACAGAGTCGTATCCGCCGGAATATTCTTCGGGGCTGAAATAAGCTGGATCCTCGTTGCCGAGCCAGACCGGGACCGCAAGACGGCCCGCCGCCTGGTTGATGCGGAATCCCCTGGGGGGAATCCGGTTGTCCTTGTAGCGCCCGTCGGCCAGGGCAAAATGGAAGGTTTCGCCTTCGCCCGTCAGACTGCTTGCCGGGTGCATCTCGTAAATCAGCTCTTCATCGTCCTTCGTCAGGATGCCGGTAGCCTCATCGTAAGGGTTGATCTCGTCAACCAGGGCGCCGTCGGTGTTAAATGCCCGGATGTTGACGAAGATCCGCCGCCCTTCCGGAAATCCCGAGATCAGTTTGTGGCCGGTATTGTTCTGCACTTTGAAAGTCAGCAGGCCGGTTCCCGCATCGTAATTCAGGTTCTTGATGGTTGCCGCCAGCAGCAGTTGCTGTTTCGCCCGTTCCGACCCGGCCAGCAGAGCGACCGGATCGATTCCCAGGCCCTGGGTCAGGTCGAGGGTCAAGGCCGCGGGGCCCTGGTTCAGCAGGCTGTCGTTTATGGGATCATAGTTGGGCGAGCCGGGGATAGCGCTCGCCAGCACCGCTGAAACCCAGACGTTGCCTCCGGTCAGGTCATGCAGAGGCAGGCCGCTGTTGGGATGCTCGACGCTTTCGTTGGGACGGACCGGAACACCCCGCTTGTTGCAGGCGACGCCGGTGGTGTCCCGCATGTGGCAGTCCTGGCATTTGGCGGCATGGGTGATGTTGGGAGCGCCCTGCGCCTGGAATTCGGCATTGGTCGGCGCGCCTCCCTGCTGGCCGTAGTCTGAGAGCATGAACTCGGAGAAGGTCCTTTCCACGTGGAGGAAGGAAAAGGCCGAGTTCAGTTCGGTCGGCAGCTTGAGGGTCGGGTCGGCGCCCAAATTCGCCAGGACCGGGTTGGAGACGTCGTGGCAGGTGCTGCAGAAATACTTGCTCTTGTGATACCGGCTGTAAAGCATCTGGTGTCGGGCGGCGGCATCGGCGAAGGAGGCCCGTTTGGCCGCGCTGGAACTGACGAAATACTGGCCCGCGGCGTTTTCGACGTAATTGGCCGGAGGGAGCAATCCATTGTAAAAAGCGGTGCCGTTGAAGTCCAGGATAGCTGAAATCAACGAGGCATCCTCGGCGTAGGTAACGTTGGCGGCGTCCTGGGACGGGGTGCTGCTGGCGTTGGTTTCATCCCAGTAGATCAGCCAGTCGGACCCTTCGCGAATGCCGTCAAAAGTCGTCGCGAAAAACGGATCGTACATGCGATGGCAGAAATCGCACTGCACGCCGTCGAAATCGGCTCCGGTCATGGCCGAAGTGTTGGGCGGATCGGAACGTCCCTCCAGCCACCCCTTGGGGAAATGGCAGCGTTCGCAGATATCGACGGCATTGGGGCGGCCGGTGGCCCAGATCGAATCCTGCCCGGCGACGGTGAGGCAGGCATAAAAGAGAAAATCCCTGGCCGCCTGGGCCATCATCGATCCCTGCCAGTTGGTCCCCGGCTCCACGGCCGGATCGTACCCCGAGTGGCAGTTAAAGCAGCGGTTGGGAGCCTCCAGGGAGACCTGCCCCGGCTGGGTGCCGGGCATCCGCACCAGCGGATCGTTCTGGACCGGAACCGGCGTCCACGCTCCGGCTGTGCCGGTCAACGACAGCGCCAGAACCAGAAAGATCAGGATCGACCGGATAAAAATTCTGACAGGTATGTTCATGGCTAGCCTCCCCAAAGGTTCGATCAAGGGCGACCCGGATCTGCCGGTATTTTCTGACCGGCATGACCTGGCGCGATCCGTGAGACAAGTATCATAAAGCTAATCTAACCCGAGATCGGTTGCTCCTCTACAGGGAAATTGCTTTTTTTGTGGGGAAAATTGCTCTTTCGAGATTTTGAAGAAAGGGAGAAAGAGGTTCAAGGATTCCGGGAATCACCTGATTTTATCGATTCTCTTTGGATGGTTCCAGGCGGGCGTGGCGATACCCGGAGGGAGTCATCTGTTCGAACTGGCGGAAATACTTGCAGAAGCTGCCGTAATCATTGAAACCGGCCTTCATGGCCACCGTTGACAGGCTGAGGCCGTTCTCCATCAAAATTCTTTTGGCCCGCTGGACCTTGAGATAATTAAGGAAGCGGATGGGGGTCAATCCGAAATATCGTTTAAACGACCGGCAGAAATGGTGGCGGCTCATGCCCGCCACCCTGGCAAGCCCAGCCAGGTCGAGATCATCCGACAAATGTTTCTCCATGTGCCGAAGGACCCGGATCATCCCCTCGGGAAGACTCCGGCAGCGATCAGCCATCGTTTGGCAGAACTCAGGATAAGGGGCGTTGTCCAGGCGGTCCCGGGAGACCGGGTTCTGTCTTTTTAATGACAGCAGATGGCGGACCCAGTCCCTCAGTTCATTCCCGTCCACGGGCTTGATCCAGCAGTCTCGCGCACCAAGTTGCAGGGCTCGAAATTTGATTTCTTCCGCTGGAGGGGAAACAAGGACCAGCGCCGGGCTGCTCGGATTTCGTCCTTTGAAATCATTGAGAAAGTGAAGGGCAATTTCGGGTTCGGCATCGAGATCGATAACAACGAGATCGTATGCCGTCCGCAACAGGCAGCAGGCCGCCTGCCAGGGAAGGATGATTTCCAGGCACTCTTCCGGCAGGGGCAGGCGCCGGAACCATTCCCGCGACTCCTCATCGGTGATGACCAGCAACGGATTCTTGACGGAGCGGTTTTTGGGTGGTCGTTCGACAACCGATTCCCCGGAAGCCATCTCGTTTCCTTTCGGGCCACCAGCAAGACTTTTTCCAAACCCGATGATCTTGAATCTTAAATAGATGCTAATTTAACACAAGGGTAGGTAGGCCGCAAACCGGGAACATTTTCATCAGGAGTCTAACCGGTTGTTGAAAAATCAATTTTTCCAGGCTGATCAAAAATGTCCAGATGCAAGGCCGTAAAAATCCAGAGTAAAAATAAGTACTTGAACAGTACGTTGTTGTCGGGAATGAAGACAACGCCGCAGATGGATGTTTTTCATCAGCCGACTAAACGTGATTTCGCAGCTGCAGTTCGATGGGGTGAGGATTGAGGTAGACTTGCTGTTGCAGGTACGGTTGCCGGTATTTGCGAACCAGGTGGTTGATAAGGGTCACGGGGACAATCAGCGGCACGATGGAATGGCGGTAGCGATCGAAAATTTCCAGGAGCTCCCGCTTTTCGTCGGCGGTCAGCTGCCGTTTGAAATAGCCCAGGATATGGAGCAGAACATTATGGTGCTTGCGCGCGGTGGTTTGCAGCCGCAGGGCCTGGATCAGGAGTGCCTGGTAGCGATCGAATAGCTCTCCGGGCCGGAGAGCCTTGGCGCCGGCCACCAGCTTTCCGGTCTGGCGGTAATGTTCAGGACTGTGGGCCATCAGCAGGAGCTTGTGCCGAGTGTGGAAATCGACCAGACGGCCCCTGGTTTTTCCCTCTCCGAGGGTGTCCCGCCAGCGCTGCAGGGTAAATATGGCCTCGATGAAATTTTCCCGCAGGGCCGGGTCGTGCAGGCGGCCGTCTTCCTCCACCGGCAGGAGGGGGAAGTGTTCCACGAATGTCCGGGCGAACAGCCCGACCCCGGTCTTTTTGGGGACGCCGTTGCGGTCGTAGAGCTTGACCCGCTCCATGCCGCTGGAAGGGGAGCGAGCCTTGAAGATGAAGCCGCAGAGGTTTTCCTGCTCCAGTTCCCCGACCCTTTTCTCCGCCCAAGAGAGCATTTCCCGTGTCACATCTCCGCCGCTTCGGGAGAAGACCAGGTGGGGGCCGTCCTCCCGTTCCACCAGACGGAGGGCCTCGCGCGGGGTCGGCAAACCCATCTCGACTTCCGGGCAGACCGGGACGAAGTCGAACCAGCGGCCGAGGGTGTCGCGGATGTAGCGGTCGAGCTTGTGGCCGCCATCGTAGCGGACCTCTTCCCCCAGCAGACAGCTGCTGACGCCGATGCGTATTTTCTTCCGTTCCTGAGACTGGGCGGTGTCGAAGGGCATGAGAATCCCGGCTTTCGGAAAAATTCTGCTATATTTTAGCAAATCTTTTAAAACATATTTCTTTTTCATTCCTGCCTCAGGGAGTATTTCATGGTCCCATCTCCTCCTTCAGCCCAAAAGAATTCCCGTGTCAGGCGCCTTGTTTCGAAAACTCGAAAAAGAGCCGGAGCCGCGCCGGGCACCCTGATTCACGTCGGGGAACGCAAATCCGAGCAAAGTCGCATCCGGATCATCGACTATGACGAGGGGAATCTGGAAGAACGGGAACTCAAAGATCCTCAAGCCTGCCGACCGCACAAAGATAAGACGGGAGTGTCCTGGATCAACGTCGACGGCATTCACGAGATCGGGGTTATCGAAACGGTTGGCCGGTGCTTCAATCTGCATCCCCTGATCCTCGAGGACATCCTCAACACCGAACATCGCCCCAAGGTCGAAATGGTCGAGGATTATCTGTTCATCGTCTTGAAGATGCTCCATCTCGATGAAGCGACCGGCTGCGTTGTCACAGAACAGGTCAGCCTGGTTTTGGGCCAGGGTTATGTTCTTTCTTTCCAGGAACGGGAGGGGGACGTTTTTGATCCGGTGCGGGAGCGCCTGCGCAGCGGCAAGGGGAGGATCCGCAAACAAGGGGCCGACTACCTGGCCTACGCCCTGCTCGACGCGGTGGTGGACAGTTATTTTGCTATCCTGGAAAAGCTTGGGGAAAAGCTGGAATTCCTGGAAGAGGAATTGATCCAGAATCCCCACCCGGAAACACTGGAAGAGATTCACGGCTACAAACGGGAGATGATCCTGCTCCGCAAGTCGATCTGGCCCCTGCGCGAAGTCATCAGCAGCCTCTACCGGGGGGAGTCGCCATTAATCGAGGAGGGGACGACCGTCTTCCTTCGGGATGTCTACGACCACACCATCCAGGTGATCGATACCGTGGAGACGTTCCGCGACCTGGTGTCCGGCCTGCTCGACCTTTACCTGTCGAGCATCAGTAATCGCATGAACGAGGTCATGAAGGTATTGACCATCATGGCCACCATGTTCATTCCGTTGACTTTCATCGCCGGTATCTACGGCATGAATTTCGAGGTCATGCCCGAACTTCACTGGAAATACGGCTACGCCGCGGTCTGGGGCCTCATGGCTTTCATCGGGGGGGGCATGGTGTTTTATTTCCGCCGGAAAAAATGGCTTTGACCGGAACCGTCGCCAGCCTTGAACTGTCATGACGTCATTTCCCCAGCTCCGCCTCTACCGAACCAACCAGCGGCCCGCCAACGAGTCAGGCGATTACGTTCTCTACTGGATGATCGCCGCCCGCCGGACGGGATGGAATTTCGCTCTGCAGCGGGCCGTGGCCTGGTGCCGGAAGCTCGGCAAGCCCCTCATTGTTTTCGAACCGCTGCGCTGCGACTACCCCTGGGCCAGCGATCGTCTGCACCGGTTCATCCTCGACGGCATGGCCGACAACGCCCGCCGTTTCTCCACTCGCCCGGCGAAATATTATCCGTACCTTGAGCCGGAACCGGGCGCAGGAAAGGGATTGCTTGCCGCGCTGGCATCCCGGGCCTGCCTGGTGGTGACTGACAACTTCCCCGCTTTTTTTCTCCCCCGCATGATGGTCGCGGCGGGCCATGAACTGACCGTGAGTCTGGAGGCGGTCGACGGCAACGGCCTGCTGCCGCTGCGGGCGGCGGAACGGGATTACCCCTCCGCTTTCGCCTTCCGCCGGTTTCTTCAGAAAGAGTTGCGTGGCCACCTGGCCGAGCCTCCGGCCGAGGACCCTTTACAAAGTCCGGATCTGCCCGAACCGGCCGGCTTGCCAGCGGGGATCTTGACCCGATGGCCCCCGGCGGAAAAGGAATCCCTCGAAGGTGGTCCCGATATCCTCGCAGCGATGCCCATCGACCATGATGTCGGCCCGGCGCCGATGACCGGCGGCACTCTGGAGGCCCGGCGGCGGCTGACCGATTTTCTCGCCGCCGGCCTGCCCCGTTATGCCGCCGAGCGGAACGAGCCGGAAGCCGACGTTACCAGCGGCTTGTCCCCCTACCTTCATTTCGGGCATCTTTCCGCCCATGAGATCTTCTGCCGGGTGACGAAGGCGGAAGGATGGTCGATAGGCGACCTGGCGCCGGAAGCGAAAGGGAAACGGTCGGGGTGGTGGGGGATGAGCGATAATGCCGAGGCGTTT